>Ga0308169_10000040_pt1 | contig 346375 bp, 479 predicted proteins | sample PhyBR1_2_FD_202139 | JGI IMG/M metagenome (GOLD analysis project Ga0308169, IMG submission 202139) | Phyllosphere microbial communities from UC Gill Tract Community Farm, Albany, California, United States - DLSLSB.R1 | ecosystem: Host-associated > Plants > Phyllosphere > Unclassified | place... | reverse complement strand
AGATTGGGCCGGGGAAGCTGCATCACGAACGGTCTCACCTTCTTGATGCCAAAGCCGCCTGTGCATGGTTCCCCGGCCCGGTCTCTCACGGAATCTCCAGCGGATTTTCCGTTGAGGACCATATCAAAGTGCCGATCAGCTCAGCACCTCGAGGACGGCCGGTAGACCATCCCTGCCGGTGAGCTTCTGGAGATACCAGAGGAGTGCCCGGTGCTGCGTCCACTCCGAGGAAAGGTTGCTGTGGATCTCATCCCGGAGCCCCAGGGACTTCAGCCAGGCGCTACTGAAAGCAGCGTGCTCGAAGGGCGAAAGGTGGCTCATGGCGAGGAGCCGGTCAGCGAGCTTAGCGGGATTGGCTCCGGTGCCTCCACCAGCAACCGGCCGGTAGGAGACCTGAGCAGCAGCACCCGCTGAGTAGTTGGCAGCCTCGATGGCCTTGCGAAGCGCATCCGTGGAAAGGATGTCAGAGCCCAGTGCCTCGAACTCCCGGACGAGCTCACCGGCGAAGGGAGCGTGGAGCACACGCTCCACGGGCCGGGATGCCTCCAGTGCGACGCCCATGAGCTTAGCGATGCCGTGGATAGCGGGATCTGCCTCGTCGTGGTCTCGAAGCTGGAGGAAGTTGGTCCACTCGGTGGAGGTCACGACTGCCTCGTGCCACATGAAGGGCTCGAGGATCCTGTTCACATTCTGCTTGTGTAGGTTCAGGGAGCCGGGGATGTTCTCCCGGTCGAGGTAGACGCGCTGGTAGTAGTCCTCCGTCAGGGTCTTCCAGTTCCCATCGGAGAGCTCCTCGACGGGGATGGTGCGGCCGAGGAGCATGCCGAGCACGCCCGCAACTGCGCTGTCCCGCTGGAGGAGCCAGCTCCTTCGGGCAGCGGCCTGAACCTCAGGGGACACAATCGGTCCACCCATGCCCTTCTGGTTCTCGGTGAAGAGAGGCACATAGGGGTCTTCCATCACATCTGCGATGACCACCTTGATGGACCGGGCGCGGCTCGAGGCGGAGTTTCGAGAAAAGACCCGGTGAGTGTTGTACTCGGAGAGGATGCAGCGGGGGAATCGGGCCACGAAGGTGGTGATTCGCTGCGGATTGAGGAGCTCCAGGCGCTGACCGATGCGGTCGCCGTAGAGGAAGTCCAAGGGTGCGAGGGGGACCAGGGAGTCAGCGATCACGGTCACCGAGTAGCCCTGGAGCTCCTGCTGGGAGTCGGGGCTGTAGGTGGTGCGTACGGATCGAGTGCCGTCCGCGAGCTCAAAGCTGGGATCAACTGCCAGCACCAGATTCTGAGGGAGCATCTGTATCTTTCTGTGTAGGTATGGCCTGTGGATCGGGATCGGCGCTAACCGGGATCCTCTGCTGGAGATCGATCACCGCGGCGCCTCCAGAGAGAGCGACCATGGATCGTGACTCCAAAATCGAATGCGCTCCTATCCTCACGAGATTCGGGCTTCCTTGCTCCCAAGAGGAGGAACTGTTCCCCGATGGACTGAAGTCCGCCATCGAGAGGACCACTCCGGGCAAGCTCGCGCAGGTTCTCAACCGCAGCGGCCTCGGGGCTAGAGAGCTCCCGGTGGCGAGCCACCGCCTTGGAGAGGTAGCGCTTCACGAAGGATGAGCCAAAGGCCGAACCCTGGGGGATGTGCAGATCGAGATGGATCAGGAGCCCTGAGTAGCTTCCACCGATCTCCTGGAGGTAGCTGTCAGTGAAGCTGCTCCCATCGGGTCGGACGATGCGGCCTCGGGCGTAGTCGAAGAAGCCACCGAGGAAGGCCTTCTCTCCCCGGCTGTTCTCAACCTTGGACTCACCCCAGGCAGCTCGAAGCTTTGCGCTCAGAGTGGAGTCGAAGAATCGGCTCTCACCGGGTGCGTAGGTTGAGCTCTTGCCCGTGACCTGGCGGTGCTCCAGGGAGATCAGCGAGATGCTTCGAAGGAGTCGCAGTGCCTCCCGGAGCTGTGAGCGGCTCCAGCCGAAGCGTGCCATGAGCTCTTCAGCAGGAGCGATGACTGCAGATGCTCCAGCCGCGAAGAGAGGAGCGAAGTAGCCGAGAGTGAGCTCCAGGGCACGCTGTCGATAGCCAGCGACGGCCACAACCTCTCCGGCCATGCGAGCAGCAAAGGTCTTCTCTCCGAGGATGGCCTCAGTGGCCCTGAGGTAGTTGAGCCCAGTGGGCTTTCGCTTCCCGTAGAGCCCGTAGTCGCCCTCGCGCTGTGAGCGACGCTGGAGAATAGCCCGAGCCTCGAGGAGGGAGGACTCTTCCACGCGCTGGTAGTCCATGACGCTGAGCTCAGCCCGATCCAGGAGCTTGGCCGAACGGATGGCATCCACGAGGGCTTCGAGCTCGCTTCTGTGGTTGTCAGAGCCCGTGGACTCACCCCAGAGGGCGCCGCAGTGGGGTCCGCAGCGCAGAGCGGTGAAACCCCGGCGATCCATGGACTCCATGTCAGCGAGGAGCTCGCTGTCCGAGAGCTCCCGGCCCCGGTGAGTATCCTTGCCGTAGCCAGCATCCCGGCAGAGCTCAGCGATGGCCTCCGGGCTCGCGCAGCAGCTCAGCGCCCGGTAGATGTGGGCTCGAGCAGCGTGGTAGCTTCGAGGAGAGGCTGCTGCCAGCCTGTCGATGAGCTTCTTGTAGTTGCTGCTCTGGAGCTCTCGAGTCGTTCGCGGAAGGACGATGAGATCTGCGGACGGCCGAAGCCGGGATCGATCTGCAATGGTGGGAGTTCTCCGGGCCTTGGTGGCGAGATCGATGGAGCGAGCCCGACGAAGACGCTCAACTGCAGGGGGCGGGAGCTCAAGGAGCCGAAGCTTACGGCCGCTCCTGTAGTCCCGGAAGTCGCTCCAGCGAGGGTCGGACACCAGAGGCCTGTAGTAGCTACTGGGACCCTCTGAGACGCTGCGGATGCGAGATCCAGCCATGAGGATGAAGCCGTTGGAAGCTCCCGAGCGGATGTCGCCCCGGAAGTGGCTCTCCCGGTGCTCTAGGGGTACTCCTGCGAGCTCTCTCATGCCGTCTGAGATCTTGGCGGCCGGTAGCTCACTGGGATCCACACCCTCGGGGAGGAGCACGAAGATGTGGATGCCTCCAGAGGGTGAGAGCTGAGCGTAGGTTCCCCGAAGATCGATCTCTAGGAGAGCCTCGAGGTAGCTCAAGCTCCGACGAGCTTCGGAGAAGCGCTCATCTGCGCTTGTGGTGGTGGCCTCCCCCTCGCTGTCCAGGGAGCTCTTGCTCACATCGAGGTCGAAGACCAGGAGTCGACTGCCGGGCTGAGGAATCACGGACCAGTTGCCGGAGCGAGGTGCGCTTGCGGCTCCGAGCCACTCGGTGCCATTGGGCCGAAGGAACTCAGAGGACCCCGACTGAGAAGTCATGGTGTAGTGGATCCTGGAGCTGTCCTTGGGGTGGCTGTGGGGGAGCTTTGAGTTCTCCCGGATGTAGCCGAAGGAGGCATGTTCGCTCAGGGTCCTCGTGAGGGCCTCTCGGAGCTGAAGTTCGGAGGTAGCCTCGCCAGCAGAACCAGGAAGCCACTCGGAGAGGAGCTCCTTAGAGCGCAGGGCGGAAGCGAGTTCAAGGTAGCCGTCGCTCTTGCGCTCAGCTGGGCCGGGCCGTCTTCCGGGGAGCGGTAGGGAGTCGGGGAGGATGATCCTACGCTCCTTGGGCTTCGCCATCCTCACCTCGTTCTCCCTGTAGTGGTGCTTGAATCAGTAGTGTACCGACTGTAGCTCAGCTGATGAGCTCGTTCTTCGGCGCTGAAGCAGTAGCTGCAGATCTGAGGGCCCAAGACTCCGAGGCCATACGACGACACGGAGTGGCGATCTGAGGCGCTGAGAGCGTCGTAGGCTGTCGCTGAGACGGCCCTTGCTCCCGATGCTGACCCCATGGTTTCTCGTTCTCTCCCGGATCTTTCTATAGTCTGTAAGTAGGTAGCTAGAGTGTATGACTCTAGAGATCTGCTCCCGTAGCTTTGCTGAACAAGTGCTATGATCTATGCTGTGTGTGTTTCTCGATCTGAACGCTTCTCCGGGAACTCCGGGAGAACTAGGGGAATCTTTCTGAAGTTTTCAGCTTTGGTCGCTCCTTGGTCGCTACTTCCGAGTGTCATCCAGCTGCAGAAGTTGTGAGGATAGCCGATAGGCAACAGTGAAAGGCTGGAGGCAGGACTTGAGAACACTCTTCATCGCGGAGCTCCTGGGCAATCCCGAGCTCTGGAAGAATGTGGTGGCCCAGGAAGCCCAGAGCGCAGATCGCATCGTGCAGCTCGGAAACCTACTGAGCCACTACACGGTGCGCAGGGACGGCCCAGACAGTGGTCCGAATCTGCAGCTCATGCGACTCGTCAATGCCTATCGCTACACCCAGGAAGACTGGCTTCAGATCGTCGGTCCCAATGAGATGCTCGCTCTGAACGCTCCGGGAGTGTTCACCAATGGCACGACAGATCGGCTCCTTCGGGAGGGCTGGTTCCGCACTCCGGAGAACCCCGAGCCATGGATGCAGGTTGCCGCCGTAGACAAGGGTAGACTCGTGAGCCATGGGGGAATGACCCATGGACTCTGGCGGGAACTGGGATCGCCGGCTACTGCCCAGGAAGCGGCCGACGCCATCGACGAGCGCTACCGCAACAGCGTCTACCAGGGTCCGGGCTTCAGCCTCGGTCAGGCTCCCAACTTCTCGGCCAATCCGATCTGGGCCGATCCACTTCGAGAGACCTACCCATCCTGGATCACCGCCGAGGAGAGCTGTCCCTTCGGTCAGATTCACGGTGGCCCCAACCTCAACACCGATGCGGGCAGGCTCCTTCGGGGTGAGGACAGTAGCTATCTGCGCTGGCTCGACCGGGTGCTCTACAAGCCCTACGGCTCCATCGTTGAGATCCGGGGATCGCAGTTCATCGGCCTTGAGCTCGGACTCCCCCTCAAGGAAGTGCGCTGGCTTCCCGACGAGTGGTCGCTCTACATGGAGGAGAGCTGAGCCGCCGCTCAGCGGCAGCAGCTCGCGTTCTAAGCGCCTCGGAGCGCTTCAGCGATGGCGAACCGATCCACGACAAAGAGGAACCCCAGGCGGGCGATGAGCACACCTGGGGTTCCTCTCTATGGAGCTGAGTTAGCTATCCGATTCTAGCTCCTACTGGCTCCAGCCCTGCGGGCCCTGGGGCCGGTTCCAGCCATCGGCGCTGCGAGGGGCCGGGGCGGTCCAACCACGGCCGGGCTCAGCCGGAGCACCGGGAGCCTGAGTCTCTACCGGAGCATCCTGCGATTCGCTCTGTGCTCCTGTCTCTTCAGCCCGAGCCTCTCGGGCTTCCTGGGCCCACCAGGGCTCGTCGCTGCCATCTTCGAGCTTACCGGCCTGAGGAGCCTGAGGGACCTGAGGCTCTGGGGATGCCTCTCGCTTAGCTGCTTCGAAGTCGGGCTGACCATCAGCGCCCATCGGGAATGGTCGACCGTCATCGAAGGTAGGCCAGGGGAGAAGGCTCTGCTGCTGAGTGGGCTGATCTGCTGAAGCCATCGGCTGAGGACCCGGCCATGCTGGCCTCTGATTGCCTGCTCCGGGTGCGGGCCATGCGGGCATCTGGCCCTGGGTAGCCGGCCACTGGTCCTGTCCGTAGCTGCCTCGGTTCTGTGCGTCCCAGTCGGAGCGCAGGTGAGCCTGACCAGCGTAGTGGGCACGCTTAGCCGCACGCTCATCGGCTCCGAAGAACCAGCGCAGGAGGAAGGAGATCGACAGGGCAAGACCCGCGAGGATCAGCACAGCAGTGCTGAGCTTCAGGTAGATGTCCCAGAAGGCGAAGAGGGAGTAGTTGATGGCCCGTCCGGTGAGGATCTGGTTGGCGGCGATGTAGACCACGAAGAGTGCGGCGGCGATTCCGCCGAGCCAGGCTGCCCACAGGGAGGACTTGTTCTCGTAGAGCTCGAGCTTCCTACCGCCTGCCTCTTCCCGGTCGATGGCGTTCATGGCGAGCATGCCGAAGAACAGTCCAGCTCGCAGGATTGCCAGGTAGACGAGGATGTGGAAGATGGCCACGGCCGTGAAGCCGAAGTAGATTCCGGGCGTAAGCCAGACCGTGAGGATCGAGGCTCCGAGGAAGACCGTATTGGAAAGGAAGGCAGCCGGGGCATACCAGGATCGCTTCGATCCCTTGAGCGTGTCCAGGGCGGCGAGGCCCACGAACATGGCGAAGATCACGAAGGTCAGGGTGATCTTGGTGCCCTTGCCCTCGATGTTGTCTACGAAGAGAGCCACGATGGTGATCAGCGTGACTGCCACCAGAGCGAAGATCGAGAATCGCAAGAACTTCGGAAGCCCTTCCTTCACCTCGCCCCTAGGCTCGTGCTGAAGATCTGTGGACATGGGTGCCTCCAATTTCTCGGGATCAGCTGATTCCGTTGTGCTATCGAACTATCGTCGTGGGAATGCGAAAGGCCCCGGGCGCTTCGCCGAAGCGAAGGAGCCCAGGGCCCGGACAGACTCAGTGAGTGAGCTCATCCTGCCGTGCGGTTGCTCCAGCCGAGAGAATCGAGTCTACGGTGACGGGAGTGCCGTCCCGGAGAGCCTCGTTCTCCTTGGTGAGCCGCCTGTTGTCTCGCCGCAGACGACCGTTGACCTTTCGCAGAAGGCCGACGAGCCCTCGGAGCCGATCTCGCTCCTCCACCGTCACGGCCTCAGCTACATCAGCAGCTGCGGGAACAGGAGTTGTCGTAGCGGTGAGCTCCACAGCGGGAACCACCTCGGCTACGATCTCCTCGATGGGCTGAGTCTTTCGGGCTCCAGCAGCGACGATGCCGCTGTCTTCGGCGCGGAAGCTCCTGACCTTGCTACCTAGGTACATGGGATACCCCTTTCTACTGTTGGATCTATCGTGCCGAAACTGAGTCCGGCAGAACTGTGGGCACGAGCTCTTCTACGCTGCTTGCAAAGCCGACGGGCTGAGGGTTGCCATCTCGTTCGTTGCGAGCCTGGAAGTACTCAGTCAGGGGAGTGAAGCGCTTAGGATCCTCCTCATGGCTTCTGCGTGAGAGTAGAGGGATTCTCCAGGTTCGCTTTGTGAGCTTAGGCTTGCAGTCCTCACAGATCAGAGGGCTGTTCGTCCCGGTGAGGCTAGAAGATCTACGCTCCTCGTCGAGGTACTTCGCCCGGGAGCTGTAGCATCGGTAGCAGTAGAGCCTGTGGTCGGGGAAGATGACCTGCAGCACTCGCTGATGGGATCCGATGTAGCCATTCTTGTATTCCACGACCTTGCCGTAGAGGAGTACCTCGAGGTAGACATCGGCGCCGACTCCATAGATCGAGTGCGTGAGCGAATCGATGTCCTTGAGGGCGTGGAATCCCGGATCGAGCCCACCCTCCTCGAGATGGCCGTAGAGACCTCCACCGGAGACACCGCGGAAGCCCTGTGCGGTGAGATTCGCGCCCTTGTAGGCTACCACTGCTTCGCCTTGCACAAAGCGGTTGGCTGGCCTCAGTAGATTGAAGGCGATCACTCCCAGCATAGCTACAGGAACTGCTGCTAGAATGAGAAACGGTAGCAATCTGAGAAAATCGATCATGGTCTCTTGGATTGTGGTCAAAAACTCTGCCGGAGTGTCCATCGTTATACCTTCCTTCAGTTCTTCTAACCGAGTAGCATCTGCTTGAGGCTCTTAGGCCGGCTCTGTTCTTCGAGGAGCGCTGCCTCCTCGGTCGTCAGTGCCTCTCGCAAACTCTCCAGGTCCCCCTGGAAGTCGGGACGCTCAGCACGATCTTTCCCGAGGACCGCATTCACGGATGGCTCCTCCAGGCTCCGAGGCTGGCTGTCTGCTCCGACCAGAGATCGCACCGAGAGCTGGAATTCGAGCTCTCGAGGCGAGTTGAGTCCCTTGAGGTCCTCTGTGAGCTCCTTGACCAGAGTGACAGCAGAGAGCTCTACCTGAAGCGCCATGCGCTGAGGATCGCTCCAGCGCTTGGGGTCACTGAAGAAGCTTCCGTAGTAGTCCCGGGAGCTGAGCTCGATGAGCCTTCGAACACTGGGGCCGTACTTGGCCTCGAGGAGCCTGGCTCCCTGGCTGACTTCTGATTCAGTGAGCCGGCCCTGGAGCTCACTGAGCTCTCCGAGGAGGATCTTCAGGGTCTTCTGCAGACTGCGGCCAGCTGTTTCGGGAATGCGAGTCTGAACTTCAGCGATGAGCGTCTCGAAGCCCTTGGTCCTGCGACGGCGAGGCCTCTTCTGAACGGTGCCGGAGATCGCGGCACCAGAGGATGTCACCGGCTGCAATCCTGGAGCAACGGTGAGATCATCGGCAGCATAGAACATCTTCGTGGTGGCGAAGTAGTCTCGGAGCCTCCAGGCTCGCCTGCGAGCCCGCCAGCCCGGTTCGATCACCGTGGGCTCGAAATCTTCCAGGGACTGCACATAGCGCAGGGGTTGAACGGACCCCGACTTCTCCTGGAGCTCATCGAGGAGGGGCTGTAGATCCTCGAGTTCCCGGGCCTTGCTGAACAGACCTCGAATGGGCTGGTGCTTAAGGGCTACGATCTGGAGCACTCGATGGTCCCTGCTCCGGTAGTCGTAATCAGACTGCTCCAGATCGCCGTAGAGGAGAATCTCCGCAAGGAACTGTCGCTTTAGCGCAGACGCACTCTCGAGGACTGAGTCCTGGGACACATCGGCCTGAATCTTTTCCGAGCTGAAGATGTTTCGGGCGCTCCCCCTGCCTGGTTGCATGAACTTGCCATCCACGAGCTCGACGAGCTTGTAGCCGATCACCGGCCGGTCTCGCTTGAAGACTCTTCGAAGAGCGGGTACGGCCCGTTCCCAGAGCTCGCTCATAGCATAGCTGATCGAGTCGAGGAAAAAGGCACCGAGGGTAAAGCCAAACAGAGGCACAAAGAAGATCAGCAAGAAGAGGAAGAGGTCCACGGATAGTTCCGGTTTCTCGAGGGCTAGTACCTTCGGTCGTTTCGAGTAGCTGAACCGGAGCCGTACAGCTACAGCCTCCGGTGACAGCTGTTGATGGAAGCTGCAGACCCAATGCTACACGGCAAAGGGGCCGGAGTCAAACGGTTGCCCGCGACTCCGGCCCCAGCCGGTGCTACTCTCAGCTCCTAGGAGAGGAGCTCTTCCTCGTCCACCTCGGAGGACTCGATCCAGGCCTTGCGGATCGAGACATCATCGCCGATGGCGATGTCCAGAGCCTGCCGAGCAGCCTCGAGATCCTTGGTGGTGACCTGCGTGATGATGCGAGTCTGAGGGTTGATGGCGGTCTCTTCGAGGTCGTCATCCTCCATCTCACCGAGACCCTTGAGCCGGGACACGCGGAACTTGATGTTCTGCTTCTGGAGCTTGGCCATGACCACATCGCGCTCAGCGTCGTCTCGAGCGTAGTGCTTCTTGGACTTCGTGCCCTGATCCGTGAGGATGGCGAACAGGGGAGGCTCGATCTTGTAGATCCTTCCAGCCTCCACCAGGGGCCTGAAGAGCACCCAGAAGAGCGCGTAGAGGCCGACGGCAATCGCGTTGCCGTCCACATCGGCGTCCACCGCGAAGAAGACCTTGCCGTAGCGAACCTGGTTGATGTCGAAGTCGCTGCCGGCTCCAGCGCCCAGAGCCTTGATGATCTCCTGGACGGGCTTAGACTTGAGCACATCCGACATCTTGTTCTTGTTGCCGTAGGCGTTGATGATCTTACCTCGCACACCGAGGAGCGCATTGATGCGACCATCGCGGGCGGCCTTCAGGGAGGTCTTAGCGGAGTCTCCCTCGCAGATGTAGAGCTCAGCAGCATCCGTGCCCGAGAGCTCGCAGTCGATGAGTGAGTCCGGCAGGGAGCTCTGCTTGAGCTCGTTCTTCTGCCTCTGGAGATCCCGCTGGTTCTGTACCTGCTGGCGGTTCTTCGCAGCCGTGGTGACCTTGGCCGCGATGGCCTTCAGGTCGGCCTGATTGGCGGGAGCCTTGATCCAGTTCTTGAAGTCCTCCACCACAGCATCCTGGATGGACTTCTGCACGGGTCGGCTGGAGATCGCCTCCTTGGACTGAGAGGTGAAGGGAGCCGAGGACAGGTAGATCGACACCACCAGGGTGAGGCCCTCGAGATAGTCATCCACCTTCGGGAGGCTGTCGCTCTTGGTGAGGAGTCCTCGCATGGAGTCGAAGCGCTCATTGAAGGCAGTCACCATGGCGTTCTGCACACCGGTGAGGTGGGAGCCGTGGGCTCGAGTGTTCACCGTGTTGACGAAGGTGTGGAGCGAGTTGTCGTAGCCACTACCGTAGGAGAAGGCCACCGTGTAGGGGACCTCCTTCTCTACATCCATGTTCTTGAAGTTGCCGTCGGCCTGCTTCACGGGAGTCCTCGTGACGAGCTTCGCCGTTCCGTTGAGCACGACGGGCTCAGAGATGATGGGCTGGTCGGGCTGGAAGGCCGTCACCATGTCGCCGAAGCCATTGGGGAAGTCGAAGACCTCCTTCTGGATGGTGACCTCGCCGGTCTGCTCATCCACGGTCCTGTTGAGCTCGTTGGTGACGAAGATCTTCAGGTTGGGGACGAGGAAGGCCGTGCCCTTGAGGCGCTCGACGATCTCGTTGTCGTCGTAGTGGTAGTTGGTGGGGAAGGCGTCAGGATCGAACCACACGCGGATCTTCGTGCCGGTTTCCCAGCCCTCGCGCTCTGCCTTGGGGCGAGCGTCCTTGGAGATCTTCATGTAGGACACATCGCTGATGGGCGAGAAGGCCGCATCCGGTCCGTCGCCCTCGAAGGTTCCAGCCTCACCGGCCCGGAAGGAAAGCTCGTACTGCTTTCCACCCCGGTAGACCGTCACATCGAAGCGCTTCGAGAAGATCGTGACAGCAGATGCACCCAGTCCGTTGGTTCCCGTGGACTTCTTGCCGTCGCTTGAGTCGAAGTTACGGCCGGAGCGCAGCGTGCCCAGAGCCTGGTAGATGCCGGACTTGCCGGTCTTCTTGTTGATGTCAGTGGGGAGACCACGGCCATTGTCGATGACCTCGAAGGAGTGATCCTCGAAGAGGTGCACCGAGATCTTGTCCGCGTGGCCCTGGAGCGCCTCGTCTACACTATTTTCGTAGATCTCCCTTAGGGCAGTCCTCTGCATTGTCGAGAAAGGTCGCTCGGGGCTTCCGAGCTCTCCGCCCCAGACGAGGTTGGGACGCATACGGTAGTGGGCCTTGTCGTCCACCTCGTCCATGTCATTGGCGCTGTACGCTGCACCCTTAGCTTCCGCCATCAGTTCTCCTGGTCTGGTTCTATTGCTGTGATGTCATGGTACCGAAACATCGTTCAAAGTGCGTAGTCTCGCGACTACAGCGCTCTAGGTGATGAATCGACAGCAGTTCTCACCATGGGAATCTTCCCAAATTTTGAAGGTCTCAATGCCAACACCTATCAGCAGCTCCTCTATCACGGCGGGCAAACATCGTCCTCAGGCTGATCGGTACTCTAGCTATCAGCGCCCGCGCGAACAAAGCTCAACCTCCGGAAGGCACCCCATGTCAGTGAAGCTCTACAATGGACTGAGGCTCATCGATCCCCAGACAGATCTCCTCGAGCTCACTCCGAAGATCGCCGAGGCCGTTCGGCCTGTCTTCGAGGAGGCGGCCCGAAAGCTCGTAGCCGAAGAGCTCCTCCGCTTCGTGGATAACCATGGAGCCTTCGACAGTGAGAATCCTCGCTGGCCCGTCCTTCTCGACCTGGACAGGCAGTGGAAGGAGCGGCAGCAGAGCTACGGAAAGCACCACACACTCAATGATCCCCTGCGCTTCTCCCTGGTCTTCGGCCGCTCATCTGCTGGCAATCTCCTTGCCTACAGCTACTACTCCGAGCCCGCCTACGGGGAAGCCCTTGAGTCCCTGGGGCTCTTCGAGGACTACCACTACCAGGATCAGAGCGAGGGTCCGGAGGAATTCACTCGAAAGGAGTGGAAGGCCCGAGGAAAGGAATGGGAGTCCCTGGAGAACGCCGAGGGAACCTTCGGGGATCTTCCGGGCTGGACCCTGGGACGCACCGACGAGCCCTTCGACTCAGTCTACTGGAACAGCAGCGAGGATGAGTTCGATCCCAACCGCTACACCACCGCCGATGGCCGGCTCAGGGAGATCCTCACCAGTCGGCTCTTTCCCTACGCCTCCGAGGAGCTTCGCATTAGTCAGGATGCGCTCATTCCTCTCTACAGCCGAACTCGGTCGGTTGTCGCTCGCTACCTTCGCAGCGACGAGCGTTCACCGAAGCTTCTAGATCCTGAGCCTCTTCCAGCGGGAACCGGAACTACCTACGGAGACCTCCCCGAGCCCTACCGCATCGATGTGGGTGTCTTCCTGGAGCTCTTTGAGCGTCTCAAGAGGGACATCGACGGAGACTGAGCTTCAGCCGTAGCTGCAGCCTACGCAAGGCTACAGGAGAGGCCGCCGGATCCGATTGGATTCCGACGGCCTCTCCCGCTATGTGCTCTGTGCTACTCTAGCTGCTGCTCGGGAAGTCGAGGCGCCTCAGGATGTCCTCCTCGTTCTCATCCTCGGGAGCGATGTAGCGATCCGTGATCTGCTCCTGCCGCCAGGCCTTGAAGCCCGGAATCTGGGCGTCGAGGATAGCATTCCAGTCCCGGTGCTGCGCCTTGGCAACGAGCTCAGCATCCTCCTCCAGGGTACCCTTCTGGGCCGCCGAGAGGTAGAAGGTCAGCGACTGTGCGGCTCGCACCCGGTCCTCTTCCTCGAACTCAGCGAAGAACTGGTTCTTATTGTCTCCAGCGTAGGGAAGCCCCTCTCCGTTCCAGTCCTCCCGGCCGTTGATGATGATGGAGTCGCTGTTCCGGTGCTCATAGACGGCAAAGGATCGAGTGCTTCCGTCGGGGGTCATCACGGTGTAGATATTGCCCTGCTCCCGGCCGTTGTCCAGGGTGGAGACCGAAACACCGTCGATGCCGATGCGGTCCATCTCAGCCTTGAGCTCTCGGACCGGGAAGACCGTGGCCAGGTAGAGCTGGTTGTTGCGAAGGTCACCGGGAGCATCCGGATGCATGGCGGCGAAGACGCGCTCTCCAACCGGAAGAAGGCTCCGGTGGTCAGCACCCTCGGCGAGCCCATGCCACTCGTCCCCGCGAGCTACCCGGGAGATTGATTCCTGCAGATGGGGCTCAACCCTGCCCATGCGAACCTCAACCTCTCCGGTGTAGCGACGGAAGTAGGCAGCTTCCTGGAGCGCGGCTTCCTGGGCATCCCTGAGCCCGAGGAGCCGAGGGTTGTCGAGCTCACCCTCCACAGGCTCGTGGGAGAGCTCCTCCATGCGCCGACGCTGCAGGAGATTCTCTGCGAGCTTGTTGAGGCTCTGGTCCCGGGCGTTGGAGTCGTTCCAGCTCGGATCATTGGTGGACCAGCCACCCCTACTTCCTGGGTAACGAATGTAGGGCCTATCCACAGCTGGTCTCATCTCCGCGAGGAGTCGCTCCGCCTGGGCCTCCTTCTCCTCGTTCCAGTCATCCTCCGAGGTGAGCTGTGTGAGCTTCTGAACGATGCGAAGATTGTAGTGATCGTCCTCCGTCCAGTCTTCTTCCCACTTTCGGATCCACTTGAGCTGGTGGCGGATGATGTCGAAGTCGAGCTCGCTGTTCTCCTCCCGAAGGACCTTCTCCTCGACCCTGGCGAGACGCTCCTCTGCCTGAGCCTTCCGCTCGGCCTCCCGGCCTCCATCAGCCTCTGCCTCCATGCGAGTCTCATAGGCCCGAGTGGCCTCTTCCTTGGAGCCATAGTGCTCGTCCTCGGAGGCCTTGAAGCGGCAGCCTCGAGAGTTGGGATTGGAGGGGTCGGCCCGGCAGATTCCGGGCGTCCCTGTCTCGGGATTGATGTGGTACTTGGCCATTTGGGTTTCCTCTTTCGGGTGCTTTCGTCTAGCTGGAGAGACTAGTACTCTCCATCGTAGATGTCGTTCATCTCAGCGTAGTCGTGGCTCACGGAGTCGTTGTCCATCTGGATAGCAGCCTGAGCGAACTTGGAGAGGTCCTGCCTGCTTTCGCTCCTGAAGCGACTGAAGGCCTTCTTGGGAACCTCCAGCACAACGCCCCAGCAGCCTCTTACGGAATCAGCGCTCTGAACTCCGTAGGAATCGAGGTACCCTCCGGGGCTACTCTTGCTCTCGACGAGCACATGGCATGCCTGCTCTACTAGCCAATCGGGATCAGTTCGAGCCAGCTCACTGTAGTAGTCTAGATCGTGGTGCTGGCCCGGCCGAGTCTCGAAGGCGAAGTAGACCTTTCGCTCTGGGTCGAGCTTATAGATCGCATTGGCGAGATCTCCGCAGAGGCCGTTACTGAAGGCGAAGCGAGCCATGGGATCATCGAGATCCCCATCCAGAACCTCGATCTCTCCCAGGTCGTAGCTCAGCCTCTTCTTGCGAATGGGCTTCTTCCTTGTGGCGGGTTCGCTCACTGCTCCGCCCATGGTCTTCTCGAAGGCCTGATCTGCTTCCTTTGCCGTATCAAAATGGTTCGCTCCGGTGGACTCTGGATCGAAGGGGCAGCCCTTAGAATTCGGGTTAGCGGGGTCTACTCTGCAGATCCCCGGCCCATTGGGCCCCACATGGAACTTTTCAGCCATTTGATTTCAGACTCCTTTTGTGCCGATCACTTAGATCATGTCTTCTAACACGCAGGCCGCTAGGAATCGGATAGGAATAGCTACCAGGCTCGCCTGACTCCAGATTACCGCAGCGGCTCCTGACAGCTGATCCTCCCCGCCCTATGGAGGCCGCTCCGAAGGACCAAGAGCGAATGTGTACTGGATCGCTACGAGGGGCTTAGGCTGCGAGCTATGGCCGCAGAGTGGCGGCTCAGTCCCGGAGGCGCCTGAGGATGAGCTTCGCCAGGATCGCCGCATCCTTGGATCCCGGTTCGCCCTCCAGGCCGGGGTCTCCGAGCCGCCCGTCGATCTCATTGAGCTCGATGGTTTCGATCTCGAAGCTCTCAGGATCGTAGCCCCAGGCCTTGACCGTGCCGCTCTCTGGCTGGATGCCCGTCACATCGAGGATCCTTCCATCCGGAGCTCTCACCGCGATGTGGTCCCAGAGCACCCTGCCATCGTTCCAGCGAGATCCCATGGCCACCAGAGGATAGCCCGTGAGCCGATGGAGCTCCGCCGCCAGATCTCCGCACTCGCCGCTCGTGTAGCGCTCGTGGTCCTCGTCCGAGAGGAAGTAGAAGTAGGAGGCTCCGTTTGGTTCGTGGAGATTCTCCCGGTAGCCTTCATAGAGCGCTGAAGCCCTGCGCTTGCTGCTCTCGTGGCCGTTGAAGGATCCGCCGAAGGGGCAGGAGTACTCAGCTCCACAGATACCGGGCTCGCCCGTCTCTGGATTCACATGCCCTCTGGCCACAGCTGATCTCCTCTGTCCGCTGGGAGCTGTTCTATACGACCGTGGAGTTCGTTGTCCGATCCCTGGGCTCCGGCGTCCTAGAGCAACAGCTGAGGGCAGAAGAGAGGGAGTTAGATTCGATCCCGGAACTCGCCCATGCCCCGGGCGATGAAGACCTCGAGATGGTCCTTCGAGAAGTTGTAGAGCAATGGCTTTCCGTCGGGTCCGTGGCCGTCGGCTCCCACCACATTGTTCTTCCTCATGAGCCGGGCGAGGTCCTCGGTGTGGATCACATTCCAGTCCACACCTTCGGTTCTGGCATTGATGGGCACCATGCCCACAGACCCATCGGGCATGAAGTGGCTGTAGAGCTCACCCCGGTACCAGAACTCCCGCAATGGCAGGATCTTCATGCCCACAGTCCTAATCCAGTCCTCCTCGGCCCGATAGCGTTCGGGGATCACGAAGCCGTTCTTAGGATAGCGACCACCGTAGGACTCCTCATCCTCAATCCAGAGGATCTCGTCCAGGTCGCTCACGGGGTAGCTTCCGCAGTCTCGGCCGGATCCGTCGGCCTCGCTGGGTGTCTCATAGGAGCCCTCGTAGGGAGGTTCTCCGGGTTCGGGATAGCGCCTCCACCACTTGGTAGCCTTGGGGTAGTCAGCCTGGAGATCCTTGGGCATGAGATCCCGGTAGCGGTGGTAGGCGAAGAAGGGATCGAAGTGAGGATAGGGGAAGGCCCACATGCCCTCGGACTTGGGCGCTCGCACGCTCCAGCGGCTCTGCTCCCCGAACTTCACGGGGCCGAGTCGCTGAAACTTGAGGAAGCCCCTGCGGAGCTCGAAGCGCTGTACCATGGGAGCCACACTACATGCCAGCAGGGCTGGAGTCAACTGAGGGCTGGAGCTGAATCTCCGAGTCCTGTGCGGTCGATTCCTCTGTTGCCAGGGTATTCCTTCTCCCAGCGATACTGTCCAGGAGTCCACTGCCGCTCATAGCCGATAGCCTCGAGGATCACATCGTTGTGGACCAGGGAGCCATTGGCGCTGTGGGCTCGCAGCTCTGAACGGCTACCGAGCCTTCCTCCGTAGAAGGTCTCGCCGACACCCTTGCCGAAGGCTCCCGCGATGCGAGCTGGGTTGAGCCGGGGATTCGCCCTACACCTATCGAGATCGGGAAGTCGGCGTTTGCCGTCTCTGTCGATGATCTCAACCGCCTTAGGCTCGTTCCTGAGAACCCAGTAATAGGCCTCTGACCTGCTGGACTTCACGATGTCGAAGCCCTGAAGCTTCTTGTATTCGCCCGTGCTATGGGAAGCCGACACATAGGAGACGATACGCTCTGGCCTCCAGTGGCTTTCGAAGAAGCGCTGCATTCGAGTTGCTCCACCGTGGATCTGAACGCCCGGCTTGAAGCACAGTCTCAATCCTTCCCAGACAGGTGATTCCTTGACTGAACCTGCTCCGCGAGTGCCACCAAAGCGGTAACGAGAAAACTGCTGCACAGCAAGGATCTCGCCACTGGACGGATCGGCAAGACCTATCGAGACCTTTCCGGTCCCTCTTGCGGAGCCCTGGATGTGGTGATTGACCATGAAAGCATCTGCAGTTCGGTTGTCTAGCACGCCCAGAGAGAGCCTCTTGGCCGCAAACTTTCGCTCATCCAGAGATAGCTTCGAGGCGAAGTGGCTAAAGAGCTTCTTGAGCTCTCCATCCCAGGGGTAGAGGAAGTAGAGAGTGCGGCCATTCGACTGAGCTTCAACCTGAGCCCTTCGAAGCTCTTCACTGCTAGAGGCCCAGGGATCAACACAGATAGAGAGCCGATCCTGGATCGTCCAGACCTTGCCGAAGCTCTCCCGATGGGCTGTAAGATCCAGCCCCTGCTCTTCTACCCAGCCCTTGAGCTCTCGCTTAGCAGACTTCTTGAACTTGTTGTCAGCCATGATCTCTCTTCGCTCTACCTACGCCGAGCTGTCCAGTGATCTCGGGAATGCGCTCCGAGGCCTTGAGCTCAAGCTCTTCGATCATCCTATCGAGCCCCTCCAGATTGCCACTCCGTGCGAGGGCTAGCGATCTGAGGATGGCCGAACTCCACCACTCTTTCTCTAGCTTGTAGTCATCCTCCCAGACCTGTAGAAGACGAATGCCCTGCGCAGCGCAGATAGCGCTCTTCTCGCGTTCTCGAGACCAGGAATCTCCGCTCCTTGAGTCGGCCCAGGCAGCCTTGTCGTGGTAGGCTGTGCCGTTGAACTCAATGGAGAGTCTAAGCTCAGGAATCCAGATGTCGAGCTCCTTGGGACAGATCACCTTGCGATCCGACTGGAGCACTTCTTCTGACGCCGCTTCGCTGATGAGTTCGAAGATCTCGATCTCAGGCTTTGACACGAAGCTTCTACAGCGGCCGCAGCCCATACCGATGCTATGGTTGTACCAGTTCTGCCTGTAGGCGCCATGGTCTGGACAGATCACTGTCACGAAGCCACGCTCAGCTCCCCAGGAATCCTCGAGGTACTCGTAGCGGTCTCCATGGGCAGTTCGTGCCCTCGCGACGAACTCAGCGAAGGTGACTTTGGATCGAAGCTGACTGCACTGAGAGCAGCCCACCCCGCGCATGTGGTCTCTGGCCGCCTGAAGGAACTCCCCATGATCAGGACAGATGATGAGTACGCGACCCTGAGTGCTCTTGAACTGCTCAACCCTGGAGTAGTCAAAGGTGGCATCTCCGTGGACAGCCCTGGCGCGCTCGATGAACTCAGCCACCGTTGTGGTTCGCGCCTCGTTGCTACACAGCTGACAGCCCCTGCCCTCAAGATGATTGCCTCGAAACTGCCAGAACGCTCCGTGGTTCGGGCAAATGATGACACAGCGACCAGATTCATCGATCTCAGTGGCTCTCGAGTAGTCAAAGATATCTCCGTGGACTAGACGGGCCTTGTTGACGAAGATAGCGGTCGTCTTCTCCCGGTTACTGGCTGCGTTGGCCAGCTTCTTACAGCTCCTACAGTGCTGGCCGTTGAGATGAGCTGCAGGTCTCACTCGGAAGTTCCCGTGGGTTTCGCAGTTGAGCTCCACGGGTGTCTTCGAGTCAACGAAGTCGATCTGAGAGTAGTCGTAGGCCCCCTGGTAGCGCTCCGTTGCGCTTCGGATGAAGTTATCCCTGCGCTCTTCTCGAAGCTCGTCGAGGGATCTGCGATCAACCATCTTCGACTCCTTCCGGGCATAGAGAGCCGTAGCCCTGCAGTTCTATCCTACCGAACTACAGGGCTACGAAAGAGATCCCCGACTTAGAAGTCCCAGTCGTCATCTCCGGCTTCCTCGACCTTGGAGACGCCCATCTTATAACTGCTTCCGCCGCCGCTGAAGAAGTCGTGATTCTCATCCGACTCAGGGTTGAGCGACGCGAGAACTGCGGGAACAACTCGCGTCTCGTCCTTAGTGAAGGGAGCCTCAAAGCCCAGGTTCTGGAATGCCTTGTTGGCGTTGTAGCGGAGGAAAGTCTTCACATGCTCGCTGAGGTGGAGGTCATCGTAGATGCTCTCCGTATAGCGCTCCTCGTTCTCGTAGAGGTCGTGGAGAAGATCATCAGCGAACTGCTTGAGCTCAGCCTGTCGCTCCGGTGTTTGCTCCCGGTATGCCTCCTGGAACTTGGCACCGATGAAATAGCCATGCAATGCCTCGTCACGGATAATCAACTTCACGAGATCTGCAGTGTTAGGGAGCTTGCTCTTGCTGGCCCACCAGAGAGGCATGAAGAAGCCACTGTAGAACAGGAAGGATTCCAGCATGGTGCTGGTGATCTTGCGCTTCAGGGGGTCATCGCCACGGTAGTAGTGGAGGACGATGGCAGCCTTCTTCTTGAGGTGCTCCTCCTCGCGGGTCCAGCGGAAGATATCATCGATTTCCTCCGAGGTCAGTAGGCTGCTGAAGATGGTGGAGTAGCTCTTGGCGTGGACGGCCTCCATGAAGGCGATCTGGAGGAAAATCGCTTCCTCGTGGGGAGTGCGAGCGTCGGGGATCAGCGACAGGGCGCCGACCTTGCCCTGGATGGTGTCGAGGAGCGTGAGCCCAGCGAAGACCCTTGCAGTAGCCTGCTTCTCCTCGTCCGTGAAGGTATTCCAGGAGGGGATGTCGTTGGAAATGGCGAATTTCTCGGGGAGCCAAAAGTTAGAATTTAGCCGGTCCCAGATCTGCTTGTCGAAGTCGCTGACCTGGTTCCAGTCGATGGCGCGCTCGAGCTCTACGGACTCCCAGTCGAGGTTGAGTCTATCTGTCATTGCTGTGGTTCTCCTCAGTAGGTCTATTGGCTCCATCGTACCGACAGCGAGTGCTGAGATCGAGCCACGCTTACAGCTTGTGGGACAGTGTTGATCTAACCTGTTAGTACTGCTTTGAATCACTGGCTCTTGATGGGGTTGGACTATCAGCTGAGAGACTAGACTTCCTCAATCTCCAGGATAAAGAAGTTGTCCAGTCCGTTCTCGTCGTCCACCCGCCGGCCTCCGAGGATCCTGTAGTCAGAGGTGGGGTTGGTGTAGACTTCGAGCTCTCCAGTGCCCCAGGCACTCACATTGGCAGGCGAGGCCATGGTGCGAGCGTGGATAGCTACGATGATGTCCCTGTCGTCGGTGTTCCTACTGTCGTAGGTCTGCTTTGCGAAGGTCTGCGCTATGTTGCTGTGGAGGGTGGCAGACTCAGGGAGCTGTCGGATGGAGGCTCCTGCTGAGACCTGCTTACCGCTCCAGTCACCGCGTTCGATGGAGTCGAAGAGCTCCTTCTGACCCTCTGGATTCTCGGGAACTCCGAGGAGATCGTGGAGCTCTCCGGCCGAAGTACCCCGGCCGATCACCGTGGGTTCCTCGAGCCTGGGGGCGTGCTCAAAGGCACTGCGAACGGTCGCTAGGCTCTTTGCGGCTATTCGATCTTTGGCGGCCTTGATCTCAGCCTCTGCGCCGTCGTAGTCATCTCCGTGGGCATCGTAGATCGCATCTTCGTCCACGAGCCCAGATGGATAGCGCTCATCCTTGCCGCTCTTGCCCAGGGTGTGCTTGAGGAGGAGAAATCCGTCTGAGGTCAGGTTGCTCACAGCTTCCTGCTGCTCCGGGGTGAGCCGGCTGAGCCAGCGATGGGACTCCTCGACGAGGTAGTGGCGTAGCGCGGGATCGCTGCGGTCTCGGCTGTCTCGAGCATCGAGGTAGCTGCTATCTGAGTGGAGGCTGCTGCGGCCCCGGGAGATCAGCTCTGCGAGGGCTTCCTGGTTGAGGGTGGAGTCGAAGCTCGAAGGATCGTAGCCCTCCAGGGCCTCGACTACTCCATCGTAGGGGTTCTCGCCTCGGCCGTAGCGTGCGCGCCGGCGCTCTAGCTCAAGCCGACCCTGGGGCGATGAGTAGTAGTAGAGTTCCTGAGGACTTCCGATGGCGGAGGAGTTGTGGAGATGGCGGTTCGCCACCGACCAGTGGGCGTAGGTCCGGGATTGCTCTGCGCTGAGCTCTCCGGGCGTGGGCTCGGTAGCGAGGGTGGACCTGTCTACAGCTGAGCTCACTCCTGCAAGATGGTCTCCGGCCTCTGCCTCGAGCTGGACTTCGTAGGCTCGGTTGGCCTCAGGAAGGCTGGAGTAGTGGTCGCTGCTGCCGTAGCTGCAGCCCCGGGAGCGAGGATTGCTCGGATCCACCGAGCAGGGCTTTGGTCCGTCCGGCGTGAGGTGGTAGGCCAAGGTGCTGCTCCCGGTGCTTGGGTGGCTGATCGTCGGGGAGCTGTTCTAACGGAGCACCGAGAGCGCTGTGGGAAGCCTTCGCGAAGATGATAGCTGCCAGCCTAAGGCGCACAGCGGAGAAGGACGAGTCGTTGTGGGTAGACTCGTCCTTCTTCGCCTAGGCGGTGAGCTACGGCCGCTGAGGGCCAACCAGGAGCGCCGACCAGTACTCCACTGTGAGCTGTTCGGAGGGGATCTCGTGGCGCACGGCGATGTGCTTGAGGAGGTGGGCAGAGAACTCTTCGGGGTCCGAGGAGCTAAAGCTCTTGAAGTCGGCCTCTGGAATCGAGCCCTCGGGATCGATGGTGCATTCCCGGCAGAGTGCCTTGCCGTCGAGGACCTCGAGGCAGATCGTCACATTGTCCAGGACTGGGTGATGGATGGCTGTATCCATGGTGCTAGTTTCCTTGTTCGGCTCGCTCGTTGCCGCTACCTCAGCGCTGAGCTGCGGGGGCGAGCTTCTCTGCGAGGCTCCTGTCGATTCCCTCGATGAATCCGGTCAGGGTCTTGATCTGGTTCTGAGCCATCACGATGTACTCGCAGATCACCTGCCGGTCGTAGGAACCGGACTTGAACTTCTTCTTGAGCTTCCGGATCTCCTTGTGGGAGCTCTGGATCTCTTCTACCTTTGCGGAGCGAAGCTCCAGGAGCTCATCGGAACTCATGGCGCTGTAGCTGTGGTTGGTGCTCATCGGCCTGCCCCTTCGGCTTCGGCTACTGTCACTGGCTTGCTGCACATGTTCCATAGTATCACTGGAGAGTGACTCTGGCGAATGGTCCTCGAGGTTTTACGGGACTGAAACATTGCTCACACCTGCCCTCACGGTCTGAAGATCCTGGAGAGGGCCCTGGAGCGAGGTGGATTCTCGCTCCAGGGCGGAGGGGCTAGAGGTAGTAGACCTGAGTCCGGCTGTTGTCCCCCATCTGCTTACGCTTCCGGCGATACTCCTGCCAGAGCCCCTCGGCCTCGCCGCTGTAGGCGATCTCGGGAGGAAGGCTCTCGGGGAGGAAGTCCTTGGGCATCTGATCGTAGCCCTCGAAGCTCTTGGGATAGACGGTGCGGAAGGGTGGCGCCACGGGAGCTGGAGCGAAGGGCTGTCGATTGGCCACCTCGTGGCTGTAGCGAGCGAGCTGATTGTCCTCGTAGTCTCGCATCTTCACCTTGTAGTCCTGGAGCTCGCGCTCGTAGCGCCGTCTCTCGGTCTCAGGAGCCTTCTGAACGGGAACGAAGTTGCTTCGGGTCACCGCAGGCGGGCTGTCGCTGACACCCTCCTTGAGAAGATCGGCGGCATCCTTGGGGTTCATGTGGTCGTTGACGACCTTCGCCGTGAGCTCCTTGGAGTCCACTCCGTGGTAGTCTGCGAACTGACCGAGATCTGCCACATGGGGCAGCTCACTCTCGCCGCTGTAGGGACAGGTCGCATCGCTGGAAGCCTTGCAGACGGTTCCTGTCCTCGTGTGAATTTCTCCGTAGGCCATGGTGGTTCTCCTCGTGCCGGTGTTGCGCTCCAGGCGGAACCTAGGGAGCGGCGATCTCCACCGTTTCTAACGAGTCGCTCGGGAAATCGCCGCGGAGCTCTGCGCTCACGAGGATGGGCTTGTGATCGGAGGCCTTCTGCTTCAGGGTCTGCACCGAACTCACTGAGTAGCCCCGGGAGGTGATGAAGTCGAAGTGGCCTCCAAAGATCGACTTCCGGTAGGTTCCCAGGTCGCTGAAGGTCAGGTCGTAGCCAGCAGCTGCCAGCGATCTGTGGAGCCCCTGGCGGAAGAGCGGGTAGTTGTAGTCTCCCGCCATGATGAAGGGAGCCTCCGGTGCGATGGACTCGATGGTTGCGAGGCTCTGGACGATCTGCATGCGCCGATGGTTGTTGGAGGCGGTGAGAGGCGATGCGTGGAAGGATGCCACAACCGAATCCTCTCCCGTGGAGCGGTCCCGGAGCACGGTGCCGAGGAGCCGGTGCTCCGCAGGAGCAGCGATGATGTCGTGGAGCGTCTTGTCGAAGCTCCGCATGAAGCTGTCGCCGGGCTCGTAGCGTTCGGTGTCGGCGTAGATGGCGAGTCCGAGCCGGTTGCGGGGCGTGGAGCTCACGAGGCTGAGCCCCTCAATCTCCGACGGGAGCTCCGGAACCCTCGCCTCCTGAATGCAGACCGCTTCGGGCAGGTGCTTCCGGATGAGCCCGGAGAGCTCCTCCACGGCTCGATGCTTTTCGAGATTGTAGCTGATGAGCTTCAAGGCGCCGCCTGTTCTGGGTAGTTCGGAGTTGGAACTGCTTCTATATCGAGCGAGCTCAGGGAGCCCGGAAGTGGTAGGTCTCCCGGGCTCCCCGCTCGTCCAGGGTGAAGAGCTCATCTCGAAGGATGCGCTCTCGCTCATCGGGGTGGAGCTCGAAGAGCCGGCTGGCGAGCTCCTCGATGGGCCGTCGCTCCTCGACCGTGAGCGTGGGGTTGTAGCGACCCTGGCCACCCCAGCGCCACTGGTTCCAGCGGGATGCCAGCACCAGAGCGAAGCGCACTCGCTTGTAGGGCTCCTTGCGGACAGCGGCGATGGCCATCTTCAGCATGTTGGCCTGGAGCGCAGTGGCCATCGGGGTGAAGGCCTCGAGGTAGGGTAGATAGGCAGCTGCCTGCGATCCCAGGATCTTCTTCTGGGAGTAGAGCGACTCCAGGAAGACTCCACCCGGCTTGTCTCGCAGCCCTCGAGCGTAGGTCAGGAAGTCCACCCGGCGGATGTCGATGCCGTCGTTGTGGTTGACGGTGCTGATCTTATCCCCGGCGCTGAGGATGGTGAAGTCGTAGTCGCTGTGCTCGTTCTCCAGCCCATAGAGCCTTGAGCCCGTGGGAGTGATGAAGATGGTGTCCTCTGCGAGATACTCTCGGAGGTCGATCTGGAGTGCCATGGGTCGATGCTACAACCGTAGACAGCTGAGGTCAACTACTGTTGATCTCTAGGCTGTTGGAGGGCCCTAGAAGAGCCTGGAAGCAGCTCGGGCAACTGCCCGGGCGGAGGCATCTGCGACCTGCTCTACGGAATCGTGGTCCTCAGTCTGAACTCGAGCGGTGAAGTGCTCGAAGTCGTCGAGCTCAGTCTCTGAGCTGTGGAGCCGGGCACCTTCGCTGATCTCGATGCCATCCCGCTCGAAGACCCTGCGCCGTTGCTCTGGCTGAGTCACATCGAGGCGCACCGCGAATCCTCCCGCATCGAGGACTCCCCAGACCTCGGTGAGGAAGCGCACATCCGTGAGCTGTGTGGACACTCCCCGGGCTGCAGCATCGATGGTGCGACCGATGACCGGCTTTACCCAGTGGAGGGGATCCTGCGCCCGACGGATCTCAGTGGCCCAGTACTGGAGCCCCAGCCGGCTCGCTGGCGTCTTAGCGAAGCCGCTGGTGAGTACCCCTGAGTGCACCTCTTCCCAGATCATGTCCACAACTTCAAGGGCCTGGTCTCGAGGAACTCCGAAGCGGCTGGCCGCGAGCTTGCCGGCGTTCGAGGAGTTCGGCTGCTGGAGCACTAGGCTGATGAGCTCACCGAACTCTTCCTTCAGATTGAGCCCAAAGGAGTCGGTGCGGACGAGCTCTGGATCCTTGAGGAGACCAAAGGCCAGAGGAGCTACAGTGTCCTTGCCCGCGCCGATCTTTCCGGAGAAGCCCACGAACCACACATCCCGGGCTTCGATGCGCTCCAGGGCGCGCTCGGTGAGCTCCTCCCCAAGATCGTACTTGGAGGCAAGCTCCTCTGCAGAGAGTCTGAGGGGTGATCCCATGGGAAAGGAGCCTTTCGGTAGCTTGAGTGTCCTGATTGGACTACGCTACCGAAAGGCTCCCCCTGAAATCTTCAGCGAGCGCTCTTGGGTGCTCGCTTGCCGTGGGCCTGGACGGCCCGCCTGTAGTCGGGGTTGATCCGCTTGGCGATGGAGTGGCACACGGATCGCTTCCGGCAGCGCAGCACGCTCTTACCGGAGTAGTTCTTCCTCTCGATGAGGAATCGCACCCGACGCTCGCGCTTGCAGCGGGAGCAGATGCCCAGTGCCTCTGCGTCGTGCTTCATGTGCTTTGTCATAGTTCCGATGGTACACGATAGCTCGCCTCCATGCAACTACGGCCCCTAGAGCGAACCCCGAGGCCGTAGTTCCAGCGCACTAACCTAGTAAGCGGAGTCCCTCCAGAACTTCCCTCTCGTGGTAGTCGCTTATCCCCAACCGAAGGTGGTAGCCATCGGGGCGGGGCGGGCTTTCCGCCGAAAGCTACTATCGCTCTGGCGGGAAGCCCCGATGTCGCTACTTTCCGTAGCGGGAGCCCGGCTCCTTGTACTTCGGGCTCTTGAGGCGCTCGCCCCGCGGAAGCTCCTGCATACGCTTCCGGTAGCGCCAGAGCGCCCGGCGAGTCATGTCAGCGTCCGCATAGGCGCCGTGGGCCGTCTCGGTGTACTCCTCCTGGGAGATTCCGTTGGTAGTTGCGAACTCCTCCAGAGTGTTCCGTGCGGAGCGGACGAGGTAGGTGCAGATCACTCGAGTGTCTGAGGTCGCCGTTCGGGGGACGCCGTTCTGGAAGGTCTTCTCCCGGCGTCCCAGGCTCTCCGCCGACTCCTTCACATGGGCAGCGTGGTAATCGTCGAGGTGCTGAGAGAGGTGGGAGTGCTCGAAGGCAGCGTGGTGAGGCACGATGACCACAGCCGGGTCGTTGAGGATCTCGCCGAGTTCCTTCTGAACCTCGGGGTCAGAGAACTTGCGCTTCCCGACCACATCCTCTGGAGCGATGTGGTGGATGTGGGTGGCACCCACTCCCAGGATGTCTCGCGCATCCTCGCGCTCGAGGTCGAAGCGCTCATCGAACTCTCGGACGATCTCACCCTGGGGGTTGACCACAACGATGCCGATCTCGATGATCTCGCCGAGGTAGGGGTCCAGGGCGGTCGTCTCCAGGTCGATGAAGACCCGGTTCTTCTTCCAGGTCTTACCTGTAGTTTGGAAGATCTCGACGCAGCGCTCATCGAAGCTCAGCGAGGAGTCCGAAGGCTGAGCAGCCTGTACGAAAAGCTCCCGAGCTTCCAGGGGTGTGATGTCAGCCCAGGCCGAGAGTTCGGACTCGAGAAGAGTCCGGTTATAGGCGCTCATGGAGTCGTCTTCGGCGAAGACCGGATTGAAGGCTCCTCGGTCAATGCCCAGGATTGCCTGGGAGCGAACGCCGCGAGTGTTGAAGATGTCCTCTTCCTTGATCTCCTCCTTGGAGATCGCACCCTTCTTCAGGGCCTTGGTCTGGAAGATGTCGGAGTCCTGCTTGGCATTGCGCTCCACGATGTGGGCTGCCCGGATCTCTTCCCAGAGCTCAGCGAGCTCATCCAGCGCCTTCTGGGGCACATTCTTGGGCTTGCTGCGCTTGATCTTGGAGACGAGCTTCTCGTACTTGGTCTCCAGGGCGATGGACTCAGCTTCCCGGGCCTCGTAGCGATCCTTGAGCTTGTTCCACTTCTCGCGGATCTCTTCCACGGTCTTGGCCATAGGTAAACTCCTTAGCTTGGCTACAGGCCAATCCTACACCCGGAGGCTGCAGCTGTCAAACTCCACCCTGGAGATGCTTGAGCGAGGTCCGGAGCCCGCAGAGGTAGGCCTCGATCTGAATCTCCCGGTTCAGGGTTGAGTCGGCGATGAGTACGCTGTAGTCCGGGCCGATGAGGAGATCTGAGTCATCCTCGAAGGGACCACTGTAGTAGTAGCCGTGGATCTCTGGGCAGTCCTGCCGGGAGGAGATCACCTCGGCCATGCTCCCGTAGGAGAGGAGGGTATAGGCGAACTCGTCGCAGAGGTCGGCGTCTAGATCACGAGGCATGCTGACCACCACGGCGCTTCGGATTGTAGTCACCGATGCCATCCTCATCTGCCTGCGGAGCTGTTCGCAGCCAATCCGTACGCTCGAGGCTCGGATCGACGGCCGACTCGATGGACCAGTGGGCTGTGGCGATGAAGCGTAGCCGGTCGAGGGCCTCATCGCTGTCCGCGAGCCTAAGCCTTCGCAGCGGAGACTGGTCTCCGAGCTCCTCGAGGGGGCTCGTGATCCAGTTCCAGGCGGCATCCCCGTCGAGCTCGAAGCGCCGGAAGAAGCCAAGGAAGGAAGCAAGCTCTCCATCGATGCCCGAGCCACTGAACTGCTCTTCGGGATAGAGTCGCTCTCCGCTCGACTGCAGCTCAATGAGGAGCCGGTCTCGAACGAGAGTCTCAATGGACTGTGGCGAGAGATTGAGCCTCTCGGATACTTGATCCCTGGTGAGCATCGTGTACTGCCTTCGGTGGTTCGGATTTCGGGTTGTGCTAAGGAGATCTTATCGAAAAGCATCGAGTTTGCGGTGAGTTCACACAAATCTGTAGATGGTGATCGACATTCAACTATGACCCGCCCGAAAATGCAGGAAAGCCCTTCCAGCACAGGTCGAACGGAACGCGCTGAAAGGGCTTAGGAAAGGCTTGGATCAGCCCTTCATGAGATTGTAGATTTCCTGGCAGGTGGGACAGACGGGAACGCCTTCGGTGGGGCGCATGGGCACATCGAGCTTACCGCAGAGCGCCTTGGCAGGCTTGCCGGTGAAGAGAGCGTTGTCCACATCGGCCTTCTTGAAGAAGTGGCTGAAGCGGTCGTGGTCGCCGTTGTTGCTGTTGACGGTGGTGGTCTCTTCCACCTTCTCGCGCTCAAGGAGCGTACTCATCTGTCCTCCCCGGACATCTTGGCTGCTGGGCTATGAAAGGATTCTATCAAGTGCGGTCAGTCGATGCAACTTCAAGCCGGCGCTGGGCTTCTCGCTCTGCTTTCCCGTAGAGGACTCCAACTTCCGACCTACTGAGTCCCCGGGAGAAGAGTTCTGAAAGGAGGTGGCGAGCTTCCCGCTGGATAGCCTTCTCGGCGCGCTTGAGCCCTCTGAGTGACCTTCGAGAGGCCGAGAGCACTTCCTGCTGAGAGCGCAGAGCTGCCCGCACGCAGATGAGCTCTAGGAAGGCCTGCTGGAGGGGTTCGATCTCGGCCTGCCAGGCTTCGCTGCGCGGTGGTCTTGGCATGGGAATGCTCCGATGGGTTGAGGGGCTCTGTTCAGCCTATCTTATCGTTGGTCTCGGTGTCGTAGAACTTGGCCCGCACGAGCACCGTGCGCTTGGGATAGCCCGGGTAGCTGTCGTGGGCCTTGACGGCCCCACCGATCACAGTGTAGACCCTCCTGCGCTGAAACTCTAGCTGCTTACCCGTGCGCCAGGTAACGAGCCGGTTCTCACTGTCGAGGAAGTTGTAGAAGTAGGTTCCGGTCTCATTGGGGTAGTAGCCCCGTGGGCTCTGATAGCTCTGGCTGAAGAATCGAAGATCGGTGCCGTTGAGCCTGCCTCCGACCTCGCCGAGGAACTTGTCGCTGAAGATCCGGCGCTGGACTGTTCTCCGAGCCTCAGAGAAGTGCTTCGAGACGATGCGGCCCACGACTCCTTCGGGGATGGTGAGCTCCCGGCGGGGGTCGAAGATGGTCTCCGACTCAGGATGGCGAGCGTCGAGGTAGCTGAATTCTCCGCGACCGTTCTCGAGGACCTGCAGGCTGACCCCATCTGCGAGCTCCTGGATGGTCTCCAGGCGCTCTAGCGCCTCGTCCTCGGGAGTTAGGCTGCCAGCGTAGACAGCCTCGATGACCTTGTTGATCTTCTCCCTGCGGCCGAAGCTGTCTCCGGGCACCGGAATGCTGATCTCGTAGTCCCGGCCGTAGTCGCTGAGTGCGAGGCCGAGGAGGATGGCACCCTGGCTGTCGAAGTAGCGGATGCCGTCGATGACCTCAGTGGGCTCGATGATCTTCTCGAGGGTCAGTGTGCTCATGGATCCGATGCTACACGGTCATCGGCGATCTCGCAACAGACTCAGGCCGGACGAAGGCCCGCGTTGCGGTAGCGCACCATCATGTCCCGGACCTCTGCTGCGAAGTTCTCCGGAAGCTCAGTAATCGGACCGAAGACGGACTGATAGCGCCTGCCGGCAGCCTGGAGCTGCTCATCGCTCTGGCCGAAGGGCTCATGGAGTGCGAGCTGTCCGATGAGTGTGTCGAGTGGGTGGTCCAAGCTGAATCTCCTCCGTGGGTCTGAGCTATGCTACCGTTAGCTGTGGATCTGTGCGCTGGCCTGAGGATTTGAGTTGGAGCTGAGCTTGATCTGCTCCGGATTCCAAGCCACAAAGAACTTTCCCTCCTCGGTGCCGAAGTCTACCTCGACTCCATCGTGGCCAGTTGCTTTGCTCACGGATTGTAGGAACGCATGGCCGTGGTCTCTACCGTAGAAGCCTTCGAGCTCAACCCAGCCAGCGTCGGTGAAGTACTCCTCATAGACCTTTTCAGCCATAGATCGAAGCTGTGCGGGAGTGTGGCGGTCCCTGCTCCAGAATTCCGGAGAATAGTCGGCGAGGGGATTGGAGCGCTCGTCCATCTCATCTGGCTGAATCTGAAGATCCGGATGGTCGAGCACCACGGATCGATTCTGGCTAGGGGTGAGAGTCACATCTGTCATGCTCATGGCCTCACGGCCGTCTACTCGAATTGGATTGGTGATTGCGAGGTAGAACTCCCGGGAGCCTCTGCCCCCGGAGTAACCGTCTGCCGTTACCTTTTGGGTGGTGAAGTAGAATCCATTGCCCCAGGCATCGTTGCCCTTGCCGATGAGCTCGGGATCGAAACTGTCGAAGTCCTTTGACGAGCCGTGGTGGACCTCCAAGAGTTGTCCGTTGGCGTCCCGGGCCACCGAGCTTCTAAAGAACTCTTCCTGTTCAGGGCTGAGCACTCGACCGCTCGAGGATACGGCGGGAATGGCCCTTGAGCTCGACTCAGGAAGGAGCTCCTGTGTGGCCTCGTAGGCCTCTGTCGCTTCGGCCGCAGTGGCGTAGTGGCCGCTGCCGAGGGCCTCGAACTTGCAGCCTCGTGAGTTGGGCTTAGAGGGGTCGACTCGACAGGTTCCGACCTTGCCGGTGGCAGGATTGTAGTGGTAGCGAGTGCCCATGATTTCTCCCAAAAGTTCGAGGAGTCGATCTAACGCTCAGTCCGATCCTAAGGTCTTCGGGTAGCGCTACGGTGAGCATGTGGGCAACTCGTTGGAAAGTGTCTCAGGCTGTCTCCTACTGCCAGCAAAGAGGGCCACAATCCCTTCGAACTGTGGCCCTCTTTGCCGAAGCTAGCTAGCTATGGATTCAGCTTTCGTCGCTGGATCCGATGTTGCGGACTCGAGCGTCAGCGTCGGCGAGGAGATCGTGGCCCTGGTCGCCCAGAGCTTCAGCGATTCCCGAGAAGTCGCTGCGCTTTTCGGTGACAGTCTCCTCGTGGTCTCGGGGCCTGCTCGGGTTGAGCTTTGCCCGGGCCGCTGCGGAGCCCGCTGCGCTTCCGGTCACGGCACCGTTGACGATGCTCGTGAGGTCCACGCCCAGGGTCTCGTGGGCCATCTCGAGGACACCCTTGATGCCACCGATGGTCTGGCCGGCAACTGCGGATGCACCGTCGGCCGAGACCACGGTCATGTTGCCGATACCACCGAGGGCGGAGGCGTAGTTCTTCACGATGTCCGGGAAGACCTTGATGAGCTCCTGCGAAAGGATCTGCTGTGCCTGCTCAGCCAGAGCGTCACCGCGAGCCTTAGTGGCCTTTGCCTCAGCCTGACCGACCGCCTCGATGGCCTGCGCCTGTGCGAGACCGACCTGCTTATCGGCCTCTGCCTGAGCGATGCGAGCATCCCTGTCGGCCTGTGCACGGAGCACATTTGCACGAGCCTGTGCGGAGGCTTCCTTTTCTGCCTGGTAGGCCTCAGCGTCGGCCACTGCACGAACCTCAGAGTTGAGCTGCTGCTCCTTCAGCGCAACGCGCTTCTGGGCAGTGATCTGCTCCTGGTCCACGATGGACTGCTGCTGTCGTGCTTCCTCAAGAGGTCGAGCAGCTGAAGCTTCTGCCTGTGCCCGATCGGTCTCCTTGGTGATTTCAGCCCTGCGAAGCTGGAGCTCCCGGTCCTTGTCGAGGATCACTCGATCTGCGGCGATTCGCTGCTCCTGAGCGGCCTGGTTGGCCTTGGTCTCAGAGATCTCAGCGATCTGACGAACTCGAGCAGCCTCGGGGCGACCACGGTTGGCGATGTAGTCCTGATTGTCCCGGATGTCCTGGATCTGCAGCGTGTCAATGACGAGACCCTGCTTGGTAAGGGCTTCCTCAGCAACACCGAGAACGCTCTGGGCGACTGCTGCCCTGTCGTTCATAATCTGATCCACGGTGAGCGTACCGATGAGCGCACGGAGTGAACCCGAGAGCACCTCTTCGGTGGAGCTCTTGATCTGGTCCTCGTTGCCGAGGAATCGCTGGGCAGCGTCACGGATCATCTGGCTCGATCCGCCGACCTTCACCACGGCCACAGCCTTGGCGGTGATGGTGATACCATCCTTGGTCTGAGCCTCAGTGTTGAGATCCAGCTTCCGGGACTCCAGGGAGAGCTTGAAGCTCTTCTGGACGAAGGGCATGACGAAGACACCGCCGCCAGTGACCACGCGCTGACTGGAGAGGTCTCGAGTGGTCTTACCCTCCTCGTCGATGACCTCCTTGCCCCGGCCACCGGTGACGATGATGGCCTCATTGGGCTTTGCGATCTGGTAGCGGCGAACGAGGATCGCCACTACGATGATGATTGCTAGGATGCCGCCGACAACGCCGACAGCTCCTAGCATGCTTCCGAAGCCTTCCATGGACTTCCTTTCTCTGGGTTGAAGCTGGTGAGGGTTACCCTAACGAGACAGTGCGGCTACTTGAGATTCTCAGGGTAGTGGTTCGAATGACTGCTCTCCTGACCCTCTGGCACCACCAGGACGCTACTGGAGCTCAACACCGTGTCGATGCGAACTCGAATGCCCGATGCGAGAGGCTCGTGGGCTCGAGCCGCTCGAGTGATCCGGTCGCCGCCCTTGGTGAAGGCGACCTCGCCGTAGCCGTCTACAGGAATTGGAATGGTGACCACAGCTGTTCGCCCGGAGAAGCTGCTCTCCTCATGGCCTTGCCCCTCCATGCTCTTCAGGGAGCGCGTGATGAAGTAGGCAGCGATTGCTGCGAGAAAACCGACGGCCACGCCCACGAAGGTGGAGGCTGTGGTTCCCAGCCCCGAGGCCGATGCGGTGAGTCCACCGAAGCCGAAGAGTGAGACGAAGGCTGAGATCGTCGTCAGGCTCAGTGGCCCGTCGCCGAACTCGAAGATGTCGAAGAGCCCGTCGAGGAGCATGGAGATCACGAGGAGTGCTACTCCGAGCACACCGAGCGCCAGGAACACCACCATAGCTGGCTGAAGATCTCCGAAGATGGCTCCCAGGATGGTGCCCTTGAGCCAGTGGCCGAGTGCGCTAAAAAGCCAGTCCATGCTGCTGCTTTCTGTCTGAGGCGGATACGAGAAAGGGGCCGAACCCGAAGGTCCAGCCCCTTTCAGCGTGCTGTCAGGCCAGTGGCCTAAACCTTACGCACCCAGAGTACCGAGGAGGTCATCCGAAGAACCGGAGATCTCCTTGGCGCCGCCGCCCGTGCTCTGGATGGCCCCGAGACCCGGATCCTTCCGAGCGTTCTCGGCGAGCTGCGACTGCATGGCGAGCACCTCGTCCTTGATCTGGACCTCGCCACGCTCCAGGGCCTGCACATTGCGAGCCCGGAGTGCGCGACCGTTGCGGTCGGCGGCCACGATGGAGCGAGCCTGCTGCTTCACCGAGTCGATGACTGCGTTCACGGTCTCCTCGGTGATGACCGGGGCCTGGGAGGCCTCGGCGAGCATCTTCGAGGTGTCGGCGACCTGAGCGTAGGCGTTCTGGATCAGGCTGTTGGTGCCGGACTGGAGCGCGTTGCCCATCTCAGCACCCTGGCGAGCCTCGGCAGCCTGCTTCCAGGTGACCAGAGCCTGTCGGCCCGACTCGATACCCATGTTCTTGAAGACCACGAGCCGACGGCGCAGCGCGAAGGTGGTGACCACCAGGTTACGCATGGCCGGAGCGTTGGCCCAGCCGAGGAAGAACTGCTGACGCCAGTCGTGCCAGCTCTTCTCGGACTCCGAGAGGGCCATGGCGATCACGGCGATGCGCTCCTGGAGCTCGTTGACGGGGATGGTCTCCCCCTCGAACTCCACATGCTCGAGGCCCTTGGCCACGGCATCCTGGTAGACGGCATCCGCAGCCCGGTAGCGCTCGCGGATGTTCTCCACGATCTCCTCCAGGGAGGCGAGGACGATGACCACCTCGTTCATGCGCTCCAGGGTCTGCTTGTGGAGGAGTCGACCTCGATCCACATTGTCAGCGAGCTTCTGGTCCATCTCCTCGAGCTTGATCTCAGCCATGTCGAGCTTGTCCTCGATGGGCTTCATCTCCCGGGTCATGGTCTTCACCGAGTACTTGGCGCTGTTGAAGAGCCCCAGGATCTTCTTGCCGAAGTCATCGAACTTTGCGTTCCGGTACTTCTTCTGGAAGCCGTCGAGCTCCCGGAGGAGGTCGTTGACAACGGCGTCTGCCTCGGGGATCTCCACGCTCTTCTGAGCCTCGAGCATCTGCCGGGAGGTCTGCTTGAGCTTGTCGATGGTGCCCTGGCCGAAGCTCATGATCTCGTTGGGGTTTCCGATGAAGCGCTCGGCGATGCGCGGGGCACCGGCCACGAGGTCCTTGCGCTGCTTCTCGGTGAGGATCTCCCGGAACTTGAAGTTGGCGTCCTCGGGCTTCTCTGCCGCGAGCTCCTTGGTCTTGTCGACCTTGGCGAGGCGCTTCTCCAGGGGAGTTGCGGGCAGGGTGGTCTCGGACTCGGCGATGGTGGCAGAGACCTCCTGGGCCTCGCCGTTGGCCGCCGAGTTGAGGAAGTTGGCGAAGTCGCCGCTCACTGCGGATTCCTCTTCCACGACCTCGGCCTCGATGATCTCTTCGGGCTGCTCGTTGGTGCTCATTGGTTTCCTATCCTTTGGATGGAGTGAAGTGTTTGTTGGAATCGATACTACATGGATTTTCCGCTAGATGCAACTCACTGAGCATCTTCGCGGCAGTAGACGCAGCTGTGCTTGTAATCGTGCTTCCGCTCTTCCCGGAGTACGATGGCATCCACCGCTTCAGCGGCCTTCAGGACACCCTTGTGGGTCGTCCACTTCTTGGCTCCAGTGATCTCATCGGTGTACTTGACGAGGTAGTTATCCTCGGAGCTATTGGGTCCGTAGATGGTGGCAGTCTGCTTGAAGAACTCCCGGTGGGCGATGACCTCACGGATCGCTACCCGGTTGGCCTTCTCGAACTCGAGGCTGCTCTTGGAGCCACCCTCCCGGCGCTTCTCCTCTTCCTTGAGCCGGCGAGCTTCGGCTGCCTTCTCGTCTTCGAGCTGTCGGCTCTTGAAGCGCTGAGCCTCTGCCTCGACCTGCTCGGTGAGGCCCTTGATGCCACCGCCCACCTCGCCGATCTTCATGGCGGGACCCGAGAGGAGATCCTCCATGAAGATCGAACCCTTCTCCTCGTCCTCATCCTCAGCGGACTTGCCGATGAGCGACTCCACGCTGACCTTGAAGTCGAGCTCCTGGTCGGAGTTGAGCCGGCGGATGTCACCGGAGGCCTCCTTGGCCACCGCGAGCACCGAGGCCTCGACCTGAATCCGCATCTTCTTGGGGTCTTCCCAGTGATCCGGGTTGGAGATGAAGTCGCCGTAGTAGTTGGGAGCGGTGAGCTCGGTGAGCTTTTCCACCAGGGGAGAGTACTTGGTGTAGGTCATGCGAGCTGCCTGCTCCGAACCATCCTGAGCGAGCTTCGCACCGAGGACCTTGAGCTCCTTGATGAGCCCGGCGAGGTACTCGTAGATGTTGTTGTCGCTGTTCTCCAGGGCGCGCTTCTCGAGGAGGTCCAGGGAGTTCGTGAACTTACCCCGGGCGGCGTCGAGGATCGAACCGTTGATGCCCCTGGCAGTGTTGGGCTTCTCGAGCTCCTTGACGGCAGCTGCAGGAAGCGCCTGGTGGCCGTCGGTCTCACTGCCTACGGTGAGCTCTCCGAGGCCCAGCCTCTTGCTGAGGCTCTTCTCGATGCGCCAGCCCAGGACTGGCACCAGGGTTGCACCCGCGAGGAGGGGGAGGAGGAACTGAATCCACATGGGGCTCTTGATCTTTCCTGTGAGATGGACGATGTGCTATGGGTTCACTATACACCACCCCCTGCCGATGTTCAACCGACAGGGGGTGATGTTGTGGAACTCTCGCTTAGCTCAGCGCCTGAAGGGGAGCTTCAGCTTCTCGGGACCGGAGTCAGGGTCGGAGTCTCCGAAGGCATCCTCGACCTTGATCTCCTCCGTGCCGATGAGCGAGTCAACGGCGAGCCGGAACTCGAGCTCCTTGGAGCTGTTGACCTGCTTGATGTTCTCCACGATCTGCCGGTCCACGCTGCGAAGCGCGGTGAGCACGCCGGCGATCATCTCCTCGGGCTTCTCCCAGAGGTCCGGGTGGAGCACCATGTCATCGAACTGATCCCGGCTCAGGGTGCTGTTGAGCTTCTTGAAGATGCTCACATAGCGGACCTGAGCGAGATCTCGATCCTGCCGGGACTTCTTCCGGTCGAGCCGGGCGAAGAGCTCGTAGATGTGGTTCTGGATGAGCCTAAGGCTTGCGGTGGCTTCCTGGAAGTGGCGGTTCGATGAGCCCTCGTAGCGTCCGATGGACTTCGAGATTTCAGCGAGCTCCCTGCGGAACTCATCCGAGAGTACCACCGACTTCTGTGCGGCGATGGCAGCTCGGCTGGGCTTTCCTGTCTCAATGGCCTTTTCTCGGCCACGCCTCGAAGCCCTGTAGAAGAAGTAGGCAGTGCCAAAGCTTCCGAGGGTCACGAGGATGACAATGAGACCCGTGAGTAGCCAGGCTCCGCCGCCTCCAGAGTCGCTGACAGCTGCAGGCGTGCTGTAGATCGAGGCCACATTGGAGCTCACGATGGCCTCGCCACCGTCGGCCTGTCCAGCCCCGTTGAGGGCCTCGAGGATCTCATCGCCCTTGCCGCTCTGGGAGTAGACTCCGAAGCGGTCGCTGGAGCCCATGTCCACCACGAGGATGAGCTCCTTGGTGCTGCTCGACTGAGCGAGCTGTGTGGCGAGCTGGTTGGGGTTCAGGGAGTTGGAGTCATCGTTGGAGACGACGGCCACATGAGCCTTACCCTGGAGCGCGGCTGTCACAGCACTCTCATCGCTAATGGAGGCCCCGTCCGCCACGCAGACGGTGGTGCTCTGGATGCAGCTCGTGAGCGCATCCGCGGCCATGGCCGGGGCGGCCCAGAGAGCTCCGAGAAGAGCTCCGAGGGCCACCGCCAGGCTGAGTCGCTTACCCATGTTCTGTGTCCTTTGCTCTGAGATTCAGGCTCAGAAGTTGTTCATCACGGACTGGAGGACTTCACCGATCTTTGTGGGATCGGTGGCGTCGAAGGACTGTCCTCCAGAGGCTGTTGCCAGCTTGTTGAGGGCATCCATGTCAGCGTTCTCACCGAAGCCGATGGCGAAGATCTTCACGGGCTTCGAGTTGCCGCCCTCGCCAGTGTCCTTGCGGATCTGCTGGATCAGGGAGTTGATCGAAGCCTTCGAGTCAGTGTCCTCGCCGTCCGAGATCACCACGATGGCGTTGATCCGACCCGTCTCAGCGTGCTTCTTCATGTAGTCGTAGCCCAGATCCACAGCATCGTAGAGGGGAGTACCCTGACGGTTGCTGTAGAGGAGATCTCCGAGGTCATCCTGGAGCTTCTCCTTGCCAGCGCCGAGCTCACCGAAGGGTCGAATCTCAGCTACGATCTCGTTGTTCTTGCCATCGATCTTCGAAGACATCCCAGTGGTGAAGGCCCAGACGCCGATCTCATCGGTGGGTCGGATCTCGCCCAGGGACTTCTTGGAGCTGTCGATGGCAGCCTCGAGGCGAGTCTTGCCGTTCTTGAGCTTCGTGTCCATGGAGCCGGAGATGTCAATGAGCTGCAGGATGGCAGAGGGCTTTCGGATCTGAGTCCACTGGTCGAGGGCAGCGGAGACCACATCAGCCTCAGGCTTCGGGAGCGTCTTGGTGGGCTGCTTCGGGTCGATGCCCACGGAGCCATTGAGGTACTTGCTCACATCCACGCTGTCATCTGCGGGTCGGAAACCGTACTTCGGGAGCGTCTCCTGGGCGGGCTTGGTCTGGAGGAACTTCAGGAAGGCCTCGCCGGCCTCCTTCTGCTTCTCGGAGACCCAGTCGGCACCGATGACCACGGCCGGGTTGTCGGACCACATGGAACCCTCGGAGGGGTAGACGGCCACGAGCTTCTCGGAGGGCTTCTTGAGCTTCTCGCCGGGCTGCACGGTGTGGGAGTCCGGGTTGCCCATGTTGTAGTTGAAGAGCGAGGTCTCTTCCAGGGCGATGGCGCTCACATAGGAGGAACCGGAGCCCGTTGACTTGTCGGCGAGGTTGAGGAGTACCTTGCCGGTGGTGTCACCGTAGTGGATGGCGCCCGATTCGAAGCTCTGGGAGAAGTCCCGGGAGCTGTCCACATCTGCTACCGAGAGATCCTTGTCCTTTCCACTCGCAGCGTAGGACTGCATGAGGATGGTGGAGAGGCCCGTGGTGGAGGTGTTGGGGTTGGTCTTGGCGATCTTGAAGGAGCCCCAGATCGACTTACCCACGGAGCCCCAGCCGTTGGGATCGGCGATGAGCTTCTGCAGGTCCTGCATGGAGATCGGCTTGTTGGGGTAGTCGAGCGCCTTGGCCATGGACTCGGGCATGCCGAAGACCACGGGGGTCTTGGTGAAGGACTTGGCGCCTGCCGTCACGCTGTCACCAGCGATGGAGGCAACCCGGTCGGTCCAGACGGTGGAGGCCGGCGACCAGATGGTGGGTGCGGGAGTTCCGGCGACTGTCCAGTCCTTGGTGCTCTTGGAGAGCGCGTCCGAGGCCTTACCGGAGGTCACATTGACGGGCGTGATGGTGGCGCAGTCCTTCAGGGCCTTGTGCTCGGCCGAGTTCTTGAACTGCTTACCGAGATCCTCCATGAGGTTGACCTTCTCGGAACTCGTGGCCACGACGACCTGCGTGCAGCCATCGTTGGGGAGGGCGCCGTTGGTCTGATCGGTGTCGGTACCGCCGGAGGTGCAGCCGGTCAGCACGAGGGCTGATGCGACGGCCGCCACGACGGACAACTTCATTGTCTTCTTCACGGTGGGAGCTCCAAGCTCTGGTGGTTGGTGGACTTGCTTAGAGCAATGCTATCACGGCCGTTGGCAGATTGCAAACGGTGGTACTTCTTCGAGCTATTCCATGGTAGCGGTGAACGATGCGAATCTACCCTAGCTGCCAAAAGTTGGTCCAAAGCGCACAGAACTACAGCCTAGAGCATCGATAGCTGCGATGCTCTAGGCTGCGCGCTCAGGTTGACCTAGAGGGCTTTGGCTATGGCGATCAGCTCACCTTAGCCTTGGGTCGATTGGTGAGGTAGCCCTTGATGCGGACGACATTCTCGGGAGTCTGTCCAGCACCCTCGAAGAGCTGTCGACCGTCGCGGTTGGCCATCCTCGAGATCCGCCGGCCCGGGTGGTTCTTCCGCATCCGGTCGTAGCCGCGGGTGCGGCCACTGGGAAGGAAGGCGCCACTGTTATCCTTGCTGGGAGCGGATCGGCTGTAGTTGGCGATGCGAACGACCTGCTTGACTCGCTCGGGATCCCGGTGGAGCCGGTCCATGCGCTCATAGAGCCTGAAGAGATCGGTCTGCTTCCGGCCGCGGGCCTCGACGAGCCCGAAGAGGCCGTGCTTCTTCTCCATGATGTGCTCATAGCTGACCTGAGCCTCTGCCACATTGTCGAAGTGCTCTCCACCCTCGCGGCCATAGGGGCAGCGGTCAGGGGTGGTTGAACAGGCTCGAGGACCGTTGTCGGTGATGTGGTAGCTTGCCATGGGATAGCCTCCGAAGTTCGAGGTAGATACTATCGGCTCTCTAACACGACAGCAGCATGCTCACATTTCAGATTTTGAGCTTCTGGGCCACATTGACTCGCCACTGGATGAAGGACCGGATGGCGAGCTTGAGCTCATCGTTGGAGATCGTGAAGACCGAATCGGTCGACTCGAGGTCCTCGTCCTCATCGATGGCGTAGACAGCGCCGACCTCATCCACGATGAAGTTGGCCCCAAAGAGCCAGAAGCTCAGACCCACGAACTTCCAGCGGCCTTCGGGCCGGGCAAAGATCACCTCGAGGTCGGAGCACTCATAGCGCCGAACGGGGGTACCTCCGCCATCCCGGTACTCCTCGAGCTCTCCCACCTGCATGATGGAGCGCGAGAGCGCCTTGAGGATGTCTGCTGAAAGATTGAGCATGGAGGGCTAACTCACTCTCCCGGGCTCGTGGTTGAGCTGCGTGCCAAACGCTTCCATGCCCAACCTAACTCTCGAACTGACAATGAACTACGATCCATCATATCGAGTTCAGCGTCGAGGGATCTCCCCATCAGCTGCGCTTGGTGCCCTTGAGGAACTGCACCTGGGGCTCGGAGCCCTGGGGGACGGTGATGATCTCAGTCTCCCCCGAGAAGCTGTCATAGGCCTCGATGGTGGTCTGCAGCAGGGCCCTGTTCCATTCCCAGCTGTCCGCCCGGTAGACCCTGTCCTCGTAGAGGAACTTGTCTCCGCTGCTGATGTAGGAGCCGAGGTAGGCGGACTCATCCCAGGCCACTGTGTAGCTCTCGGGGTTCTGGGGATCGAGGGGGCCGTCTCCTCGGAGGCGGAGCTCATCGGAGTTGTAGCGGTCGATGGAGAGCTCCTCAGGCTCACCGGTCTGCATATCCACTGCCTCCACCTGAGTTGCACCGGAGCTCTGGGGGTAGAGCTCAACCACCTGGTAGAGCCTGTCCTGGAAGACCATGTAGTCTCCGCGGCTGACCCGATCTTCGACTGATTCGAAGCTGAGGAGCTCCTCGTAGAACTCGTCCTCGTCGGGGACCTCTTCTGTCTCTTCTGGCCTGTTCCCGGAAGTTGTCACCGGGAACAGGCCGAGCTGAGACTCGTAAATCTCCTCGCTTCGAGCGAGGGCATCCTCGGCGCTACTGAAGTGCACGGCGCCTTCGCTGCGGAAGGGACATCTACCGGGTTCTGCGCCGCAGACACCCATGTCTCCATTGGCCTTCACATGCCACTTCTTGGCCATTGGAACCATCTCCTCGCTGTCGAGTCGCTATCTAATGCTAGTGAGCCGTGAGCTCCAGAACCCGGGCGATGGCCTCATCCTCGGAGAGCGCGAGGCCCTCCTCGGAGTTAAGGAAGCGCATGATGGCCCCGAGCTCCCGGCCGGGAGCCATGCCCGTGAGCTCCATGACCCGCACGCCGTCGATGGCGGGCCGTCGAGCCTTCAGCGCATCTGCCTCCAGCACTGCGAGCATCGCGTCCCGGAGCTCGAAGGCATTCGCCCGGAAGCGAAGCCGGCGAGCCTCGTTGCGAGTCGTTGCGTCAGAGCCGAAGATGATGCCGAGACGCTCGATCTGACGGACAGAACCAGCCTCCGTAGCGAGCCTCCGGATAGCAGACTCGCTCCAGCCCTCCTTGAAGGTGTGGCCTCGCATGTGCTCCCGGATCAGGACGACGATCTCCTCGATCTCGCCCTTGGAGAAGCCGTACTTGCGGAGGAACTTCCGGGCCATCTTGGCACCTGCGTGCTCGTGGTTGCGGAAGGTCGCATCGCCGTTCTCGATGGCGAAGGTGGCGGGCTTACCCACATCGTGGAAGAGCGCAGCGGCGAAGAGCACAGCGTCCCGAGGGTCCTCGGAGAGCTCCTTGGCGTGCTCGAGGACCTTGATGGAGTGCTCCACATTGTCCTTGTGGCGCCGGGAGTCGCTCTCCATGGCAGCGAGCTCGGGAAGAACCGCCTCGAGCTCGCCTGCGGCCCGGAGGCGGCGGAGCTCGTCGGCGAAGCCCCCGTCGAGGATCGCGGTGCGGAGGTTCAGTGCGCTGGTCATGGGTTCATCCTATACATGGAGTCCCGATCAGCGCAACTTTCAGTCCTCGCGCTCTTCCTCAGGGTCGAAGATGTAGCTCAGGCCGCCGTTGTCCCCGGACTGCTCGCCGAGCTCGTAGTAACCCTCGGGAGCCTGCCACTGGCCATCCTGGAGGAAGAGCACGGCCGATCCGTGGTAGAGAGCGCAGTCCCTGTCGGGGTTGCTGATAGTGAGGAGCTCACCCTCGGGTCCGTTGGAGAGAAGCTCCTGGAGGTCCAGAGGGAGGTCCCGGTAGAGCTTCCACTGGTTCTCGTAGTCCTCACCTGGTTCGAAGGCGTAGAAGTTCATGTCGGACTCGTGGTCGTAGACGAGGTAGAGCGCCTCGAGGCCGTCGTGGCCGGGGATGATCCAGAGGCTGTCGCTGTTGCCCCCGCCGTCGGAGTAGTTGTAGAAGAGCCCGCCCTTGACTTCGCTGTCGAGGTGTTCTCGGATTGGCACCGCTCCCTCGGGATTGTAGGAGGCCTTCTCCATGGCCCTTCCTCGTTCCACGAGTTCCTCGAGATCCGTGGGGAGCTCTGAGATCGCCTTCGCTGCCGCTGCTTCGAGCTTCGACCTGTCCATGGTGGGTCTCCTTTCGGTCAGAAGGGTGCTTGCATCATCCTATCACAGGCTTTCACCGGCTAGGACATAAGGGTATCGGTTATATCTCCGAGATATAACCGATACCCTTATGAGTTCTGCCAGCCATAGAGCTCTGGCCCCGGAGCATCTGCACTCCGGGGCCAGGGTCTACAGCCTACTTCGATCAACCTGCGGAGGGAGTGGGCTCAGGAGTTGCGCTTGCCCCTCCGACACCGATGCTCTGGAGGAACTTCGATCCGTCCACCTTCCAGCTACCGTTGACGAAGATCAGCACGGGAGAGAGCTCCTGGTTGCTGTTGGCGATGGAGGCCACTGGAGTCTCGCCCGACTTGTCCACGGACACATCGGCAGTATCGATCTTCTTAGGGGTTTGCTCTTCCTTCAGTGTGGAAGCGTACTGCTGGGCGAGCATGAGCGCCGAGATCACCTGAAGACGCTCCTGAACGGAGGCGTCCTTGGGGAAGTAGATGTCCTTGCCGAGGGGGTGGTTCTCATAGAGGTACTTGACGAGCTCCTCGAGCTTCTCGTCGCTCACACCGTCAACCTTGCCGTCGAGGAAGAGCTGCTCTGCCTGAGCCTCTGTGAGCTCCACGGGTGGGTTGAGCTTCGTGATGTCAGTGCTGTTGTCCTGGAGGAGTGCAGCAAAGAAGCCATTGGCGAAGGTCGCAGCGCTTTCTGCCGTAGCGTTGGCGTTGGGATCGGCCTTCTTGGTGGCCTTTGCTTCGGAGCTCGAGCTCGACTTCGAGGTCGGGGCGGGATCGTTGATGGTGCTGGAGCTGCAGCCCACGAGCGCGACACTGGACAGGACGAGCACTGCTCCCAGTTGTGTGAATCTTCTGTTCAGGTTTCCCATGGACTTGCATCCTCCTTGTGGGGGTTTGCTTGTGGGGTTTGGGACCTCCTGGGATCCCCGGTCAGCAGCCATTGTGACGAAAAGGGCGCCGAACCTTCGAAGTTCGGCGCCCTCTCACAGGGTTTCCCTGAGTAGCTACGATCAGGTGGTGACTCGTAGCACCTCAGCGATGGTGGTGATGCCGTTGGCAACCTTGAGGAATCCGTCCTCGCGCAGTGACTTGAGCCCGCGCTCTTCTGCACTGTGACGGATGATGCGCGATGACTCTCCAGCAAGGATCAAGCGCTCGATCTCATCGTCCATGGCCATTGCCTCGGTGAGTGCGATTCGACCGCGGTAGCCAGTATTGGCGCAGTTGGTGCAGCCCACCGGTCCATAGAGGCTCTTGCCTCTGAGCTCTGCGGGGAAATCTACTCGGTCGAGAGCTGCAGCTTCGGTATCAACTGGGACCTTGCAGTCCTCACAAAGCCTTCGAGCAAGTCTCTGTGCGACCACACAGGAAACTGATGCTCCAACGAGGTAGGGCTCGACGCCCATTTCAGTCAGTCGAGACGCGGCTTCAGGAGCACCGTTGGTGTGAAGAGTCGCGAGCACTAGGTGGCCAGTCATGGATGCATCGATGGCGATCTTAGCTGTCTCCTCATCACGAATCTCACCGATGAGCACGATGTCGGGATCCGCACGAAGAATCGAGCGAAGCGCCACAGCGAAGGTCATGCCAGCTTTGTTGTTGACCTGGATCTGATCGATACCAGACACCTTACGCTCGACGGGGTTCTCAACCGTGACCACGCTCATGGAGGGATCGGCTACTTCATCGAGCACCGTGTAGAGCGTGCTCGACTTACCGGACCCGGTAGGACCTGTGATCAGTACGAGCCCGTGGGGCTTCTTGATGGCACTGAGGAAGGTATTCTCATTCTCAGGAGACATTTCCAGAGAGCGAACATTGCCTAGAGCTGCGCTTGAGTCGAGAATACGCATGACGATCTTCTCGCCCCAAATGGTCGGCAGTGTGACCACACGGATGTCGATTCTGTGACCACTGCTGTTGACGGTCATTCGACCATCCTGCGGCTTCCTGCGCTCTGCGATGTCGATCTCAGACATGACCTTGAGCCTTGAGATCACACTTCTCTTGATGGCGGCCTCAGCCTTGTGCATGACCCTAAGCACACCGTCGACTCGGTACTTGACGATGAGCTCGTTGGCGGTGGGAATCACATGGACATCGGAAGCTCGGTCTCGGATTGCCTGGGTGATCAGGAGGTTCACGAAGCGCACGACGGGAGAATTGTCTCCATCCCCATCCTCGATGTCTTCTGAGGGTCGCTCGTCCGACTCCGAAGTTGACTCGAGGACCTCCGTGAGCTGACTGATCTCAGCATCCTGGCGGAAGTAGCGGTTGATCAGCGCAGTCACAGCTGAAGGGTTCATCACGCTGGCGATGACCACAAAGTCGGTGGCAGCCTGTAGCTCGTCGAAGGCCTCGAGGTTGGTGGGATTGTCTGTCGCAATGACCAGATAGTCACCCTGAGCCTCTACGGGAACGATGCGATCCTCCCGACAGAGCTGTGAGGGCATGAGCGCAACAAGCTCCTCGTCGAGCTCGAGATTCTTGCCATCGGTGAACTCAAGAGCCATGGTGGCGGCTAGAGCTCTGAACACATCTGCCTCAGTGAGCCCGTTGACCCCGAGGGCAGCCCTCCAGGTGGACTCGCTTTCCCCGTGGATAGCAACGAGGTCTTCGATTTCGGCCTCATTGAGCTTTCCGGTCTTGGCCAGTACCTTCTTCACATTCCGCATGGGATAGTGCTCCTCTTTCGGCCCGCTGTGAGCCCGTCTAAGACCTCGAGGCTGTTGCCCCATGGCGTTGTATCATTTCGTGCTACTACTCGCTTAGGAAGGCTCCTACTGCCCTAGCGACGGTTCGGATCAGCTACTCACGAAAGCGTAGGCGTAGACCGTCGCGGTAACTGACTCGGTGCGAGCTGCGCTCACGCTGATCACGGAGAGGAGCCGCGGCTGGTTGGACAGGCTGTTGATGTAGTCGGCAAGCCCGTCGTAGCTGTCAGCAGACACGGTGATGGTGAAGGGAATTCTGGTGAAGCCTCCAGAGTTGGAAGAACCCGAAGTCGAAGGGCCCGCTGTTGATGCTGTTCCAGGCGTTCCAGCGCTAGGATCAGCACTTGCTTCCCCCGTGCTGGGGCCCGCGGAACTACTCGTGGAAGCGGCCGCCGATGAGGCGTCCTCTCCGAAGCCGGTAGGAACCTTAAAACCGTCTAGAGCCGGCTTGTCTAGCTCGACGCTAGCGACTGGCTGAGCCGTCCCAAAATTGAACCCAGTGAGCTTTACTCCACTCGGCAAAGCGCTTGCGATTGCTCGTGAAGCACTCTCAATGTCCATGGAGCCGGGGACCAGCTTCTTGAACTCATCCAGAGAAACGGCCACGCTCTGGCCTTGGCTAGGATCTGTGACTCCACTACTGAGTTCGGTGAGCTTCTTTGTGTAGGTCTCTCCGAGCTGCCGCGATGAGGAGAGCTCTTGTTCTGCGTTAGCTTTTCCGTTGAGTACGGGCAGCGCGATGCCGAAGCAGCCGCCTGCAACGATCACAGCGGCAATGAGTCCACCGACCGCATTGAGTCCGGTCTTTCCCATGGCCATCAGTTGCCTCCAGTACTGCTGGGGAATCGGTTAGTCTTGATCGTGGAGTCGTAGTCCAGAGTTGCTGAGAAGGTGTAGCCCTGGTCGCCAGCGGAGGTCATTCCGCCGATCTGCACATTGGAGACACCTCTTGCCGATTCGATGGCCTTCAGAGTGTCCGCATAACCCAAGGGGCTCTCGGCGGAGAAAGAAATCAGGAGTGAAGCACCTCGATCTTGATTCAAGCTCGTGTTGATACCGATGGAGCTCACTGAAGTTCCGCTGGGAAGCGCCCCCTCGATAGCGCTAATCAGTGTTGACCAGTTGATGGCATTCCCAGCAGCCTGGTTGAGCTTGATCTGAGTGCTGGCACTGTCTCCTTCAGACTGCTGCTGTGGCTGATACTTGCTGATCGCAGCCTGTAGCTTCTGGTTGTTCTGCTCCTGAGTGCGTGCTGCGTAAAGCGAGGGAATGCTGGATGCGTACAGACCGCTTCCAGCCAGCGCGACGGCTACGAGCACTCCGGCGTTGATGAAGATCCACTTCTTCTTGAGCTCTCGGGCTTCAACAGCCTCTCGGAAGAAGGGAGGTGTGAGGTCGATGTTGGTGAAGCCCACACCGAGGCCCTTGCTTCTGTTCTTCGCAGTGATCGGCATGGGCTGCTGGATGGGCTGTTCCTGGAGGTCACCCTCCTCGCCTTCCAGGGGCTGCTCATCGAAATCCTGATCCTCAAGTGGAGGTAGTGCCTGCTCTCGGTTGAGGAGCTTGTCCATGAGCCTACGGATCATGTCATTGAAGGCCATCAGCGCATTCCTCCTGTCATGGCCACAAAGTCATCGAAGCTTGGGATCCTGTTGTTCTCAAAGTCCTCGTGGCCCACTAGAGAGTCGATGAACAGTGGTTCGACTGGAAGATCGAAGAGATCCCCAATGACAGCCCTGAGTTCTGGATCAGCTGCTCGGGGGCCGCTTGTGAAGATGCACTCAAGCTCAGAGGCGATGGAGTCAGACTGTGTGTTCACCGTAAGTCCAATCTCCTGGACCAGGATGCGAACTCCATTCTCTCCAAGCACATCCCTACGGAGCAGAGGAGACCCCTCACTGTTGTCGCCCTTATCGATGCGCCTTCTTGCCGTGCTGAGTCCCTTGGGAACTACTCGAATGAGTCGCGGCATGCCCTGTTCCACGACCGTGATGTCAGTGCTCTCATCGCGGATGTTGACGAGCGCGTAGTTCTGCTCGGGTCGGTTCCGTCTGATCCACCTCGTGACCGCGAGAGGTGTGAAGTCCACATACTCGAGCTCAAGCTTTGCGTTCTTGAGCACCATTGCCAGCTCAGTGATGGGTTCGGCGGGAGTCGAGATCACGAGCCCCTCGGTCTGAGTACCGGCTCGATCCTCATAGGCGTGGGTGGGGTAGAAGTCGTAGAGGAGTTCTTCAGACTGCTCAGGAAAGGATCCAGCAGCCTCGAAGGGTAGAACCCTGCGGAGCACACTCATGGATGTCTGCATAGTCAGGTGAGGTCGAACGATGAAGCGCTTACCGCTGAGGAGGAGCGCAACACTCCTGGTCGTGAACCCAGATTCAGCCCAGAGATGCTGAAGCGCCTCTGTGAACTCTTCGGGCTTGTGCACAGCGGAGTCTCCAGCTACCTGCAGTTCCTCATTGAGCTTGAGCTCACCTGTCTTGAGGAGCTTGGGGTTCCTACCCTTGTAGCCCGAAACCTCAGCTGCCCGGATAGCCTGCGGGGCTATTTCTAGGGCGACTACCTTGCTCATCGGGCTCCTTGATCGATTGCTAGTGGGTTCTCTGGCTACTTTCTTAGAGCGCCAGCATAGTGACTATCGGTCCACCGTAGAAGATGCCGACAACTGCCCCAAGGAAGATCCAGGGACCGAAGGGGATCTTGGTGTTCCCCTTGAGGTCTACTGTGCCAAAGATCGTCCCGATGATGATGCCGAGGAGCGCAAGAATCCAGGCCGCCGCGAATCCTACGAATCCCGCGCCCGGAGATAGGAAGCTCACTGCCGCTCCTACGAAGAAGCTGTAGCGCACATCTCCAAATCCGAATGCGCTAGGCTTGAGGAACCAGATCAGGAAGTAGAAGAGGAAGTACATCACTCCACCTACTGCCATGGGAATCAGCAGCGCCCATCCACCCTGGCTAATCGCTGCAGCAGCGAAGAGAGCTAGTACGATGCTGCCACCGATGTAGATGAGCTTGCTGGGAAGCATCTGCGTCTCAGCATCGATCCAGGAGAGTGTGAGGCCCACCGCTAGGAAGACCATGACACCGCCGTTGAGGAGGAGTCCGTAGGTATCGCTCAGACCGAAAGGTGTCACCAAGTTGTTGGTGAGAATGGCGCCCAGGACCATGAGCAAGCCGGAGAGAATGTAGCCGATGGTGCGCTTGTTCTCATCCTCCGTAGATTCCTCCACGAACTCGCCAACGGTAGGAAGCTGACCTGCTCGAACTTTGTAGCCGTCGATGATGAGGTAGGCCGTATGGTACACGGCTAGCCCTAGAGCGAAAGCAATGAGCAGTGTGATTGGAGTGAGAGCCACGGCTAGTTACCGCTTTCTGCGATCTTGGCGAAGAGGGTGAACATGGGGAGGTAGAGTGCGAAAAGCATGCCGCCGACAAGAACACCAAGGAGGACAAGCAAGATTGGCTCCAGGGACGCGGAGAGCCTCTCAGAGGCTTCTTTGACTTCGGCTTCGTAAAAGTCGGCCACAGAGTCGAGCATGGGAGACAGGGAACCTGATCGCTCACCGACAGAGATCATCTGTTGCACCATCAGGGGGAACATGGTGAAGGACTCCATGGATGATGCAAGGCTGGATCCATTCTCCATGTCGTTAACTGCTCCATCCACAGCGTTCTCGATGTGGATGTTGTTGGCTGTTGAAGACACCAGCCTAAGTGCAGAAGTGAGAGGCACTCCAGCATTGAGCATCATGGAGAGGTTTCTAGCAAATCGAGCGATGGCTGTCTTCGTGACGATCGGACCAAAGACGGGCACGCTCAGCAAGAGCGCATCTACCTTGTTCCTCATCCATATCTCCTTCCTGAAGTAGCGGAAGAAGATCACGAGTGCGATGATCAGCACTGCCAGGATCGGGAAGATGATGACAGCCTTGTTTGAGATGGCCACAAGTATCTGTGTAGCAAAGGGTAGCTTGGCTCCCAGATTCTCAAACATCTCAGCGAAGATGGGAACAACGAAGATCACCATACCCGTCAGAACAGCGAGCGCAACGCCCACGACGATGAAGGGGTAGGTGAGCGCTGACTTGATGCGCTGCTTGAGCTCAAGTTCAGTCTGGTAAGTCTTAGACATGGCCTTCATGGACTTATCCAGGAAACCGCCTTCCTCACCGACTCGAACCACAGATGTGAGTAGACCCGGGAATGCCTGAGGATGCTTGTCCATGGCTCCAGAGAGCGAAAGCCCTTGCTCAACCTCTTTGTAGACCGACTTGAGAGCAGCTTCGAGAACCCGGTCCTCAGTTTGCTGCTGAGAGATCTTGATGGACTCTAGGAGGGGCATACCAGACTCGATGAGCAGAGAGAACTGCTTCGTGAAGATCACGAGAGCCTTGAGCTTTGCCTTCTTCTCGAGACCGGGAATCTGGAAGTCCCGGGAGAAGATGCTCTCCTGCTTCTCCTTGATGTCGAGAGGCTGGTAGCCCTGAGCGAGGAGCTGCTGGTAAGCTCGACCCTGAGAGGTGGACCTAACGGTGCCACGGAACCGCTTGCCGGCTCCATCGATGGCCACATAGTCGTATTCTTCGAGCTCATCGGCCATGGTAGCGGTTCCTCTTTTCCTAGGGTCTAGTGCACATCTTACCGATGGAGCTATCAGAAGCGCCTTGCAGGCATCTGCATGTGCATCTGCTGGGCCTGATCCGAAAGCTTCTTCTTCTTGTCGGCGCTTAGATGCTCGAACATGGTATCCCGGTCGATGACCTTAGACTCATAGAGCCTTTCGAGATCCTGGTCGAGGGTGTGCATTCCCTCTTTCTTGCCGATCTGGATGGCGTCACGGATGCCTGAAGTGTTGCCCTCGCGGATCTGGTTGGCGATAGCCGAGTTCCGAACGAGGACCTCTGTGGCCGCCACTCGACCCCCATCCATGCGCTTGAGCAGGGTCTGGGAGATGATGGCCTGCAAGGTCTCAGAGAGCTGCGAGCGCACCTGGCCCTGCTGAGCCGGGGAGAAGCTGTCGATGATACGGTTGATGGACTTGGCTGCGGACTGTGTGTGCAGCGTACCGAAGACAAGGTGGCCGGTTTCAGCAGCCGTGAGCGCAATGGAGATGGTCTCGGCGTCTCGGAGCTCACCGATGAGGATGACATCGGGATCCTGTCTAAGGATGCGGCGAAGTGCTTCGTGGAAGCTTGCAGTGTCACTGCCTACTTCTCTCTGGTTGACTAGAGCGGTCTTGCTCTCGTAGATGAACTCTACTGGGTCTTCCACGGTGATGATGTGCTCAGCGAACTTGCGGTTACGCTCTTCGATCATGGCTGCTAGAGTGGTCGACTTACCGGAACCCGTAGGACCTGTCACTAGAACTAACCCATTGGGACGATTGGTGATGTCGCTGAAAGTCTGAGGAAGGCCGAGCTGATCGATGGTCTTGATCTTGTCGGGGATCCCTCGGAACACAGCTGCGGGCGTGCCTGTTTGCACATAGAAGTTCACTCGGAATCGACCGTAGCCGGTGACACCGTGGCTGAAGTCGAGCTCCATGTTGCGAGCGTACTCATCCTGCTGCTTGGTGGTCATAATCGCCTTCATGGATCGAACCATCCACTCAGGCGAGATCAGGGATGTATGAGGCATGTCCTTCAGATCTCCGTCTACCCTTGCCTTTGGATGCTTACCACAGGAAAGGTGGAGGTCAGAAGCGCCGAGCCTTGAGGCCTCCTGAAGGAGCTCGTCGATTGTGGGCTCTGCGCTCGGTAAACTGAATTCTGCTGTCGTCATCTGTTGATGCTTTCCTTTGCCTAGCTCACTCTGATCAGGTGAAGTCCTGTAGAGGATATCGGTGTGCAGCTAGTAGTGCTGCTATTGGTGCAAAGGTTGGAAGCTACAGGGCTGTAGTAGATCTTAGATGAATCAAGCTTGAGAGACCCTCCAGCAGTACCGTAGTTAACTACGGCTCCTACAAGGTTTGAGCCTGAGATAACAGTATCTCCTGCTCCGGTGCTAATAAACTGACCCTTTGCTCCCTCTGTGTAGTCAACAAAGCTGAGATTGAGCCCGCCGGGTGACTGAATGCTGACATTCTTTGTCCCGCCAACGGTAAGATCTTTGATGTTAAGACTTGCGGTCGATACGCTGTTACGGAGGAGAAGATTGGCCTTGGGTCTAATTGTAGTAGCCCAACTTGTAGCAGCACAGGTATTGACACCGACCACTGTTCCGTCGGAAGAAATGCTTTCTAGCTTAGCCTTGAGAAGAGCAGGTGTTGAACAGTCTGCAGCTGTCAAAGTTGCCACGGTCGTGGGAAGAGCGATCCTCAAAGCTTGCTGACCTGGAGCGGCTGGCAGTGAGGCAACGCTGTATTTTCTTGTCCCGAGTACCGCATCATCTCGTGGGGCGCTTGCTGCAGAAGTGGTGACATTTCCGTAGATCTTGGGGTAGCCAATGTAGTTCGGCGCACTCTTAGTGACAATATTACCTCGAATGGTACTTTGGTCAACAGTGGTTTTGCCCGTGGTGTAGTTGGCCCATACATCAGCATAGGCTGTGCTTCCGTAGCTGAAATAGAGTTGCTCGGCTGTGTTAGCGGATGAAGATTCCCTGGCCACCAGTGAAACAGGACCCGTTACTCCTGGACCATTCTGGACAGAAGAAGTTCTCGTAAGCGTTACTGGGCCCGACCAGTTAATGGCACTGTCGAAAACAGCAGTTGCCTTAGGCTGGTAGGCAAAGATACTGGTCTGCTGTGTTCCCGTGGTGGGCTTGGTCACTACCAGTATCCACTTTGCTGTTGAGGGGATTGTAGTCGAGGCAGCGATGACGCCGGAGCTGCTAGTGGATGTGGGCTGAGCCGTTGCTGTGCTGTAGTAAACAGCGTAGCTACCGAATCCACTCACTGTGGCACTGCCCTTGATGTTTGGCCCAGAGCTGATGTTGAGGTTCGACCCGTAGATATCTGTTTGGAAGCTATTCAGTAGCGAATTGTTGTTACTGATGGAAGCAGCTTGCTTGAGCTGGATTGAGCTGATGTTGGAGGAGTAGGTCACTGCCAGGTTGACCAGGGCAGCCACCGTGATGATGATGACGCCCACTATGATGATGGGGAGGAGGGCTCCAGCTCCCTCTTCATCTCTCTGTAGCCAGCTCCTTCGAAGCTTGCTCATGATTGATTCCTTTCTCATGACCAGCACGCTCCTCCATCGGCACCGGCCACATTGAGAGGTGCAGTTAAGCTGAAGTACTGTGGCGTGGTACCTGAATAGTAAACGAAGTTCACCTTGGCTGAAGTGACATTCGCGAGGAAGTCACCGCTCAGAAGGCCTCTTTGGAAGAAGCTAGTCACAGCCGGAGCCGGTGAGCCTTTTGCCTCTGATCTACCGATGGCGTTTCTGTCTCCTTCGGGGTCAGGAAGCACCTTCCAATTCACACAGGTGCCATCGTTCTTTGCGATGAGTAGGCTTTTACTGTAAGGGACCTTGATCGCCCTGGCATTTGCCATGTCATTCCTGAAGCTGTTACTAAGGCCACTTTGAGCGATTACGGAATTGGCTTTCTCATTGGAGTTGTCGCCTACCTTGCTTACGGTGGACATAGCAAACACGAAGACGCTTCCTATCACGAAAAAGAGCGCCATTGCGAAAACCACTTCGACTAACGATACTCCTCGTTCGTCATCCCTGAGCGTTCTGAGTCGACTCACCAGCAACCACCTCCATTCCCTCCGTTATTGAAGCTAATCTTATCATCAAAGCTATGACCAGCTGTGAATTGCAGTGAGACTGACACCGAAGTGCCGTCTGCAGCAAACTTTCCGTCACTTACTCCGTCGGTGACAGTGGAAACATCATCACTCGACGCTTGACCTTGCAGGCTTGATGCCCTGGATAAAACCTTTGAGCCATTGATTCCCGGGTCGATGTTCCAACTAACACAGCCCCCGTTGGCAAGTGATAGGTCGAGGTCTTGCCCTTCTGCAGCTACCCTTGCAGCCCTTGCTCCGCTCATGTCCATGCGCAGTGTGCTGCTGATCAGGCTCGTATCCACACTGCTACGAGCACCTCTATCTTTGCTGTCTGAATCAGACTGAGAGCTGTTGAAGTGAGCAATCCCGTAGAATGCGCCTCCACCCACAACGAGGATGAGAACCGCCGAGACGATGACTCCGATGAGCGATGCACCTTCCTGGCTTCTACTCATGGTCACATCGCCGCCAGATTTAGCGTCTGATTGTAGTAGACTCTATTGTCATCTCGACCCTTCAGTATCACTGGTACGATCACTGTTTTGCCGTTCACGCAGCTGCTATAAGTGTAGTTTCCGAAGGATACGGCGAAATCAGTCGAGGTATCAGCAGCTTTGGCTGCGAGTAGAGAGTTGAGCTCTGTGCAATTGCGTGTCGCGGAGAGCTGATCCACCAGATCCCTACCAGTCCGGGAAGCAACTACCTGTTCGGTGACCTGAGTCTGAAGAAGGATCGCGGTTCCGATGGTGGCGAAGACTGTGCCGAAGATCAGAATAGTGATAGGGATTGAGACCACGAGCTCTATCATGGTGAAGCCGGACTCCTCAGAGCGGCTCGCCTTTAGCCGATCCTTCAGATATCGGGAAAACTTCATGGGCTGTGACTCCAAGCTAGAGGGTCATCGGTACAGATGGCCATATCGGTGATGGTACCGAATGGCCGCCTGATACAGCGATCCGCCCTAACAATCGATGTCAGGGCGGATCGCTGTATCAGATCAGTCTCTTAGCAGGCGGGGTAGGTGTTCCTATCGTCGTTCTTGCCGTAGTAGACATCGGCGTTGTTCACGGTGCCATCCTTCTCCACGGTGACCTCACCCTTACCGTTGGGAACGATCAGGGAGACCTTGATGCCCTCGGCGTTTCCATTGTACTCGTCAACGGCGCTGCAAGCGTTGGTGTCGTTGTTGCCGTCGTTCTCGTAGACCACAGCAGACCTGTAGACATTGGAGGCAGCGTAGTCGACAGCACCCTGCTTGGCAGTGTTGACGATTCCATTGTAGGAGACAAAGCCTCCGACGGAAAGGGCCACGATGATGGCGACAGTCACCACAACATCGATGAGGGAGAATCCCTGGTCGTCTCGATTCCTGAGCTTCGAGATCCTCTCGGCAAATCTGTTCATGTTCACAATCTCCAAAGATGGTGGAAGAAGGTTAAGCCGATCTGGCCTGGTTGGAAACCATATCGAAGTGCAAGGATCGACTGATTTGGGTAGACGAATGGCCCCGAGAAACGAATTTCACGGGGCCATTCGGCGTTAACTGTGTTCCTAGAAGGAATCAGTTTCAGCCAAGCTTGATGGTCTTGCTGAGCTTGGGGGTGCTGGTTGCGTCCTTGAAGTCAGCGTGCTTGGCGGTGACATAGCCGGTTCCGGTTGCACCATCAGCGCCGGTCTCGGAGACAACGATGCTTCCGTTGGCGGACTCGTTGTAGCCGGAGATCACGGTGCCGTGAGTGGTTGCAGGGTCATTGTCATTGTCAGCAACGACGAGAGCAGTGCGGACCTGGTCAGCAGCGGAGACGGTTGCAGCAGCCTTGGCGCTGTCCACGATGCCTGAGTAGGCAACGAAGCCACCCACGGAGAGGGCGACGATGATGGCGACGGTGACGACGACATCGATGAGCGAGAATCCGCTCTCGTTCTCCGAAGCAGCCTTACGAGCCTTGAGCGAGTCGATGAAGTTTCTCATATGGGTGATTTCTCCAAGTGAAGGGGAAGATTAAGTCGACTCGCGGACTTGCAGTAGTCGACTTCCCACATATCAAAACGACTTCATTCGATTGAACTCGATTGTTTTGATTCGTGGGAACGGCACTCATATCAAAGCGTGGATGCATCCGCATACGAAAAGCGCTAAATCGCCTAGAGCATCGATAGGCTCTAGGTTTTACCGGAAAGTGCTCGAAGGGTCAGGCTACGAGTGCAGCTGAGCCCTGAGCGTCATTGGCTCGGAGAAGGTCCTCGGGGAAATCTACCTCAACCGCATAGCTGTCCTGGATGCAAAGAGTCTTCCAGGCAGTACCCCGACGGATGGTGAGCCCCATGGCGGCCTCGAAGTAGTCCTCCGGCAGAACCTCCAGGAGTCCGTCGAGGAAGTGTACTAGGTCGTAGGCGCTCACATGGTTGATGCCCACGGCCTCTCCGAGCCCCGGGCTCACGGTCTTCGAGATCGCACTGAGAAATCCCTGCCCGTCGAGCTCGTACTTGACCTCTTCCTCGCTGGTCACTCCGCGATTGACCACCGCAAAGGAGCTCTTGGCCTCGACGAGTCCAACAGTGTCCCGGAGGATCTGGGGATCGAAGACCACATCGCCGTTGAGCCAGAGGGCGCTACTGCCTGGCTTGACAGCGCTGAGTCCCAGGGCCAGGCTCTTGGAGGTGTTGGTGCTCCCGTAGTCGGCATTGAGCACCGTGCGAACAGCTGGAGGCAGCGCCGCTCGAATCTCCTCGGCCCGATGGCCTACCACCACGATAGTGCGAGCCAGAGCATCGACGCCGAAGACCTCGGTGAGATTGTCGAGCTGCTGCTGAAGGATGCTCCTACCATCCTCGAGGACGGTGAGGGGCTTGGGAAGGTCGCCTCCGAGCCGGGTGCCCCTACCCGCTGCTAGGATGACGAAGTGCGTTCCCATGGTGAAATTTCCTCCCTGTGGCGGCCCTGTGGCCGATGCTACCCTAACGAGCGCGACCCTGAGCTGCAGCGACTGTGACCACACTGTCACAAAAGGACCACGGGAAGGCCCCTAGGCTGCCCTGTGAGCGCCCTAGATCGCCTTCCCGTGGGGAAATGTGTTCCGATGCTTCTACGGGGCTGAGATCGCTTCCTTGAGCTCGGATGCAGCAGCCTTGAGGTTGAAGAAGGCGAAGATGTCTCCCGAGGGAAGATCCCGGTGGGTGAGAGCCCGGAGGAACTGTCGGCCAGCGATGTAGTTCTCGAGGCTTCGGTCGCCCCATACCTCGATGGCCTCGGTGATCCGCTGGAGGCTCCGGTGGTACTTCCAGGTCTGCCAGCCACTGAGAACAACCGCGAAGAGGTAGAGTGAGCTCAGCGCCGAGGCCTGACCCAGGGACCCGAGGATGAGGAGAAGGAAGAATCCCAGCACCAGGGGTCCGTAGCAGAAGCTCAGGGTGAGCCAGCGAGGCCTACTCAGGGTTCGCTTCAGTGAGGCCATGGAGCGCTCGCTGCCGGGCTCCGAGAAGAGCACAACTGAGATACCCTGGGGCTCCATGTGGGCGCCTCGGTAGCTGTTGTAGTCTACCCAGCCCCAGCTATAGACGCCTGCCTCGATGGGGCGCTCGGGGATGGTGATCTTCTCAGAGCCCATCCTCGAGTTGCCGCCTCCGAGGGGGCTGATCCTATCGTCGCCGTTCACCGGATCGCTCTCCCTCTCTGGCTCAGAAGTCGAGTTTGCCGAGGAGCCCCGACTTGGTGTTCTCGAGCTCCTTCTGCTTGCGTTCTTCGGCGAGCTTGGCCAGGCGCTCATCCTCCAGGCGCTTCGCCTCTGCGGCGTCCCGGGCTGCCTTCTTCTGGATGAGCTCGTCCTCGCTGACTCGCTGCGCCTTGTCGATGGCGCTCATGAGCCCGTTGAGCCAGTCGGAGTCGGACTGGGCGAGCTCCTCGCCGTTGTAGTTTGTGATGATCTCCTTGAGCCGGGGAGTGGTCTTCTGCTCGAAGGCCTCCCACTGCTCGCGCTGCTGCGGCTCGAGGTACTGCTTGTCGCGCTCGTTCTCCTTGACGACATCGGCCCAGCGGTTCACGGCGATTTCGAGGACGGTGGACATTGGATCTCCTTCAGTCTTTCGGTCTAGAGTGTCTTGCTACAGAATCGATGGTACACGGTGAAAGGGACGAGGTCAATCCACGGGGAGAACTGCTTCCAGATCGTCGGCAACCTGGCGGTCATCGAAGAGCTCAAGGTCCTGGAGACGCTCCGGCTCACCCACGATCTCATCGCCGAAGAGGAGCTCCTGGACGCGAACCATGTCTCCCACGATGCCGAGCTGCGCGGCCTCCAGGGGAGGGAGATCCTGGACGACCAGTAGCGGCCCCTCCTGGCCCCCAGGAGCGACTTCCTCACGGATCTCGAGTATTCCATCGGCCCGGGGAACTCGAGGACTCAGATCGCCTTTCCTGGCAAGCTTCGTATCTCCGTTGAGCCTGTTCAGGAGCTCCCTCTCGAGCTCTCCTGCCTCTTCCAGTGCATCGTTGTGGGGACCGTTGAGCTGGAGCACCTTCCAGCCTTCCCGGGTTTTGGTGAGCTCGATGCCTGCTCGAAGGCTGCCCTCAGCGTAGCCGACGAGGCAGTAGGACTCTCCGTTCTTGGCCTTGGTGTAGTAGCCGGCCTTGCCCATGCAGTTGTCGAGACCACTCTGGCTGCCGGCTCGCAGGAAGTCCACGGGGCGCCGAAGGAGCGCGAGTCGAAGATCGTTGCCCAGTACCTCGCCATCGAGGGCTTCCAGCGCCTGAGGCAGGCTCAGGCTGTCGAGGCCTTCCACATCGTCCTCCGAGGCCAGTGCGACTGCCCGGCTGTGGACCTGATTCCAGCTACGATCCGAACGGAAGCGCTTGAGTTCAGCTTTCGGCACTGAGCGGAGCATGGTGAGCGTGTCCTCGATGATGGCCACGGTTTCGAAGCCATCGTAGCCACCATCCTCCTCAGCGCTTCTCTTGAGTCGCTGAACCAGATCCTCGACGAGATGGAAGCGCAGGCTCGGAGTTAGAAGATCGAGGCTGCTGAGGTCTGCCAGCACCTCGTCGAAACGCGATCCCAGGAAGCCCCAGCCGGCACACTGATCGGGAAGGCCAGCCATTAGGACCTTCACCATCTGCTCGGCCGTGATCGAGCCACTGAAGTGGGCGAGGAGGGAGATAGCTGAGCCACTACTCTGGCTCACCGCCCGGGCGAGATCCTTGCGGTAGCCTCCGAAGGCTTCCTCGATGAGCTTCTGGAAGGTCGGTGCGCTCTGGTACTCCTTGAAGCTCCAGGAGGGGTCGAAGCTGTAGTAGTTATCCGAGAGGAAGTTCACCATGTCGCTGAAGTGACCGTAGGCGGGAAAGAGCCGGCAGAATGCCTCAAGGATGTCATCGAAGGTCTCCCGGGTGAGCTCTCGACCGATCTCGTCATCGATGAAGCTGCGGATGAACTCCCATTCCTCCGAGAGCTTCTCCCGGAGCTGGATCTTCTCGGGAGTGCCCGGATCAGGGAGAACGCTGAGCATGGGCTTCCAGTCGAAGTCCACTGTGATGGCCCAACAGGCGATGCGCCCGAAGTGGTACATGGAGCAGGGACCCTCATCGCGCTGCAGCCGGTGGATCATGGAGCGATCCTCTCGGACTTCGAGGAGGTAGACGGCATCGGCCGAGCCAGCCTCGACGAGCTCACCGCTTCGATTCAGTCCGTAGTCCATGGGGTCATCCTACGCCCGGGATAGTCTCCTGTCAACAGCACAGTGGCCCTGCTTCGGCGGGGCCACTGTGTGGGTATCCTAGAGAGCGCAACCGCTGTGATTTCATACCAGAGAAGTTAGAAGGATGCTGGAAGCATAGCCAGGATGATTTCATCTTAACACGGCGAAGGGGAGCCTGTCAAACGACCTGCTCCCCTTCGGCGTGTCTCGAGCTCAGCGCCAGTAGGCAGCGCCCTGCTCAGCCGCTAGCCCATCGAGCCAGCCTCGCTCACGGAGATCCTCGTTGGCCCCATCGTTGTCGATCTCGATGTCGAGCTCCTCGATGTAGATGCTCTGGATCACTTCCCGGTCATCGTCCGCGTAGCGCACCTCGGGGTCGAGCTCGTAGCCAGAACGCTTGAGGAGCCCGTCCTTGAAGCGCTCCAGCCCCTCGCTGCTGTCGGCTGTGTATCCATAGCGTGGATCGTGGCTGATTCCGTAGCTACTGTCGGCGACGAGTTCCTCGAAGCTGTTCTTGAAAGCTCCTCGAAGCTCTGCTGTCAGAGAGATCACCGAGGGCTTTGGAGCGATGGTGGCCTTGGGCTTTGGAACTGCGACCTTGACCACTAGACCGTTGCCCTCGGACTCCATCTGCTTCTCGTAGGCTGTTTCAGCTTCGGCCATGGTGGAGAAGTGATTCTCGACGCCTGAAGCTCCGCCGAAAGGGCAGCCCTTGGCTCGAGGGTTGTCCGGATCTGCGCTGCATACGCCGGGGCCGTTGGCGCCGAGGTGGTACCGTACTGCCTTTGCCATAGTGAGCTCCTAGCTGATCGAGAAAGTCGTGCTACGAGACCATCTCTAACATACTATGTGCAGTGGTCGGAAACTCACAGAGTTTAGTCGGCCACCTCGAAGAAATCGGTGGGATTGACGATCACCGAGGAAGCACCGATGGAGTCCAGGGCCCGGGCGATGTTGGCAACTCCCACGGGGTTGGCGCTGTGGATCACGAAGGACTTCACGGGTACGGGCTCACCGATGCGAACCCGGAAGATCAGGTAGTCCACCACATTCATGGTGGTGTCATCCTCGCCGTCCACCATGCCGAGGTCGTGGTCGAACCAGATCTGGTCCCACTCACGCTCGTTCTTGGCGAGCTCCTCGACGGCGGAGCCGGAGGACCGGCAGATCCGCACCAGCGTGTGGGGCTCGGTGCGGTTGAGCTCCTCCAGGACGCTGTACTTGAAGGATCGCAGGTCATCGATGAGTAGGATGTTGGCCATGGAAATCGCTCCTCCAAAAGAGAAAGGCGGACAGATGCATGGCCATTGTTGCATCTGTCCGCCCTGAGGTCAACTCCTGAGAGCTACATCCGATCAGTCGCTCAAGCTAGAACGGAGCCTACTGAGGACTGGGAGTTCCTACTCGAGGAGCTGAGCAACCTGGTCGCTCATGCGAGGGTCGATGACCAGATCGGCCTCGTCGGCGGAGCCCACCCGAACCGCGCCGCTCTTCTCCACGAGGTCACCGACGGTGAGTCCCCGGAAGTTGAGGATGTAGCTCAGCACAGAACCCAGCCCCGTGCTGCCCTGCATGTTGGCCCCGCTGCGAGCACCTGAGAAGACCATGTCCACCCAGACGAGCTCCAGGGTCTCGAGGTCGAGGAGGAGGGGAATGACCTCCCGGCCAGCTGCGGTGAGGTCGAAGCGAGCCTCAACCGAAGCAGCGTCGAAGTCCTTGAAATCCAGTGACTGCGCCGTGGCGATACCAGCGTAGCACTCGGGAATGGTGCTGATCTTCTGGCCGCTGTAGCTGTTGACCACGATGGCCATGTAGCGGAAGCCCCGACGCTTAGCGTGCTCCACATCCACGGCGATGTACTCCTCAGCACCGTTGGGAGCACTGGTGATGTCTCCCGAGTAGCGCGCGTGCTCACTGCTGATGCTGTAGTAGGCCAGGTGCTCGCTCTTCTGAAGGTCCTCGCTGAGGAAGAGCCCCGAGAGGTCGAGGTCAACTCGGCCGCTGTAGCCGTCCGTGTTGTCCATGTCCTTCCAGTGGGTGAAGAGCGTGAGGAACTCAGCATCTGAGGGGAGTGCGAGTCGGCTCCCCTGAGCAACCACTCGAGAGCCCTGGGCGCTCGACCGGTTGGAGGTCATCACGCCGATCTTGTCAGCCTGCTCGCCGATGTAGACCTTCTTCCCCATGAGCTTCGAGCTCAGGGCATCGTCCACGGACTGGATCACATCGCTGTAGTCGCCGCGCTTCCGGTTCTCGATGAGTCCGTTGCGAGCGGTGCGCGACTTACCAGCGAAGGGCAGGTTGGGTGCTTCCTGAAGATCAGGTCCGGCGAAGTAGTTACGGAGCTGCACGAGGACTCGAGTGCTGACTCGGTGGGCCTCCTCCGAGAAGGCCTCGAGAATCTCAGCACGAAGATCGGGCATCTTACGGATGAGCTCGTGGAGCCGTCGAGCGAAGACGCCGGGCATGGTGCGAAGGTGCACGAGGAGACCCTGGAGATCGCCCTCCTTGATGAGGTGCTCGATGAGAGCATCCATGGAGGGGAGCTGACCCTCGAAGAGCATGTGGGCAGCTGCCTGAAGCTTCGGGACCCGGTAGTCGCTCACTCGAAGCGCGGTGAAGAGCCGCTTCCAGAGCTCAGCGTGTCGGGGGAAGTCGAAGAGAGCGTAGTCGCTCTTCTCGAGTACCGCTTCCAGGGCCAGGGCGATGGCCCGGCGCTGGGAGCGCTTGAGCTTGAAACGCGGAGCAACTTCCAGGGTCTGGTCTCCGTTGGACCAGACAGCCGCGACTCGAAGAGCATCAGTGACCGTCATGGAACGAGTCCAGTCGTAGTCCTCGATGAGCCCGGCGAGCACGGCGTTGTTCTCCCGGGCAGCTGCCTGCAGATCACCGAGCGGGAAGATCTCGGCGAGCTCGATGAGGTCGAGCTGGTCCTGCTCGCTGTAGGGCAAGGGCTGAGTGACGAGGCGCTCGAAGACGCCCTGGAGCTCATCCTTGGAAACGAGCTTCAGCTTCACCGGAGCGCCACCCTGCTCCAGGAGCACGCGCTTGAGCTCACTGGCCGTGCTGATGGCCTCGGCCTTCTTGCGGATCCTGGTGATCTGGGAGGCGTTGAGCTTGCTCTGGAGTGCGGAGAACACCTGCTCCCGGGAGATGTCGGAGGCTCCCTCGAAGGCTACCTCCGCCTCAGGAGTGAACTCGTAGCCCAGAAGCCGAACGAGGTAGCGCTGAGCGAAGCTCGGAGCCGACCCCTTCTGAACCGGGGTCTCAGCGAAGTGAACGCCGTCGAGCCGGCGAAGTGCGATGTCTGCGAGAAGTACCATGGGTGTAACCATACACGACTGGGGAGGGAAAATCAATCCCCTCCCCAGCCCCGCGTAGGAGTTTCTTACTCGGCATACTGCTTGCTGCGCTCCTCCTGGAGGAGCTCCCTGATCCAGGGTCCATCCTTCAGCCCCGGGTTGGCAGCCTTATGGGCACTGATCACAGCCTGTGCATCGAAGCGGTCGGGCTCGGCACCCTTGAGCACTCCGAGGAGGCTGTAGATCTTCAGGCTCAGTTCAGAACTCTGGCCGCTCACTGCCTCTTCGAAGAGCAGTCGCTCGTGGGCTGTGATGGACTGATGATCCCAGGCCCACTGTCGAGCCACGGCCTTGTTCACCGTTCGAGCCCGACGGGCACCAGCGATGGCTAGTGCTCGCTTGAGTTCGGACTGGGAAACAGCAAAGTAGCCAGCCACCCGGCGAGGATCCTCGCTACCCTGAGCCTTCACAGCGTCGGCGATGAGAGCGAGCTGAAGAACTCGAGGGTTGCCGTCGATCTGTCCACGGAAGCTCAATCCGGTCCGGAGCTGAGCGTTCAGCGTGTCTTGATCCAGGGGCAGTCCGAGCTTGCCAGCCCAGCCCGAATCCTGGAGGAAGTTGAAGCCGAGCTCCAGGTGAGGCTCGAGGACGAGCTTTGCGAGCTCACCGGTGATGCGTTCCGTGGCGAGCTCCTCGAAGGTGTCGAGGAGTGCTCGAGAAAGCTCCACCGTCTCCTCTGCGGGAGCGAAGCCGAGCTTGCCAGCGAAGCGAGCAACTCGAAGCACTCGGAGGGGATCCTCGGAGAAGGCGGGTGACACATGGCGCAGCACGCCTGCCTCCATGTCCGCCAGCCCTCCGTTGAGGTCGATGACGAGCTCACTGCTCGGATCCCAGACCAGAGCGTTGACCGTGAGGTCCCGGCGGGAGGTAGCCTCCTTGAGGCTCATCTGTGCGTCCACCTCCACGGTGAAGCCCCGGTGGCCCTCGCCCGTCTTGGAGTCCCGGCGAGGAAGCGCCAGATCGATTTCCTCGGAGAGCTTGTCGCCGGCCTGAAGCACTCGAAGCTTCAGCACACCGAAGGACTTTCCGGTGAGGTTGAGAGGGCCGAGTTCACTCAGCGCGTCTCGAAGCTCATCGAAGCTCTCGGCACCGTGGACCTCGATGTCGATGTCCTTGGGAGTCTTGCCGAGGAGAGCATCTCGAACAGCACCGCCCACAACCAGGGGCTGGAAGCCAGCTGAGATGAGCTCGTCGATGACCGTGCGAGTGGCCCCATCGATGGGGAGCGAGAGCTTCAGGGCCTCGCCCGGCGCGCCGAAGAAGGTTCCCGCGAAGCGAGATCCGAGGATGCTGGAGAAGTTGGTCATGGAGCCCATGCTATACGAAGATCTGCGTCCTGTCAAAGGTCGGATCTGGCAGCCTAGAGCCGCAGGCTAGAGCCCGTATAGGCTCGATGCTCTAGGCCGTCCTGACCAACAGCTGAACGCAACTTCTCCCGGAAAGGCAGGTAGTGGTGAACGATGCGCTACCAGCCAGTTCCGGGAGAAAGTCGGTCAGATTCGACCGGTGCCGTCCCAGCCGTCGATGATCTTCCGAAGACGACGCTCGGTCTCAATGAGCGAGTCCTGAAGCAGTCTCTTGCTGTGCTCGGGGATCGGAAGGTCCAGGGTGTCGAGACCCTTCTGGAAGGCGGGAATCGAGAGGAGGTACTTGGTGGCCTGATTCTTGAGCTTGGTGGGGTCGATGGATCCCACGCCGTGGTAGAGTCCGGTGGCGTTGTCGATGAAGTCCGAGATCTTCACCATGAAGGCCTTGGGACTGTGGAGAACCTGATCCCAGAGGTGCTGAACATACTCAGCGTGCTTCTCAGCTGTGGTCATGATCTTGGGATCCCGGCTTGGAATCTCGTTGGTGACAGCGATGACAACTTGCCGGGTCTCGATGCCGAAGGCCCTCTCGATGTGAGTGGTAAGCACGGCCCGGGCTGCGTGCTCATCCTGAGCCTGTCGATTGCTCCAGCCCTGGCGCTTCACGAAGACATCGGCGGTGTCCTCTACGGTGTCATGGAGCACAGAGCCGACGATGGCGCTCTCTTCTGCACAGCCGAGCCGGATGATCCGGAGAGTGTTACGGAGAGGGTGCTCGATGTAGGGAGGATTGGTGACGCTTCCACGGTTGCCCTTGCGGAACTGCTTGCCGTGGAGATCAGAGGCCAGGGCGATGGCCTCGCTGACCTTGGCCACATTGAGCCCCATGGACTCGACCTCGAGGAGGATGGTCTCAGCGAGCTCCCGGTCGTCCATGTCCTTCAGGGAGGTGAGCCGCAGTCGAGCGAGTTTCTCATCCTTGGACTCGGAGCGCTGGGTGCGGGGGAAGAGCTGATCCTCCATGGTCTGATGCCAGTTGGAGGCAGATTCTTCGGGAGACGACCCGTGGATGAACTGACACTCACGCACTCCGGCAGTGCAGGGCAGTGTTTGCCCGCTATCGTTGGTGTGATAGCGTCCGACTGCCTGTGCCTGTGCCATGGTGTGCGCTCCCTTTGCCCGCTAGCCTGTGTGGCTTCCGATGTTGAGGAAGGAAGACCGCCTCCAGCCGTGCCTGATCTGGCACATGCCGGAGCTGCGAAGCTGAGATAGCATCTTCACGGCGGTCTCCTTTCTTTGGTGAAAGACTACTCTAACACGGAGATCGCTCAGATGGAAATCCCCGGGAAACGAATCAGTAACGGGGAGCGGCGAGCTGCAGCCAGCGGATTGCGTCGATGGCAGCCTTGGCTCCATCACCCACTGCGATGGCGACCTGCCGGTACTCGGGATCGGCCACATCTCCGGCGATGAAGAAACCCTCTGTGTTGGAGTGCTTGATGAAGCCATCCGCGTAGAGCTCGCTATGGTTGGCCGCCACAGAGGACTGAGGAACCTGACCGATGGCCTCGAAGAGGCTGTAGAGCGGAAGCGTGGTGCCATCCGAGAGCTTAGCTCCCTCCACAGCGCCGTCCCCCAGGATCTCCTCCACGGAGGTGTTGTAGCGGACCTCCACATTGGGTCGAGCGAGGAGTGCATCCACTGCGGGACGGTTGCCTCGGAAGTCATCGCCTCGCACGAGCACCGTGACCTTGGAGGCCATGTTGCTGAGGTATACGGCCTCCTCTACTGCTGTCTCACCGCCGCCCACGACGGCGACTTCCTCGCCCTCGCTGAAGGTGCCGTCGCAGACTGCACACCAGCTCACGCCCTCAAGATCCTCACCGGGAACGCCGAGCTTGCGGGGCTGCGAACCTGCGGCGAAGATCACCGTGCGGTAGTCCTCGCTCAGGCCGAGGTCATCCTCGATGGTGAAGGTGCCATTCTCATTGCGGAGCACCCGGGTCACGGTGCCGTTGAGGAACTGGGCACCGAACTCTTCAGCGTGCTTCAGGAATACCTTGGCCATGTCCATGCCGGTGCTTCCGGCGAGGCCGAGGTAGTTGTCCACCTGCTCGGTGGTGGTGAGAAGACCGCCGGCCGTTTGACCCCTGTAGACGAAGGTGTCGAGACCTGCTCGGGTGGCATACACCGAAGCTGAAAGTCCTGCGGGACCCGATCCGATGATGGCGATGTCTCTCATGCTATTTCTCCGAGGAAGTTGAGTGTGCTGGAAGGCTACTGTATCAAGCTCTCTGAATCACTCGGAGAAGGTCGGGTCGAGGTAGGGGTCCGAGATCGAGTCGAGCCGGCTGCGTCCATCTCCCTTGATGGCGGCCAGTGCCTCAACTGCCTCGAAGTAGTTGGCGATGTCGATGGGGTTGGCGGTGGCGAACTGGGTCGAGAGGTTGTCCACCAACCTTCTCGCCTCGGAGAACTTCGGATCGTTCTCGTGGCCGGTGAGCTGCTTCTGCAGTGCCCCCAGGGTCAGTGCTGACCAGAGCTGGAGCTCCTGTTCGGCGTGGGCCGAGTGGGCGATCTCGACGGGGACGGTGGTTGCGGTGGCAGGCGTAGAGTTCATGGGACCCTGAATCCTTTGAGTGGAGATGAAAGGTGAAAATGGTGCTGTGGGTCCCGGGTCTCGTTCCCTGAGATAACACAATGCTATACTCCTGAAGACAGACCTGTCAAACCCAGCGAGACTCCGGGCGTGTTCTAGAATACTAGTGAGCTAGAGCCCCTAGGGCAGCGAGCTCTCCAGCAGTCTGAAGTCTACCCTCGGCGTAGCGAGTGAAGACCTCCTGGAGCCCCTCTTCGATGCGCTCTCGATCTCCGGGCATTCCTCGGAGCTCGAAGCGGTAGAAGACCGGAACGCCGAGCTTGTGCTCGATGATCCTACCGGCAATGCAGTAGTGGCCTCCGAAGTTCATGTTGCCCGCAGCCACAACGCCGAGGCAGAGCGACCGGTTCTGAGGATCATTGAGGAACTTGATGACTTGCTTGGGCACCGCGCTGTCTTCCTCTCCTCCACCGTAGGAGGGCACGAAGAGCACATAGGGTTCAGTCACATGGAGAAAGGAATCTCCGCGCCTCAGGGGAATCCTACTGGCCTCGAAGGGGAGCTCATCCACGAGGTGCTTGGTGTTCTCGGTGACCGAGGAGAAGTAGACGATCCTCGGTGTCGAGCTACGCCGCGAAGAACTCATAGCACTGGTCGCAGGCGGGGCACTCGCCCCGGTCCCTGAGGAGTCCCGTGTGGTTGTGGCTGACAACTGAATCTACCGTTCCGCTTCCGTCGATGTTCCGAATGACTGCGAGCCTATCGCCCATGGCCTACCTCCATTGGTGCCGTTTAGCCCTACTATCTAAACGGTCTGGAGTCAGGCCATGGGCGGGATTCGAAGTTCCTTAGATGATGTTCACAGGGGAGACGATGTCCGCCACAACGAGGAGGGCCATCACGGCGAAGAGCACCATCGCGGGGACCACGGTCGCAATCCTGATCCACTTGTAGGGAGTGGGGCTGTAGCTCCTATTGCGGAGCTTCGCAACCCACTTCCTGCAGCTGTCGATGAAGGCGAAGAGCATCCGGCCACCGTCCAGGGGCGGGAAGGGCAGGAGGTTCAGGAAGCCCAGGGAGAGGTTGAGCCCACCGGCGATGAGGAGGAAGGTGCGAACCTTGTCTCCGAAGTCGATCTTGTTGGTGGCAGCCACATCACCGTAGCTCTTGCCGGCGCCCACGACACTACCGGGCGCTTCGGGGTCACGCTCTGCTCCGGTGAAGACGGTGGCGACGAGTCCGGGGATCTTGCTGGGGATCTGAAGCACAGCCTCACCGGACTTCATCACGAGCTGACCGGTGAGTCCAGCAGCCTCAGCGGGAGACCTGTAGATCTCCTCGAGCTGAAGGTAGATACCGAAGCGGTTGTCCACCACGGGGACCTTGGGGAAGTCCATGAGCTTGCCGTCCCGGCGAACCTCGATGGCCACGCTGTCCTTGCCCTTGAGGAGGGGAGATAGGTCTGCAGATGTCTCGATCTTGCTGCCATCGATGGAGACCACCCGGTCGCCGGGCTCAATGCCCACCGCACGGGCTCCACAGGAAACCTCCGAGCTCGAGCACACATTGGTGCTTTTCACTGCGGGGATGGGCTGCTCGTAGGGGTAGATCAGGAGCGTGGCGAAGAGGATGGCGAGGCCGAGGATGATGTTGACCAGCGGACCGGCCACGAAGATGATCTGACGCTTCCAGGGAGCCACATGGGAGAGAAGCTCCCGCTCGGGGTTGCCCTCCTCGATGTTCTCATCCACGAGGCGCACATAGCCTCCTGCTGGAATCCAGCGGAAGCCGTACTCGGTGCCCTTGCGCTTGAAGCTCCAGACCTTCTGGCCGAAGCCCACGAAGAACTCGGGGACCTTGATGCCCAGCTTCTTGGCGGCGAGCATGTGGCCGCCCTCGTGGAGTCCAACGGACACTAGAAGGATGACCAGGAAGGTGAGGACTCCCAGGGCGAAGAGGAGGATCCGGGTCAGGTCCATCGGTTATCTCCTTGCTGAGGTAGCCCGAGGCTACCGGTGAAAAAGTTTGCTGGAGCTGTTATATCGAGTGCCCCTGAAACTGTTGAGCCTACGCGAAGATCTGGATTACCAGCGTGTCCGGTTCTGGGCGTCTCCCCGGATCAGCGTCTTGATGAGCACGATGAAGAGCACCAGCGCGAGGAGCACGGGAGCGAACACATAGAGAGAGCTCACTCCCAGGGCTCGGAGCAGCGTCAGCCAGGTGTTCTCAGTGTAGCCCTTGATGTCTCGGAATCGACCCACGAGGAGACCGATCCACCAGATCAGGAAGGCGAGGATCGAGCAGACCGTGCCGATGTCTGTGGAGTAGCCCACGAACTTGAGCCAGCCGCCCTGGAGCATCGGGTAGACATAGCTCTGCATGCTCATGTTGATCGAGATGAGAGCGATGACCGCGATGATCGGGGAGAAGAGGATGCTCTGAACCGATGGCACATCGCCGAGGCTGTTCCACCAGAGCCGAAGTGGAGCAGGCCACTCGACGACGATGGCCCTTCTCCAGAGCTTGTTGTTGTTGGTGAAGAGAGCTCCCATGGGAGGTCTAGCACCATAGGTCCCATCGGGATAGCGAACGGTCATCTTCCCGCGGATCTTCGCTGGCACGCTTGGCTGTGGCTGCGGCTGAGGGCTGGGAATGTAGCTCGTCTGAGCCGGAGCGGGGCTCGAGCTCGGAGAACCACTCGCCTGGCTGAGAAGCTGCTGTCCCTGGGCGGTGAGCGGAGTGCTCGGAACGAAGGGCTGAGAGCTCTGGGGTGTCGTGGCCGGTCGCGGCAGCGAGCGCTGAGGTCCTGAGCTACTGCGAGGAGGATTCACGGCAGCGCGAGGCGCAGCTCCCTGGGGCTTCTTCTGGGAGCCGAAGCTCACCGGAGGGAGCTTGCTCTGGGCCACATTGAGCCGGGGCTTTCCCCAGGGGTCCGGCTGTCCCGCATCCGCGTGGGCGCACCAGCCGCAGCTCCCCTCCCGGCTGTCGTACCAGTGAGCAGGATCCCGGTCACACTGCACCAGATGGGACTGCACATCGCCGATGGCAGCGATGGTGCGCTCGAAGGAGATCCTCTCGGCGGGATCCACCGAGGACAGCGCAAGGATGAGCTTCTTGAGCTTGGCGGGGATACCCCGAGCAGCGATACGCGGCACTGGCTTGAAGCCCCTAGCCGACTCGTCTCGAAGCATGGGGAAGATCCCCTGGGAGATCTTGCTCACCGTCGAGGGTGGGTCATCGCTTCCAGTGTAGAGTCCGTCTGTCTGATGGGCTCCACCTGTGAGCATCTGGAAGAGAAGCACCCCGAAGGCGAAGGCGTCGGTGGCCTCTGTGCGATCCTGCTCTCGGAGAGGTCTACCGATGAGCTCCGGAGCCGTGTACTCGGGCTTTCCCACCTCGCAGCGGAAGATCCGGCCGTCCTTGGCCTTGATCTGAGCCGAATCCGTGTCCACGATGGTCACGGAGGCATCGGCGCCCACGAAGCTGTTGCTCTCGTTGGCGTCTCCCTGCATGTGGCCGGCCCGGTGGAGCGATTCCAGAGCGATGGCGTAGTTGAGGCAGGCTGCCACGGCGTAGCGCACATCGAACTCAGGAGCGATCTCCCGGCGAGTTCCGGTGTGGGCGAGATGAGCCCATTCCTTCATCTCGCTAGCCTTGAGCTTCCGCATCACATAGCCCACGAAGAGCCCACCCTTGGCGGCCACTGCCAGCGGCCAGGCGAACATCTCCGAGTCAGGCGGAGCGCTCACCATGGAGATGATTTTCTCCCGGCGATTGCCCTCCTCGGGCTTGTAGTAGACCTTGACGACGAGCTCGCTGGCGGGAGGCAGCCCCGGAACGCTGTGAGCACTGACGCTGTGGACCGCACCCTCACCGCCCTTGCCCAGGGGAGCGTCCTCCATGGTGAGAGAGCCCTTGCTCTGGGGAGTTCTCACTTCGAGCTGTGCCATGGATCTTTTTCCTTCAAACAGGTGTGGATGGATGGGCTACCTTGGTGCCTAGAAGTTCCTAGGGATGCCGCCGGACGGTCGTTCGAGCTCCTCTTCCGGCTCTTCCTCAGCCTCCGGCTCTCCCGGAGAGAGGAGTTCCTGAAGCTCTCCGAGGCTGTAGTCGCGCTCCTCGATGGCCTCCACCGGAGCTTCGGCATCGATGGTGACGCCGGAGATTCCCAGTGAGACCAGGGTCGCGTCATCCTCGATCTTGCCTTGGCCGTCCATGAATCCGATGAGTCCCGCGGCATCGAGCTTTCCAGCTCCGGCCATGGTGAACACCCGGCCCCAGAAGCCCGCCGTGGGCACGCGCTGCTCCAGGGTGGACTGCTCGAAGGCGTCCGAGCAGAGAGCGATGCCAGCGAGCTCACTCAGGGGTCCCCAGCACATGCTGATGGTCGAATCATCAGATGTGAGGAGCTTGGTGATGTTGGCGAACTCGCCCACGGATGGTGGCTGTACGAGCCGAAGGGTTCCAGAACGATCCTGCACCACTCCGAAGGAGTCGCCCAGGGTAGCCACAGCGAAGCTCTCCTCGGTGAGGGCAGCGAGCACCAGTGTGCTACCAGCCTGATCCCAGTAGTCCAGGGAGAGCACTGCACCTCGAGCCTCGAGGATGGCCTCGGCCAGGATCTCGGGGAGGTTGGGGATCTCGTTCTGACGCTGCGCCCGAAGGATGAGATCGGCCACCGTTCCAGCACCTGCCTCCACGGCGAGCTCTGAGCCCTCGTCAGAGCGCTCCAGGGAGCCTGCGCCATCTGCTACTGCGAGGCTCACGAGCCCAGGAGCTGTGATCAGGTCATAGGCATCCTGGTTGGGGAGCCCCATCTGCACATGGTAGGGACCGATGGCCGTCGCCCCGGAGAGCTCAACCGTGAGCTCTCCGAGGCCGTGGGTAAGCTTATCCATGGTCACCGGTCCCTTTCCTGTGGATCGATCTTCGAGCTCAGAGCTCTGCCCAGTCGCTCACCGGGGGAGCCTTCACGGCGTCACCGGGCTGCGAGGCCGAGACAGCAGCGGCCGAAGCGGAGAGCCACTGGAAGAGCTCGTCGAACTTCATGCCCTGGAGCTTCAGCGCCTGCTTACCGGAGAGCGCAGTCATCACATCGATGTCAGCTCCCTCCACGGCGATGGGCATGAAGGTGAGCTTCTTGCCCTCGACGGCACTCTTGAGCCGGCTAGAGGCCTCGTCCACGGAGTCGGTGGGGAGCCCGTCGGAGATCGCCATGAGGATGGGTCGGTAGTACTGGATGCCGTTGCTCTTGTAGGTCTGCTTGCGAGCCTCGATGGCGTCCAGGGCCACTTCGAGGGCCTTGCCCAGGGAGGTCACACCCATGGGCTCCAGCGCGGGGAGCACCATCTCGTCCACGGTCTTGAACTCGGTGGGCTCGCTGACCTCGGTGCCGAAGGTGATGAAGGAGACCTCAGCCCGGCGCTTGGCCAGGGGATCGTTGTGGAGGTTGGCCCAGAGGGTGTCAAGGCCTCCGTTGAGCGCCTCGAAGGGGGAGAGGCTCTCGCCGGGGCGCTTCTCCATCATGGAGGCGCTGCAGTCGAGGACCAGGACCACAGGGATGCGTGGGTCACTATTCTGCGCGAACTCGAGTTCTCCGAAGCCGTCCATCATGTCTTCCATGGTTTTTCCTAACTGTTGAGACACTATGGGTCCAATGGTATGCCACTATCGCCCATCCGTCAACTCTTGTCGATCCGAGAATTCCTCGGAAGAAAACTCTGGCCCCGAAGCAACGAATGCCTCGGGGCCAAGGTCCCATTACAGAGGACGAACTTCTTACTCGATCCTGTCGTTTCGAGTCACGACGCGGTCGCCTTCGGGTCCGGTGGATCGCACCGAAGAGTGAACGCGATTCCCTCGTGCTGCGAAGATTCCAGCGATGATGGCGATTAGCGCACCTCCAGCGATGAGAATGTACCCCACGAGCGTGAGGTCAACTGCATCGATGCTGTCCCGAACCGCGAAAGCCAGAATTGCACCGATAACTGCGATGATGACACCGCCTACTACCTTGCCCATGATCTTCCTCCCATTTCTGTGGAATGTGACGCCTCCATATCGGATCACGCTAGGAGGCAATCTAAGCCCACAGCATCTACAGCTTGCATCATGTTGCGTCTAAGGGTTGAAAGTCGCAGGAGCTGGCAGCTATTGCGCGCTTCGAGGCCATGAGCCGCTTTCCCTAGAGTGCATAGCACTAGGGCCCGGTGCGTCTACCGACACAGCGGGCCCTGAGAGCTAGAGTTCAGTGCTTAGATCCGAGGAAGTCCATCCTCAGTCCGGCCATTCCCATCATCCTCCGGTCGAGAGTCTCGAGGAGGCTCGTAGCCCTGAGGAGCCGAGGGTGCCTGCGGTGGCTGGTAGCTGGGAGCCTGAGGCTGTCCGTAGACAGGTGCCTGCGGCTGCTCATAGCCCTGCTGGGGCTGCTGAGGCTGAGCACCGGGGTTCCAGCCTCCCGAGAAGCCGGGAGCAGAGTAGTGCTGATTGCCCTGGGGCTGCTGGTAGCTCGGAGTGCCTCCGTTGTCCTGCTGAGAGTGGGCGTAGAAGTTGCTTGGAGCTCCGAAGGGAGCAAGCCTGTCGCTCTCGCCGAACCAGTTCATGGGCAGAGATCCACCCTCTCGAAGTGCTGCATCCCTGTCATAGCCCTTGCGCTTACTGGATACGACTGCCATCCAGATGATCCAGGCCAGGGGAACGATCACTGCGAGGACGATGCCACCGATGGAGTCGATACCGAGACCTGCCTGAACACCCTTGGCGATGTAGACCATAAGGATGATCGAGGCAACTGTGAGCGCCAGGGTAAGGATGATGCCCACGACCGGAATGAGACCGGAGACGAAGCCTCCCACGAAGAGTACGAGCATCCAGATCCAGGGCTGCTTGATTCCCCCGATCTGCGCCAGGGAGACCTGGTTCCAGATGGGTACCCAGGCTGAAACTGGAGTCGTGTGTCCAGCATTCTTCAGGAGCTTCATGAGGAAGATCGCGTTGACCACATAGACGATCACAGCGAAGAAGATGGCGAACACGGCGAAGATGCCCAGGAACGCGAGTCCCAGGCTATCTTCGGCTCCAGTGTACCCTGGAGCGTAGTTATAGGTGTCATACCGCTGGTCCATGGCTATCCCTCCTGGGATCTCTTGGTTTCAGTCTTTGCCGCAGCCCCGAGGGCTCCGGTCATAGGCTATCGCCGCAGACCGGAGTTCCTCGAGCTGGTGCCGCCACCGCGCTTCTTGGCGGCCGCCTTGGCCTTACGATCTCGAACGGCTCGGATACCGGCCCAGACGGCCAGACCGACACCTACAACGAGGATGATGATCTGTAGAACGAGGTTGCCTGCGAGGAAGTCCATGATGGTCCTGTCTTCTTAGTGGTGAACACATTGAGCGCTGAACCCGGCAGGCCCAGTCACTCCTACCATATCGAACGGACTCGAAGCTATCGTGGCTCTAGGCGCTTTCCTCGAGGAGAAGTGCGAGGTACTCATCTGGGTCGAGCTCTCGAGGTTGCCGAAGTCCCACTCCCTTGAGCATTCCGTGGGCAGCTAGGGCTGCCATCGCGGCATCTGCCTGTGCCCGGTGGGCCTCCCGGTAGCTCAGCCCCAGAGATTCCACCGTTGCTCGAAGGCTGTTACCAGTTGCCCCTCGGCCTCCGCCCAGGGAGAAGGCGAACTTGCAGAGTACGCCAGTGTCGATCATGGTCTGGAAGCCAGACTGGCTGTAGTTGGCCTCGAAGAAGCCATCCACGAACTGACTAAGCCAGCGGAACTCGAAGGAAGCATTGTGGGTGATGAGCCTTCGCCCTGAGCAGAGGTAGCCCCTGAGGAGCCGCTGGACTGCTGGATCGCTGATCTTTGGCGCTCCAGCGATGTCCTCGACATCGATGCCATGGATGTGCTTTGCTCCAGTGCCCAGGGATCGAGCCCGGTCGCTGGATAGGTCAAAGCGTAGAGAGAATCGGGGCCAGAGGAGGGGATCAGGACCCTTGACCTCCACGATGCCGATCTCCAGGATCTCGCCGGTGAGTGGAGTCAGGGAGCTCGTCTCTAGATCCACCGCGATGGCTCCCTCGAGATTTGCCCCAGAGAGGGGGAAGCGAAGCTCCTCGAGGATCTCGCGCTGATCCTTGAGCTCCCAGCCACCGGTGCTGCTCTGGCCGAAGTAGGCCGGCCAGAGCTCTAGCCGATTGTCCCCCACTGGAAGGAGGTTCTGGAAGAGCTGCCAGAATCCGCTGTAGGCGCTGCCCTCGGCGGGAATGATCTCAAGCCCCGTGGAGCTCAGTGCTCCGAAGCTGTAGTTGGGTCCACGGTAGCTCCCCATCCAGTTGGGGAAGATCTCAGCTGGATCGCCGTGGAGCGAGTGCTTGAGGAAGGGCTCGCAGTCGCTCTGGCCCAGGGATCGAAGCTCGTAGCTCTGCCTGCGGAAGTCGTCAACCAGGGCCCTGTGGCGCCTGAAGAGCTGATCGATCTTCTGCTTCGACTGCTTGGCCTGCCCGGTGAGCCTGGGAGGAAAGCTCTCGGAGGCCAGCTGTCCAAGGAGCTTTCTCAGCTTCTGATTGAGCTTGAGCAGCTGCCAGTAGGTAGAGCGCTGGGCTTCCTGGGCATGAACTCCCATGGACTTCCGATCTTCCGGGCATAGACAAAGGGCAGGTGATCCGTAGACCACCTGCCCTCATATCGCCTCAGTGAGGCCTTCGAAGTCAGTGCTTCGTGATGCTCACCACATCCTCAGCGGTGAAGGCCTTGTAGCCTCGACCCTGGAGCTTGATGGTGACCTGACCGGCCACGCTGATGAGCACGATCGCGTTGTCGAGCTTCAGGAGCTCTCCGTCCTTGTTGAGCTCCACTGAGATGATGTCAGAGGTCTTGAGCCCGGCGACGGTGGCCTCGATCTCGCTCCGGTCCTGCGAACCACCCTGGGCGACCTTGAGGTCGGAGACTCCCTCGAAGCGGAAGGTCCGGTAGCCACCCTTGGAAGGGACGAAGGCCTTGAAGTACTCGGCCTGCACCTCTTCGACTCGAGCGTCCTTGATCTCCTGGTGGGCACCCATGTTGTCGGTGTAGCCGAAGCTCACGGTGGACCCCTCGGTGACCTCATCGGCGCTGGAGTCACCGTCGGTGCTCTGGAGACCCTCCTTGAAGGCGTCCACAACATCGGTGAGACCAGAGTCCTTGAGGACCTTCTCGGCCTTGGACTTCAGGTCACCGTCGGCGAAGAACTCCTGAGCCTTCTTGAGGAACTCCCCCTGGGTGGAGCCTCCACCTCCGTGCAGGATGTCAGCGAGACCATCGAAGAAGTCCTTGCCGTTCTGAGCCTTGGGCTCCTCCTGAGCAACCTCGGGCTCATCGTCCTGAGCGTCCTCGTCGTCGGAGTAGCTGTTGGAGTACTCGTCCTCGAACTCCTCAGAGCCGTCGTCGTAGCCGTACTCCTCATCCTCATCCTCGTCCTGGCTGTGGTTCTCGAAGTTCGAGATACCAGCGAAGAGGAAGGTGCGGTAGCCGTTCTTGGCGGGAACGAAGGCCTTGAGGTAGTCGCTCTGGACCTCGTCGACCTCGGCCTCCTCGATGAACTGCTCACGGCCATCCACTCCGACATAGTCGAAGGAGATCCGGTCATCGACCTGGACATTCTCGATGGCGTGGCCATCGTAGTTGTCGTCCCAGGTGCTGTCAGTCCACAGGGAGGAGGACTCAGCGCCGCGGGTAGCAGCAGCCTCAGCCAGGGGATCGATCTCGTTGAGGACCTCGTACTCGCAGACCCGGATCTTCTGGTAGTAGCAGTCATCCGGCACCGACACCACATTGGTGGGGTTGATGGCAACTGCCACCAGCTTGCCGCCACTTGCCCAGTTGGTTGCGTAGGCGTGGGTACCGGCGTGGAGACCCTGAGCACAGCCGACGGCGGTGTTGGAGTTCACATCCTTGCGGGGGAAGCGCAGGACGCTGCCGGGCTTGTTGAAGAGGGTTCCGTTGACCTCGACGCCGTCCACGATGCCGTAGCCCTTGTGCTTCGAACCGAAGTCACCGTCGAGACCCTTGTAGGCGATGAAGTGACCGTCCTTGCGGATGGTGAGTCCGTGGCGGGAGATGAAGCCGTAGAGCGACTCCCGGGACTGCGGGTTGGGGTTGGCGTAGAGGAGCTCGAGGAACTTGACCAGCGCCTCCCAGGTGACCTGCGACTCCTCGTCACCAGCATCTGCAGCGTCGCCGCCGAAGAAGGCAGCGGACTTCTGAGCGTCCTCCCGGAGGAGCTTCAGGATGAAGGAGGCCAGGGAGCCATCGATGGCGTCACCGTCGAAGTAGAGCTCCGAACCATCGGTGGTGACTCGCTCGGAGAGGTTGCGGAACTTGCGGCCCACGGTCTTGGCGATGTTGGCGAGGTCGTAGACCACGGGGCCGTAGCCGGCGGGCTTCGAGATCAGCGCCTGAACGATGGACTGGAAGTTGGCGTGCTTGTCGGTGACGGTCTCGCTCTCTCCGTTGGAGAAAACGATGCTCACCTGCTCGCCATTGTCCCCGGACACCAGGGAGTAGGTTGCTACGGAGATATCGGTCATGGCTGTCAGCCCTTCCTTCTGTACTTAGTCATGTTCATCCTATCATGGTCTTGCGCTGAGCACAACCCCCGGCGGGGGCTCTCAGCCGGCGTTGGACACCGCCTGCAGGGGCTTCTCAGCCTCTGCCTTGGCGCTCTCCTCAGCGGCGTCTTCTGCCTCTGCCTCTTCCATGGCCAGGTTGTCGAGCCAGTTGACCACCATCTGGTTCAGGGTCTGGCGCAGAGCGTCGTACTCCCGATCCTCGAGATTGTGGATCCGGATGTAGCCGAGGCTGCTGAGGAAGAAGAATTCTGCCCGGTCGTTGCGGACGGACTTGCCGAAGTCCTGCAGGATTCGGCGCATGAGGCTTCCGGGGCCACCGTAGTAGTAATAGCCCCGGTTGTTCTCGCTGATGGCCTTCTCCGCCTCTTCGAGCTCTGCCTGAAGCTTCAGGAACTCGGCGTACTTCGGGTGGAGCGTGTCCACGCCGAGAGTTTTGATCAGCGAGACCGAGGCGCTGTCGAGGCTGAAGGGGATCTCCCGGGAGATCTCGGCCGGAGTGCGACCCTTGTAGCTGGCGAGGCTAGCGAAGTTCTTCTCCATCCAGGGCTCGAAGTCCATGATGGTGACCTCGGAGCCGAGGAGATGGCGAAGCGTCTCCTCCTTGGCTCCAGTGTGAACGCGCAGGAACTGAGCATCCTGCGGGTCCACGGAGAAGGTCTCGAAGTAGTTCGCGAAGGCCTCAGGGCTGTAGGAGCTCGAGTTGGTGCTCATCACCAGGGTCTTCTTGGGGTCGTAGAGGCCGTCGTGGAACTCCATGAGATCCCCATCGACCCTGCGAACCTCGAGCTTGCCCTCGGGGGTCCTGGAGAACTCGAGCCACTCGGCCCGGTACTCGCCGATGCGGTCCCGGCGAGTCATCTTGACTGCGGGCGTCGGAGCGGTTCCAGCAGCCTTGGCGGCGGCCTTCGCCTCGCGCTCCTTGCGGCGGTGCTCCTTGGCCACAGCGGCGAGCTCGCTCGAGGTGATGGTGGTATCAGCTGCAGCCTTGAGCCACTTGTTGGCCTTCTTGGTCATCACCAGGTAGCCGCCGAGATCCTTGGGCTTGTGGCCCAGGGAGCTGTGACGGGCCCGCACATTGTTGCGGACAGACTGAGAGGAGCTGTCGTCGTCGAGGATCACCAGGGTCTGGATCTTCAGGGGGAGTGTTCGCACTGCACCGTTGGCGAAGCCCTCCTCGAGGCTGAGCTTGTAGTTCTTGATGCCCTGCCAGCCACCGGTGTGCTGGTAGGCGTAGATCTCCCGGTCGCTGTCGGTGGTGAAGGTCGTGGGAACTTCCTCACCCTTGAAGCTGATCTTGATCTTGCCCTGGTGGCTCTGGGCCAGGGGAGAACGGTGGAGCGTGAGCGCTTCAGCCCGGCTGCCGACTCCATCGGCCTTGGCCTGCAGGAGATCGAAGGCCTTCGTGGTGATCTTCTCGAAGGCGTTGGAGACGGTGGTCCGATTGGCCCGGGTGGGCTCGATGACCTCACGGCTCGACGGGAAGGACACATCGCCGATGTTGAGCGAGGGGACCATGAAGTTGCGAACGGAGTCTCCGCCGTTGAAGCCCTCGGGGCTGAACACATAGGCCACGGGACCCACGAGGACCACATACTCGTTCCAGCTCAGTCCGAGCTCCCGGGAGAGCTGCTTGCCCTTGCCCTCAGCGTTCAGGGCTCCGTGGAGCACGAAGCCCTTCTCGGAGCGCACATCCTCCTCGAATTCTTCCTGGCCCTGGAGGCTGTAGTCCGTGAAGTCGAGCTCGAAGTCCACCGGGCTGGAGTTGTCCGGGATCGAGAAGAACTCCTTGCCGGTGTTCAGCGAGATGTCGGCGTTGGACCAGCCAGCGAGGACCCGGTTGAGGTTGGTGTCGGTGAACTGGCCGACTCGATCCACCGCGACCTGGACGACGACACCGCTGGGCTCATCGGTGGGGATCTCGTAGATCGGGTTCTTGAAGTCCACGCCGCCCTTGGGGGAGCGCTCGAAGATGTAGACGCTCTTGAGACCCTGGGAGATCGTGGTCATGGTGTACTGAGAAGCGATGGCCAGGGCCGACTTACCGCCGATGCCGAAGCCGCCGATCTGGTCGTTGCCCAGGTTCTTGGAGGAGCTACCGAAGTCGAGGTAGACATTCTCGACGAAGTCGGTGCTCATGCCCTCGCCGAAGTCCTGGACGATGAGCGTCGGGCTGAGGTTGGAGGGGAGCGTGACCTTGACGGGCTTCTTCACTCCGGCTGCCACATGGGCATCGTGGGCGTTGGAGACCCACTCACGGAGCACGGCGAGCTCGGGGTAGTTGTAGTTGCTGATCATGTTGTCCATGAAGAGCGACAGCCGGTCCATGTTCAGGGTAGCGCTACCCTTGCGGCCCTCAAAATCCGAGGTATTCTTGAAGACTTCGGTACGGATCTTCACCTGATGCTTCTCCTGCTGCTCGTAGCGTTCGTTTTTCCTTGGATTTATCCTAACCAATCGCGGCGCGTCTGTCAACTCCCGCGATAGGATAGTGGGATTTCAGACGAAACTATTTCTGAGCCGCCAGTGCCCTCTGCTCGGCCACTTCGGCACGCTGTTCGGCGAGCTCCACACGCTCTCGAAGGAGCCGCATCTCTCGTTGGCTTCGAGTCTCCCAGAAGAGCACACGATTGCGCTCGACCGTGCGCTCAGCCTCCCTGATTTCCTCAGGGATCATGGTCGCCATTCGAGCCTCCTTGGCTCTACCGAAGGATCTCGAGTACCCCGCCTGATAGGCGTTTTCTGTCCAGACGCTTTCTCCCATGGAGAATCGCCAGCGGTTCTCCTGCCAGAGGGGCCGGTCGTTGCCATCCTCCTGAGGAACACCCCAGAGAGCGCCGTCCGATCGTCCGTGAAGGATGCTCGCTCGGATGGTCTCAGCAGCGAGCTTCCGCTTGATCCTCTTGGGCTTAGCCATGGTTCTTCTACTTCCTGAAGTCTAGAGCTTGCTGCGGTCGTAGGGAAGAGCGGACTTGTTGGCCTGTGCCTTCACCTGAGGGTAGGGAGTCGAGCTCGTGAAGGCTCGGTCGTCATCCTCGGTGAGCACATCCACCCAGAGCCAGCGATCCTTGAGCTGCTGGGCGGTAGGGGCAAGGCCGGTTGCCCCACCGTAGCCGCCTCCGAACCAGGCCTGACCGTCGGTGAGGCACATCACATAGGGGTACTCCCCGGTCTGCTTCTGGATCTTGCGAGCCTCGACCTCGATGCAGCTGAAGTCAGTGCCACCTGAAGCGGTGCGGTTGCTCGAAGCCCTAAAGTCGAAGGGAATGGCTATCGTGGAGAAGGTGAAGCACCTGGCCTCGATGTGCTGTTCTGGGATGCTCTGGGCCATGTCCTTCATGGCGTGAGCGAGCCTCCGGTCGATGGACAGGGAGAAGTCCAGAGCGATGAGCACCGTGGGTCGAAGCTTGCCTCCAGCCCCACGGTCGCGAGGCGCTCCGGGGGAGGGGAGGTTGGCGCCTCGAACCAGCGAGGTGCTACGGCGAGGCCGGGCCCAGTTATAGGCAGCCTTGCTGTTGATGCCTCCGTCTTCCTTACCCACATTGGGGTTGATGCGCTGAAGGAGCTTGAGCCAGCCCAGGTGGAGCTTACCACCGGCGAGAACCTTCTCAGCTGCGCTCATGGTGCCGGCCTTGGAGTAGCCCTGAGCTCGGCTCGGATCGATGGCCTCAGCGACCTCCTGATCCATGGAGTCGAGCTCGTCTTCCTCGGGCGTCTCCTCATCGGGCATGGGCTGCTGACGGATTGCCTCAGCTACTCGCCGATTGAGCTCGTCGAGGAAGTCCTCGAGTTCGTCCTTGGTCATCTCCCGAAGATCGCCGTCGGCGTCCTCGACGAGGCCCGTGCCATTGTCGCAGCTTCCGTCATCCTGCGAGCCGCCGTCGCTCGGACCGTCTGCCGAAGGGGAGGCTCCCTGGCTGGCAGCATCGGCGGTCGAGCTGCCCTCAGACTGATCTGCACCTTCCTGGGAAGATCCCTCAGAGGAGGAAGAGCCACCGGAGCTGGAGCTTTCGGCTGAACCACCGCTCTGCTGGCTGGAGGAGTCTTCGGACTGTGAATCTCCTTCGGACTGGTCGCTCGAGGGAGAGCTCGAAGAAGGTTCGCTGGAGCTACTCGAGGAACCCTCGGAAGAACCGCTCTCAGAGCTCTCTGCGTCACCTGAAGACTCTCCAGCCTGGCCCTCGCCCGCGCCGTCGCCTCCCTGGCCTCCGTCATTAGCTTCTGACTGATCCTGCGATCCATTTTGGTCGCTGGAGCCACCATCGCTGGAGTCGCTCTGGCTCTCATCTCCTGAGTCGGAGCTGTCAGAGTCATCCTGCTCGTTCTGGGGGTTCCCCTGGGGCTCTTGCTGCTGGCTCAGGTACCACTCTTCCATGGGACCGTAGGCCTCGTCGGTGGTCCAGTAGCCGTAGAAGTGGCCACCTCGATTGGAGCCCCGAACGCAGTCGGCGGGGAGCTCGTAGCCGGCGAGCTCGATGTGGTCATTGATGACGACCTCGTGGGCATCGCTCAGCACCTGCTCGTAGCGCCAGGCTGGCTTGGGGTCGAAGCTCTCGCTGAAGTGGTTGAGGAGCACATGGCGCCACTCGTGGACGAGCACGCCTGCCGCCTGTGCGGGACCGATCTTCTGGAGGAACTCGTCGTTGGCGTAGAGCTTGGGCTTCAGGTCCCGGCCGGCGACCACCATGGCTCGCTTAGTGCGCAGATCGTTCTGGGGCATACCCAGGGCGGTGATGTAGCCAACCATGTGGGGCCGGTGGTCCGAGAGCCAGTTGATGGCTGCGTAGTAGCCGTCGAGGCTATTGCTGTTGGCCATGGGTATCCTTGCTCGAATGCGGTGTCGATTCGATCCTACGCGCTCTGGGAGCAGCTGTCAACTGAACTGCTCCCAGAGCGCGAGTTCCTCAGTTGCTGATAACCGAGTCCGGCTTGACGAGGTTCTTCCCCAGGGAAACCTTCTTCTCAGAGGCCTTCTGGAGGAACTCGCTGTTCTTGCTTGCGGTCCAGCCCGAGAGCAGGGCGGAGCGGTCGCTGTGGCTGAAGTACTCCAGGGCAACCTTCCAGTTGTCCAGGATCCCGTCCACGGTGAAGCCTCGCTGGAGGCCCTTGGCCAGGGCCTCGGTGACCTGAGCCTGACCCCGAGCGTCCAGGTCGGGGAGCACCCGGATGATGTCCTCACGATTCTTGCGGAGCTCGCCGGTGCTCATGTAGGGAATCTGATCCCAGATGGGAGCGGTGCTGCTCACTGCCTGCGCACCGAGACCCTTGGCGCGAGCGCGCTCGAGGTCATCCTGGAGCTTCTGAACATTGAAGCGTCCACCGGGAGGCACCATGGCCTTGATGGTGGAGAGCTCCGGCATCTTCAGCCAGGTCTTGCCGATCTTCTCCAGGCGTCGAGGGGAGAGATAGCCGTTGGCCTCGTGATCGTGGGCCTTGTGCCAGCCCACGAGGGCCTTTCCGATCTCAGTGCCGAACTCGCCGATGAAGTAGGCCCGATCCGCTTCGGTGTCCGTCTCGAGGTACATGTCGAAGCGGTCGAGGAGTGCCTCGTCGAGCTCCTGCTGACCCTGGTACTCGTCGGTCATCGGATTGCCGGCAGCGACCACGCACTTGAGCTTCGGCATGGCGACCTCGCCGTTGATGGTGCCGAACTGCACGATCTCGAAGATCGCGTTGAGGGTCTTGAGCTCGCCTCGGGGGAGCTCGTCGATGAAGAGCACCTCGATGTCATCGAAGTCTTGCTTGCGGATGAACTTGAGCACGCGCTTCTTGAGCTGCTTGTCCATCTTGGCCACGGGGATACCCACGAGGTCCACATAGGCATCCAGGGTCGGAGCAGACATGTAGCCCATGCAGAGGTTGTTCTTCTTGGCGGCAGCCTTGAGGACCTCGGTCTTACCGGTACCTGCCTTGCCCGTGATGTAGATGTTCAGGCCGTGCTGCATGTACTCGGTGATCTTCGTCAGGGAGAGTGGCATCTGCTTGATTCCTAGAGTTCGGTTGCGTGGTGTACTATGGAACCGATCCTACAATCATCAGCAGCTCCTGTCAACTGTAGTTGCCGTCCCATTCCCGATGGCACCACCTACGGCCGCAGGAGCCGCTCTAGGACGGCTACAGTCCAGCTCCATCGGTACGCTTCGCCTGGAGTGCCGAGGGGCTTAGGAAGCCTCTGAGCGAATGGCCTCGAACTCAGCTTCCTTGAGCTCGATCATGCGCTTGAAGTTGTAGATCTTCCGGTCCCTCATGGGGATCTCCGTGGTGGGCCACACATACTCGAGCTCGGGTCCGTCCTCGGGGAAGAGCGGGCTGTAGTGAGCCGGGTCCTTGCGGATGAGGTTGGAGCGGTGGCTTCGGTGGAACTCGGGATCGCCGAGCCAGGCCGGAGGCTCAGTGCTCCAGTCATCCTCCCGGGCGAGCTCCAGGGTGAAGGCCGACTTCTCCAGGACGGTGTCCTTGGCCCCTCGACTTGTCCACTCGTTGCAGCAGGCCTCGATGTATTTGAGGAGCTCGATCTCGTGGCCCGACCACATGGCCATGGCGGGGTGGCTCCAGCCTCCGAAGCGAGGCTCCCAGACCGGGAAATCCACCATCTTGAGGCTCGTGAGCTGCAGAAGCGCCTGATAGGCCTCCACGCGCTGCTTGCCGAGGCGCTTGTCGTCCAGGGTGGCCATGGAAGCTGCGTAGTCTGCGTAGGGAAGGAATGTCTGCATGGGTCTACACCTGATCTCCTAGAGGCTCGAGGAGTTCCGGGATCGTGCTGTACTCGCTGCCCATCCAGTCCTCGAAGGGGCACCAGCTGAAGTGCTTGTGATGCACCCTGTAGTCCGGAGTCAGGCCGATGCCCAGGAGCATGCCGTGGAGGTAGGCACAGAGCTTGATGCGCTTCTCGGCCTTCTGAAGGCGAAGGTTCTGCTCCACAGTCCAGCGATTCTGACGGTCCTCGAGGTACTTCAGCGTCGCGTCGATGTGAGCCTTCGTGGATGTCTCAGGCGGCGCCAGCCGCACTAGGTCCGCGAAGAGGTTCAGTGGTGCCTGCGGTAGAACTTCTGGCTTCATGGTCTCGCCTCCCAATGGAATCCATCGTATCACGGGGCGGAACGGAAGTCACTACTTTGAGGCATAATTTTCGGCAAAAATGCGGGAGATCTCGCGGCAGTAGCGTCACGCAACCGTCAGCCGGAGATCACAGTCAGCCCCGGAAGTCCTCGCAGGTAGCTCGACTTTAGCGCGGCGTTGGTCATGGCCTCCGAGAGACCCCGAAGAACGAGCCCCGAGGCATGGCGAACCTCGAGGAGCTCTCTCCCGAGCTGATCGGTGAAGCTCCTCGTGACCAGGGCAGAGCCGCCACAGTCCACGGCGACGGTTACTCCATCGAGATCCTCGGGGAGCTCTGAGAGAATCCCGTCAGCGGTTGCTTCACCGTCGGAGAGCTCGAGTTCGATGGTGGCAGTGGCCATGGGTATCCCTATCTGTGTTACTTGAGGTCGTGGGCTGTCAGGAACCGGTCCTGAAAGACAGTAGCTGCCTCGCTGCACGCCGAAAGGCGCTTCGGCGTGAGCGTGTGCAACCTGAGAACTATCGGCGCGCAGGTTGCCGTCAGTAGATGCTGTCGCCGCTGCGCTGAGCGCTGGTGCTGGTTCGAACGAGCTCGGAGGCAATGTCCTCGAGGGCATCGTAGTCGCCTCCGTTGTAGGCCTTCTTGAGCTCGTTGGTCACCGAGCGAACTCGAGTCTTGCTGCTCTTCTCGTCGGGCTCGCAGTAGTCGCAGTGGCAGTGGTGAACGCCACCGAGGAGGTAGCTCGCGCTGTCGATCTCGTGGCTGTGACCTCCGAAGCGAGGGTAGCGGCTCTCGAAGGTCTTGGAGACAGAGATCACCTTAAAGATGTTGCGCTTGTGGGACACAGAGGGGAGCCCGAAGAATGCGGAAGACACGCTGCGTCCGTAGCTGTGCTGATTGGCGTCGGCATCCTTCCCACTTCCGGTGAGATTCCAGAGGAGGTTCTCCTTGAGAGCGCGAGGCTCCGAGTAGATGGCGCGCTCGTCGTCGTAGTAGCCCTCGAAGGCCGACTTGGCGGAGCGGAAGGAGAGCCTGTAGCCGAAGTCCTCGTAGACATCCTTGCCGAGGTAGCCCTGCGCCTCGCGCTGCTGGATCTCAAAGCCCTTCTCCTCGGCGAGCTCCAGGAAGGACTCGAGCTGAGAGAGCTCATGGGCGAAGAAGATCGCGGTGAAGCCGGTGGTGAAGGTTCGAGGCTTACCCTTGTTCTCGAGGCAGAGAGAGCAGCTCTCATCTCCGTCGGTGATGCCGAGTCGCTTCTCGCGGATCCGGTAGGGAGCATCCTTGTAGGTCTTGGACATGGGAACAGCCTCCAGGATGAGTAGCCAGATCGGTTCAACCAATCTATCATCCTGGAGGCTGTTCTGTCAAACTCAGCCAGATCAGCTCTAGCCCTTGGCTGCAGGTGCCTTCCTCACCGTGCCGATGGAGATGCCTGAGTGGTCATAGCCCTGAACACGCTGAAGGAGTCCGTGGGCGCCCTTGGGAAGCCGGGCCTTGTAGCTGGGAGCGCTGTCAGCAAGCCAGAGCATCTCCTTGGCCATCGCAGCCTGTCGAGCCTCGGATGCCTTTTGCCTATCCCCGTACTCTACTACCTTTGCTCGATCTTCCTCGATGTAGTCGGGATCTGCATTGGAGTCCACGAGGTCTGCATGCTCGTCGGAGAGCGAGCCCATCCATTCGCCGTTGGCAACTTCCTTCTTGAGTGCTCGAGCGGCCACATTGGGATCGGTCCGAGCAGCAGCGTTGGAGAACACGCTGTGGACAGCTGGATCGAACTGGTCGAGCTCCTTTACCTGAGCGGGCTTCAGAGGCTCCCGGGATACGGACTGAGGGGTACCGCTGCCGAGAACTCCCTCTCTAGCCATCGAAACAGCTTCAGCGGTACTGACTCCGGTTGCGAGCACGCCTCGAAGCTCAGAGGCATCGGTGCCCGTCTGCGTTGCCGTGTGCTCCACGAGCTCATCGACTGAATCGAAGTGCTGACCACCCTCGTCCTCGATGGGGCAGCGAATCTCTGCCCTGCAGACCGTTCCGGTCGAGTGTAGCTGTCCCTTGGCCATTCTGTGCTCCTTGCCGCTTGATTACTGCTCTTGACTGAGAGGAGTTCTAATGAGTCAACAGAACCTAGAGGAAGTAGCCAAAAACGACGATACCAAGGAATCCAACTCCAGCTACGAAGCATTGGGCCCAGTACCAGTAGCGAGGATCGCCACCGATTTCTTCAGCTGCGAAGACCATGTCCGTGGCAACTCGTTCGCTCTGCCAGTGGGACGCCGTAGCGCTGAAGGTGATCCGATGGAGCTCCATCAGGCTGCGAACGCCTGCAACCGTGAGCATCCCAGCCACGAAGGCGAACACGAAGGCCACGGGCAATCCCGGAACGAAGAGCAGCCCGAACACGGAGCCCAGGATCAGCGCCGTGAGCCCGAAGCTCAGCCAGCTCCTGCAGCAGAGCGCCAGGAAGAGCAGGAGCGCCCCGAAGAGCACCCGAGAGAAGAGCGCGATGTCCACCGTTAGCCCCAGGGGTTCGATGAGCTTCCCCAGGGCGGTTCCCTGGAGCACGGTGAGCTCAGCGATGGGCACCAGAGGAGCGGTGACGGTGAGGGCCACTGCCAGCGTAGCCAGAAGGCTCCTCGCAAGGAAGAAGAGCACGACAGCTCCCAGGATCACTCCACCGTAGATCAGCCAGTTCCAGGAGAAGAGCAGGAGGTAGATGAAGGTGAAGCCAGCCGCCACGGCCAGGAAGGTCAGCGGGCTCTCTGTGACCCGTACCAGCGTCCAGAGGAGCGTTGCTAGAGCGATCTGAGCAATGAGGAGCAGCACCCAGGGCTCGAGGTGGATCTCTCTGAGAGGAATCAGCACGAGGAGGAATGCTGCTAGAATGAGGCTCGCACTGTAGCCGGCCATGAGGCTCAAGAAGCGCGCGATCTTCTCGGTGAGCACTCCCAGGCCCAGGGGAAGGAACTGGTGGAGGTAGCCCATGGCGGACTGGGTCTCGCCCGAAGTGTTCTTCCGAACAGTGATCGAGGGCAGTGGAGCTCCGAAGGGAAGAGAGGAGAGCCCGTGGCCAGCCTCGTGGATCAGCGTGTCGAAGAAGGTGCTGATCTTTCGCAGTGGCACCGGCCAGAGGGCGAAGGTCGCTCCCAGGGCGATGAGCGCCACTGCTATGAGGTTCTGAACCACGGGCTCTCCTTCTGTGTGCTCAAGAGTCCGCTAGGATCCGATGCTCAGGACTTGGGAGTTGCTGAGGGCGTCGGAGTCGAGGTGCTCCTGGAGCTCTGGCTGGGCTTCGGCGACTCACTGGCGCTGAGGTCATCCTTGCGGCTGTCGAGGCCGTCCTCGAGGTCCTGGTAGCTCTGGTCCTTGAGGTCCACGGCGGGCTTATCGAAGCCCACGATGTCGTAGATGCCGAAGTCAGCGTACTGGGTGTAGCGGAACTGTCGAGGGTCGCCGTCCACATCGGTGGCGGTACCCACGAAGACCACGGAGCCCTCGGTGAAAGGAGTGTCCGAAACTGTCTCCAGATGGAGGAGCTTCACATCCTTGAAGTTCGCGGTGGAGGAGAGGTTCTTGGCCACGCCCTCCGCAAGAGGAGCGGTGCTGGCGAAGCTCGGAAGGAAGACCCCGATGGCCACCAGAACGATGCCGGGGATGCCGAACTTGAGGTAGTTGGACCGGTCGTCCTTCTTCCTGTAGGCCGTGACTGCCATCTTCACGAGGAGCGCGAGGCCGAGGATGAGGAGAAGGAAGCCGATGGGGCTTGAGTCAGTGAGCATGAGCCACTGGAACTTGTCGGGGGAGTACTGGAGCACTTTTCTGATCCTTAGTTGCTGGGTTGAAGATAGTCTGCTGTCAGTCTATGGTGCCGAAAGTAGCGGGAAAAGCGAAGGCCGGCACACCATTTTCACAGGGTGTGCCGGCCTTTGATGGCTCTAGCGACCTGAAACTTATGGCGCTCTAGGCCAGGAGCTTCCGAGCGATCTCGGAGGCGACCTTGCCGTCGTAGGCCTCGAAGGTGACCTTGAGCTCAGCCATGACTGGACCGATGCCCTTGCCACCGGTGCCCTTGAGCTCCTTGTCCTTGATGACCTTGGCGATCACAGTCTCGAGCTGCTCTGCGCTGGGTGCCTTCGGAAGGAACTCCTCCACGACGCGAGCTTCGTCGAGCTCCTTGAAGGCATGAGAGTCCTTGCCGGACTTCCGGAAAAGATCAGCCATCTCGTTGCGCTTCTTGAGCTCGGACTTGAGCACGGCGAGTGCCCCACGGGGGTTCTCAAGCTTCGAGTCCTTCTCGACCTCTCCGATGAGCGTACGAACCACGCCGAGCCGAATTCCAGCCAGGAGCTTCTCATTCTCGCTTTCACCTGCGATCTTCGCCTTCATGGCGGCCGTCTTTGCTCTGTTGAGCTCGTCCAGGATCTCAGCCATAGCTGTCTCCCTCTCTTTCGGTGTGGACAGTGTTAGTTTCGATCCTACACCAAGTTCGAAACTGTGGCAAACTGATCTTTAGCTGTTGGCGGCAGAGCGCTCGAGGGCGTCCAGGGAAAGCTGGTAGATGAGATCCCGGCTGCTGTTGAGCTCTCGGATGTTGCGGAGGATCTGTTCTCCGGTGGCGTTGACAGCTGTCTCCACTGCCTCCATGCGACCATCGGGATCGCTCCAGAGCTCCGGATGGGCCTCGATGTCGAGGTAGTAGTTCCTACCCAGCGCCCGGTTGAGCTTGGTGAGCGTGTCCGTGTAGCGGACTCCTGCGATGCGGGCAGACTGCTCATCGGTGTGGGTACCCATGCGCTCGAAGAGCTCCTGCACATTGGCGAGGACACCATTGACCGCGGGGAACAGGGGACTGTTGCGCTCCTCGTAGACCTGAGCGAGTCCGTGGAGCTCAGCGACCTTCTCCCGGAGCTCCTCGGAGATCTGACTCCCCATGGTGAGAGCACTGACGGCTGAGCTCTCCACTGCCCTCTTCTTCGACCGGGAGGCGATGAGCGTCGATCCGATGCCGATGGCTCCAAGGCCGATGGCGACGGTGCTCGGAGTCGCCGTGAGGAACACGCTGGGAGCCACCGCGAGGAAGATCGCAGAGCCGATGGAGCTCGCCGCGATCACTCCGCTGCCGATGAGTGCTCGAGTCCTGTTCACAGTCCTTCTCGTTTCCTTACTCATGAGTCGATTCCCCAGGCCCTGCGCTCGGCCTCCATGATCTCCCTGGAGCTACCGGCACCTTCTAGTGCGCTGTCGAGGGCGGCCGCATCTGAGATTCCAGCGGTCGCAGAGAATACCTTACGCTTTTCCTCTACAAGTGCAACCCAGCGCTCGTCCGTAGTGTTCGCTCCGCGGAGCTTGATGACCCGGACGGCCTTGGTCTGACCCATGCGGTGGGATCGGCCGATCATCTGATCCTCGATGGAGGGCTTGAGCTGAGGCTCGACGATGATGACCACCGATGCTGCCTGGATGTTGAGCCCCGTTCCACCGGCGCTGGCCTGGGCGAGAAGTACGCCTGGTTCCTTGGCTTCGGTGAACTTGTCCACCATTTCCTGCCGTTCCTTGGAGCTCAGGGCTCCGGTGAGCGGAGTGTAGGGATCATCCTCGCTGAGGCAGCGCTGGAGCACGGCGATGGTGTCCAGGTAGTAGCTGAAGATCAGCACCTTGTGGCCATTGTCCACGGACTCCTTAACGGTGCTCTGGATCCATTGGACTGTAGAGGACTTCTCTCCGGCGAGCACCCGGGCCTGGCGAGCTCCGTGCCAATCTCGCTTAGCCAGGGCGCGCTTGTAGTTCTCCACATCGGCCTCAGAGAGCTCGATGAAGTCCTCGTCGACCTGAAGCTCAGGGAGCTCCTGGAGCACATCGACCTGGTTGCGGCGGAGGTAGACCGGCGCGATGGCCTTCCGGAAGGCAGCATAGTCGAGCATGTCTTCTGGAAGCTGCAGGTTGGGCTGCACATAGCGGATGAGCTGCACGAACTCATCGAGGCTGTTCTCCAGGGGAGTGCCCGTCATGAGCAGTGCGCGCTCGGAGCCACCGAGCCAGGGGACCACAGCCCGGGTGCGCTTGGTCCTGGGATTCTTGATCAGGTGAGCCTCATCCACCACCGTGAGGTCGATGGAGTTCAGCGCCGCGAGCACATCCCGCTGGTTGACTCGCTGAATGCTCTCGAAGGTGGCCAGAGCCAGCCCACCGGACTGCACCCAGAGATCGAGATCATCGTCCAAGCTCTCTCCGTAGAGCACCCGAGGCGTGTAGTCAGTGTGCTTGAGCACCTCGCGCCGCCAGTTCTCGAGCACGGCCAGGGGCACCACCACAAGGATGCGCTGCGCGCCCTCATTGCTCAGGTGCTTGGCGAGGGCCAGAGCGGTCACGGTCTTCCCGAGGCCCATCTCGTCGCCGAGGATCACGCGCTTCTGGTTCAGCGCATACTGGGCTCCGAAGCTCTGGTAGGAGCGAAGCTGTGAGCGCATGCCCGCGAGGTCGAGATCCAGGTTCTTGATCTTCGAGGTGAGCTCGGGTGCGAGGAAGCCGGAGATCTGCTCCAGGGAGAGCGCATTGAAGCCCAGGTTGGAGAGCACCGACTGGAAGCTCGCGGGGTTCGCCTGGAAGAAGTCTCGAGCGCGCTCCACCGTGGACACCTCAGCTTCTGCCGAGAGTCTTGCTCGCCTGTCAGCATCTGAGTAGAGATTGACAGAGCCGATGAGCCTGGAAATGGACTCCTTGGTGCGACCGATGAGATGGAGCTCGTTGGGTGAACCCTGGAGGAGCTTGTAGAGCACATCGAACTGAGCCCGCACGGGATAGGGTCGGGTCTGCTCCAGGGTGAGCTCGTGGGCCGCCACGAGGAAGCTGTCGAAGGCATCGCCACTGTCGGTGAGCCGAGGGTAGCTGAGCAGGTTTTTCTGATCCTCGAAGAAGTCCTGGAGGAGCTTCAGGGCTGAGCCCATGGACTTGTTGCGGAAGAGGCTTGGGCTGTGCTCTGCGAGGTCGAGCACATCTCCGATGCTCGGAGAGCGGTCTTCCTCGACGCTGAAGCGGCGCCGGTCATCGAGGACCATGCGCTCCAGGGTCTTGCGGGGGAAGCCCTTGCCCTTGACTCGCTGGGCGAAGCTCTCGAGGCTGAAGCTGCGAGCGTAGTCCTGCACCTTGGCTGCCTTCAGCGTGTCCAGGCTGTTCTCGAGGACTATGCGCCGCTGATCGAGCCGGTGGAAGCCCACAGCGATTGCATCCAGAGTCTTCGTGAGCTCGCCGGACTCGCTGATCTCGATGGTTGAGACCACCGCGCTCTTGGGGAGCTGGCTCACTGATTCGAGCTTCAGGAGAGCATGCTGCCAATCGCTCACGGAGGGCTTCTCCGCCGTGGCGAGGGCGATGCGGCCCTCGAGATTGCCGACGATGCGGCCGAGCTGGGAGGGCCCGGTGGCCTCTGCCGCAAGGAGGAGCTGGGAAGCCCGGCGAAGGTCGATCTCGAGATCGCTGTCGTCCCGGCGCTTCCACCAGCGCCTTTTGTGGCTCAGCGCGCGCTGTGCTCCGTCGGCAAGAACCTCGAGGTCTCGAAGCTCTTCGAAGAACTGTTCAGCATTGCCGAAGGCCATGAGCTCCCGGGCGAGGAGGAAGCCAGCGAGGCTGCGGCGAGTTTCCCCGGTCACGGGGATGGCCACCACCGAGAGCTCACCGTCGCGCTGGAAGGTAGAGATCGAGTTGCTGAAGGATCCGCGGTTCGCTCGGAGCTCGGGACCGGTTTCGGCGAGGAGGGGTTCGAGCCGACGGGCCGATGCGACCGCTGCCTCGAGCTTGCTCCGATCCGCACCCTTGAGGTCCAGGGGGCGGATCGGAGCGCCGTTGAGCCGAGGAAAGATCGAGCTCTCTCCATCCCAGTGCTGGAGGAAGCTGAAGTCAGGTGCCTCATAGAACTCCCGAAGGAGATCCTCCACCGAGACCTCGGTCCTCTGGAAGATGGTCACGGGCTAGGCCTCCCCTAGAGCATTGAGGTCGTAGAGGAAATCCAGCACTGCCGCATAGTCGGCGGCCGTGAGTCCGAGCGCCTCGTCCGGGGCAAGGAGGAGCTGGGGGATGCCGGCGAGCTTGGCCCGATCTTCCTCACCGTAGAAGCTGTGAGCTTCGTCATCTGCCCAGATGAAGGGCCGGGGATCGGCGAGCTGATCGGCCACCAGTGCGGGCACCTTGCCAGCGTGCTCAGAGCCCTTGGGGCCATCCGTCCAGTCGAGGACCCGGTAGTTCTCCAGCTCCCACTGCGTTGCGCTGAGGAGCTCAGAGAAGGAGTGTCGCCAGGTGCTCAGAAAGACGATGTCCACGGGAAGAGCTGCGAGCTTGCGGAGGAGCTCGGCCGACCAGTTGAGGGGAAAGGGGCCGAAGCTTAGGCCTCCCGGTGGCAGGTCGGCGGGGCGGGGCATGGCGGAACCGCGGCGAAGGTAGCCGAAGCCAGCCTTCTTGAGGTACTGATTGCGGCTTCCGAAGAAGTTGACTACACCGTCCCAGTCGAGATAGAACACTGGACGCTTCGCGCAGAGCGCTGCGCTATCGAAGCTGGTCATCTCCGTCTCCTATCTCGTGGGCAATTGCCTCTGGGTCCATCGTACACACTGATGGACCCAGAGGCAACTCGCTGCGGACTACTCAGCTGTTCTGAGCCATCCAGTCGTCGTACCTGGTGAGCCTGCGGGCTCGGGGCTGAAGGAGAGCCATGTTGCCAGGAGTCTCCTCCATGTCCAAGCAGACCGAGCGCATGGCGTAGGACTCGTCGGTGCCGAGCACTCCGAGCTCCACATGGAGATCCGCAAACACATGGTAGTGGCCGTGGATCAGGAGCTCAGGCTGCACGGTGTCCACAGCCTGTCGGAGCATGGCCCGAGAATCCTGGGCGTAGCCGAGAGCCTCGGGGCTCCAGCCCTGATCCTCACCGTGGTGGCTGACTTCCTGGACGATGGGCACACCGTCGGGAACCTCATGGGTGAGCATGATGTCGGCTCGACCGCCGGCCACCGTGCGGTAGACATCTCCGAGGCTGATGGACTCCTGAGGCCACCAGCTCACGAAGGGTACGAGGCTGTCCTTGTTGATGGAGTTGGCTCCACCGAGGGCGCAGAAATCGGTGTCGTCCCAGTTCCAGCGCTGACCGCGATCAGCGAAGAGGATCCCGTCGTACTCCGGAAGTTGCAGAAAGCTGCCGTCATGGATTGCCGGCCGGAGCTCGTTCTCGAGGCGAGTGTAGTTCTCGTGATTGCCGGGAACCACAACCATGAGCACGCCGAGCTCGAGAAGCTTGCGGTTCACAACCCGGAGGAAGTTCTCTCCGGTCTCCGTGGGCCAGACTCCGAAGTCACCGACCTGCAGGATGTGAGTCACTCCCAGGGCCGCGAAGCGCTCGATGGCCTGCAGGGTCCAGGGTGCGTGGGAGTGCACATCGCCCATGACCCCTAGGAGCCCGTAATTGGGAGCAGTGATGGCGCGCATGGCTGCGGCCTTTCTGTGGCTTAGGAGGCAGCCTACGGCCTCCTAGTGGTGGATGAGATCGTGCACCACTCTATACGGACAGAGTCCTGCTGTCAACCGCTGAAACGAGTGAGCTCACCCCGGTCGTGGGAGTTCTTTCCGTGGGGATAGCGAGCGAGGGGCATAGCCTGAGCCATCTTCTCTTCCCGCTTCTGAATCGAGCGAAGATTGTCCCGAACGCTCAGGGCGTGGTCGTTGCTGAAGTAGGGTCCCTTGACCTCGGGCACATGGTGGCTGGGATCGGGCCAGTAGAGCACCACGAAGAGCTCAGCGTCGGAGATGGTCTCGACGAGCCGCTCGGCTCGCCGGCGCCTGAACAGGGAGGGCTTCTTCTGCTTGTTGGCCGCAGTGGACCTTTCTCTTGGCTCAGCTATGCGAGGGTAGTGGCGTCAGTCCTCGGACTGTGGACCGTAGAGCTCACGCTTGATGGCCCGACGGCTCTTCCGGGGCTTGTACTGGGAGGTGTAGCCTCCACGCTTATGGGCGGCCGCCTGGCTGCGGCTGAACTCAGCATCCGCAGCGGTCTTGGGCTTCTTGCCGAGGCGGTTGAGCCTCTGCTGATTGGCGCGAAGTCGAGCACCCGGGCGAACACGGCCGCCGCCTCGCCGGCCCTTGCCCTGGAGCTGAGCCCCGAGGAGCTCGAGCTCCCACTGAGCGAGGGGATCGGCACCACCGCGGACATCGACGCTACCCGTGAGGGGCTTCTGCTTGCTCTTCTTGGCCATTGGAGTCTCCTTCTGGTGTTCTGCGATCAACTGTATCGAAGCAAGGACCTCAGGAAACACCGAGCCTATCCCGTACACTTAGAGCCTGAAACTGGATCTGCTGAGGACGGACGACTTCCGCAAGGAGCCGATGGAAGGGAGACCGACCTCCGCTGCTCCTGAGAAGTGCAGCTCGAACGAACTCTCGAAGCTTCGGCGAGTTGAAGGCCACTAGAGGAGTGAGCTCCCGGATACCCTCGAACTCAATCTCTGCAACGAGTCGACTGAGCCGCTCGTACTGCTCGACTTTCCACTCGCCCTGAAGTCCGGCTCCGGTGAGCGCTCCGACCATGGGACGCTCATAGGTGCCGAAGAGCCGAGCGAACTGCAGCGTCGAAAGCCCGCTGCGCTCGTAGAGGTCTCGAAGCTCATCTCCCTCGATGTGCTTGGCTGAGTTCCCCATGGCGGTTCCTTTCTAGGGGATAGCGGAGGGAGCACTGCGATCATCTTGTAAACAGGCACAGTGCTCCCTCGGTGCGATTACTTTCTGCGGAGATCAGCCGAGCTGGGGCTTCGGGAAGGCTCCCCAGAAGCTACGGACGCGCTCCATCTCCTGGTCCCGCTTGACCTGGTCTCGAGCCAGGAGCCACTCCTTGACCTCGCGCTCCGTGGTGAGCCCCCGGCGTGCATCCCAGGAGACGCACATGGAGTTGAGGTCGTAGCCCTCGAAGGCCACCGGGTGCACCGTAGCCTCTCGCAGGAGTGAGAACGGGTGAACCTGGTGGGTGTGGGCGTGGATCAGCGGGAGCCCCACATCCGGAAGCCGGAAGGCCAAGTAGCGAGGGTTGCTGTCCCGGCCGTCCCCGTCACCCATGGCAGCGTAGGGGAAGTGGCTCATGAGTACCTTCTCCCGCTCCATGGCGAACTGACCGTAGTCCCGAACCGAGTCAAAGACCTCCAGGTAGCGCCGCTGGCTCTTCCAGCCATTCTTGTGGATGGAGGAAACCGAGTCGTGGTTGCCAGCCATGAGGTGCTTCGTGCCCTTGAGCCCGGAGATGAGCTCCAGGGCTCGAGTCTCAGCCGCGTCACGGCCCGAGGAGAGGTCCCCGAGGAAGTAGATCGTGTCGTCGTCCTTGAGCACGGAGAGCTGCTCGAGGAGGTGGTCGTCGTGCTCGTCGGTGGAAGCGAAGCCTCGGATGCCCGAGACCTTCTCGTGGCCGAAGTGGGGGTCGCCCAGCCAGTACTGAACCATGCTCAGGCCCCTTTCTTGAAAGTGCGGATAGATTGCATTGGTGCAATCCTACGCTACGAGAAGAGAGAAGTCAACCGGGACTTGAGACCCTGACGCTTCGAATCACCAGCCCGTCGACCAGTGTTACCCCGAGTCTTTGCCGGTAGCTCCAGCTTCGCCAGGGGATAGCCATTCTCGATAGCTCTCTCGATCCCGTCCTTGTCAGCCACTGTCAGCATGTAGCGCAGGAAGGAAGCAGCCTCCTTCTCTTCCTGGCGAACCGAGGGAGTGTAGCCCAGCGGCGGATAGATCTCGGTGTCCTTGGCGTCTGTGACCCTGTAGTAGCCCTTCAACGACTCGAAGGTCTCATCGTTGAGCTGAGCGAAGTGGCTCCGGGGAATCTCATCCGCGGGGATGACCTCGATGGGAACTACCGGTGCGAAGACAGCTTCTTCAGCGATGGTGGTGATGATGTAGCCCCGGCTCTTGGCATGATCGAAGGCCCGAGCCTTCTCTTCCAGGTTGAGCCGGTTGAAGATGTGATCGAAGCGGCTCACGCCGAGAACCCCTCTCGCTCCTCGTTGCTCACCACGGTGAGCTTCCAGTCCTTCGGGAGTGCTGCTGCGAGCTCCTCGAGGGCGGGGTGAACTTCGGTCTCCCAGTCGAGGCCGCCGATGCCACAGCCGATGAGGGGGATGGCCAGGTGGGGGTTCTCGATTTCCTCATCTCCGAAGAGCTTGATGAAGGCGTCTCGAACGCCGCTCACGAGGAGCTTCACCGAGGCGCTGGCACCCGGAGCACGCTGTGAGAAGATGTTGGCGATGTAGCGGTAACCCTCTGCCTCGTCGTCCGAGAAGTAGAGCTGAGCGTGGCCACCCAAGGTGTCGCCGAAGATCTCGCAGAGCCGCTTGTAGTGAGCGTGCATCTGGGGGTGGCGCCGCTTGAAGAGAACAGCGATGCCGGCGCCCATGAGGCCGTGGGTGTTGGTCCCGTGGCCTACGGCGTCGGCATCGCTGTGAAAGAGGTCGCCGAACTTGAGCTCGAGGGTCGCCATGAGGCGCTCCTATCTAGGTAGAGAGATGATGTTCTAGGATCATCCTATGCCCTCGAGCCCGAAGTGTCAATCCTCCCGGTGCTCTTCGCGCTGGTCCTTCTTGGCACTCACATAGCCAGCTACTGCACTCACGAGAGAAACGCCGAGGATCACTGCGCCCACCACGCCGATCTTCTGGTTGTGGTTGAGCTTGCCGTAGTTCTGCTCAGCGGTCTTCTTCAGGGCACGGGCGTCCTTCGAGAGCTTCTTGCTGTAGCGGTTGATGTTCTTGGCGGCACCCTTGTGGACACGCTGAGTGGACTTGCCGAGCTTCTTGGCGGCCTGCTGGGCCTTCTTCTGAGCAACCTTAGCGAAATCTTCGGTCGTGGTCATAGTGCTCTCCTTTGTTCTGTCAGATTCGTACAGTTGGTCTATCACAGGCGACAGCCTAAGCCCACAGCGCTTGCTCGATGAGCAACGATGCGCCTAGGGCTTGAAGCCGTCATAGCGGGCAGCCTAGGGTGCAGTGAGTGCGCCCGAAAGCTCATTGGCGACTCCCACGGTGGAGCCAGCCTTGCGCTCCGGAGCGATGTACTCCTCGGTGAACTTGCTGAGCTCCTCTGGAACGGCCAGCGCGCCCCGATTGACCTCGAAGCGAGGCTGTTCCTCCGGGAAGACCCGCTCATCTGAGTTCAGGGGAAGCTCAGCTACCTCCATGGCCTCGAAGCGGGCCTCCTGGAGCCCGGGAGTCCAGCCGAACTGCTCCTCGTAGAAGGGCACCACACTGAGAGCATCACTGCGTGCCTCTTCGGCCGTGAATCCCCAGCCAGCCACTTCGGTGAAGCCCTCACCGAAGACGAGCTCCCGCGTGGCGTTCTCACCTTCGCCGGTCTTACGGATGTTCACATCCCGAGCCTGGAACTTGTAGAGAAAAGGTGCCACGGATAGCTGCTCCCAGAGCTCGAGGAAGCGCGTAAGCCAACCCGTGGTTCCAGCGAATTCAGGAGCATCGGCCTTAGCGCTGTAGAGGGCATTCCAGGCTCCTGGGAAGGTGGCGATGGGCGTAAGCCGAAGCGTAGCGTGGCCGTGGCGCTCCCGGTAGTAGAACTCGTAGGGTCCCCAGGTGCCGTCGGCCTGGAATGGCACTAAGCCGCCGAGGCTGTGAAAGAGGATACCGGGGATCACGGCATCCATGAAGCCCATCCGCTCGAGCCAGGGCCAGCCCTCGGTGTTGACAGCCTGACCGAGCTTGCCAGCGGGGCTGTGCTCGAGGATCTGCGCCACTTCCTGGACTGTGGGCTTGGGGAGTCTCTCTGCCTTCTCGTCGGTGGAGTTGCGGAGGTAGCTGAAGTCTCGGAAACTGGGTACGAGTGCTGCGTGATCTGCCATGAACAGATCCTAACAAGGAGCTCCCTTGAGCTGTCAGTCTCGCGAATCCCTGTTGGCGAACATGGCCGCCATCTGAGCCTCGAGCTCGTCCTCTTCCCTTACGGGAGCGCTACCCGAACCGTCTTCTTCGTCGCCGTCCGAGAGCTCTTGTTCCTCGTAGAGCGCGTCGGTGTAGTCCTCGACCGCCACCAGGGCAACGCGCCGCAGGCCCATGGTCTCCAGAGCTTCGTAGGGAGTGAGCCCCTTGAGCCGGTCGTTGGGGAAGTCGAACCACTCGTCGAGGGCATCTTCCGAAAGGAACTCACCCATGGCGACTCGAATGGTGGCCTCTGACTCATCGAGGTCGATCTCATCGAGCTCTCCCTCGTAGAACAGCTCTCCGAAGTGCCTTCCATCTTCCCAGGCTATCTCATAGAAGTAGTCGTCGCCGTTCACATGGACCTTCTGAACGACACCCTCGATGTAGGCAGAATCAGCTGTTGGCCGATGGGCGGCGATGAGGTCACCTCGACCCTTGGGCTCTTCGAGCATGGCTCCTCCAGAAGGATTGACAGCGGCTACGGCTGGTTGGGCATATCGCGAGGAAGAGTCAGCTCCTCAAGCTGGCAACGAAGGAATCGATGGACTCCCAATCCTGGAGTCGAAGCCCTGTGTGGCGCTCGGGACGGATGACCATTCCAGGGCCTGGGCGTCCTCGGACCCAGCTCTCTGCATCCTCGAAGACCTCGTCGTCCGTCCAGATCAGGGGAACGCTATCCTCGTAGTGATCCTCGATGTAGCTTCGCACCGTGGAGAGCTTCCAGGTCTGCACCGAGAAGCTGAACTCGATCTCCTCCGGGAAGACGATGGTGGGAGCATCCTCGAAGTCCCCATCGGGGAAGAGCATGCGAGTGATCAGGTTCGAGTTCTCATTCCAGGCGGAGCCCCAGAGGAGCTCTACGCCGGCCTCCCTGAGCTCTCGGAATCGACGCCTGAGCTCATCTGCCTGCAGGAACACGGAAGCGGCTCCCCACTGTGGATCGAGGAAAGTGCATTCCCCAAAGCCGGGGAGCCGCTCCGGGTGGTCTTCCAGGGTGTGGCGAGCGTAGTAGGGGTTCAGGTTCCCGTCGATGTCCAGGATGAGGACCGCTCGGGGGCTACGCTCGCTACCCATGGTCTACCTTTCTAGCTCATGCTGTTTGGTGCGCTCCATGCCTCGTGGAGCTTCTTGAGTACGGGAAGATCCTGGGAGATACGGGCCATCTCACTCTCGACTTCAGCCTTGCGCTTAGGATCGACTTCAACCTTCTCGAGTCCGAAGTCATTGACCTTGAAGCCGTCGTAGGTATCGACCCCCGACTCAGCGAGGATCTCCCTGTTCCTACTGGTGATCCTATCGTGAAGTGCGTTGATCTCTTCCGCCGCTTCGAGCTCTACCTTCTCCTTCGCCAGGGCCTTGAGGTCCTTATCGGCGTAGGCGTAGGCTACGGTACCACTGTTACTGGCGAGATTGGTAAGAACTCCCTCGGTGTAGCTTCCTGCCCTGTAGTCATCGATGTTCTTCGCGATCCTGTGCTCAGGAGCGTTCTGGTCCAGATTCCTCCAGCGCTCCAGGGTCTCGTCGGAAACCGAATCCACAGCCTCCATGGTGAGCCTTACCGCCGGGGAGTTCTCTCGAGTTCCCAGGTCAGGGATGTCAGCCATGGGGTGCTTACGAGTGCCGTCCTTCTGAACTGCCCCATGGATGAGCTTGTCTTCCATCTTCTTCTCGTAGGCCAAATTGGCCTCATCCTTTGAAGCGTAGTGAGGTGCTTCAGTGCCATCCTCTCCACGGTTCACGGGGCAATTACCGGGCTGCGCCCAGCAGCGACGAGCTACGCCGTCTTCGCGGATGTGGAACTTTGCCATCAGTGCTTTCCTCTGTTAGTGGGGTCCGATGGGACTCCTATCTAAACGAGGAGTAGCTACCTCTAGGAAGCGATGGGCTAGGCCTTCTCGGAGGCTCCTGCCAGGGCAGTGGTGAGCTCGTCGACCTCAGTTAGCCGGCGCTCCTGGGACTCCACGAGACCGAGGAGCTCCCGGTTGGACATGGTACGCCGTCCTCCGAACTCCCGCCAGCCCTGCTCGGTGATCTTCTTGGTGCCGAAGTAGTCGGTCTCACCATCGGGGTAGGAGAGCCGCACCCAGCGGAAGCGATCAGCGAGCTTGCCGGTCTTGGGGTCCCGGCGGCTGTAGTGGACCATGATGCAGTTGCGAGTGCGCTGGCTCTCGTCAGCGTCCATCTTTAGGAACTCCTCGTCCGACCACTGCTCGATGAGAAGCCTGCTGGAGAGGATGAAGTCGCCGTGGGTCACCGCGAGGACTCGAGCACCCGAGGAGTCCCGGGAGAGCCCTCGGAGGAAGTTGCTGACCCGGTTCTCGGCCACGGAGGCCAGGGATTCACCAGCGGGTGGAGCCCAGTAGATCGGATCGATCTCCTTGAGCCGGGTGTTGTAGGGGTAGAGCTTCTTGAAGTCCGCGACTGAGAGGCCATCGACCTCGCCCCAGGAACGCTCTCGGATGATCCGATTCTCTTCCCAGTCGGCCCGGCTGAGCCCAAGGTTGGCTGCGGTCTCCCGGGTACGGATGAAGGGGCTCACGATGTAGCGGTCGAAGCCCTGAGGAAACTCTCCCTTGAGGTAGTAGCCGATGCTACGAGCCTGGGTGGCTCCCATCTCAGTGAGCCGCCAGGAGCGGTCGGGCACCGTGACGAGATCCTCGGTGAAGAGGCTGTTGTCACCCTTGCGGGATGCTCGCTGACGGACATTGGCCTCCGACTGTCCGTGGCGGATGAGCACGAGGTCCTGCGGCATCGACATGGGTGGTTCTCCTTCGTTCGTTGGGTCCACCCTAACCCACTTCGGGCTCTAGGTCAAACAGCAGTCCGACGGGCTACTCTCCAGTGAGGAGCTGATGGTGCTGGCGGCTGTACTCAGCCATGAGCACGGCTGCGCACTGGGCCACATTGAGGGAGCGCACCGAGCCGTACATCTGAACCTGGATCATGGGACCGTTGCAGAGCTCGATGGCCTCAGCGGATAGACCGAGCCCCTCCTCACCGTAGAGGAAGGCTACCTTCTCCGGGAGCTCCACATCGAAGAGGTTCTGAGGCTCGTAGCCGGGGATGTTGTCCACCGGGCAGACCAGATAGCCCTCGGCGATGAGCCCCTCGATCACCGGAGCGAGCTCCTCGGAGTGCTCCACATGCTCGTAGTGGCGAGTGCCCACAGCGCCTCGCACATCGTAGCGCTTCTTGCCCACGATGTAGACCTTGCGGCCGAGGAAGGCGTTGTTGGAGCGGATCACCGAGGACTTGTTGAAATCCGAGCTCAGGTTCATGCAGATGTTGACCAGGGGAGTGCGCCGTCGGTCGAGGTCCGCCTTGATCTCCTCGAGCTCCCAGCTCTTGTAGAAATCAGTCACATTGCGGCCATCGGAGAAGGTGGCCTTGTCCTTATCGGCGGCTGGGGGAACGAGCTGAGGGTCCATGCAGCCAATGCTACACGGACCCTCTTCAGCTCGCAACTCTCGGGGATCAGGCTCCCGGTCGGATTGCTCCGGTGAGCTGGTGCTTGGTGATGTACTGGCTGTAGATCACGGTCTTTCCGCCGAAGCCACCGTGGACGGCCTGGCCGTTGCCGATGTAGATGGCCACATGGGCGCCGGTTCCAGCGTTGCCGTAGACCAGGATGTCTCCGGGCTGGATGTCGCTGAGCGCAACTCGCGGGCCGAAGTTGTCGTACTGCCAGATACCAGTACCCAGATCGTAGCCACCCTGATCCCGACGGGTGGTGAGACCCACCGCGGCCAGCGTGTTCTGGACGAGGTCGGTGCAGTCCTGAGGAACTCCGACCTGAGCCTTAGCTGCAGCTACGATGCGGTCGGCGAGTGCCCCAGTGGAGGGCACATTGGGGACCGTTGGCGAACTCGGGGATGCTACTGGAGCGCCACTCGACTGCTGAAGCGCGGCGCTTCGAGAGGCCTGTGCGGCAGCTGCAGCCTTCCTGTCTGCCTCATCCTTCGCAGCAGCAGCATCTGCAGCCGCCTTGGCCTCAGCGGCAGCCTTGGCTTCTGCCTCTGCCTTGGCCTTAGCCTCAGCTTCTGCCTTCGCCTTCTCAGCAGCGATGCGAGCCTCTTCTCGCGCCTTGTCCCGGGCAACCCGGTCGGCCTCGATCTTGTCGGCCACACTGCTGATGAGATCCTGGGAGCTGAAGCTCTCGGTCTTGGTGCTATTGGCTGTCTGAATCTGCACCTTGCTTACGGATGCGAGATCCTCCACAGTGAGGTTGGTGGGGGAGCTCTCGGGCGTTGCGCTGACTGCAGCAGATGCGGAAACACCTGCCACTGGGAGGAAGAGCGCCAGGGCTACTGCACCTGCGGTTGCTCTTCCTAGATTCTTGCCTCCACTGCTGTGGCTGCGGATAGGGATAGCCCTATGGGCGGGGGAGCCTCTCCTGCGCTTCCTCGTCGTTCGATTGGCCAAAGCCGTTCTCCTAGCGGTTGGGGATGATGGTCCCCAGCCAGGCCGACGAACCACACGCAGTTGGGGCTCAAAGTCTCTCCCGGAAAGGGCTTCCTGCCCGCCCGGAGGCGAACAGGGGTCTATATCACAGGGTGATAACGGAAGTCCTCTCAGCCTCGAGCGCCGATGCGAGCCTTGGCTTCAGCTTCGGTGAGCTCTGTGAGGCGAGGGTTCTCTTCTGTCCAGATCGAGGTAGCGACGGGTCCATCCCAGTCGTCCCAGCGAGTCCAGTGGGTTCCGTGTGACTGCACCACAGTGCTGCCACCGTCGATGCTGAAGTACCGGGAAGGCTGTGTGATTTCGGAGGTCATGGGGGTCTACTCTCAGTCGGCGTTGTAGCGAGTGCTGTCGATGATTTCTTTGACTTTCAGCACTCGAGGGACATCGTAAAATCTAACGCCCTGGAGCTGCTGATTGCCCCGGTCCCGGTTCCAGGATCCTCGAGTTGGAGTGTTGGCGGACGATGCATCCTGAAAGTTCAGAGTGCCGCAGCCAAAGATCCGGTCAAGGATACCCCGCTCCACGGAGACCGATGTGACCCGATCCAGGGGGATCTCCAGGGAGTGGCGGTAGAGGATGCCCCAGTGCTTAATGACTCGCCGGTCGGTGAGCTCAAAGGTCGCGTTCTTCCAGCGGAGGAGGGGAATCACCACATAGAGGAGCGAGAGGAAGCCCAGGATGCTCTGGAGCGTGAGCTGCCCCCAGGCATCCCACCAGGTCCAGCTGGTTTCCCGGGGAATGTAGACAGCTACGAGCACATGGAGCCCGATGAGAAGGAGCTGCACCATGGCGGGCTTGAAGAGGATCTTAGGATGGGTCCTTCCCCGCCAGAGCTCCTGCTCCCGGGATCGTCTACCCTGCGTTTCAGCCACTATGCCTGCCTCCGGTTTCCGTTGTAGTGCTCTATCAGCCAGCGGTCCTGCTGCTACTTCCAGCTATCCATATGGATCAGCTCTCCAGAGACTACTCCGCTCTCCGAGTCGAACTCGCAGACGATGGCCGGTTTGAGCTCAGCAGTCCATTCACGGACCATGGCGCTCGGCCCCGGATCTCCGTCCTCGATGAAGGCGAGGAGGATGTCGCCGTCTGAGCTGAGGATCTCCCGGTTGCGACGCTGTGTGGCTCTTCTACAGCTCTTTCTGCCCTGCCAGCATCCTCCATCGGCGGGCTTTTCGCTGGGACATTCGGGGCTGTGGTGCCAGCGGTCGGCGTGATGGGCCTCTGTGATGAGCCCTTCCCTCGCGGCCAGGGTGGAGGCAAGCTTGTCTGCGCCTTTCTCACCGCCGTGGATCAGCGTGGCCTTTTCGGGGCTCCAGCCTAGGAATTTCAGCGCCCGGCTCAGGGAACCCTTGACAGCCTTGCGGTTGGTCCAGCCCCGGGAGCCGGCAACGAGGATGCGGCCGCCTCGAAGATTCGAGAAGTAGCCATCGATCTGTTCCTGGCTGGGCATCCACTCAGGCCGATCTAGAGCTTCGGCCTCCAGGGTCTTTCGCTGAGCTTCCTGGGCCCAGTTCGGCTGGCCGGTTGGGGCCATCGGTTACGCTCCTTGGAGTCTGGTGGCCACAGCAAAGCGGCACCACGGGAAGTCTGTTCTCTTCCTATGATGCCGCTAAGCGAGGCTGACGATCAGCTATCCTGAAGAACTCTCTCGGGATTCTCAGTGCGGATCGCTCGCAGCCTATCGATGATTGCGAGCTGGTTCTGCTTACGCTCGGACTGACGGATCTCCCGGGCAACTGCTCCGAAGCGAGCATCCCGGGCAAGGAGCGCGTCGAGCCCCGAGAGCTGCTCCCTGGAGGACTTCAGCACCTTGCTGGAAAGCGTACGAGTCTTACCGATGGGGGTAGCGATCCTCGAGGAGATCCGGCTGTTACGAGCCTCCCTGCGGGTCTTGCGATCCACGCGCATGGACCGGTCGCTGGGAACGGTGGCCGAGAGCACGGGGCCGTTGGCCTCTGCCTGGTAGCTGATCTTGATCTTGCCGGGGGCAACGGCCTCGACTGCCCTCACCGTTGTGCCATCGAAGGTGTCTCCGGGTCGGATGTGGGCTGCGGGAACGCTCATGCGAGCTGCGCGCTGCTGAACGATGCGAGCCGCGGCTCCGGCTCGAACCCTTGCGCTCTGGGCCTTGAGCCTGGCGGTGTCCCGGGCTGCTGCTGCAGATGCACGAACCGTGTAGCCAGAGTCGATGAGCACACGGGCCGTGCGCTCCTTGCCAGCACTCACAGCGCTGCGAACTCGAGCCTTTGCGAGGGCTGCCTTTCGGCTCTTGGCGGAGCGCCTGATCTGGGCCTTGGAGGGCTGAGGCTTAGCCTTCTCGCTGCGGTTGTTCTCGAACTCCTCGAGCCGGGCGAGGGCCTCTTCTCGAGCGCTTCCATCCACCGGAGTGAGAGTGAAGCTCGAGCCACTGCGGTTCGAGAGGATCCTGCTGGCGAAGTCCTGGAGGCTCTCCTCCCTGCCGGAGCTGAAGGTCTCTTCGCTGTTGGCCTCTGCGGCCTGATCCTCCGCAGGGAGCTCGCTGAGAGGAGCTGTCTCCAGCGTCTCGGGGAGGCTGGCGGGCCGGTTGACGGGCTGGGCTCCCTCGCTGTAGTGGCCACGGATTTCGGCGACTGCTTCCCGGGCCTTAGAGCCGATGGTCTTGAGGGTAGCGACTGCCGCCTTGACCTGGGGGCTTGCCTGGACGCGCTCGATGCCGTCGAGGCCTCGGTAGCCGATGCGTCGCGCTCTCTCCTTTGCGGAGGGGCGCACGAGCACGGAGAACTTGCCGAAGGCCGCCTCGAGCTCCTCGCTGTAGACATCCATGGCGTCTTCGAAGTTGTCGAAGTGCATGCTGTCGTACTTGCAGCCGCGGCTGTTGGGCTTCGAGGGGTCTACGGAGCACTTCCGAGGACCCTCGGGTGTGAGGTGGTACTGTGTGGCCACTGGATCAGCTCCCTGCGATCAGTTTCAGCATGCTATCTATGGAGCTATCTAACGCAGACCGGGCTCAGACCTGGAGGTCCTTGAGGAGGCCGGCTCGCCAGAGGAGATAGGAGCTCGCGTGGGCAGTGAGCTTGCTGTCGTTGACCACATAGGCCTCGCTCTCGCTTGAGTTCACCGGAGTTTCGGTGACCACGAGGTCGAGGTTGGGGAGCACATGGAAGTCTCTAGCCACCATCTCGAAGCTCAGCCCCTGGAAGACCCTCTGGCCCGAATCATCGAGACCGAAGACCACGCTTGCATCTTCGATGAAGAAGACCTCAGCTCCATCCTCGTCTTCCTGGCGGACGCCGAACTCCCGGAGAGCGCTCGAAAGCTCTCGAACTGCGATCTGTGATGCCTTCATGGTGAAGCCCTTCTGTGATGTCCAGAACCATATCGGCTCGAGTTGATCTCAGGCGGCCTCTGGGACTTCCTCCCGGAGAACCCTACCGCGCTGGAGCTGGAAGAGCTTGAGGCTCGACCAGACCAGTCCGCCGAAGTAGAAGAGCTGGCCGACGAGGTTCCCGTAGGCTCCGGTCTCGTACTGGAAGATCGTCCAGCAGACTCCAGCTACGAGCAGGATGGCCTTCGATAGCCAGGGGTGCTCCACCATCATCACGGCCACCATGAGCACGCTCCCGAGGTAGGCAAGGAGCTGCAGATTGAGACCGATGCCACCGTTGAGCACCGCGAAGACTCCGGTGTAGACTCCGAGGAGGATGATGCGTGCGCTGCTACCGTTGACCCACAGGCTGAAGGCATCTGTCCTAGCTACCGTGAAGTAGACCAGGGCAGCGTAGCCGAGGCTCATGGCGCTCAGGGTGGCCGCCACGGGCTGGCTGAGGCTGAGATACTGCCCCACGAGGACCGTGCTCAGGGCCATGCTCACCAGGGCGATTCGCCGCTGGCCCCTGACGAAGCTCAGGGCGACGATGAGACAGGAGGCGATGAGGCCGAGGATGATGGCCAGAGCGGCCGTCACTGGGCTGCCTCCATCTTGCAGCCAAGGCTGCGAGCGTAGTCCTGGGCCATCTGGCGAGCTTCGCTGATCGGACCCTCGTAGCGAGGGAGCTCGTCATCTTCCTCGTCTCGAGTTCCCCTGAAGCTCTGGGCGAGCTGCTCCATGAGCTGAATCTTCTGGCTCTGGCCCTGGAGGTGCATGAGCTCACCGCCGCCTGATTTCGGATCTGCCTGCGCGCTCCGGATGATGCCGTCCAGGGACTTTGCGAGCTCCGCGGGCTCTCCGTGGAATCCCCACTTCTCGTTGAGTGCGGCCATGGCGAGGCCGACCTCGACGAGGGGATCCTCGTGCTCTACCGAGAGCTCGCCTCCGCCTTCGCGGGTGAACTTGAGTGTCAAGGGTTTCTCCCTAGGTAAGAATGAGTCTACTGTTCGTTTTGATGCTACACCCTTCGGCGCCCTTTGGTCAACTCGATGCTGAATGGCCGCCTGAGACAGCAACAGCCCGAGGACGATGGATGTTTCGTCCTCGGGCTGTGGGGCCTTTAGGAGGTCACCTGGAGCTTCCTAGCGGGTAGTGCTGGTCAGTGCTCACCCGCGAGGATGAGCTTCACCGCTGCCTGGTTGGCCTTGGTGACCGGTGCGCCGGTGAGCGAGTCGTAGATGGCAAAGTACAGACCCCGGAAGGCCTTGTTGCCGCCGTTGACCCAGGCAGCGATCTCCCCTCGGGAGATCTCGCCGATGAGCTCACCGGAGTCCTCAGCGTAGCGGATGAAGCCCTCACGGATGTCCTCGATGAGGTCCTGGGCGGGAGCAACGATCTGCATGTAGATCGTTCCCCGGCGCTTCTCCAGCATTGCCTCCATCTGGCCGTTGAGCTTGAGCTCCCCCACCAGAGCCGAGAGGTCGATGTCCTCGGGGCCGTCGATCTCCTGGAGCTGGTCGGTGAAAGCCCGGGTCGAGACGAAGTCCTTGAGCTCCGTCTCCTGGAGCGCGTAGAAGAGCTTCCGGAGCTGCAGGTACTCGTTGGGCTTGACCTTGTAGATCGCCTCCGGGCCTCCGCCGATGACGGTGACCACAAAGCCCTCGGTGTTGTCCGCGTAGGGCAGCGCCACGGCGTCCTTCAGGCTGCCGACCTCGTGGGTCTCAGCGAAGGGGAAGCCGAGCTCGGTGACGATCTTCTCCGAACCTGAGGCCGGAGTCCAGCCACCGCTGTGGTTGTCGATGGCGCCGAGGAAGATCAGGTCCTCGAGGTTGCCGTAGTCCACCGGGTGGGGCCGCTCGGGGGTGATGATCTCGAAGAGCACCGTGTAGCCCGAGATCCGGGAAAGCTCCGGGAGCGCAGCAGCGTACTTGGAGTCGAGGACCCGGTTGGCCACGGTTGCCTCCAGGGATCCGAAGGAGCCCTTGGTGGAGACCCGGAAGAGACCAGCCGGGTCGATGTAGCCGAGGCCGAGGGCGCCGTTGAGCTTGTTGGCAACAACTGCCGGCAAGTCCCAGGGGATCTCGGGAGCCTCGTCCACGACCACATTCTCGTCGTCATCGATGAGCTTCACGCGGCCCCAGTCGTCCTGGCTCTGAGCCACCGTGAAAAATTTGGGGAGGCCCCGCGACTCGACGGTGGCGAGCTTGAAGTCGCCGTTGGGCACGCGGAGGATGAGTCCGCGAGCGAGCTTCGCAGCGGGAGTCCAGAGCCCACCGAACTGCGTCTTTTTGGTGTAGCTGTAGATGCGCAGGTCGGAATCCTCGGGGTGCTTGCGCTCCTGGATGCGGTCGGCAGCGATGTCAGCGACGAAGTCATCCACGGAGACGATGTCCGAGAGGAAGATGGGAGTCTGGTTGGTGTCCATGGATAGAACTGTACACCAACCAGACCTTCCGCGCAACAGGCTAATGTAGGGGCTACTCCTTCGGGAGGAGCACGCCATCGCGGATCTCTCGGACCTCGTAGCACCAGCGATAGGCCGGGTGGATCTCGGAGTTGATCCAGTCCACAGCCTCCCGGTGAGTGCTCTGGAGATCGTAGAAGCCCAGGCGCTTGAGTTCGCCGTCTGTGTGCATCTTGTCAGCGACGAGGAAACCGTCGGTCATCTGGTCGTCGAGGTTGTCGTCCATCAGATCTTCCCCTGGCTCCGCAGCCTGTTCTGCTGCTTCTCGAACATGGAGGCGATGACCTCCTCGGGCACGAAGCGACCGCCGGCAGCCGCACGCTGACGGTTGCGCTCCAGGGCGAGCTCCAGAGGCACGATCACCGGGATCTCGTCGAAGCGAGCCTCGTTCTCCTCGGCGATGCGCCGGAGGTCCTTGATACCCGCCGGGTGGAGGTTGGTGTCGTCCGAGATCACCGTCCAGCCTCGCTTGAGCCCGTGGTAGATGAGCTTCCGCTGGAGGCTGGTCACATCGCGCTCGAGCTCCTGGATGGGAGTCACTGTGTGGTAGGACTCGCCGAAGAGATCGGTCCGGATGTCGTCCCGGTTGACCTTGAGGACCTGGTAGCCCTTGGCGCGGAGCTCAGCCTGGTGCTCAAGGGCTGCGTGGGTCTTGCCGCTCCCGGAGATGCCGGAGAAGACGATGAGGTGAGCGCCCTGGGGCGACTGTGGGATGAAAGCCATGGGGTCGACTATACACGGGAAGAGAGCTCCTCGCAACACAGAAGAGGGCGGACCCGGAAGTCCACCCTCTTCAGCAAATTGCTCGTACGACTCGAATAGAATACTCCCTCTCATTCGGCGGCAGTCCGCGTCACTTCGAGGGTATGGCATCACTCTATCGACTCAATGCTCATCTGTCAACTGCTGAAACTTGCTACCGGGAAGCGCTCCGTGAACTCTCCCAGGTCGCCGATCCACCGGTGAGTGAAGCTGTAGCCCTCCGGAGGCTCCTCATTGCTGATCCACAGGGTGGGGACCATATAGCGCTGAGCGTAGAAGGGAAGCTCATTGACGGGTCCGACCTGCAGTCCAGTGCCCGCCACGATGAGCAGATCGCTCCAGTCCAGAGAGGTACGGAACTCCCCAACACCGTGAACGCCCTCGAAGAAGAGGCTGATGTCCGGCTTCAGGGGAGGAAAGCCACAGACCGGACAGGTGGGTAGCACATCGCCCCGAAGATCGGCCATCGGGAAGGTGTTGCGGCACTCGATGCAGATGGCTCGGGAGCTGTTGCCGTGGGCTTCTGTGACCTTCGAGCTCCCCGCCTTCGTGTGGAGCCCGTCCACATTCTGCGTGAGGATCTCGAGGAAGGTGGTCTCCTCCCGGTGCTCGAGATCCACGAGCCAGCGATGGAAGCGGGTCGGTTCGAGCTCACCCTGGAGCTCAGTTGCTCGCAGAGTGCTCCGGTAGACTTCCCAGAAGGATCGAGGATCCTTTCTCCAGTAGGGCGCAGAGAGGAGCGCTTCCCGGGGCTCGTCATAGGGCCAGGCCTCATCGGTGGACTTGAAGTCAGGGATGCCTGCCTCTGTGGACACTCCCGCACCGGTGAGCACGGAGATACGCCGGGATCGGCGGAGGAGTGCCTCGGTCTTCAGGTCGTTGTCGCTGTTCATGGGTGCCCTATCAGCTACTCTCGTTGGCCGCGAAGACCTGCTGCCACTGAGCCCAGGTCTTGCCTCGAAGCTGGACGAGCTCCACATGCTTGCGAGCCATCTCCAGGGCTTCCTCCAGGGTTTCCCAGCGGTACTGGTGCTGCTGGAAGCGCTGAGGGCTGCCCCACTTACCCGCCCGGGAGAGCTCGTCGAAGCCGTCGGTGATGCGGTAGCCACCTCGGCCGGTATCTCCGCGCACGCCGCGCCACTCGACTCGAAGTGCGAAGTGATGAAGCTCATCGTGATCGAGCTCCATGCCTTCGGGGAGCACCATGACTCCGGTGGTGAGTTCGATCCCGCTCATCTTCTCTTCTCCTGCTTCGACAGTCCTGTGGACATCATCCTACATGGATCTGTGGCTATCCACAACGAAAGAGGGCGGAAAGACAAGCCGCAGCCCGCCTTTCCGCCCTCGAGCGAAAGCTCAGGATCAGCCCTTGGCTGCCTTGAGCTGCTTCTTGATGGCCTTGAGCTCCTTAGCCTCAGCCTTGGTGAGCTCGCGCTCCTCGGAGAGGGTCTTGAGCTCCTTGCCCCTCTTCTTCAGGGCCTTGAGGTTGGGAGCGGAATCGGAAGCCGAGGCTTCCTTGACCTCTTCCTCGAGCTCCTCAGCCTCTGCCTCTTCCTCGGCATCCTCTTCGGCCTCGAGCTCTTCGGCTGCCTCGGACTCCTCGTCGGCATCCCGCACATCCTCGACCTCTTCGCTGGAGGTTTCCTCAGTGCTGTCAGCTGCGAAGATCATGGGAGCGTCATCGAAGTCCTCGGTGAGCTCCTCCTCGTCCACCTCGACGACCTCGGCCACATCGGCGGTTGCCTCTGCCTCTTCGGCCTCGCTCACTGGAGCGTCACCCTTGGTGCCGTCGGGACCGAAGCCGGCCTCCTCGAGTCGAGCGACGAGCTCGCTCTTCTTGCCGGCGGTGGAGAGGCCCTCGCCCTTGAGCAGGGCCTTGAGCTCGTCGACCAGCAGGGATGCGAGGCCCTTGGGCTGATCCTTGGCGTCCTTCTCCTTGGTCTTGCGAGCGTCCTCTTCCTTGAGCCTCTTCTGCTCGGCGTTGAACTCAGCCTCCGTGAGGGGGAAGTTCTTGCTGCGGTTGGGGCTCACGGTCCTGTTCTCCGCGAGGACGGAGTCCACGAAGGCGTTGTACTTCTCGGGCGAGGTGCTGTTGAAGAAGTTCTTGGCCTCCTCGTCCGTGAGGTCGGTGAAGTAGGAAGCCAGGATGCGGAACTGACCGAGGCCGAGCTTCTTGTCGTCAGCCATGGGTCGGAAGCGCGTGGCCATGTCTGCAGCACTCTTGACCTGAACCTTGGCTGCCTCCTCGGCCTTCGCTACCTTGTTGACCACATAGGTGAGCTCAGCGTCGGCGGTGAAGGTCTTGGTCTTACCGTCCTCGGAGTCCTCCATCTCGTAGCCGTTGGCCTCGGCGATGGCCTCACCCTCGACGAGCTTGCGCTCTTCCTCATTGAGGTGCTGCTCCAGCTTGGGCTGGACGCCACCGGCAGTCTCACCGTTGGCCACCATCTCCCTGCGGGTAGCCTCGAGCTGCTCCCGGAGAGCCTCGATGTAGAGGAGCTGTGCGGGGTCGTAGTGGTACTTGCCAGCGAGCTGCTTCTTGAGGAGCACGGCCAGGGTCTCCAGGGTGACAGTGCTACCCGAGAGGCTCTTGGGGATGATCTCCACGAACCAGCCGATCTCACGAGCAAGATCCCGGAGGGGTCCACGCTCGGAGGTGGTCTCGAAGCCCAGGATCTTTTCGGTGCCGAGGCCTCCGTCGAGCTCCTTGAGCACGCTGTTGGTGGCGGGGAAGTTCCACTTGTCCCACTCGATGATGCGACCCGAGAGCATGTGGAAGAGGTCGGTGGTGCCCTCTGCGGCAGAGACACCATCGGAGATCGTCACGGGAACGGTCTCGAGCTTCCACTTCTTGGCGAGCTCGTAGCGGTACTGGCCGTCCACGATCCTGTGCTCAGCGTCCAGGGTGATGGGCTGAACCCAGCCGAACTTCTGGATTGCCTCGGAGAGGACCTTCTCGGTCTCCTTACCGCGGAATCGAGTCTCGAGCTCCCGGGGGATGATGTCCTCGACCGGGAAGTCAGCAACGAACTTCAGCGAAGCATCCTTGATCTCGATCTTCTTGGCTGCCCGCTTGGCCTTGGGCTTCTCAGCGTTCAGGATCTCAGCGGGAGTCTCACCGCTGCCGCCCTTGGTGTCGCTCTCGGCGATGATCTCGACCTCTGCGGCCACGGGCTCAGCAGCCTCGACCTCTACAGTGGAGGTCTCGTCGACCTCAGCATCGGTGCTGGGAGTCTCGACGACTGCCTCATCCTTGAGCTTCTTGCTCTTGTCCTTCTTGTCCTTCTTAGCCACAGTTTTCCCTTCCGACGGCTGTTTGCGCTACAGTACCGAACGCGATGGAACTCATATCCACCAGCTGTTGGAACTTGCTGAGAGTTTGCTACTCGGAGTCCACCGAGAGGCCTGCAACCGGAAAGAGGAGGCTCGCTGCGAACTCAGCCGTGGAGATCTCACGCTTCTGCTGCTTCGCCGCCGCAGCTCCGAAGGCCGATCCGGTGTTCTTGGGTGCGGGCTCGACCTCGATGGGAGATGCCTCCCAGCTTCCGTCCTCGCGCTGCGATCCAAAGCGCACTGAGCCGGTCTCGCTGAGGACAGTGTAGGCCTCGACCAGTGGGCCCCGGCTGCTTACCTGATGGGCTCGAGCGCGAGGGAAGTCCTCCTGCTCCTCGATGCTGTTGGGGTCCACGGTGTAGTTGCGCTCGCGCTTCTGCCGGCGCTCCTTACCCGAGGGGACCTGAGCGTAGGGGTCTGCGGCTGTTGCGAGGCGCTCCTTGAGGCCCTCATCTTCGGTGCGCTTGAAGCGCTCCCGGAAGAACTGTGGCCCCTTGTCGAGGAAGCCATCCTTGGGCTGAATCTCTTTCCTGAACGACATGGCGTTGGTTTCCTATCTAGGTCTTTCGTGGGCATGGGAAAGCCCCGGTGCATCGAGACTATCGGCTCCGGGGCTTTCCTGGGGTCTTACTGCTGGGCTAGATAAGCCTCGGAAATCCCCAGTTCTCGTCTCCGGGGAACTCGTCGAGAGCATCCGACTCCACGAGAACGCTTCCTCCACCGATGCGGTGGAAGTCGGGGCTCTTCACCATGTCCTCTGGAGCCAGGTAGCCACTGGGCGTGGGCTCAGGGGCCCGCCAGGATTCGCTCGTGTAGTACTTTCCGGACTCCTTGAAGAGCGTCACGGACACGGTGCGTGGCCTCTTCTCGTCGCTGACTTGGATCATGGTGCTTTCCGTTCTTTGCTAGGCTGCCAGCTAAGGCGTGGATACTTCATAGTCGATCATGCCGACATTCTGACCGTAGTGCCGTCCGAGAGGCCTTCCTACTGTCTCTGGGAGGGTCAGAAAGGCGGCCGGTCGCGCTCGATCTGCGCCTCGAGCTGCAGAATCAGCGCCTCCGCTCCGAGGAGCCGGCGGATGAGCTCAGAGCGACTCACCCCCGAGTGAACTCCGGCAGTCGGAGGAGGCGCAATGGTCGAGCCTGCGGGGCGCACCGGAGGATGAAGCTGCACATTGGCAGCCTGTAGGCCGATGCCGTATTCCTTCTTGGGTTCACCCATGGTCTTTCACTCACTCTCTTGTTCGAAGCGCCTCTTGCGGCTGTGCCAGTGCTTGTACTGTTCGACCCAGGCCCTGTAGTCGTCCATGCTCATGGGTATGTACTGGGAGCTCCTCAGGATTTTCTCGAAGATGATCTGCTGCCGCCCATCATCGATGGTGTCGATCTTCATGCCGTCCTGGCTGGCGAGGACGAACTTTCGGGGGCTGACCTCCGTCTCCTGGCTGATGAGGAGATTGGGGAGTACGAGCTTGTCCCGCCAGTCCCGGTGCACGAAGGCTCCAGCACCAGTGAGATCCCAGAGCTCCTGCGTGCAGCCCGGCTCATAGTCATCCAGAGCGATCTCAAAGAGATTGCGACCTTCGGCGGCCTCGGTGTCTCGAACGCTACAGGTATCCTTGTCGAGGTAGACCGTTCGGAGCACATCTCCGGGCCTCAGATTGCCCGTCACGGGAAACTCGATGCGCCTCATGTCAGGCTCCCTTCTGGTTGGCGATGTTGGAGAGGTCCATGGGGGTGCCATTGGCGAGGTCAAGCCTACCGAAGCTGTCTACGGCTGGAAGCACCCACTGAGTGTTGCGCTCCTCGATCTCACGCTCAGCCACCTCGACCATGAGCTCCTCGATGGCCACGCCGCGCTCTCGGGCGATCTCCTCGTAGCGAGCGAAGTCCTCTTCGGTGAGCTCCAGGGTGAACTGATCTTCTCCGTTGCGCTCGTCGAAGAACTCGAGGACTACGGTGCCCTTGGTGCCCCTGGGACTGTTGGGCTTCTGCTCACGCTTTGTCTTCTTCCTACGGCTCATCTGTCGAGTCCCTGTTCCTTCCGCAGATGCTATCAGTGCTGTACGCTAATATCCCAGCTCAGTCGAAGTCATTCCAGAGATCCACCAGAGCCTTCGGTGGACTAGCCTGGGGCTTTCGGCCCTCGAAGGTTGCTCTCAGCTCAGCGGTCACGGAAGCCTCAATGCCCCGGGCGATCCTGCGCTGATCGGGGCAGGTCGAAGTGCTTTCCTCATCCCAGGGCCCGTGGTGAATGCCACAGATATGAACTCCACTCCTGTGAACCTCAGTGGGGAAGCAAGCACCCTGAGCGACAGCGATCTGCCGTAGGTAGTCCCTGGCCACCCTGCGCGCTGTCTCGCTGACTTCCTGGCTGGAAAGCCCTGGCTCTTTCGAAAAGTCGGAAGAGGGCCGCTTCGATCCGGAGGGAGTGACCGGATGGAGGTAGCGGTCGATGCCGAAGGGGTCACTGCTCGACAGGGGGTTCATCAGGCCTCAGCGCTCCGGAGCTCCACGGAGCTGATCCACTCGATGAGGAAGCGGCCGATCTCGTGGAGCTCACTTGCGGCCACATAGCCGCTACGGTCGCCTGCCTCCAGATGCTTGACCTGCTCCATGACCGAGCCCAGGGCGCGCTTCACCGCGCCGCCCTCGCCCAGGGTTCGGCTGTCGGATCGAAGGCTGTTGAGGAGCCCATCGAGGAAGAGCTCAGCGCCGTTGGCCTTGGCGATCATGCCCGCCACATCCACCACATAGGGCATTCCCGACTTGGACTCCTCGTTGGTCTGAGTCACCAGGTTCTTGGTGTAGCTCCTGCGCTTCTCAGTGAGCGTGGTGCGCTTGTCCTCCAGTCCTCGCAGGATGCCCTCGAAGGATCGGCTGTTGCTCTCAGTCATCTGTGCTCACCTCTGTCTGTGGCTGTGGAAAGTGGTTGGAGTTTTTACCATACCGAGTCTAGATCAGCGAGACGGCCTCAGTGCTTCTCGAAGACCCAGAGGGCGTTGGTGGCGGGGAACCAGGGCTCCCAGTTGCCCTGCCCGTCCACCGTCTCCATGGGGCTATCGGCGAGGTGGTCGATGTAGCCCTCCTGAGTGTAGGTCTCCGCGTGGATGAGCTCGAGGCCAAAGCCCTCGTAGAAGCGAGTGGCTTCCTGGAGCTCATAGAGCTGGTACTGCTCCTCAACCTCTCTGTCGAAGGACAGTCCACCCCAGGTGATGGTGAAGGCGAGCTCGGCCACCTGGTGACGAGTGCCCGTGACCACATTGCCCTCGATGGTGGGCCGAAGATCTTCGCGGCCCTCCGCACAGTAGCGCTGGGCGAGCTCGAGAAGCCGGTCGGAGATCACCATGCGAGCAGGAAGATCATGGCCGTCCGACTGAACGCCGTCGCGGAGGATGAAGCGACCGCCGGGGGCGAGGGCTTCGTAGACCTGCGACTCGATGAGCTCCAGGGCAGCCTTTCCCAGGAAGGAGTAGACCTCATGGTACACCGAGCTCGCCACGATGGAGTCGAAGCGGCGACCGCCGAAGGGTGCTGGATGCTCTCCGAGCACCGTGGTGGCGAAGTCCACGCTGGGATTGCTCTCGAAGCGCTCCGAGAGCTTGGCCACAGCGTCTGCAGACGCATCCAGCGCGAGGACTGTCTCGATCTCCGGCCTGGCAGCGATGAGCTCAGTGAGCGAACCTGATCCGGGGCCGAGCTCCGCGACCGCCGGGCCAGTGACCCAGCGGAGAAGCTCAGCCTTCTGATCGACGGCCGAGTCCATCCTCTGGAAGTAGAGCTCGCTCTGATCCTTGAACTCCATGGTTCTCAGTTTCCGTTCTCGGAAGCCTCAATGAGCTCCCGGTCTGTGCGCCTGGGGCCTCGAGCGAGGAGCACCGGCTTCGTGTAGAGCCTTTTAGCCACTTCCTCGAGGAGAGTTTCCTCGTCGAGGTACATGAACAGCGTGGGCTTTCCGAGGACCTCTTCCTCGAGGAAAAGATCGCTGTTCAGGGTCGGGAATGGGCCGTCGAGCTCCATCTTGAATTCCCACTTCTCAGCGGGGTTCAGATCTCCACCGTAGCTCCAGATCGAGAGGATTTCTCCGGTCGACTGGAGGGAGAACACATCGAGATGGGACACCGAAAAGCCGTCGAGCTGAATGCCGCTGCGATCCAGGACCGTTCGAGCGTAGCCCAGGAGTGGGAGATCCAGGCTTGAGGTCCTGAAGTCTCCCTGCCAGCGTCCCCAGCTGTTATCGTCTGCGGGCAGATCATCCTCGGCGAGAGGGGCAACTTCGTGGGAGGGGAAGGGTCCAGCCCCGTGGCGAGTCGTGTAGCTCCGCAGGAGGCCCAGCACATAGGGAGTGTGGCCTTCCTCGTAGAGCCACTCGAGAACCCCCGAGGGTACAATCTGAGACCAGGTGGTGTGAGGGTGGAAGCCCCAGCTCTCGTCGAGGAGGAGTCCCTGGCTTCCCTCGAAGATCACCGTGCCGAGCTCCATTGTGCGAAGGAGCTTGGCGTTGAACTCAGCGTCCTTGAGGATCTCAATGCTGCTGGCGATGCTAAGGAGCTCTTCCGCGATCTCGGGAATTGAGCCGTAGTTGAGCTCGCTCTCCAGGGAGGGCATGAAGTTCTTGGCAGCGTCAATGAGTTCCTGCGCGTAGGCCGCCTGATGCTCAAGGATTGCCTCGATCTGAGCAGGTCGATTGGCCTCAGCTGCTCCTAGGAGCTTTCCGGCGCTGAGGAAACCCTCTCCGCCGAAGGTGGGGCCTGAGATCTCGAAGTTGCCGACGAACTCTCCCTCCTCGACGCTGTGCTGATCGGCGTAGCTCTGTACGATGGTCTCACCGATGCCCAGGCCCGTCGAACCGTGGCGAGCATTGCCCCGGAGGATCTCTCGGGCTCGATTGAGTGCCACATGGATCGGCGTCGTGATGCGAGCGTTCCCATTGACCGTGATCAGCGAAAGGGGATCGTGGATGCCCTTGGACTCCAGCTCGACTGCCTCCCCCATGAGCGCCTCGAGGTTCACCACAACTTGCTCATCGAGGAAGGTGGGCAGCCCCAGGAAGGTACCGGAGCCGAACTGCCGGAAGGTGTGGTGACGATCTCCGTGGCGCACATTGTGGGCAGCGTTGGCTCCACCCGACCAGCGCACAACGGCAGCCGCGTCGGGAATGGCCCAGCTCAGGTAGTCGACTGTGGAGCCCTTGGCCTCGTCTCCGTAGGACAGTCCGAGGACGATGATGGGCTGCTTGAGCCGGTGGCCCGAGAGTGGAGAGGTTTCACCATAGCGAAGTTCGCGCTTCGGGATCCGACGCCAGGCCTCGAGATCGTCCTCTACGAGGTGGTAGCCGTCTTCCTCATGGACGAAGCCCTCAGTGCCGTAGGGCGAACCATCGTCGGCACGCTCCGACCAGTAGACTCGAAGCCAGTCCCCGTCGAAGAGAGCCTCGAAGACCGTGCCGTTGCGAGGCGCCGAATCCAGAGAACCCATGGTTAGGACTCCTCGGCCCAGATGTCGATCTCGACCCTGCGAGGCTTACGCTTGCGCTTGGGCTTGACCCAGTTGTTACGAAGCTGCCAGGGCTGCGGCGCCTTGCCGAAGACATCGTCCTCGCGCTGCTCTTCTGACAGGCTGATGAGATCCTGCGAATCGATCGGTTCCATGGATCCAATGGTACACGGAACCGCGTAGTCTCGCAACTTTCCCCGGGCTACCAGAGCCTTCGGTGCCTCAGAATCCACTCCTCCGCAAGTCTTCGGAGGCTCCCGTCTGCCTGGAGCTCCTCGATGACTTTCTTCACGGCTGGCCTCATCTCAGGGTCTTCGGGGTCCAGGTTCTGGCGATCCCAAGCCATGTTTCTGATGAGATAGCCCGTGAAGTCATGAGTCTCTGGGAGATTCAGCCCCTCGATGACCTCAGAGAACTCCTCTCGAAGGAGCTCCACCATCACATCGACCTCAGAGGGGCCTCTCCAGATACCTATGCCCATGGAGCGCTCAAGCGCGATGGTGCCACAGCCTCCGGAGCTATTGAGATCTGGTAGCCCATCGATCACGCAGCCACCCTGGCCGAGCTCATCTCCAAGGTCCCAGCCTTCCTCGGAGGGCTTCTCGGAGCTCATCGGATCTTCCGATCCCGGTAGTCATCGATGAAGCTGTCGATGCGCCTGAGATCCTCGTCGGTGAGCCCAGTGAGACTGTCGGTCTTGATGGGGAGGATCCGAGGATTCCGCAGGGTCAGGAAGGCCGGTGGAAGCTCATCATCGATGAGCACGATGGGATCGGGTGCATCCTCAAGGAAGAGCCGGAGCCCGTCTCGCTTGTACCAGTCGCCCGGATTCTGGTAGGTCTCATCGAAGCTGATCCACTCGACGGGCTCTAGACCCAGCTCTTCGAGAATGCTGTTGGCATAGCCCTGCCAGGTGGTGCTCCAGATGAGCTCGACTCGCTCGTCTTCCCTGCGCTCCTTGAGCCACTGAAGTACCTCATTGCGGACCCTCCAGCTGGCGTAGCCGCTTCCCGAGAAGGTCCTGTAGCTCCCCTCGGGAAGCCTACCCTCAGGAGCTACGGCTCCATCGAGATCCATGAGGATACGCACGGTGTTCTTACCGAGGCCGAAGCGTAGCCTTTCGAAGAAGCTCAGGTCGAGGTTGTCTGCCATCTGTGAAGTCCTTTCGAGGGGTCTAAGAGGCTGACCTGAGCCCTCGGAGGTGCTTCTCGATCCGCTTCCTTGCCCATTCCCTATCGAAGGAGCTGTTCTCTCTTCGCCATCGAAGTTCCTGGAAGCGGAGTTCCCTGTTCAGCATCCGCTCATCACCCGTAAGGTAATAGTAGCTCAGCCGATCCCAGAGGCGAGCGTCGTAGTCGAGGTTTTGAGCAGTGGAGATAGCTCTATCCGTGCTCTCGCTCTTGAGCTCGACATCCTGGAGCACGGGAAGCCAGATAGCGTCGAGCTCGCCGAGTAGGCTGTCCCGGAGCCCGTGGGCTTCCTCGGTGGTTGCAGCGAAGCAAGGAAAGCCGTGGAGCCCGCCCAGGGCGTAGGGTCCCGGAAGATGATCCCGCCAGCTGATGCCAGCTTCCTGCAGTCTGTTCCGAAGGTTCGGCCCAACGATCCAGAGATACCAGCTCTCTCGGAGCTCAGTACGGGCGAGGGTTACGAGTTCGGGATAGTCGAAGAAGTAGTCTTCCTGACCGCGGATGTCCTTGAGATCGCTCAGCGTCCAGGGTCCTGCAGCAACGCTAGTGGTGTAGGGAGTACCGTCAGCGTCCCTGAAGACTGGAGTCATGTTGGTGAGGTAGTCCTCGTTGCCGTGCATGCTGCCCCAGGCGCCGATGGGCTTTAGCTGGTCGAGTTCCATTGGGTCTCCTTCGGTACCGCGACAAAGAGCGAGGGGCTCCCCGGTACGGTACCGAAGAGCCCCTCTGAGAAAGGCTAGAGCCTGAGGACTAGGCCTGGAGCTCGAGCGCCTCTTCGTGGTTGGCGATGGTGGTCGCGATGAAGTCGGCCACCGTGTCCGGGTTGTCGAGCTTCACGAAGCGCTCTCCGAGGAGGCCGCTCCAGTGGCGCTCGACCTCCGAGTCGTTGTAGTAGGAAGTGAGGTTCGGAAGGATGAAGAAGACTTCCCACTTCTCCTTGAGCTTCTCGTAGACCGCCTCCACAGCGATGTCCTCGCCGGTGTCATCCGAGCCGAGCCACTTGGAGATCGAGCGGCTGTAGAGCCGATCCTTGTTGAGCTCGTCGCCGATGATGAAGAGGTAGCCCTTCTTCTGGCGCTTCACCCAGGCGTCGGTCTCCACATGCTCGTTGATGAAGTGGGCAGCGAGAGCGTAGCCCTCGCGCTTGTCGCCGCCTCCACCGCCCTCGAGGAAGACCTCTCGGAGCTGGTCGTCCACCCGGTTGTCGGACTCGAACTGACCGATCTGGATGGGAACCGAGTCGTAGACATCGTCTCCGATGGCGCCCACCATGATCTGGGGATCCTTCACATAGGAGCCCCGCTCGAGGATGCCGAAGAGGTCGCCGAGCTTCTTCTGAAGCGTCACCGGAACGGCCCGCATGGATCCGGTCACATCGAAGAGGGTGACGATGGGAGTGCTCTCGGGGTGTTCAGCGGAATCCCGCGACTCCCGGAGCTTGACGCCGTTCACATCGAGGACAGCCGAGGCCTTCCTCTGGTTACGGGGAACCGAGCGCTGTGTCTCGGTGTAGGCGAAGTCGGCCTGACCCGTTGCTGCTCGAGTCGCTGCGGCCTGATGGTATGTTGCTGCGTTGAACGCTCCTGCACCCATGGTGCTTCTCCTTTACTGTGGTTGCCGAAGACCATCCGATCTCCGATCATCACCATGCTATCACAGTGAAAGCATGGCTACAACTCAGCTACTTCTCGAAGAGTCTTCGATAGCCTCGAGACTCCAAGCCCCGGGCGTTCTGAGAGAGCTCGAGCTCTCCGAATTCCATGCCGAGCTCCAGTCCCCGATCCACGAGCCCGTCGAGATTGAGGTTGGCCCGGAAGCGCTCCTCCCTGCTCACAGTTGAAAGTGCCTGGTAGCCGAAGACGCCGAGGAAGACCACCCGGCTCCCCCTGGCCCGATCCTTGGCGAGCTCCAGGAACTGCTCCGGCATGCGCTGGGAAGGCGCACCCCCACTGAAGTCGGTCTTGATGGGGATGCCGCTGTCGAGCTCCGCGAGCACTGAGATCAGGGGTGTCTTGACCTCGACCCAGAGCTCCGGTGGTTCGCCGGCGCCCAGGGAGAAGTCGATGCGCTTGCCAGCGAGCTTACGCTCCCGTCGGAGTGTGTCCCGAGGGATGCCCCGAGAGAGCTCCGGCAGAAGGTCGGCTGCGAGCAGGCTGCCCACATAGCGGTTGCTGGCTCCCTGGTTGATGCCGATCCACTGGAAGTCCTCGTGGTCCCGGTCGTAGTGGCTTCCAATGGCCTCCACCGTATGGCTCGTTGCACCCTTGGCGTAGGGACCCGAGAGGAGGCAGGGCAGCCCATCCAGAGTCAGTCCGCCGATGCGACCGCCCACCGGCACGAAGCATCGATGGACAGTTCCATCAGGTGCTGCCACCTGAGCCACATAGCGGTTGGGCCTCTCGATGATCTGAGCTTCGAGGAGAGGCGAGTCGTAGATCAGCGACTGACTCGCTCCGTCGAGATGAAAGTCTACCGCCATGGGCTAGAAGTCCACCTGGACCTCGCGCTTGACCAGGTTCTCATCGTGGAAGAAGACTCGGTAGGACTGGAAGGTAGCCTCTCCGTGGGTGTCGTAGGCATAGAGAGTGGTCACATCGCTGGGCCACTCAGGCATCGCGTCGATCTTGGCCTGAAGCCGCAGCGCCCGCTCTCGTACACCTTCCTGGAAGGCTTCCACGCGCCTGCCAAGGTCGATGAGCTCTAGCCATTCCTCCTGCGACTTTGGAGTGTAGAGCCACTCCTCTTCGGCGTGATCTAGGCTCGTTCCACCGAACCAGGGCTCGAATCCGGGAACCTTGGTGTAGCTGTACTCTTCCCCGCCGCCTCGGCCGTGGGGGTAGAACTCCCGAAGGCTGTCGAGGAGTCCGAGGAGGTTGCTGAGGAGCCCCTCATCCACACCGGGCTGGAAGCCGAAGACGGTGAACTTCTCGTAGTCGTCTCCGTCTCCGCTCATGACCTCGATCTCGACCGAGTAGCGATTGGCTAGAGCAGTGGCCGGAACTGGATCTCCGATGGTGAGGTTCATGGGTAGCTTCTTTCTCTAGACTTTGGTTTCGAAGGTGAGGTAGGGCTGCTTGGGGTGCTCCTGGGGATTGAGGTACTCGCCGTAGCCAGGATCCATGCAGATGATGGCACTGTCGGCGACGAAGACTACGGTGCGGAGCTCATCCTTGAGCACCTTGGCATTGCGTCGGAACTCCATGGGAGTGTTGGCGTACCAGGTATCCTTTGAGAAGTAGAATGGGGCGCTGTGGCCGATGAGCTGACCGAAGGGCATCCTTTCCCCGTCCTTGCGGTGAGCCATCTCCCAGTAGGCGTGGGTCTCGCCAGCAGCTCGAGCCCAGACGGGGCCGACGACGCCGAAGCGCTGCATGCCCATGGCCTCGCCGACGGACTGCATAGCCCAGTCGGAGTTCTCCACGAGGAGATCGGCTGCCTCCCTGGCCGACTGCGGCCCACCCAGGTTCTTCCAGACCGGGAAGGTCAGGCCACCGTGGGTGGCAAGGAAGGAGCCGATGAGCTCCTCCTGACCGAGAGGCCGATTGCCCTCGGTCCAGCGCTGGGGGAGCACATCCTCGATGGCCCAGGCGATGCGAGCAGTGCGGCTGTCGTACCAGTCCTGGAGGATCTCCACTGTATAGCCGTTGCAGTCACAGGCCCAGAAGGAGATACCCTGCTTCAGATGCTGAGACTCGTGGTTGCCGAGGACTTGGAGCCACTGGCCGGGGCTGTTGCGGATGAGATCGTCCACGAGGCCTACGATGGTGTTGCTGTAGGGTCCCCGGTGGATGAGGTCGCCGAGGTGAACGATGAGCACGCCCTCGGGGATGGTGCGCTTCTCAAGGTCCACGCCGATCTCCTGAAGGCTCGCAAAAAGCTGCAGTCCGTGGCCGCCTGTGTCCCCGAAGACATAGACCTTCTGGGTCATCTGCTTACCTCCTGTGTGCAGTCCTGTGGCCTTTAGCCGAAGTAGTGGGGGATGTAGAACCTGGGGTCCCAGTGAGGGGTTTCACTGCGCTGAGCGAGCCAGCGATCCCGGAGCTCCATGAGAAGCCTACCGAGCCGGTTCTCGCCAGTTCCATCGACTCCCCAGTAGCGGTCGCCCCAGTGATTGCCTTCCTCGAGGTAGTAGCCCTCGAGGCTGAGGAGCTTCTCTCGAAGATCGGCATGCTGGCTGAACTTCGCCCGGATGGCCCGACCCATTGCTCGATCCCGGTGAAGATTCCAGGCGGGCACATTGAGGTTGGGGATCTTACGGCCGAAGCGCTTGGTCTTTCCCGGAGTGTCCAGGGTTGCGACCTGATCGAAGAGCTCCCGGCGCTCCTCGCGCTCAGTCTCGGCGAACTCGAGCTTCGCCATCTGGAAGAGCTGCTCGGTGGAGTCGAAGCGGTGGCGCTCACCGAAGGCTTCGAGCTCGATGGGCGCTACCCAGAAGTTCGACAGCCATCGGTTCTCCTCGGAGAAGGAGAGGATTTGCCTGTCCTCGCTCATGGTTTGCTCGCTTCCGTCTGTGGCCATGATCCTATGGTACCGATCAGCCCCTGCGGCGACCGATCTTCACGGTGATTGAGTTGGGGGCCACCTCGGTGAAGCCAGCATCCACGACCTCCACGAGCCACTCAACAGCATCCTGATCGAAGCTGTTGACCACGCTCATGGTCTCGATGGAGGGCTGGATCTCCGGGAAGCGAAGCTTGAGGATCTGAGCGGCGTGGGCGGCCTGAGCCATCATCTTGCCGGTGGAGGCTCCCAGCGCACCGTCGTAGGCCAGGATGAGCTCCTCCTTAGACGGAGACTGAACTGTATCGTGCTTCGGATAGTCGAGCCCCGCGACCTGGAGAGGCTTGACTCGAGGATCCTGGTCAGAGAGCTCGTAGGGCGGGAAGCTCAGGAGCTCGATGAGCTCGTCTCCGACTCGGATAGCGCTGTGAATGGACTGCGGGTCCTCGATGAGTCCGGTGAAGCGCTGCGGATTGGCTCGCTTGACGATCTTCCGGAACTTCCCGGTCTTCCAGCGATCCCAGGGCTCCTGCCAGTCCTGGCTCCAGGACTCCGATTCGCGAAGCTCCACGAGCTTGGCCATGTGGGCGAAGGACGCGAGGAGGCACTGTTCGTGGCTCAGGTCCTGGTTTTTGTCCCGGAGGAGCACGATGGGAAGGGCCATCGGGCTGCGTGAGCTGGAGCTCAGGGAGATGTGATGGGTATTGCCTCGGGATGCGGAGGGGGAGACCATGGGAAGGCCCTTTCGGAAACAGCGTGGAGCTTACTTTGGGATTCGGAGGACCTGGAGGTAGGTCGCGGCGATGAGTACAACTGTATGAAGTTAGAAACTGGCGGTCAAATCGGAAACGCCGTTCATGTTTCGCTTTCTGACCTGCCTATTGGCACCTTTTCGGGTGCCAAAGCCGGCGAAAACAGCAAAGAGCGGCGAAACCGGAAGTCCACAGACCTCTAGCCTCGCCGCTCTCTGCTGTTTTAGCGCTCAAGGAATGGAACCTCGTCCTTCAGGGGGTAGGCTTCGGCGTCCCGGCGCTTCAGGATGTTCTCGTAGACCCCGCGGGTGGCCTCGGGGAGGGACTCCACGAAGGGGATCACGAGCTGGTCCAGGATTCGGTTGACGGCGGTATCTACGACCTCAACCTCTCCGTCGGTGAGATCGCGTTCGTCTTCGGCCACGAGCTCCCGGAGCCAGTCTTGACTGTACTCGGGGCTGACGAGGAGCTCGACGATTGCGTGGGTGACGAGCGCATCGAGGTCGGGGTTCTTCTGGTCGGTGTTTTCCATGAGTCCAATCCTACACCATGATCTTCTTGAGCACAACTGGCAGCTGAACACAGCCCACTGACAGTAGGAGCCTCCCTGAGCGTCCTGGAGCCCTTTCCCGTCGGATCGCTCATGGTCCCTGCTCAGAGGGCTTAGGCTGTCACTGAGCGATCAGCCGTCCTGGAGCACTTCGCTCTCCCGGCTGAGGTAGGGAGCCGAGAGCTCGTTCACCGTGAGCTCGTGGAACTTGCGGGCGCCGTAGATCCGATGGAGCTTGAGCTGGAACTCCATGAGGATGCGCTGGTAGCTCAGGAGATCGCTTCCGGAGCTGTCAACCTTGAGATCGAGATGGCCCACCCGGTTCTTCTTGTAGTCCCTGCCCGCCTGGCGGATGAAGGTCTGAATCTCGTCGCTCTCCCTGGAGCCGTCCGAGTAGACGGCGATGAGCTTAGCGAGATTGTCCAGGGGGAAGCTCGTCGGATCCTCTTCGGGTTGCCAGCCCAGGAGGATGACTCCGTGGCCGAGAGGGTGAACGAGGAAGTTCTCCAGCCTGAGATCAGGCTGTCGCTCCGCGTAGATCAGCACGGTGAGCACCCGGCTGATGATCCAGGCCCAGTCTCGACCTCCGATGCCGTTGGGGTGGCTGAGAGCGAGCTCATCCAGGGTGTAGCCGCCCTCGACCACAGCGAAGGCAACCCAATGGTCTTCCTCGTCGCTGTCCACGATCTCCGGGATGTACTTCTCGTAGTCCTGTTCGCGAAGCTTCTCTCGGATCCCATTGTAGGCGTCGATGTAGTTGGCGAAGCTACCGGCTCCGGGCTCCGGTGGCTCGAAGACCTCGATGTAGGTGTCGGGAAGCTCTGTGGCGAAGCGTGAGAACTGCTTCTCCGAGTAGATCGGATTCTCGCTCACACGGTAGCCCGCTTCGATGGGTAGGACCATGGGAATCTCCTTCTGGGGTGGCCCTAGAGCCGGCCGGCCTCGATCTGCTCTTCGGTGGGAGCGAGCTGGGGCTGATCGATCTCGTAGTTCTCGTACTCGTGGTCCTTGCGGGAGTTGAGGATCCAGCGAGCGAGATTGGTGGTCCGACCGCGGTACTCCTTCTGAAGATCCTGCGCCCGCTCACTGTGGGCGATGAGCTCGATGTCCCGGGCGTCCTCGATCTCAGCGCTGTAGTTCCTGATGGTGGAGCTGAACTTCTTCACGAAGGACTTGGCCTTCTCGACGAGCTTCTCGCGCATGGGTGCGGGGAGCGCCTTCAGGATGTCCACATCCATGCCGAAGAGAGCTGCCACAGATGCCTGGTCATCGTCTCCCTTGAGCTCGTGGAGCGCCTCCAGGGTCCGGGGAGCCTTCTCGAAGTCGAGATCGTGTTCCTTGATGAGCCGATCCAGGGCGCGGTTGAGCTCGTCCTCGTAGTCGCTGGCCTTGATGTACCAGCCCTCTGCGTAGCGCTCTCGGATCTTAGCCACCGCGACCCGGTTGACCTCGTCCTCCGACTGAACGATGTAGATCTCGTCGCCGTACTTCTCTTCGAACTTGAAGATGGCGGGATAGCTAGCCTGTCGCGGCATGGTTCACTCCTGTGCTTACTGTATGATCTAAGGGATGTCAAACGGTCTGGGGAGACCAGACCAGGGGCTGAGGATTCTTGTCGCTGCTTGCGCCGCTGTAGCCGAACTCGATGACCCAGCAGGGAAGACAGGCATCGATGAAGCGAGCCTCGCCGGTCTTCCGGTAGTGGCCCGGATCGAGCCGGAGCTTCGAAGCACCGCGCTCCATGGTCCCGCCGGTGCGGAGCTCGATCTCGTCGTCGGCCCTACCACCGCAGTGGGAGCAGCTACGCTCCGGATTGGTAGCGAGCACGCGAGTGAGCTCCTCGCTGTAGAGCTCTTCGATTCGCCGCCGTTCCATGAGGTTGGCGGTGGGCTCGTGAACGATGCCTTCCTTGGCATCCTGCTCTCGAACGATGGCCTTCACCGTGGAGATCGGCACCTTGTAGCGTTCGGCAGTGATACGCAGGGCTTCCTGCTTTCGAGCACCGGCTCGCGTCTTCGGTCCCCGGTAGATGCCCTTGAGCGTTGCCCGGTATCCACCGTAGATCGAGCGATCATCGGGAGTCTGATTGGTTGACATAGGACCATCCTATATGGGAAGCGTTCCTATGGCAACTGCGAAAAAGTCCTACCAGGATGTTGCATGGGCTAAGCCGGTGTGATAGAGTGTTCTGCAACACGCCTTTGTAGCTCAATTGGTAGAGCGAGAGCCTCTAAAACTCCAGGTTGCGGGTTCGAGTCCCGTCGAAGGCACGACGGCAACAGCCGTTCACTCAGAAGATCCATCCGACAAAGTAAGGAAGAGAACCATGGCTCCCACCTAGGTTTCCGCCCACCCTCTCTACATCATCACACGCAGCGACTTGACCGCGGGCTACCAGATCGCCCAGACGGCCCATGGAGTCGCTGCTTTCGCTATTTCTAAGCACTCCGAGTTCCAGCAGTGGCACGAGGAGAGCCAGTACATCGTCGCCCTCCAGACCGAGGACTCTGGAAGCCTTGAGCTTCTCCTCGAGAGGGCACTTCGCCGGGGACTCACTCCCATTCCCTTCCGGGAGCCCGATCTTGGGGGCAGCCTCACCTCCGTGGCCTTCGTTCCCCACGCTGAGAATCGGCGCTTCCTCTCGGGGCTCCCCCTCGCCGGCCGTCGAGCCGGTGCTGTGAACAAGCACAGCGGGGAGGTCGGAGCATGAGCTACCCCACCGAACGGGCAGCCATCTGCGCCGTCTGCGGAGCGAAGCAGGGCCGTCCCTGCTACGGCAACGGTCCCATGCCCATCGGATCCCATCCCTCGAGGCTCCTTCGAGCCTACCAGGAAGAGATCAGCCGGCTCCGGGACCAGATCGATGAGCTCGCCATCTCCGGCGCAGCTGCTAGCAAGTGAAGACACTACGAGAAGGAAATAGAACCATGAACACTGTCACCGCCAACAACAAGACCGTCGTCGCCTACAACGCCCTCTTCGAGGCCGAGGCTGAGCTCCAGAAGGAACTCCGGGAGATCCAGGCGCGCATCGACGGAACGCGAGACGAGCAGCGTGAGCTCGTCGAGAAGCGAATCCGCAATCTCGCTGAGATCGGCCAGCGAGTCTTCCGAAAGTGCATCCCCGACTACTACGCCGTGCCCAATCACAAGGCCAAGGAGATCCTCGGTGAGCTCGGCTGGATCTACGGCCTCGGCAAGTTCGTCAAGCTCAACGGCCACAGCATCCAGTTCGAGGGTGGCTCCATGGTCCGAGAGTTCCTCCACATGAGCGACCGGGACTTCGCCAAGCTCATCCGCCAGAAGGTGCGCGTCTGGAAGGATGCTCAGAAGGCCGAGCGAATCCAGGCCGAGGCCAAGAGCCTGGAGAGCGCTCGAAAGGCCGTCGAGGAGGCGCAGCGAGTGCTCCTGAAGGCCGAGAAGGCGGCCGAGGAAATTGAGGCCGCAGAGCGTCGGGCCGAGGCCAAGCTCCAGGCTAAGGCTGAGCACCGAGCCAAGCGTGAGGCTGAGCTCAAGGGCTAAGCTAAGACGAGGAAGGGCGGACAGCTATCATCAGCTGTCCGCCCTTCCCTGCGGCTGGAACTACGCTCAGATGAGCTCGGCGAGCTTCTTCTGGGCGGGAACCTTCAGGGTTCCGTTGCGGGACACCATCGAGGAGTCGAGCTCGTAGCCAGCACTTCCTGAGGCTGCTGCCTCAGAAGCTCTCTGGGCTGCGGTTTCCTGCAGCGCGGAGAGCCTGTCGAAGACCTCAGCCTTCGCTGGTCCCGTTGCACCCGCCCTCTGGCTCAAGATGCCCGCGAGGCTTGCGCTGGGCACCTTTGTGGCGCTCTTGGAGTTCTCGATGGCACCGTAGATTCTCTCCATGGCGTCATCGCTCCTGCCCACGAGGCTCTCGTAGTTGTTTACGAGCCTATCGTAGTCTGCCTTGCTGCCCCTCTTGCCGCCGGTGTTCATGTAGAACACTGCTTCCTTGGTGCTGACACCCTGGGAGAGCACGGCGTGGATGTCCGGGTGCTCTTCCTGGCCACCCTGTAGCACGAAGGCGCCCGCCATGGCCTGAGAGGCGCTCAGGGCGAGCTCCCGGCGCTCTGCCTTCGTGGGGCCGTCTCCGATGCCTCCCGCCCGGCGGATGATGCCGGCCCGGGAGAGCCCGTCGGTGACTGAGGTCGGAACCGCGCTGAAGTCTCTGGCGCTGAGGGCGGCTGTCACGACACGACCTGCCTGGCGTACCGTGGCCATGTCGGAGCTGGGTACGCTCTGGAGAGCGTCGTGGGCAACGCCCCAGCTCGGATCCCTGCCCTCATCTGCGCGCTTTGCGATGAAGCTCTTCTGCATGGCTGCCTGCTCGAGCTTCGATGCCTTCTTATAGCGATCTGCCTCTGCCTTGCCCAGGCCCGTTGCGGATCGAATCGCCTGATCTGCGCGCTCGATGGCCTGAGCGGCGAGGAGCTTAGCGGAGGAGTCCACATGGGTCCTGGAAATGTCGGCGGCGAGCTTCCTGTCCACGAGCTTGCCGGTCGCATCGTAGTGGGCCACAGTGGTGGTCTCATCAGCAGGAACTGCCTCACCCTTAAGCTTCCTCGTGGACACTGCGCGCTCTACCCGGGTTGCTCCGTAGCTCGCGGCGGTGATGAAGCCACCGTTGAGCTCCTTCCCGTCCTCGCTGACCACCTGCGGGATGATGACATGGCCGGTGTTCTTCTGCGTGTTGCCACCGACTGTCCTCAGGGATCGGCCGATGGCCTGAGTCATGGCTCGCTCGGATGTCTTGGACTGGTCAGAGATCACCACCGTGTCGATCTCGTTGATGGAGATGCCCTCTGAGAAGATGTCCACATTGGCGAGCACCTTCTTGTGGGGCGACCAGCCGCCCTGAGCATCCTGCTCGGTGTAGTCCCTGCCCTTGAACATGGAGAACGCCTTGGCGCGGCCATCCTTGGCCTCTCTGGTCTCTCCCGAGTAGGCAGCGACGGCCTCACCGTGCTCGGCGATGAGCCGAAGCCGTGCTCTTCGGCGAAGCTCCGGGTCAGAGGCGTTCTGATTGGCCGTTGCGGTCTCAAGATCCATGCGGCCACTCTGCTCGATGGCAACCTCTCGGAAGTTGTCCCGGAAGGCCCGAGCCTGGTCGATGGAGCCCGTGTAGGCGAGAGCGTTGTGGACGGGGTTGCGGAGCTTTCCATCCTCATCCCTGACGGGGTCTGCTGTCATGGCCTGCAGCGTAGCGCTCACGGCGCTGTAGGTCTGAGCAGTGAGCGTGCGCGGGCCCTGGGGGTCTGTCGGGGCAGTGGTGTAGTTTCCTCCAGCGTCAACGAATCCATTGGCGTCGGTGGCCTGTCCGCGAACAACCGCCGAACGAAGCTGGTACTCGGGCTTCGTGAGGTAGCCCTCTGAAATCGCAGCCTGCTGGGTGATGGCTCCACTGACCCGGCCGAGGATCTTCTCATCGTCTGAGTAGACCGTGAGGCGCTCCTTGCCGTTTGTGCTCATCTTGGCGACCTGGGCCTGGAGAGCTTCGATCTGCTCCTCCCGGGTCTCACCCTTGGCGGATGTCTCGTCGTCGTCGGGAGAGTCAGCTAGGGGAGGAGTAGCGGTGGCGTAGAGCCGGTGCTTAGCCTGGATGGCACCGGGGATCTCGTTGACGAAGCTCCGGTAGCCTGAGTTCTCGGCGTTCTCATCGGAGCTCACCGACTTCTTCTGGCCTAGGATGTTGTGGGCCTCGTCGTTCATGAGGAGATCGGCTTCGGCGCGCTCACCGATGAGCGCCTGCACCTGCTGAACCTTGTCCGAAGACTGGTAGGTAGAGACGATGACGACTCGCTTGCCCTCGTCCAGGGCTGCTTTCCAGCGTTCGGCGATGCGCTCAGGTGAAACAGCTCCGTCTACCTTGATGCCATCCTTAGAGTCCGAGTGGATCTCGATGACCTCGACCTCGTAGTCCTTGCCGTAGTCGCCGATGGCCCTGTCGTATTCCCCATTGGCATCGGGACGAAGGTCGGCCGCGGTGTCCACGGCGAGCTTCCGGGAAGATGTGAGCACGATGGCCACACCGTTGGCATCCTCCTCATCCATCATCCGACGCATGAGCTGACGGCCCATGTAGGACTTGCCGGTTCCACAGGCGGCCACGAGCTGAGTGTTGCCGTCCTCGAGGAGGGCGTTGGCGGTCTCATTGAGGGCGTCGATCTGGATGGAGCGGGGCTTCATTTCTCCGTAGTAGCCTCCTTCCTCGAGGCTGAATCCTGCGGTCTTGGGGCTGCGAGCCCTGCGGAAGCTCGATCCCACTGGGCCGTGCTCCTGCTGGTCGGCGTAGGCGGCCTCAGCTTCCTCTCGAGTGTCGTAGTGACCTCGAGCCTCGAAGGGGCATGTGCCGACGGTCACACTGCATTGTGTGATGTTGCCGTCATCGTTGATGTGCTGCCGGCCCTTTGCCATGGTGGGTCTCCTCCGAGTTGCTCTGCGCTCGTTTCTAACGCCGAACTTCCGGGTGGTTGCAGGGGAGGAGATGGTGCTCAGCGGCAGTAGGATCAGCTCTAGGCGCCCCACATAGCGAAAGCCCACACGCATTTGTCGGAAGATGCGTGTGGGCTTAGGCTGGCAGCTAGAGGATCTGCACCGTGATGCGAGTGTAGGCCATGTGGCTCATGGTGGTGAGCCAGCCCTCTGGGTCGGCGAGGAACTGGGTTGACTTACCCTCTACGAGGGCTGGTGGCAGGTGCTCCGCCCAGCCTTTGGAGTCAAAGTTGTCCTCGGGAGCAACTCCCTCCGCGCGAACTCGAAGAGGGTCGGTGAGGACCTCGATGGTCTTCCACTTGCCGGCACTGAACTGGCGAATCTTTGCGCGCATGGTGCGTCTCCCTCTGGACTATGGCGCTACCATACCGAAACTCAGAACGGATCGGTCTGACCGCTATCCTGCAAGTAGCCATTGAGGGGTGAGATTCGCTCCTGTTCGAGGAGGTAGTCGATGCGCTCCATCGTAGCCTGGCCCCGGTCTGCATCGATGGTCCTCGAGTCGACCCAGCCCTGAACTTCAGCCCGAGCGCTCTTCAGTGCTTTCAGCTCATCTTTCTGGAGCGAAAGCTCGCCATCGGGAATCCTGTAGCCTGTGCTGTAGTAGTCGGTTCTATCCGAGCGAAGAGGTTTGTTCTCGGTGAAGATACTCCAGTTGTAGTGGACGGCTCTAGTTGGGTCGGGAAATCCGAAGGAGTTGTCGATGAGTCGAATGCGGTCTCGAAGGCCGCCCTTGTGGTCAGGCTCAGCTCCGAAGAGCATGTTCTGATCGTGGCGGTCCAGGTTCCCGAGAACGAAGTCGAAGATCGCTGCCTTCCTGAAGTCCTCTCGAAGTTCAGGCACTTCCTCAAAGCTTCGAAGCGAGTCAGCGTCCTCATAGACCTCTCGCTGGATGGAGCCGAGCTTTCCGTCGATCTCTCTGAGCACGGTTTCGGGAACCAGCTTGTCGAAGCCCGGACCCATGGCCCGAGAGAGCCTGTGAGCATTGACCTCACTGATGGCAGCCTGGAGCGTGTTGGTTCCGAAGTTAGCGAACTCGCTCTCCTGGTAGCTGTTCTCGCCGAAGGGCTTGAAGTAGCCGTAGTTCCCATCCTCGAGCTCGTAGCGCTGCACCGTGCTGATTCCGTTGGTGAGCCAGCTCTCATCCTCGCCGGGGATCTCCATGTAGGAGAGCTTGCTGATGTTGCTCAGCGCAAGCCTCATGGCGATGGCTCGATCCTCGTCGCTGTAGCTCACTGCCTTAGCGAGAGGAGTGTACTTGGACTGGTCGCTGAGGCTGTTGGTTGCCCTGTTGCGGAGCTCGATGTCCGGATCTTCCTTGCGAGCACCCGCGAGATGGTCGCCGTTGAGCTCTTCCTGTTCGGTCTCCCAGAGCTTCCACATCTCAGCTTCGGTGCCGTGGAGCTCCTCACCGAATCGGCAGGCGCGACCGTTTGGCCGCTCGGGATGCGCGTTGCAGGGGCCGGGGCCGTTCTTCCCGATGTGGTACTTCTGTGCGCCCAAGGTAGTTTCTCCAGATCTCAGCTGTAGTTCGATGCGGACACTGTTCTAACAGCTCCAGCGGGCCTAGTCCCAGTAGCCCTCGTCCTCGATCTCTTCCTCGGGCACATACCAGTCTGGCGATGCGTAGTGCTTGTAGTGGTACTGGGAGAAGTTGGGAACTTCGCCCTTGTCGAGCAGATGATCGATGCGTCTGATGGTGGCGAAGCCTCTCCGAGAACCGATGGTCTTTCCGTCGATCCACTCACGCACTCCAGCGCGAGCTCTAGTCAGGGCTTCACGATCAGCCTCGGTGAGCTTGAGCTCGCCAGCCCGAGCGCCGTACTCAGGAGCCCAGGTACTCTTGCCTTCACCTGCTCCAGTGTTATCCGAGAATGAGCTCGCATTGACCGCGGAGGCTTTCTGGGGATCAGGAAAGCTGAAGGAGTTGTCGATGAGCCGCAACCTACTCACGGGTTCACCATCTGGACCCTCCTCGACTCCGTAGAGGTAGTTGAATCCGTGACGATCAAGATTGCCGATGACGAAATCAAAGATGGCAGCTCGCTTGTAGTCATCCTTGAGGAGTGAGCTCTCGGTGAAGCTACGGCTTACGGCTTCGTTCTCTGGAACTTCCTGCTGGATGGTTCCGAGCCGGCCGTAGACCTCCCGGAAAGTTGTCTCCGGCACGAGCTTTGAGAACTCGCCTCCGAGGAGCTGACCCATACGGTAGGCATTGACCTCGTTGATGGATGCGCCGATGGAGCTCACTCCGTACTTACCCCTGAAGAAACCCTCGTCGTAGCTGTTGTTCGAGAAGGCCTTGAAATAGCCCACCGCGCCATTCTTGAGCTCGTAGCGATCCACGGATGTGGAGCCGAGGTTGTCCCAGTCATCGTCCCTGCCCACGATGGGGCTGTGGGCGAGCTCGCTGAGATTGCTCAGGGCAAGCTTCATGGCAACCGCCTGCTCGCTGCTTCCGTAGCGCGCCTCCACCGTCTTCGGCGGCCGGTACTTCGTTCGGTCGCTCAGGTGCTTCACAGTGCTGCGCTCGTCGTAGCTCAGTGGCCTTCCAAGGCTCTTGCTGGCGCTCTCGAGGTAGGCCTCGTTCTCAGCTGTCTGACGAGCCTCCCAGAGCTCGGTGACCTCAGCCCTGGTGCCGTGGTCATCCGCACCGAAGCGGCAGGCTCGACCGTTGGGACGCTCGGGGTGAGCGTTACAGGGAGCTGGCCCGTTCTTGCCGATGTGGTACTTCTGTGCGCCCAAGGTGATTCTCCAGTTCTTAGCTACTGGAGGGAGTTCTAATCGTACGGTTGAGCTCGTCGATGTGGTCCCGAAGGGAGAGCATTCTGCCTTCAGTCGTAAGCCTGTCGATGCGGTTGACCACGGCCTGCCCGCGCTCCTGTGCGATGGTGCCCTGGCGCATCCAGCCTCGAACGCCTCTCCGGGCCCGCTTGAGCTCCTGGAGCTCTTCGGGAGTGAGCTTGAACTCGTCGTTCTCCATGAAGTAGCCCTCGAACTCTACCTCTTCCCCGCTCTCATCGAGCTCGAAGTCCCCATCGGTTCCGTCGTTGTCTGAGAACATGGAGTCATTGACCACGGGCTTATCCGAAGGTGCTGGAAAGCTGTAGGCGTTGTCGATGAGCCGAATCCTCTTGGAGGTCGATCCATCGGATTCGGCCACATCGCTGTAGAGGAAGTTGGCGTCATGGCGATCCAGGTTCCCGATGACGAAGTCGAAGATCGCTGCCTTCCGGTAGTCCTCTCGAAGCTCTGCGCTCCGGTGAAAGTTGGGAGGCATCTCGCTCGATTCGGGCACTTCCCGCTGGAAGCTCCCGATCTCCCCGTCGATCTCTCGCAGCACTGTCTCAGGAATGAGCTTCTCGTAGCTCGAACCGAGGAGCTGAGCCATTCGTCGGGCATTGACCTCGTTGATGGCCGCACCTAGAGTGCTCGTACCGAAGGATCGGAACTCGTGCTCGTCGTAGCGGCTGTTTTCCTGGAAGCTCTTGAAGTAGCCGATGGAGCCATCCATGAGCTCGTAGCGCTGAACGCTCGTGGTCCCTCCGGCCTTCCAGGACAGGTCTCGATCCTTGACTCGACCGACAGCGAAGTTGCTCAGGGGCAGAGAGCCGAGGTTCAGGGCCACGGACACATCCTCCTGGCTGTACTCGAAGCCATCCTCAGACACAGAGTAGTACCTGAGGGGGTCGCTGAGCATCTTCTGCATCCTGCTGCGCTCATGGCTGTTCGCAGCTGAAGCTCGAGATACGCCACCGAGGAAGCTCCCGTGGTCGGCCTCCTGCTCTGATTCCCAGAGCTCGATCATCTCAGCCTGGGATCCGTGGCGATCCTCTCCAAAGCGACATGCTCTACCGTTGGGTCGCTCGGGATGGGCGTTGCAGGGCGCGGGACCGTTCTTACCGATGTGGTAGCGCTGAGTGCTCACTGGAGGCTCCTGCTTTCAGGTTCTAGACAGGAGCTTCTCTAACGAAGGCACAGTAACGAGATCCGCTCAGTAGTCGTAGCTGGAGATCCCGTCGAAGTAGTCGGAGACTCCACCGAGCTTCCCCACCTTGAGGAGGTGGTCGAGGCGTCGCAGAGTAGCCTTGCCTCGCTCGATGCCGATGGTCCTAGCCCCGAGCCAGCCCTCGACTCCCACTCGAGCCTTCCCGATGAGCGCGACCTCCTCATCCCGGAGCTCCAGCTCCTCGAAGGGGATCTCGTGGACGGTGCCGCTGGGGCCGATCTTCCGCATGTTATCGCCGAAGACGCTCTGGTTGAGGAGGTAGCCACCCTTGCTCCCCGGGAAGCTAAAGCTGTTGTCGATGAGCTTGATGCGCCGACGGCCCGATGCGTCAGCGCCGTAGAGGAAGTTACTCCCGTGGCGGTCGAGGTTACCGATGATGAAATCGAAGAGAGCAGCTCGCCGGTGGTCGGCCATGAGCTCGTCTTCGGGCAGGTGCATGGTCTCGTCGACCTCGAGCTGAAGCGTTCCGGTCTCACCGGCGATGCGGCGAAGCGCAGTGGTGGGCACGAGCTCAGCGTACTCCCCGCCGAGGAGCTGCGCCATGCGGTAGGAGTTGATCTCGCTGATGGTGGCAGCCAGGGAGCTCATCCCGTAGTCTCGGAAATCAGATTCCGAGCGACTGTTGGACTGCAGGGGCTTGAAGTAGCCGGCCGTCCCGTCCTCGAGCTCAAAGCGGCGAACCACGGACCCACCCTCGCTGTACCAGTCCTTGTCCTCGTCTTTCACTGCCACGGTGGAGAGCGAATTCGAGGCTGTTGCTGCCAGGTTGAGGATGATATCCTGTTCGCTGCGGCTGTAGCACCAGCGGGTAGGCTTCGCGCTTCGATTCCAGTAGTTTTGTCGAGGCGAAGGTCGGTAGTAGGCACGAACTGCCAGGTCCTCGGCGGACTGTGCGGAGGTCTTCGATGCCACCGGGGATTCGAGAAGCGTTTCCATGGATCCGAACCTATCACATCATCCTGACTCGGGAAACCATCAGTCGAGGCGGTCGCCCCACTGACCCTTGGCGAAGGAGCGCTTGCGGTAGCGCTTCCGCCAGCCACCGTCGAAGGGCACGAGCTCCTCCTTCTCGTCGAAGGACGAGGCACCCATCTCCATGGACACCGCGTCAATATACATCGAGTAGGCACCCTCGAGGATGTGGAAGTGCGTGCTGTCCACGGGGAGCTCGTCCTTGTAGGCCTCGGCCAGGGGCGTGTCGATGCTCAGGCTCGGGCACTTGCCCGCGGCCACGAGCTCGTGGACCACATCGATCCACCAATCGTAGGGGAAGGGGATCAGGTCCTTGCCACGACCCGAGGTCTTGTAGCCGAGGAGCGTGACTCGCATGCCGACCTCTTCAGCCGCCATGAGGTACTCCTTGAAGTGATCCCGGTCGCCAAGCCCCATCACATAGTGAAGGTTGACCTTGCTCATGGGGATCTTGCCCTTGCCGAAGAGCTTGGCGCTCGAACGGATCTGAGCGGGCGTCTCAGCGCTGTAGGCAAAGCCACCGATGATGTGCCCGATCTCCGGCCAGAGCTTCCGAACGAGCCCGGGGAACTTGGTGGTGAAGTTGGGAGTGATGCCAGCTGCGTGGAACTTCTTGAAGGTGTCCACGATGTGGGGCGTCTCAAGGGGCTCGCCGCCTCCGATAGCGACCTCGAAGACCTTGGCCTTGGCGAGCTCGCTCACGATGAAGTCGATGTTCTCAGGAGTCGAGTGCTCACCGAAGAGCGTGGAGCCCTGATAGCAGAAGCTGCAGCCGAAGCTACAAAAGTCGCTTACCTTGATGTCTACGAGTTCGGGCTTCGAGGCCTTCTCGTACTTGCCCATGGCGAAGCGAAGCTTGGTGCCGTTGCGCCGGTCGAAGAGTGCTACGGCGTTCTTGTCGAAGCGCACCGCGATGGGGTTCTGCTTCTTGGCCTGGGTCCTGTTCATGGGTCTAACCATACACCATGAAAGCAGGTCTGTCACCGTGGCCAAAGAGCGCTCCTACTGGGTTCACCGAAGCTACGAACTTGTCACCATAGGATCACCGAAACTCTAGCCGACAGACCTGGAGGCAGCTTTGCAGACATTCATGCCCTACCAGAGCTTCGAGGCATCCGCAGCAGTCCTCGACAACAGGCGCCTCGGCAAGCAGCGCATCGAGAACCTGCAAATCGCCATGGCCCTCGTGGACAACGGGGGACTTCGAGGCGGCTGGAAGGCCCATCCAGCTGCCCGCATGTGGCATGGCCACCTGGCCTGGCTCGTGCTCTACCAGCAGGCGATCTGCCACGAGTGGATCATCGTGCGGGGCTTTAAGGACAGCTGCTGGGAGAAGACCCTGGACAATCTCGCCCGGGACCTTCCAGCAAGTCGGGCCTGGGATACTCTGAGCTCACCTGTGAGCCACAGCGATGTGCCTCGCCCTTGGTTCCTTGACAGCGAAGTGCTTCGGCTCACCCACCGGGACAACCTGGTCCGGAAGGCTCCGGAGCTCTACCTGAAGCACTTCGGCCCGCTCCGCAGTGAGCTCGCCTATGTGTGGACCGAGGATCGAGCCCGGGAGCTCGAAGAGGCACTAAGGCTCGACGAGCTCCCGGAGGAGTTCCTCATGCCCGACCCCACGATCAAGTGACGCCCTGTTGCCACAGCTGTCGGACTCGATCTCAGTAGGTCGCGGTCTTGTAGCCCTTCCAGGTTGCTGTGTAGCCAGTAGCGCCGGGCCTGTAGTAGACAGTCTTTCCGCTAGCCACGCCGAAGCTTCCACTCGTACCTGCAGAGGTGAATGTAGTGGGAGCGTTTCCCTCCATGTAGACGGACTGGAGTGAAGGACCGTCAAATGTTCTGTCTCCAATGGATGTGACTGTGCTGGGTACTGTTACAGTTGTGAGAGGATTGTTACCGAAGCTCTGAATGTTTAGAGTTTTGAGGCTACTAGGCAACTTAAGCTCGGTGATTCCACTCTTATAGAAGGCGTAGACTCCGACATTGTTTACGCCCTCTGGGAGCTTTAGCGAGCCAATATTGACACCGCTAAATGCATAGGTTCCAATCGTTGTTACGGAATCTGGAAGATCGAGCGATTCGAGCCTTGTCCCGTAGAAAGCATAGGATGCGATCGAGGTAATCGTGTCTGGAATCGATACAGATTTCAACGAAGAAGCACTCATGAACGAGTTAGCGGACACTCTAGTCATGCTCCTCGGCAGCACGACGGACTCGATAGGAGTGCCCTTGAAAGCCTGGGATCCGATTGTCGTTACGGGAAGATCTACACCATTGTATCTGTAGCTCTCAGGAAGAACTACATCCTTGGCAGTTCCAATGTAGCCAGTGATGGTAGCAGCAGTAGCAGTAGTTGTCCAGGTGAAATCAGATGCTGGATTCGGCTGAGCACTGACTGGAGGGCTCGTCGGTGAAGGCGAGGAAGAGCTGCTGGGAGAGCCTGTCGGATCTGCAGACTTCAGTCCCGGCTTGATGGCTGAGAAGCTCTTGTCAGCGTCGTTCAGGGCCCGCACATGGATCGGGCTGTTGGCAAGGCCCGCTGCGCTGCCTGCGATGGGGGCACCGAGGGCAGCCACGAGCGCAGCGCTCAGTAGGACTGTCGACTTCGATCCTAGCTTGTTCTTCATGGTTCGGGGATCTCCAGGATCGTTGTAGCTAAAACAATTTCGATCCCAGATATCGCCGAACCGGCCAGGCTGATGCCCTATCCGATGAGGTCGACGAGCTTTCCAGTGCGGACACTGAGGGCCTCACTGTCCTCGCAGCCGCTAGCCCTGTGAAGCTCTCGGAGGATTACGCGAGCGGGCTTGGGAACGATGGTACTGATGTGAAGCCCGTCCTTCACGCCGGAGCCCGACCACTTGCCCTCCCCGCGCAGATCGCTGAGGCACTCGAGAGCCACCGTCCTCTGGCAACTCAGGCAGCGGACAGGATAGATCCGAGAGCGCCCATCTTCCATGACCGTGAACTGGTCGTCGAGGTAGACGCCAGACTTCAGGAAGTTGAGCTCAGGGACCTGCTGAGTGTAGAAGTGCTTGATGGACTCACCCACTCGCTCAACATCCGAGGGAATGTAGCCCGGCAGGAAGGGAGCTTCCTGGTACTCTCGGACCCAGTCGAGGCGGTTTCTGTAGTCTGCGAGCACCTCGTTGAGATCTGCCACGAGCTTCTTGTGGGTAGCCTTGAGCTTTGAGCCGCCTCGAAGCCTCCAGCTCAATCCCTTGCCATCCGGAGCGATCTTGAGGAGGAGCTTCACTGAGCCGGTCTTGAGCTTGAGCTCGAGGATCGCGTGGTCCCGCCGGGTCGGATCTTCCTCATCGGAGTAGAACTCTCGACCAGGCCTGAAGTAGTCGCTGAGGGGGTCGTTGGTGAGCTGATCCCAGGTGAAGTAGCCTCCCCGGGTTGAGATCGAAAAGAGCACGGAGTCCCAGTCGGTGAAGTCCTTGAGCACATCCTCGGTGAGGTTGGCTGAGATCTCGTCGAAGAGCCCCGACTCTGACTCAGAGAGGATCATTGCTCGAGCCACATCTACCTTCAGCTCTGCCGGCACATTTTTTCCATAGAAGTGACGGACGCGCATCCGATAGCTACCCTTCACATCGCCCTTGAGCTCGGAGATCAGACCCTTGATGCGAGGAGAAAGAGGGTTGCTAGAGCTGTAGCCGTGGTCCAGGGACTGGAACTTCTCCTCTTGGAGCCCCTCCACGGTCCTCTGGATCTCGAGCTCACGCTTTCGACGGGCCTCTGCGGCTCGCTGCTTGGCATACTTGAACTCGAGATCATCTGTCCACCGATCTAGCATGTAGGCGCCTTTAGGGCTCGAGTAGCTCCTCGACAGGGGCTTGACTCTACCCTTGGGCTTCACGGGAATCTCAGCGATCTCGAGGAAGTACATCAGTTCACCAGCCTTCCGAGATCGTCGGTGCAGACGAGCTCGCCGGTCCGGAAGCTCGTACCGTGAACCGAGTAGCAGTTGGCCTCCCGGTGGAATCTCTTGAGCATGCTGTTGACGCTGTGTTCAACATCCTCCCGGTGGTGAATGTGCTTGGACTTCGCCTTCCGAAATTCCGACTGGGGAATGAGCTCTCCGACGCAGTAAACGATCTCGTAGGCAGCTACCCGGGAGCAGAGCTCGCAGCGCACGGGATAGACCTGAGTGCCCGACTTGTTTGCGAACCACTCCTCGAGATGCACGCCGGGGCGAGCTCCGGGGAGGGTCTTCGGCATGCTCTCATTCCAGAGGCCGAACTCGGCGAGGAGCTCTTCCTGCTGGGCAGCGCTGAGCCCGGGGAGGGGCTCTGCGGCCTCGTAGTCCTTGAACCACTGTGTGCGCCGGTCCTGGTCTTCGGCGATGGAGTTGAGCTCACCGACCAGCCTTCGCGCACGGCTGCTGAGCTTGGACTTGCCTCGGAGCGCCCAGTGGAAGCTCTTGTTGCTGCGTTCCACGAGGAGGTCGATGGTGATCAGCCCCTTCTCGGTCCGAACGGTCACGGGATGGACTTCAAAGGTCCTGTCGCCGACGCTTCTGTTGCTGTTCGTACCGAAGTGCTCTGAGCGATTGAAGATCGTGTCGATGTCCACATTGGCCCGGCTGTCCACATCGAAGGCGGTCCACTTGCCGCTCAAGCCGGGGCAGTTGAGAAGCGTGTGGCGAGTGAGCCTCTTGGCGATGGGATCAAGAGGACTACCAGGGAACCAGGAGCTCCGCGTGAGCAAAACGGCTCGGGCCACATCGTGCTTCTGTTCAGCGCTGAGCTCCTTTCCGTAGAAGTTCTCAGCGTAGAAGCGCCCACTGCCACTGAGGAGCTCGTCTCGCATGACCTTGACCGCAGCTGAAAGATCGTTGCCGTCCGCGTAGCCGTGATCCATGCGCCGAAGCTTCGCCTCTTCCTGGATCCTCTCCTGGGCCGCCGCCATCTCGGTGGCTTCCTTGAGCGCCTGTGCGCTCAGGATCTTGAGCTCGGCCACCTCCTGAGAGATGCGTTCCCTCTCGGTGAGATTGCGAAGTAGGTACATGTCAGCTCTTCCTCAGGGTGGCTGCAGCGAAGCTAGATTCGCTGAGGGAGGGAAAGGAGATCATGGGTCGATCCTATACTCTTTGTGCAGCCCTGTCAACAGCTCTCCGGCGGCTTCGCCCGGCTAGATAGTGCGAGCGATGTGACGAGAGCGAGGGTTGATGGCGGGGCTGCGCTCCGGAGCCACAGTCGATCCCGTGCGGCCGCTGGTGCCGAGCTCATGGCTGCAACCCGTCTCCCGGTGGAAGTTGCCGATGATCTGGTTGACCCTGCGCTCCTCGATGCGCTCCCGAGTGATTGAGCTGGAGTCCCAGCTCACATTCTGCTGGAAGCTGTAGTCGGAGACGATCTCGAGGCCGAGAGGAAAGTGGCAGCTGTTGCAGCGAATCGCGTAGGCTCGAGACTTCACGCCGAGGTCCATGTGGGAGCCCTCGAAGAACTTACCCCGAGCGAGCTCGTGGAAGTCCCTCTTGACCGAGTAGAAGGGGTCAAGAGCGACCTTCACGGCCTTGAGCTGTTCGGCGTCGAGCCCCGGCCGTACTGGAGCATTCTGATACTCTCGGACCCAGCCAGCCCGGCGGCGGTAGTCCTTGAGCGCATCGTTGAGCTCATCGCGGAGCCTCACGGCGTACTTTCGCCAGGCCGAGCCCTTCCTGAGCTGAAACATGGCGACCTGGCCCGCCGAAGTGATCTCCAGGGTCATGTGGATGGGCTTCTGGCCGTGAAAAGTGAAGTGAAGGGGCTCAGGCGTGTCCGTGGATTCGGGGATCATCACATCGGCGGCTTTGCCGAAGGGAACCAGGTAGCTCTCGCTGAAGTATCGCCAGTCGATGAGCCTCTTGTCCTCGAAGTAGACCCTGGGAGCTGTGTTGTCCCGGTTGATGATCTTCTCGATGACTCGCAGGGCGAGCCGGTCGAAGTACACGAAGCGGCGCTCGCCGAGCACCATGGCCCGAGCCATGTCGAGCTTCATCTGGCCGTCCACGGGCTTTCCGTAGTAGTGGTTCGCGTAGGGTAGCCCCACGGTCTTCCCCTTGAGCTCCCGGAGGAAGCCTTCAGCTCGCCAATTGAGCCCCAGGGAGGCATCGGCCGCTGGGTCTCGACCTTCGATGAGCAGGGACAGCTTCTGCTGGAACTCCAGCTGCTTGAGCTCACGGGGGCTGAGCTGACGGGCGGCCTTCGGCCTGGGAGCGGGTGCGATCTTCTCAAGGAGGTACATCTCAGAGGCTCCCTTCGGCTAGGAAGACGGCGGCCGCAGCGAGCTTGCTGTCAGCTTCGGAAATGGTGTCCATGGAGCAACCATACACCGTAGAAGAGAGCCCGTCAATGGCGCAACTTTTCGCTCGAAAGGACCTCTGGCGCATCGTGTATGAGCTCCGCCCTATCCTGAGAAAGTACCATCTCACTACGCAGAAACGGGCGCTAGAGCATCGGCTATAGTGTCGCTCTAGCGCCCGCGCTCAGGCTGCGCTCTAAGCCCTCAGGCTCCCCTCAGAATGAGCCCATTCTGCCCACTCGAAGTCCGTTCTCAGGATCAGCCGAGGTAGTGCTTAGCCCAGGGGTTCTCCTTGAGGAACTCCCGGGCGGCCTTCTGGCCGTCCTCGTCGTCCATGCGGAGGTGCTCGAGGTCATCCACATCCATCTTGGTCTTGGACCAGTCGATCTCACCGGCCCGGATGGCAGCAACGCGCTCCTGGGAGTCACCGTCGTTGTCGTTGCCGCCGAAGACCACCACATGGGGATCCCGGGCCTCGGACTCGCTGATGGTGCCCACGGACTCGTGGTCGATGTAGCCGTGCTTGGCCGCAGCGAAGTCCCGCTCGGTGAGCTCGGGGAACTGGTCTCCGAGCTCCTCGAAGTCCTCCTCGGCGGTGCTCTGGTCCGAGCCCCAGCCGCCGCCGATGCGGCCGACGAGCACATAGAAGAGCTTCTCCCGGATGGTGTCGAGCCGGAAGTCGTTCCAGCCGAACTCGTTGTCGATGTAGGTCGAGGGAGTCTCGTCGCCGAGGCCCTGCTCTTCCTTCATGTAGACGAAGGAGTGGCTCGAGGAACTGTTGGTGGCGAAGCCTCGCCGGAAGTTCTTGAGGAAGGGGATCTTCATGGTGGTCTCTTCTCTGGAGCTCGAAGCTCGGAACGGTCTGCGGTCAGCCTGTCGAAAGCTCACCGATCCCCAAAAGAAGCTCCCCCGGGGATGGGCCTTCGCAGTGTTCCCGCAGGAGCAATGCTACAACCTCATCCCCGGGGAGTCAACCGGGTAGAGAAATTCAGTTCAGACTGCTGATGAACCTAGCGGCGCGATCCAGAGCGGACCGGTTGAACTCACCGAGCTTTCCAGGGTCTACGGATGCGCCCTTTCGGTTATCGGCCGCCTCGCCGATTCCGGGGATAGCCTGAGCGATACGCTGACCGCGACCCGCAAGGAAGTCCTTGTCAAGAGCCCGGCTCATGCCCTCATGCTCCAAGATCCGCTTCGTGGGAAGCTCTCGAATGATGCTGAGCTTGAGATTGAAGAGCGCCCGGGCTCGAGCTTCCCTGTCTGAAGAGTCGACCGTGCTGTTGATCTTGTCGAGGCGCTGCTTCCAGGTATCTTCCTTACGGTCGAGGTAGCTCTCTGAGGCTGGCTTCCCCTCAGTGACGAGCTTGCGGATATCCTTAAGAGCCTTGAGCTTGCCCTTTGCTCCATCCACGACTTGCTCAGGGCGGAGGCCCTCTGCCTCCAGGGCAGCCTGGGCATCATCTCGCTTCTTTTCGAGTTCAGCGATGGTGTTATCCATGTCCTTGCCCTGGGACTTCTGGTACTCGGCAGTGACGATCTTCTCCTCCGCGCGACGGTAGGCCCGGCCAGCGTCCACGACTCGGAAGACCTTGCGTCCGGCTTCTTCGCCATCCTCCATCTTGATCTCGAAGTAGAGTCGAGCATCGCGCTCATGCTCAAAGTGGGGAGCGTCCTTGCCGTAGGGGCAGGCGATGTTGGCCCTGCACTTACCGGGCTCTCCCGTCTCTGGATTCACATGGATCTGTCCTGATGCCACGATAGGCTCCTCATTCTCGAAAATCGATTCAGAGGAGCCTATCTAATGACCGAGTGGCCGGACAGCCCTGCCTGCCGGCGGACTGCCTGAAGTGGGGATCAGTCGTGCTCGTAGTAGTCCACCGAGAAGCCCTCGATGGTGGCGGTGATCCGAGCGTGATCGCCGAAGTTTTGCTTACAGACCTCGTCGCTGTAGAGGCCTTCCCAGTCCTTCAGGGCCTTCTTGAGTGCCTCGTAGGTGTCCTCGGTGAGCTCGGTGAGCTCCTTGCGGTCCCAGGCGTAGCTCAGGCTCCAGCTGTCGATGAAGCCATCCTCGTAGTCACCGCGCTCGTCGCTCTCGTCCTCCAGGGGAGTGAGGCGCACCATGATCTCGTGAACCGAAAACTCGCAAGGTTCTCCGTCATTCCAAGAAGGAGTATACTGAGTCCAGCGCACGGCGTGAACACCGGGGACGCTGAGGATAGCGTCCGTGGCCTCCACGAACTGAGTAGCTGTTGCGGGTGGTCGAGTATCTCGATGGCCCGAGCGAGTAACATCCCCCTCAATTGTGCGGCCCTTGATCTTGAAGTCGTTGTCATTGGCCTTCATCTCATACATCTGTTTCATCCTCTCTGTTTTTAACCCATCTACGACGCTGGGCGGCTCTCATTCGAGCTCTTGTTTCTTCCGATTTTGGCCTTCGGCTCGACTCTGAAATGCGTTGCCTACCAGCTTCAGATATGCCTTTCGCTTTGGCCGCATCTGAGGCTTTCTTCTGACTCAACTTGCGCTCTTCGGGGTCTCTTAAGGATTGAGCCCTTCGCATGTTCTCACGAGCCTTCTCGCTGCGCTTTCTTCCAGTATTAGCAGCTACAAGTCGAGCTACCTGAATGGCTTTCTGGCCCTCTGAGAGCCTACCCCTACCACCGTCTCCACCATCCGTAGTGTTGGTCAGGTCAAATCCTAGTGCTCTGTACTCAGCAATGCGACTGATTTCGAGAGCAGACAGCTCTTCTGGAGTACACAGAACTTCGTCAAGAACGACTACTCCTGGCTCAAGCCCGAGATCTAGAAGTTGACTGATCCAGCGAGTCTTGTGAGTGAGTTTAGGATTCTGTTGGGCGTCAACAAGATGGCTTCTGTAGCGATACCTCACCGAGTGTCTTGTTTGCCTTCTCGTCTTTCCTATGTAGCGCACATCTCCGGTCCGGGGATCAGTCAGCCCGTAGATGTAAGATGGGAAGGTGTCTTTAGGCATGATCTATGCCGGTGATCCACCGTTGGTGGGACCGCTGGGGCTGCGAGTCGGATTGAGCACTTCCACCTTGGCATCGAGGAGTTCTTCCCGGCCGATGAACTTGTTCCTCTTGCCTCCCATCCAGACCTGGCACTCCATACAGGAAGCCCAGTCCGCGGGTGAGGGAATCCAGCCGAGGTCCTCGATGATGTGGGATTCGGCGATCTCGCGGACAGGAATCTCGATCATCTTGCCGGAACCCAGCGGCCACTTCTCCACGGTCCTTACGAAGCCGAAGACATCCTGAGCCATGAAGGGGCCCTGGCTGTTGTGGAGGAAAGCGCGGTGGCGCACATCTGCCACGGACTGCTTGAAAGAGTCGATCCACTGATGGATGTCAATGAAGTCCTCTGGCTTGCCTGCCTTGAAGTGGCGGGAAGTAGCCACCGCGTGGATCCATGAGTTTGCCATAGGTCTATTGTACCGATCTTCGTTGCGGAATGGCGCTCAGGCTGCCAGAAGATGACCTCAGAGCAGCGACCCCTAGAGCGCAAAGAGAGAGGCTCTAGGGGTCGCAGACAGTCGAGGTCGGGATCAGTCCTGCTCGTAGCCGGGCTGGTACTCCTCGTCGAGGGGCTCGCGGGGTTCGGCCGTGGAGCGCTCGCCATCCTCGGCGATCTCCCAGGGAGCCTTGGGAGTGGCCACGATGCGGAAGGCGTCCATGTTCATGTCGTCCTCTGCAGCGCTCTCGATCCAGTCGATGGCCTGAGCCTTGGTGAACCCATCCCGGTGGATGTGGCGCTTGCCGGAGCGGTCCAGGGCCCCTTCGGTGCGACCCTGCTCGTCCAGACCGTCGACTCGCAGGAAGGCGATGCCGAAGGTGTGGGTCTCATCGGTGTACTTGTCGGAGATTGTGATGTCCATGCATCTGATCCTATACCTTGGTACGGTAGCTGTCAACAGGGGGGAATAGGCTCAGCGATAGTGTCGTTGTGAGTATATGCAAACGCATCTATTCCAAGCCGGACCGCAGGGGCTCGGCTAACAGCTATCAATCAGGGGAGGCTGAACCCATGGAGTTCGGCATCATGTCAGTCAGCGACATCACGAGGGATCCCGTCAGCGGGGATACTCCCAGCGAGGCAGAGCGCATCCGCTCCCTCGGTCGCATCGTTCAGCATGCCGAGGGGGTTGGCCTCGATGTGGCCGCCGTCGGCGAGCACCACAATCCACCCTTCTTCTCCTCGGCTCCAGCCGTGTTCCTCGCGAAGCTCGCTGGACAGACCTCGCGAATCAAGCTCTCCACGAGCACCACGCTGATCACCACCAACGATCCCGTGAGGATTGCTGAGGAGTACGCCATGCTCCAGCATCTCTCGGACGGTCGCATGGACCTCATGCTCGGCCGGGGCAACACCGCTCCCGTCTACCCCTGGTTTGGCCAGGACATCCGCAAGGGGCTGCCCCTCGCGCTGGAACACTACAACCTCCTCCACAGGCTCTGGAGAGAGGATGTCGTCAGCTTCTCGGGTAAGTTCAGGAGCATCCAGGGCTTCACATCCACGCCCCGGCCCCTGGACGATGTGCCACCCTTCGTCTGGCACGGATCGATCCGCACGCCGGAGATCGCCGAACAGGCGGCCTACTACGGAGACGGCTACTTCGCCAACCATATCTTCTGGCCCTCGGAGCACTCCCTGAGGCTCATCGACTTCTACAGGCAGCGCTTCGAGCACTACGGCCACGGTAAGGCCTCACAGGCCATCGTGGGTCTCGGCGGCCAGGCCTTCATCGCCAGGCGCTCACAGGATGCCATCAGGAACTTCAGGCCCTACTTCGACAACGCTCCCGTCTACGGCAACGGACCCTCCCTGGAGGACTTTGCTGCTCAGACTCCGCTCTCTGTGGGTAGCGTTCAGGAAGTCATCGACAAGACCCTGAAGTTCCAAGAGACCTTCGGAGACTACCAGCGACAGATGTTCCTCGTCGACCATGCTGGACTCCCCGAGAAGATGGTGCTGGAGCAGCTCGACCTCCTCGGAGGCGAGGTCGTTCCGGTGCTCCGCAGGGAGCTCGAAGACCGCCGGGATCCTGAGGTTCCGGCAGCCGCACCCACTCACGCTGAGCTCGTGCGGGCCAAGTACGGAGAGGCAGAGGCTCGACAGCCTAAGCCCCGTGCAAACCGAGGCGACAATGTGACCGGCGCCTCACCCTACCTCGACAGCAGGGCGCCCAAGGGGTCATCCTTCGGATTGGAGTGGCCATGAGCAACAGTGGCGCAGGACTCGCACTAGACAGCTGGGAGGCCTTTCTGGCGGCCCACCGGGAGCTCTTCCGGATCTTCTCTGAGGAAGAGAACCTCTGGATTGAGGTCTCCATGAAGGAGTACGATGTGCTCTACACCCTCGCCAAGGCAGACGAGCCCCTGAGGCTCTGCGATCTCTCGGACGGCGTGCTCCTCAGTCAGCCGGCACTTTCTCGCATGGTCGACAGGCTCATCGACCGGGGCTTCCTCCTCAAGGACCCGGATCCCGATGACAAGCGAGCTACCCGGCTCTCGCTCACTGAGCGTGGGGCTGAGCTACAGCGAGAGATCGGCTGGGGCCACGGCAAGAGCATCTACCAGGAGCTCCGTAGCCGGCTCACTCCAGAGGAACAGCGTGAGCTCCGAAGGCTCTGTGAGAAGCTCGTTGCTCCCCTGGCCGATGGCGAAGACGACGAAGAGGGAGAGAACTCGTGAGCGACCGACAGCTGAAGTCAGTGGCTGTGGTCAACGGTGGCACCAGCGATCCGTCCACCACGGGCATGCTCGCGGGACAGATCGCTGAATCCCTGAGCAAGCTCGCCCAGTCGAGCTCTACAGCTCTAGAGCTTCGCAGCCTGGAGCTCAAGCCCTTGGCCCAGGACATCATGGCGGCTCTGGTGACTCGCCATGTGAGCGCAGAGCTCCAGCAGGCCCTGGACATCCTTCGGGATGCCGATGGGCTCATCGTCTCCACTCCGGTCTACAAGGCTGGACCCAGTGGACTCTTCAGCAGCTTCTTCCAGATCCTAGACAACGATCTCCTCATCGGAACTCCCGTGGTGCTCGCTGGCACGGCCGGAAGTGCTCGCCACGGGCTCGTGGTGGACGATCAGCTTCGAGGGCTCTTCGCCTACATGAGGACGGTGACCACTCCCACTGGAGTCTTCGCTGCCCCCGAGGACTGGCAGGACGGGGAGCTCCCTCGCCGGGCAGAGCGAGCAGCTGGGGAGTTGCTGGCTTTCCTGCAGGCAGATCTGCGGAGCACCATCCGGGGAGAGAACTGGAAGGGCTATCAGCACTCCTATGGAAGCGCGGGTGGCACTGAGCTCGACATTGAGTTCGACAGCGATCTCATGAGGCTCGCCACCGGCGGTTGATCGATCCGATAGGCCAGGCCGACGAAGGAAGCCCCGCAGAGCGATTCTGCGGGGCTTCCTTTGCGTGTTGACCCTCAGTAGGCGCTGGAGATCAGGAACCAGCCGAGCTTAGGCTGCTCTGTGTTCTCCCAGGAGAGCTTCGGAAAGAGCTGATCCCTGAGCCTCTTGAGCTCACTGATCGACGCTTCGGAGGGGTCCTCCAGATTCCAGATGCCATCCTCGTAGCGTGGGCTGATGTGCTTGTGGGTACTGTCAGCAAAGATCGCCCAGCCTTCTGAGCCGTTGGGCGTGAGGCTCTCGGTGATGGCTAGGCCACGGTAGCCCAGCTCAGCGAGAATCTGACTGTCGGGAGTTCCATCGAGATACTCTTCCTCTGAGCCGAGCTTCTGGAGGAGCACGCTGGTGGCCTCATCCTTCTGAATGAAGCCGTAGGCCACATCTACGCTGTAGTCAAGTCCCATGGTGCTGCCCTTTCGTGAGCTCCTGCTTCGGTCGATGGACCTTATCCTACCGAAGTCCGCTTGCTCTCGCAGGGTAACAGCTCAGTAGGTCGCGGTGCTATAGCCCTTCCAGGTCGGACTGGTGTAACCTGTGGCACCGGCCTTGTAGTAGACAGTGACGCCAGTGCTGTACCTGAAGCTTCCGGTGGATGATGTGGATGCGGTGCCCGCTGTGAAGGTCGTGGGAGCGTTGCCCTCCATGTAGATCTTCTTGAGGCTAGGACCTTCGAAGGCCTGTGCACCGATTGAAGTCACCGTGGAGGGGATGGAGACTCGTTCGATGGCAGTGCTCTTATAGAAGGCATAGTCTCCGATCTTCTGCAGCCCATCGTGGAGAGCTAGCTTCTTGATGTTGTTGTAGCCGAAGGCTGAAGTATCGATGGTGGTTACGGACTCGGGGATCTCGAGATTTTCGAGCTTATTGGTGTTGAAAGCGTGCTCTCCAACTGTCTTCAGCCCCTCGTTGAAAGTGACGGAAGCGATCTGATTCTTCGAGAAAGTTCCATAGCCCAGGGACCGTACGCTGTCGGGCAGAACGACGGAGGTGAGAAGGTTGTTCTGGAATGCGTTAGTATCGGTGGACACTAGCGACTTGGGCAGAGTGACCGAAGTGATCTTGTTCTCAGCGAAGGCGTAGCTTGAGATGTAGGTGACAGTGTCTGGGATGACCACCGAAGTGAGCCCCTTGGCATTGAGACTGAGATTCCCAACGCTGGTGACCGGAAGAACAACTCCGTTGACGGTAGCCGTCTGAGGGATCACGATGTCCGTAGTGGTCAGGTTCTTGACTCCCGAGAGGTTTGCTCCGTTGTTAACTTTTGTCCAGGTAAAGGCTGTCTCTGGGGTGGGAGTTGGATAGCTAGGAGTGGGCGAGCTCGTCGGAGTGGGCGTTGAGCTTCCGCTCGGATTCGAAGTGGGTTCAGGAGCTGGTGTCCCTGAAGACTCTCCATCAGCCTTGATCCCTGGCTTGATGGCGTAGGTGCCTGGCTGCTCAAGATTGGTGGCCTTCAGATGGAAGGGCGCACTGGCGAGTCCCGCTGCATCCCCTCCTACGGCCGTTGTGCCTAGAGCCACAAGGACAAGTCCAGGTACGAGATAGGCTGCTAACCTTCGATGATTCTTAGCCACGAGTGAATAACTCTCCTGTTTAAAAGAGATGGACCTGCTCGAGCAGGTGTCTTAGTAGGTTGCTGTCTTGTAGCCGTTCCAGGGGTTGGAGTAGCCCGTGGCGCTGACTTTGTAGTAGATGGTTTTCCCAGACGCTGATCCGAAGCTTCCGTAGCCCCCGGAGGTGGACACGAAGGTAGTAGGAGCATTGCCCTTCATGTAGACCTTCTTGAGGTTAGGGTGGGAGAAAGCGTAGCTACCGATGGAGGTTACGGTGGAGGGAATCGTCACCTCAGTCAGGTAGGCGTTGGCTCCGAATGCTTGCCCATCTATCGTCTGTAGACCTTCCGGCAGATCGATTGTCGTAAGCTGATTGCTCTTGAAGGTACTGGGACCGATGGAGGTAATTTTGCTCGGAAGCTTGACAGACTTGAGGCTGTTGTTCTGAAATGCGTAGCCCTGAACTGAGGTGATCGTTTCTGGAATTTCAATGCTCTCAAGGCTGTTGTACTCGAATACAAAGGACTGGATTGAGGTCATCGCCTTTCCGAAAACGACCGAGGTTATCTTATTCTTTGAGAAAGCACCGGACTGAAGATCGGTCACTCTGTCGGGAATTACTACAGAGGTCAGCTGATTGTTGGCAAAAGCATAGCTTCCAATGGTAGTGACATTCGAAGGTAGGCCAATCGAGGTGAGCTTGTTGTCGGCGAACGCAAAGGCTCTGATCTCGGCTACAGAATCGGGGATGACCACTGAAGTCAACCCTCTTGCCCTTGCTGTGCTGATGTAGGTTACAGGACGCTCAACACCCTTCACTACAGCGCGCTCTGGAATCACGATGTCTGTCTCTGTCGTGGTGTTGTTGGAAACGCCGATGAGCGAAGCTCCTCCATCCGCCGCAACATCCCAGCTGAACATGGCGGCTCGGGATGGCGCTGGATAGCTGGGGCTGGGTGAGCTCGTAGGTGCTGGAGCAGAAGTCGCACCTCCGCTGGGAGAAGGAGTATTTCCGGCCCCCGGCTCCGAAGTAGGTTCGGAAGTAGGGGTTCCCGAAGCCTCCCCTGCCTTCTTGATCCCCGGCTTGATGGCGTAGGTGCCTGGCTGCTCAAGGTTGGTGGCCTTCAGGTGGAAGGGTGCGCTGGCGAGTCCTGCCGCGCTCCCTAGGGTAGGCGTGGCGATTACGGCCGTCAAAAGGGCTGCCGAAAGCACTCCGAGCTTGAGCTTGTTGTTCTTCACAGTTTCCTCAGATAGGCGGGCAGGAGATATCGAGCAGCGATTTAGAGTCAGTAGGTTGCGGTGCTGTAGCCCTTCCAGGTAGGACTTGTGTAGCCTGTGGCGGTCGACTTGTAGTAGACCTTCTTGCCCGTGGGGCTACCGAAGGTTCCCGTTGGGTTCGTGGATCCAGTACTGAAGGTAGTCGGGGCGTTGCCCGCCATACGGATGTTCTTCAGGGTTGCAGACTCAAGGGTGCGATTGCCCATGGAGGTCATGCTTGCGGGAATCTCAAGATTGTCGGGAAGGTTTGGATTGTTGAAGAACACGAAGTCACCGAGCGTCTTTAGGCCGGTACCCAGAGACAGCGAGGTGATGCTGTTGCTGCGGAATGCGCTATTGTCGATGGTTGTCACGGTATTGGGGATAGAAACGGACTGAAGCTTATTGTTCGAGAAAGCGTTACCGCCGATGGAGGTCACACTGGCCGGGATAGTGACAGAAGTGAGATTGTTGGTATCGAAGGCGGAGACCGGTATCGTAGCCAGGGAACTGCTGAGCGTGAGAGAGCTGATGGCATTCTTCGAGAATGCAGACAGTCCGATGCTCGTGATCCTGTCTGGAATCACCACTGAGGTGAGCTGATTGCCGCTGAACGCACCCGCAGCGATGGATGTGAGTCCCGCCGGGAACTTGATCGAGGTGAGCTTGTTGGTGTCGAAGGCATAGCTACCGATGCTGTTGATGCTGTCGGGCATGACCACAGATGTGATGGCCCTGTTCTGGAAGGCAGAAGCCGCAATGGCTGTGACCTTGCGCGAAGCGCCGCTCACGGTTGCCGTCTGGGGAATCACCACATCCGTGATCCCGTAACCTGCTCCCATAGAGTCAAGCCGAGCTGTGCCGTCCGGCATCATTGACCAGCTGAAGGCGATCTCAGGCGAAGCGGGCGGGTAGCTCGGGGAGGGGCTACTCGTGGGCGTGGGTGTCGAGGTTGCTCCGCCCGTGGGAGTTGGGGTCGGCGTGGACCCGCCGCCGGGTGTCGTGGTGGGTGACGGAGTAGAAGTAGCAGTAGGAGCTGGTGTGGAGACAGGCGTTTGCTTTAGGAGTGGCCTGATGCCAAAGATCTTGCCCGCGCTCTGAGAGTTGAGTGCCTTGATGTAGAAGGGGCTGTTGGCAAGGCCGGCTGCGCTACCGACGGTGGGAGCCGCTACGATTGCAGTGAGTAGTGCTCCCGTGATGAGGTAGGCACTGAGCCTTGAACGATTCTTCTTCACGCTACCGGTTCCTGGATCTCGAAGGGGTTGAGAACAGTGCTCAACTATGTATGCAGCTTCATATATCGACCACTGAGCTGCGCTCTGGGGTGGCTAGAGCCCGGGGGTGTCACATCATGCGCAGAGAGGTTCCCGGCGCCTTAGGCGGCGAGCTACTGCCTCCTAGACTACGGCATGGGCCAATGGCAGAGGGTCCCGGATAGCTCCGAGACCCTCTGCGCTAGAGTGCTACCGATCAGTTGACTCCCGTGAGTCCATCCTGAACGGGAATGCCCTTGGGGAGGTACTCAGCGATCATGGCGCTACGAGCAGCAAAGGAACGCTTCTCGCTGGTGGGGATACTGCTGAAGTCCCAGCTCGACAGGTCCTGCTTGAAGTTGCTTGCATCCGCGAACATCGAGCCTACCTGGCTAGCAGCAATCGGCCTCCACTTAGCGCCGACGGGCTGGTTGAAGGCTTTGGCTCCATCGAACATCTCGGTGAAGTTCTGAACCTTCGAGACATTCCAACCGGTGATGTCCTGGTTGAAGGAAGTAGCACCCTCGAACATGATCGACATGCCCTTGTCCACCTTAGAGGTGTCCCACCTGTCCAGGGGCTGGTTGAACTTCGGAGCATCCTTGAACACTCCGCTCATGTTGGTGACTGCCGAGGTGTTCCAGCTATTGAGCGGCTGGTTGAAGTTCGAATTTCCGTAGAACATGTCGGCGATACTGGTAGCCTTGCTCATGTTCCAATTGTCGAGGGGCTGATTGAAGGCAGTAGCATTCATGAAGGTGCCGGTGAAGTCGGTCACATTGGACACATCCCAGTCGCTGACTTTCCCGTTGAAGGAAGTGGCATCGAGGAGAAGGCTCCTGAGCGTTGTGACCGTGGGAGGAGGCGGAGCCATGTAGGTCACATTGGCAGCCTTGTAGAGGAAGCCCTTGAGCGTGAAGATTCCGGAGTCGCTTCCGATGTGATCGACGCTCTTGATGCAGTTCTGAGCGGATGCTACATTGTCACCCACATTGCGGTAGAGACCCTGAAGCTGGCCGTCGATGGTGAGATTGTAGGTGCCGGCGCTGTAGCTGTGGGGATAGGTCTTACCGTCCTTAGCCTCATCGGTGGCTCCATCGCCCCAGTTGATCTGAGCGTTCTGCTGAACGCCTCCGGCAGTTCCGCCCCAGATCTGTAGATTGAACTGATCCGCTACGCAACCGGGGAGCCTAGTGTCGATGGTCATGGACACCGTGCGAGGCAGAGGATCGTTGGGATCAGCAACGGGAGGTGTAGTAGGGCTGGTGCTACTCGGATCGGTAGCCGAACCACCCTTGACGAAGGGCCGAATACCCCAGAACTTGCTCTCAGAGGCGTTGGTGGCCTTCACGGCGAAGGGGGTGTTGCCGAGGCTCGCGGCGCCGGCCATGAGAGGGGTGGATACGACCGCAGCAAGTGCGACACCCGCGAGGGCGATCTTCGCTCCTCGACCGAGCTTTCTGTTGGGATTCTTCAAGGGACAGTCTCCAGGGTAGATCTGAACGGGGCCGACCGCCTAGTTCAATGAGGTAGGTAGTTCTATATCAGCGTAGATGAATCCGAAAGGAAAAGTGAAAGAGCCCACAGCGCTAGGCTATGGGCTCTTTCGGGCTGAATGCTACTACTGAGCTGCGCTCTCCTCGAGGATCGCGTACTCCAGAGTTCCTCGTTGGAGGTAGTCAATTGGCTTCAGAGTCTTCCTCTGCTCATCACTGAGCAGGAAGTTGTTGAACTGGATGCCTGGGTAGACCTTGTCGAAGTAGCCATCCTCCCCCGGAACAAGGAGATCTCCCGGAAGGAGGGGATACTTGGGATTCCTGCGATGAGCTCCCTCGATGCGCTCAGTGACCAGGAAGCCACTGTGCTTCCGGATGTCTCCAGCTTCGATCTGTTCTTCGATGGTGGCCATGGTGAATTCCTTCTTTCAGCTGTAGGTCGGTGCTGCCTGGAGAGCTTCGAGGAGGGTCTCGTAGCTCAACATCCCGTAGGCGCCGTGGAACTCCCAGGCTCCATCTTCAGCGTCGTAGGTGATGTGGAAGTCAGTGTAGTAGCCACAGCTGTCCTCGAGGATCGAGATGCGAGCGTCGGTGGAGTCACCCACGATCTCCATGTTGGCTCGGTGGATGGGTTCGAGAACCTCAGCAGTGCGAGCGAGAGTAGCTTCGTCGGTAGCCTTTGGGATGGCGACCTGAGGCGCCGTGTAGTAGAGCCGACTTCCATTGAAGGAGCCATCGCCGTAGCCGTAGCTCACGGCAGACTTGAGGTAAGTTCCCCGAGATACACCCTGGTAGATCTCAGTGCTTCCTCCAGGCACGCCTCGCTGGTTGTTCCAGGAGGCCTCGTGGAGCTCCACTGCTCGCTGAGGATCCGAGAGATCCTCCAGGGTCAGGGACTCGAGAGCCCTACCGATCTTCTCGGCGTACTCGTCACCCACCTCTCGATGGCGAGCGCGGATGGCCTCGAGCTTCTCCCGGATGGGCGCCATGAGCGCCTCTTCCTGCGCCTCGAGCTCGTCGAAGATCGCATTCTGCTCAGCGAAGAGCTTGCCTGCGAGAGTCTGTGCCTGATCTGCCTTTGTAGCCATGGATCAATCCTATCATGGAGTGCTACCGTTCCGCAATGGGCAGAACAAAGGGCCCGCTCCTGGTAGGTAGAGCGAGCCCAGTGCCTCCGGTGGAAGAGCCTTAGATCAGGCTGCCTTCACCTGCTCGACAAAGCCCTTGAGCTCACCGAGACCTGTTGCGCCTCGAGTACCGACGGTGACGGTTCCGTTCTTGTGGCCCACCAGAGTGGGAATGGAGCGGATACCGTACTGTTCTGCGAGCTCGGGATTGGCGTCGATGTCCACCTTGCCGAAGCGCACGGAGGAGTCCTCGTCGCTGACCTTCTCTACGAGGGGTCCGAACTGCTGACAGGGACCGCACCAGGCTGCGGTGAAGTAGAGGACGCTGTCGCCCTCTGCTACGAAGTCATCCCGGGTGTCCAGGGTTACTGCTGTTGTGGCCATGAGCTTGCGACCTTCCTTTCCTCGCAGCGGCTTGCTGTTCGAGGCTCGGTTCGCGGGAATCAGCTGATTCCCGTGGGAAGCTCATCATATCGAGAACGGCCGTTCTCTTGCTCCATGCAAGGGAAGAATTTGGCAGATCGACTCAGTCGGGCATGGCGATGTCTACGAACTCCAGGGCCTCATCATAGGCAGCCCGAAGCTCATCGTTCTCAGCCTCTTCTCGCCAGCTCACTACGATGTTCCGGAATTGGGTGAGCCACTCAGCGAGAGGGCGGCCATGGTGGAGGTTGTTGACCATGGACTCGCAGTTACCCCAGGCGAAGGAGAGCTCGTAGTTCTTCTCTTCGAGGGCGGCCCGGTCACGCTCGTAGAAAACATCCATGAGCTGCTTTGCGATCTGCATGGGAGAAACCTATCACACGCTCAGGGGCCGCGCAACGGCCTAGAAGATCACCTCGAAGAGACTCGTCACGGCACCGATGGTGAGCTGGCCGAAGGCGAGTACTGCTGCGTAGTGGACCAAAGCGAAGAGCCACCAGTTCTCCACGATGATCCCGTAGAGTCCTCTGGATGTGTCCCGGTGGGCTCGATCCTCGGGTGAGATCCTCAGGTCGAGGCTTACGGACAGGGAGGACCAGAAGAGGGGAATGGTCACAGTCCAGATGAGGAGGCAGTAGATGCAGAGTGTCTTCAGATCAAGGAAGGATGCACACTGGAGGAAGGTGATCAGCGCAACGGCTCCTAGAAGCCCGAAGCTGTAGCCGCTGTAGACCCAGCGAGGGAGCTGAACTCGAGCGAGGATGAGGATGCCTATGATGACGGGGATGGTAAAGAGTGTGAAGCCAAGCACCGTATTGGAGAAGCCCAGGAGCGAGCCGTAGACGCTCTCGTAGTTCTTGGCACAGCCTACCACGGCAGAGAGGTCACAGCTCGGAATATAGCTACTGTTCTTGAGCCCAGCTGTGTAGTCGAGGAAAAGTCGCAGAGAAGCGAGCCAGCCAAGCACACCTGCCACCAGGGAGATGATTCCCAGGACCATCCGGCGCCTGGGCCGCGAGTCGGTGAGCTCCTCGAGGAGGATCGGTGCTGTGGACATGGTCATCTCAGAGTCTCCCTGGAGCTCAACGGTTCGACATGGTAGAGACTCGCTCTACTGTGGTCATCCTATCGAAGCCTAAGCGCCGCTAATCAGCAGCCCATGGCGTCCACGGGTAGCGATACTCTAAGTGTCTTAGGCAACAGCCTGTGGCCGTTGGATTGACCATAGGCTGTTTGCTCATCCGACACCGGAGTTGAAGAGAGGCCTGTTCTGACTGGCAAGAGCAGAGTCTGTGCTGAAGATAGCAGCGACTCGAACCTTCTTCACATCCCAGCTGCGAATGTACTGATTGAAGTTGGTGGCTCCACTGAACATAGCATTCATGGTAGTCACATTGGCTGTATTCCATGAGCCTATGGGCTGATTAAAAGAAGAAGCGCTAGAGAACATGTAGCTCGTATCTGTTGCGTTGGCCATGTTCCAGCTTGAGATATCACGGTTGAACGCTGTGGCACCCTGAAACATTGCGTTAAAGTTTTGAGCGCTCGAAAGATCCCAGCTACTAATGTCGCCGTTGAAGGAATCGGCGTACATGAACATCTGATTGACCGAAGTTACCTTGCTCATATTCCAGCCTGTAAGGTCCCCATTGAAAGATCTAGCTCGCGCGAACATGGAACCAGTACTAAGAAGCGATTGTGGGTTGAGCCTGCTAAGATCTCCGTTGAACCGTGTTGCACTTGCAAACATAGCAGAGGCATACTTAAGGTTAGGAAGTCTCCAATCACTAGTATTTCCATTGAAATTTACCGCATTGGAGAACATGGACTGAGCGTTCTGCAGCGTTGTGGGTGGTGCTGCCACCTGCTTGATGTTGTAGGCATCCTTGAAGAGCTCTTGAAGGGTGACGATACCGGTTTTGGAGCCAAAGTGGTCGATGCTGGAGATGCAGTTCTTGGTGGTGGTGCCCGTGAGTCCGCCAAGGGTACCGTTGACCTTCAGCGTGTAGACTCCGGCCTTTGCGTAGCTGTGCTTGTTGTCCAGTGTCTGGAGTGGCGATGTGGTAGTGTTGTCACCCCAGTCGATGGTGCCAGATGCCGGCAGAGGCGCAGCGGTGGCGTCTCGAAGATCCTTGTCGGCCACATTGAGGTTGAAGGAGCTTCCTGTGCATCCATTCATCCTCGTATCGATGGTCATGGAGACGAGGTAAGGATCGGTGTCGGCAGGAGGTTCGGGATCAGCGGTAGGAGCTGGAGTGACTGGCTCTTCTGTTGCGTTACCTCCAGGAACTGCATCTGTGCCGAGCTTGAGTCCTTTGATGGCGTACTTGCCAGAACCATCGCTGTTGAGGGCCTTGACTCCAAAGGGAGAGTTCGCAAGGCTGGTAGCGCTTCCAGTGAGTGGCGTGGCCGCAATGGCCGCCAGTGCAAGGCTAGCCATAAGATAGCCGCCGATTTTCCTTCTGTTTCTACCCACGCTATTGTCCCTGGATCCATCGGTCAATCAGAAGACTGAATCCGTAATTTCGATGCAAAAGCATATCAGCTCCGGTGTGAGAGCTCACATGGATGTGCTCAGCCCTGACGATAGGCTACCTTCTGAAGGCCGATTCCTGAGAGATCTTCGGTTGATCGACCCTTCGCTTAGACTCTCGGAGACTGGCAGCTACGGCCCTATACGGTCGCCGTAGCTGCCAGTCCTAGTTACTTAACCCACTTGGGAAGCTGAGCCGTAGTCATTTTCGTACTAGCAGCAAAGGCATCTTTGAGCCGCACATTGGGAACATTCCACATGGACAGGTCCTGAGCCATGTTGGTAGCACCCCAGAACATGCCTGTCATCGTGGTAGCGCTACCTGTGTCCCACTTGTCGAGGGGTTGATTGAAGGCCATGATCGTTCCAGTTCCATCGCGGTAGAACATCTTAGTAAAGATTACGCCATTGCCTACCTTCCAGCCATTGATGGGCTGATTGAACTTCAGCGCATCCGAGAACATGTAGGAGAAATCTGTGGCCTTCGAAAGGTTCCAGTTATCGATGGGCTGATTGAAGACCTTGTTCTTCTTGAACATGTTGGCAACGGTGATTGCACTTTCGGGATTCCAGCCACTGAGAGAACCGTTGAAGTTCGACTCCATGAAGGTGCTGTCGAAGGTAAATACCCGCGACACATCCCAGTTCGCGAGTACATCGCCCGTGAATACGCTGGTGTTTGCGAACATCGACCCCATCTGCCGGAGATTCGAGGTGTTCCAATTCTGCAGTCCCTTGCCCTCGAATGCGTAGGAGGCTCGGAACATCGCCCCTGCGCGGAGAAGCTTTCCCGTGTCGAGCTTTCCCAGATCCCCATTGAAGTTCTGTGCGCTCTGGAACATGCCCCCAGCATCCACGAGATTTGGAAGAGTCCACTGGCTCGTGTCGCCGTTGAAGCCAATGTTACTGCTGAACATGTTTCGAGCCGTCTGCAGCGTTACGGGTGGTTCTGCCATTTCGGTGAGATAACTCGTGCCGCTGAGGAATCCGTCGAGGTTCCTGATCCCTGTTTCATCACCCATGTGATTGATCTTCGTGTAGCAGCTGCTCGCACTGGATGTGGTGAGTCCACCCACAATGCCACGAAGCTCCATGGTGTACTCCCCCTTAGTGCTGTATGTGTGGCTCATGGAGCCATAGGCGAGCGTGCTCGTTGAGCCGTCACCCCAGCTCACAGTGCCATTTACAGGAAGCTTTTCCGTGACGGTGGCTATTGCCTTGGGATCTGAGCCATCGGGAAGAGAGATGCTCGAAGCCACCTGGAAGCTAATGGTGCTGTAGTTGCACTTGCGAGTATCCATGGTGATCGAGATGAGATCAGGATTGGGGTCAGAGGGCTTCGAGGGAGTAGGTTCCGTGGTAGGTGGAGTCGTCACCGGAGGCGTGGCCGGCGAGGTCGATCCACCGGTTCCAGTTCCTGGCTGCGTAGTGCTGCCTCCACCCGCTTCGCTTCCGCTTTCAGTAGCCTTCTTGATTCCAGGCTTGATGGCGTAGGTGCTGGGCTTCTCGATGTTATCGGCTCGTAGATGGAAGGGCGCGTTGGCGAGTCCGGTGGCACTGCCAGCGAGGGGGACTGAGATCACGGCCATGAGAGCGACTCCCGCGAGGAGTGCCCTGGTGGCGGGGCGAAGTGAAGGCTTGTTCATGGGATTTCCTCTAGCTGCCTCTAGGACAGCCCGTAGCTGAGTGACTGCAAGGATGTGTGAACTGACGGCGAAGGTTGCTCAGAGAGCAACCTGTGACCGCTGAGCGGTGAGGGAGGCCATCTGTGAGGGCTCGAAGTCGGAATCGGATCGTGACTCATCAGGACACCGTGCTCTGGAACTTCGTGGGCACCTGAGATTTGGCCATGCCAGAAGCGTAGCCGAAGAAGTCGTAGCTCGTCACACTGGCCACATTCCAGCCTGAGATGTTTTGCCTAAAGCTGGTAGCACCGTTGAACATGTTGCTCATGCTGAAGACCTTAGTGAGCTTCGAGTTCCAGGTGCTCAGTGGCTGATTGAAGCTCTTAGCTCCCCAGAACATGCCGCCCATTGAAGTGACCCCATTCACACTCCAGTTTGAGATATCCGAATTGAAGGAAGTAGCGTCCTGGAACATGTTGGATGTCGAAGTTGTGCTGGTGAGATTCCAGCCCTTGAGCTCACCCGTGAAAACAGATGCTCTAGAGAAGGTGCCCGCCATTGAGGTGACCAGACCGGTATCCCAGCTGGAAACATTCCCATTGAAGGCTTTCGCACCAGCAAAAGTATTGGTGAGGTCCGTGACCTTGGAGGTGTTCCAGTTGCTGAGGTCCTGGTTGAAGGAAGCAGCGTTGTTGAAGGTGGCCGTCAGATCTCTCATGTTGGTGGTGGTCCACTTACCGATGGGCTGGTTGAACGCAGCGGCGTTGGTGAACATCGATCCAAACTTCGTAGCCTTCGCTACATTCCACCCTGAGATGTCGGAGTCAAAAACCGAAGCGTTGTTGAACATGTACTCAAAGGTAGTAGAAGCTCCGGTGCTCCAGCTGGAAAGGTCGCCGGTGAAGACGACGGCTCCATAGAAGGACCGAGAGAAGTCGGTGACCTTGCTCACATTCCAGCTGGCTACCGATGAGCTGCCGGTACCAGTGAACAGCTTTGCGGACTCAAAGATCCCCTTGATGTTCGTGAGACTGTCCGTCTTCCAGTTGCTAAGTCCTCTACCCTCGAAGGCATAGCTGTTGCGGAACATGTTGGTAGCATCCGTAAGGCTCTTGGGGTTGAGCTTGCTCAGATCGCCGTTGAATACGGCTGTTGTGTTGAACATGGAGCTCGCTGTCTTGAGATTAGGGAGCACCCAGTTCTCGACCCCTATCCCTGTGAACTTGGATGCATTGGTGAACATCCGATTGGCGTTCTGAAGCGAGGTCGGAGGAGCGGCAACGGAAGTCACATTGGCTGCACCACTGAGGAACCCCTCCAAGGTGATGAGTCCGGTGTTTTCACCGAGGTGAGTGACATCACTGATGCAGCTGCTCGAAGATGCTACTGAATCCGTGATGCCACCGAGCTTGCCCACGATCTGAATCTCGTACTTGCCAGCCTTGTAGACATGATTATTGGCACCCAGCTTTGCCGAAGAAGCTGCACTTCCATCTCCCCAGTTGATCGTAGCGGCTGCCGTAAGAGGCGTTCGCGCCGGATCAGTGCTACTGTAGCTGGGGACATTGAAAGTGAAGCCACCTGTGCTCGAAGCTGTACAACTAGAAAGGCTCGTGTCGATCTTCATAGAGATGAGATCGGGAGAAGAATCGGGAGCTCGAGTAGGTTCGGGGTCGGGAGTGGGTGTGGTCGCTGGAGGCGTAGTCGAGCCACTACCTGGCGGTGTTGTGGGTGTCGTAGATCCATTGCCCGTTCCGGCATTACCCTTCACGAAGGGCTTGATGGCGAACTTGCCAGAGCCGTCAGTGTTCAGGGCTTTGACGGCGAAGGGGCTGTTGGCAAGGCCTGCGGCGCTTCCGAGTAGTGGAGTTGAGGCCACCGCGATCACGGCGACTCCGGCGAGAGTGAGCTTCAGCAGATTGCGGCTGGACCTCTTCTTCATGGGCATGCTCCTGGGATCAGTAGAAATGGGGCAGACTCCCGTCCACCCCGATGGATTCGCATATCGATGCGAGCGCATCTACAGACCGAGATCTCTCCAGACTGCTCCTGTAGCGAAGGAGGACCGAAGACATTGATCAGTCTTCGGTCCTCCTCTTTGAGCTACAGATCATAGGCTGCCTACCTACTGAACACCTGCTGGAAGCTTGCTTCTGTTGCCATCGATACCCGATTCAAGTGCGAAGTTGCCGGTGTCAGCTCCGCTCTTGATGGTCCAGCGAGACAGATCCTGCGTGAAGGATGTTGCTCTGTAGAACATGGCTCGAAGGCTGTCCGACTTGCTCACATCCCAGCCACCGATGTTGCCATTGAACTTGGATGCATTGGAGAACATGGAAGTCATGTCGGTGACCTTGCCAGTGTTCCAGCCACTGATGTCCCCATTGAAGCTCTTGGCGCTGAAGAACATCGAGTTCATGGTGGTCGCGCTATCGGTCTTCCAGTCGCTGATGCCCTTGCCCTGGAAGGCCGTAGCGCCAATGAAGCTCATGGAGAACCTCTCAGTGTTGGCGGTGTTCCAGCCGGAGATATCTCCATCGAACTTCGACGCGTTCCTGAAGATCCCGCCAGCATTCTTGAGGCTTCCGCTGGGAGCGAAGCCAGTGAGATCACTGTTGAAGTTGTAGGCCCCATCGAACATGGACTCGGCGCTGACGAGGTTGGGGAGCTTCCAGCCGCTGAGGCTTCCGCTGAAGCTACTGTCCTTGAACATGCGAGCAGTGTTGGTGACAGTGGCTGGAGGAGCTGCAACGCTCTGGAGCCCCTGGGCTCCATTGAACATGTTCTCCAGGGTGCGGATACCAGTGTCTGCACCGAAGTGGTCTACGCTCTGGACGCACTTACCGGAGAAGAGCGTGTCGAAGCCACCGAGAGTACCCTTGATCTTGAGATTGTAGGTACCGCTCGACGGATAGCTGTGGCTGCCGAAGTAGCTGATGTTCTCTACGGCCGAACCGTCCCCCCAGGTGACCTCTGTGTTCACCGGAGTTGTCTGGCCGCCCGGGTTCGAGCTGTCTCCACCGAGAAGGCCGAGGTGGAAGTTCGAGGGAGTGCAGCCAGGAAGAGTGGTGTTGATGGTCATAGCCACCAGATCATCCTTGGCCGGGGTCGGAGGTTCAGTGCTGGGTGGATCAGTCGGCTCTGTGGCTGGCGGAGTGGTAGCTGGTGGAGCAGTAGGCTCAGGAGACTCGCTTCCTCCCGATCCAGGAGCTCCAGGCTCACTCGGGGTAGGATCAATGCCTCGCATGGCGTTGACCGATGGGTTCTCCTCGTCGGCAGCTAGCACGCTGAAGGCACCGCTACTGGTGGCGGCACTTCCCACCGCTGAGGTGGATAGGAGGGCAGCTGCTGCTACCCCTACGAGCAGAAACTGACCTGCCCTTCTGTGGTGATTGTCCATTCTAGCTTCTCCTGATCCGATGGTTAGGCGGTCAACCGAGTCTTCACTGACTCAAGCTAAAAGTCTCATATCGACGGACCTCGTGAAAATACTAGCCAACAGAAGAAGGGCGCCCCAGCTGGGACGCCCTTCTTAAAGGTCCCGATCAGCCGTTATAGCCCTTCGAGTTTTGGAACTTCGAGGGCACATAGGACTGGTAGCTACTCTTGAGGAGGGAGTTCGTATAGAACCCTGTCCAGTCGGTGACTCGAGCTACATCCCACTTGGAGATATTCTGCTTAAAGCTGGTGGTGCCCCAGAACATGTAGAACATGTTTGTGACATTACCCGTTTTCCACTGATCGATCTTTCCATTGAAAGCCTTAGCGCTTCGGAACATGTTGGTCATATCCGTGACCTTGCCCACATCCCAGCTATTGAGATCCTGATTGAATGCGGTTGTATCCATGAACATCTGAACGATGGTCGTAGCATTGCTCATGTTCCAGCTGTCGAGAGGCTGGTTGAACGCAACTGCAGAATTGAACATGCTGTGGAAGCTCTTCCCGCTGCTCACATTCCACTTGCCGATGGGCTGGTTGAAAGACTTGGTGGCATTAAACATGCTATTGAAGGTGGTCACATGAGACATGTCCCAGCCGGTGATGTCTTTGTTGAACAGGTCCGTCTGTGAGAACATCGACCCTGTGTTGGTAAAGGACGAGGTGTTCCACTTGTCAAGACCCTTGCCAGTGAAGATAGTAGCTCCACCGAACATACTGCCGGCGTTCTGGACGCTCTTGGGGTTGAGATTGCTGAGATCTCCGTCGAACTTCGAGGTGTTGGCAAACATCGCTGATGCATTCGTGAGCCTCGGAAGAACCCAGGTCTCTACGCCGCTTCCAGTGAACTTGTTGGCACCATTGAGCATGCTCTGGCCGTTGTCGAGAGATGTGGGAGGAGCAGCGACATAGCTCAAATTCGTCGCACCGTAGAGGAACTCCTTAAGGGTGACGATTCCCGTGTTCTCGCCAAGATGGTCGACTCGAGAAACGCAGTTGGCTGCACCTGTAGGCGTCTTATCGAACCCTCCGAGAGTGCCATCGATGGTGAGGTTGTACCTACCAGCCTTGTAGACATGGCTATTGGCACCAGTGGCGAGTCGAACTCGTGAAGATCCATCGCCCCAGTCGATCCCCGCATCTGCGGAGAGCGGAGTCTTAGCAGGGTCGTTGGAGTTCACGGAGGCTACAGTGAGCTGGAATCCTGATGTCGTGGCAGTGCAGCTTGGAAGACTCGTGTCGATGGTCATGGCCACGAGATTCGGACTAGGATCAGGAGCCCGAACTGGTTCAGTGGGAGTCGGAGTAGGTTCGGCCGTTGCTGGGGGAGTCGTAGCTCCGCTTCCGGGGCTAGGCTGTGTAGCACCACTCTTGCCGAAGGGCTTCACTGAGAACTTGCCCGATCCATCGGTGTTCACGGCCTTGATGCCGAAGGGAGTGCTAGCCAGTCCGGCAGCGCTACCTAGAAGCGGCGTGGATGCGATGGCAGCAACGGCCATTCCAGCTAGAGCCAGCTTCAGAAAGCTGTGGTCAGTTCTTTTTCTCATGGGTGCTCCTGAAACGGACTACAAAGAGGGGCAGACTCCCGTCCGCCCCGATGGGGCTTCATATCGATACTCTTGCATCCATGGAAGAGGCCAGGCTCTTTGGTCGTTCGAGCCTGGCCTCTAGAAAGATGCCCCTAAGAACTGCCTCCAGCTGTTCTCGCTGTTCTCTCAGCTCTTGAACTTGGGCAACTTGTCACTGGTGAGCTTGGAATTTCTGCTGAAGTCGCTGTGAGATACAGTGTCGTTCACATTCCAGCTCGAAAGGTTCTGATCGAAGCTTCTAGCGCTCATGAACATCGCTCCCATGTTCTTGACCTTTGAGACATCCCAGCTACTGATGTTCTTATCGAAGTAGTAGGTGTTCGAGAAGGTGGAGTTCATGTTCTCGACCCTGCCGGTCTTCCAGTTTGTCACATCCCCGTTGAAGTCGCTGGAGTAGAACATGCCATCCATGGTTCTGAAGTTCGATGTGTTCCACTTATCGACACCCTGGCCGGAAAAGTTAGTGCCGAAGTAGAACATCGAAGCTGCGTTTCGCACTCCGCTCATGTTCCAGCTAGAGGTGTCCCCATTGAAGTTGTTCGCGTTCCTGAACATCTCACTTGTGTCGACCACAGTGGGAGAAATTTCAGCAACCGAAAGGTCTGTGCGAGAGTTCTGGAAGAATAGGTCACTGAGCGTCCTAACTCCGGCACTGGCGTCCATCCGATCTACGCTCTTGATGCAGTTCGTGATGGCCGATGCGTTGAAGTAGTAGCCGGGGAATCCAAGCCCGTCGATGGTGCCGTCTATGGTGATGGTGTAGGGCTTACTGGTGTCGGCGTAGCTGTGCTTCAGGATGCTTGCACTCGTGATCTCACTTGTCTGACCGTCTCCCCAGTCTACTGTGGCATCGATAGGAGTCACGGGAACATCAGATGTGTAGCTGTTGCGGTAGCCAGAAACTAGAGGAAGGCCGAAATTCGCCGGATCGCAGTAGGTGTTGTTCTTCTTGCTCAGGTCTACGGTGAGCTGTACCACGCCTCCATCGATGATGGGCTCAGCGGGCTCTTCGACGGGTGTACTTCCAGCTGAAGTTCCCCTGATCCCCGCTACCGCGTTGATCGAAGGATCCTCCACATTGACTGCACGAACCAGGAAGCCATCTCCGACTGCTGCACTGCCTACGAGCGGAGTGACCGCAAGAGCCGCCATTCCCAAAGTCGCTAGACCTAGAGTGAACTTCTTCCTGCGACCGCCAGCACCCATGCTGTTCTCCTCATATTCGCGGCAGAGATACTGCAGCTAGAGCCATATCGTGAAAGTTCATTCACATTCATCTAAGGGCCCCCTAAGGCGCTGAACTGCTCTCCATGAGCGTCGATGCGGCTCCAGAGAGTAAGTGTCTTAGACGGGCGCCTAAGGGTTAGTCTGACCATCCTGAGTGCTGCTCTGAGCTCCAGTGGAACCTCGGGCCGCCTCATCGGCCGCTACTCGGGCCTCGAGATCCTGGAGCTCCTTCGACAGACTGTCTCGCTCTGACTCCAGCTTACTGATCCGGTCGAGGAGCGCCTTCTGGTCGCTACTGGACATACCACTCGAGGGAGAACTCGTGGGGCTCGCCGTGGGCTGTGAGCCCTTGAGTCCGTCGATCTCCTGCTCCATGGCGGAGAGCTGCGACTGTAGGGAACTCAGGGACTCCTCCACCGAGCGAGGTGTAACCGTGCTGGGAGACGAAGGAGCAGTGGATGGCTGACTCTTCTGCTGCTGCTTCTGAAGCTCAGCCAGGGCCTGCTTCTTGGCTTCGGCCACAATGGCTGCTCGGTCTGAGTCCGAGAGCTCCTGCTGAGTGACTACGGTGCGATTGATGATCCGAGGTGGCTCTCCATCCGTGATCAGATAGGTCACCGACAGAGTTGTAGCAGCAATACCGAAGAAGAGCACCACGAGCCAGAGGAAGGGATTGGCCTTTCCGTAGTTGCGGATGTGGTAGCCCATACGCCTGAAAATTCCAGGATGCTGAGCTTCCTGGAGCTCGTCAAGATGGTAGGGACCGGTGACAGCCTCCAGGGCCTCTGTGATCGGATCCGAAGAGGCAGGAAGTGCTGGGCCACTGTCTGCTGGCTGAGGAGTCGAGCCTGGAGCCAGTGGTAGTGGAAGCACCTTGGCCGCTCGAGCGGCTGCCTTGCGAGCGCCGAGGCCGGTGAGAGCAAGGAAGACCCGGTAGATCTCACTGATGGAGGCCGTCACGAAGGCCATGATGGCGATGAGCACCACTGAGCTCACGATGCCTGTGAGCTGAGTTGATACCAGAGCAGCTGACACACCGGTCAGGGCGGTGATCAGGATAGAGCGAGGAGACCAGTTCGAGTCCTCCCGGAGGATCTTTCGGAGCTCGCGCTTGGTGGCGAAGACCTGTTCCTCGGCTTCGCCCGGCTCTACTGGGCTCGATGGAGTGGGTTCGGGAGTTCCGGGAACCTGAGTCCGGGGAAGCTCTTCCGTCGCCATGGTGAAAACCTCGAAGATCGAACGGGGGCCACGGCCTGCGCATCCGCCAGCGAAAGGAGCCTGCGAGATGCACTGCTCTGTGGCCGGATGGTGGCTGTTGACATCATCCTATCGAAACGGGAGAAGCCCCTCGCAGCGGAAAGAACGCTGCGAAGGGCTTCCTCGTGAGATGTTGGGGTTCAGCGCACCTCGAAGAGCACGGTCTGGGTCATGGCCTCGAAGTCCATGCGGTGGATCGGGAAGATCAGCGCGCCGGCCTTGATCTCGGCGCCGTCCTCCAGGGAGAAGTCCTCGGTCGCGGCGAAGATCTCAGCGCAGCCGTAGGTCTTGTCGATGCCCGCCGCCTCCTGCTCGAGGTCGAAGTAGAAGACATGGGTGATGCCGTTCTCTTCCTTGTTGACGGCGGCCTGGGAGGTCATGCCCACGATGTCATCGGTGTCGAAGGACGAGGCCTCCTTGGGAAGAGCGTCGATGGCCTCGAAGGAAAGCTCTCGGATGGTCCAGTTGCGAGTGGTGTAGTCGGTCATGGAAGGACACTAACACGCTGAGAGCAGCTGCGCAACGGTGAACTTTCGAACATGTCGCCTGCGATTCTCCGAAGAGCTCATCGAATCTTCGCGAGGGCCTCCTGCTTGCGGGCCTCCTCAAGCTTCGGAAGATTCTCCACGGTGAGCTCGTCTATGGTGAAGCCAGCCTGCAGGCACTGGTGCTCGAAGCCCGGAACCCAGGAACCGAGGAGCTCAAGCGCCCAAAGATCGGCATCGCATTCCTTGTTGGAGGAGAAGCGAAGCTTGTTGCCCTCTCGATCCTGGAGGTAGTGGGAGTACTCGTGGTAGGCGATGAATCGAGCGTTGAGCTCGTCGATGTCAGGGCTCACGAAGATCATCTTGTCGAACTGACCGCCCTGCTGGTAGCAACCGCCCTGATTGTGGTGCACGATCTGAGCGCAGTTCTTGGCGGGGTCGTCGCTGAGCTCGAAGCGAAGCTCGTAGGCGTGGAGGCGCTTGTAGAGCACATCCGAGACGATGTTCCAGGTCTGCTTGCCGTTGGCGGAGAGGTTCTCGTAGTTCCCGTAGTGCCTCTGCTCCTCGATGAATTGCTCTTCCTCGCTAGCGGTGAGCTTCGGAGGTTTCACGAAGGCCGCCCGGGCAGGCGAGGCGGACTGGAGCTCGAAGGGATTGGGGTTCCCGGAGAGGTAGGCAGATGCGATCACGGAGCCAGCAGCGATGGAGAGCACGCAGATCACCAGGAAGCCCAGGGAGCGGAGGATGCGGTTCATGGGGCCGATCCTATGCCCTCTTTCTGAGCTTCGCAACCCGGATCAGCCGAAAAGCGTGGGCCGCTTCTGCTCAGCAGGCTCCGGAGCATCCTCACTGGGGCCGCTACTGGCAGCCTTCTGAGGCTGATCCACACCCTTGAGGCGCTCGAGGAGCTCGGCCTTGGCGGTCTTCAGGATCATGGTGGTCAGAGGGCCCCGGTAGCCGTAGTTGGCCATCAGTGCCTGACTTTCGAGCTCATCCACGAGCTCCCGATGGCTCATGGGTGCGATTGTTGCCCGGTACTTCTCTGAGGCCTCCGCGAGCTTCTGTTGCTCTGCCTCGTTGAGCTTGGCCATTGCTATTCATCCTTACCGCCCCGGAAGAAGCTCCTACCGGCGTCTCCCAGGGGCTTGATCTTATCGGAGAGCGTGTTGTCCGGATCGGCCATTGTCGCAATACCCCGGGAAGTGGTGCTCATGGAGCTCTGGGCGCTCGATCCCGCTGTCATGGGCTTGCCGCCGGGGATACTGAAGTCTCCGGTGCCGATGCCCTTGGCGGCGAAGAAGATACCCCCTGCGACGAGGCCGAGGACCAGGGTCCCAGCGAAGAGCTTCGTGAGAAGCCGTGGAACTAGGGGCACATGGACACCCAGGGAACCTTCGTCTGCGGGGTCTTGAGCGCTCCTGGTTGAGCGAGACTTCAGCGCTTTCCTGTAGGCGTCGGGGTCATCGCTGCTGAATGCAGCTGCAAAGTCGGGGTCCATCCTCCGCATGAGGGCTCCAGGTGTCTCGGTTCGGGGCCGCCGAGGGCACCCTAGATCTTAGGCCGGCATATCACCGGTCAGCCATCGGCTTTCTGACGCGCTACTGCTCGGGGCCGCTGACCGAAGCTTCGATTGACCGGAGAGCGGTCGCTTCCGAGGTCGTTCTCCAGGATGTCCAGAACCTCTAGCACATGGACCAGCGCCTCCGCGTAGTTGGTATCGGCCGGAGTCTGCTCGCCGAAGTAGGTCAGGAAGATCAGGTTCATGTCGTCGTCGAGGAGGAAGGACACCGAGAAGACCGAGCTCCTGAAGCTCCTGTGTACAGCTGTTTCCACGGTGCGAGATCTGTCGGCTCGAGCGATCTCACCCATGAGCTTGTTGCGTCCAAGGAGGAGCATGGACTTGATGTGCTTGTTGGGATCCCGAACGCCTCGAGCGGCGAAGAAGTCATCGTTGAGGAAGGAGACATAGCGCCCCGGCTGCTGCTCGGTGACGGTGAATACCTCTGTGGCGATCGGTTGCATGTCAGCTCCCTGGTTCTCTACGGCTGAATCGATCTGTTCATCCATGGGCACATCCTACCATCTCGAGGAACTGATGCGTCGACTATCGCGGAGAACCCCACGCTATCTAACGCGAGGCTGCCCCAGAGGCAAGCCTGACAGTCGAAGGCAGCATCCCGACGATCCGAGAGCCTCAGGCACTTAGGCCGGCAGCTACAGCAGGAGGCCCCGCAGCAGAAGATCGCTGCGGGGCCTCCTCGTGGGCTAGGCTCAGTAGCTCATGGTTGCGAGGCGCTCGTGGATTGCCTCCTGGATGAGCTGGTTCCTCTTGGGCACGAAGCTCTTGGGGATGTGAGGCGTCTTGTAGCCCATGAGCTCCAGGGACACATTGCCCTTCCGACCGTTGCAGTCCTTGCAGGCTGTGGTCAGGTTGCCCCAGGTGGAGAGTCCACCCTTGCTCTTGGGGATGATGTGGTCGACCGTGTTGCCGAACTCGCCGCAGTAGCTACAGATGTAGCCATCCCGAGCGAGGATCATCCTCTTGGAGACGAAGGAGTCCGGGTCGATGGAAACCTTCTTCCGGGGCACATACCTGTTCAGGGCGATGACCAGAGGGTCACCGATGAGCGAGGTGAAGTTGGATTCTGGACGCTCATCCTGCCGAGGGAGCAGCTCATAGCCCTTCCCGTTGAGGATGAGATTCGCTGCCCTCAGTCGCTTCACTGTGCCCACGAGGGTCAGCGAGGAATCCACGGTGATGACCATGTTCCGCTGCACGAGATCCTCGAGGCTACCGACTGTGTCGCTGAAGGTTAGCTGTTCCATCTTTCTGTCTTCCTGGGTGTGTTGTGGACGGGGGCCACAGTGCTGGAGAGCTCTCACCAGAAAGAACTAAGGCCAGAGCTTCCAACAGCGTGGGAAACGGCTCTGACCTCGTCTCTCGCAGGGTGCCAGGCACCTTGCGTACAGACTATATCGTAAGCTGAGACGATTGGCAATCGGCTCCGGTCAAGAGGCCGGAGTGAGATCGCTCAGGGAGCACACGGGAGGACAGTTTCCCCTGGCTACTCCGCGGAGAACTTCGGCGGTACGATTGGGATTCTCCATAAGGTAGAACACATCCACCACGGTGGGTCCCTGCTGCTCGACCGCGATGACCTCGGCTCCGCTGGAGATGAGCTCTACCTTGAGCTTGGCCATGGCTCGCTCAAAGGCTTTCGCGCCCTCGGTGGCGATTGTGTGGCGATGCCAGTGGCTCTTGGCGCTCGTGAAGGGGCCGTTGAGCTCCCGGTGGAGCTTCATGAGCTCCGGTCGAGGTGGGCAGATCTTGCCCGTGCTGTCGTACTCGACTTTCTGAAATGCTACCATCTGTGAGGTGGTTCCTTTGCTTGGTGGTTTCCCGGGCGAATTGCCCTGGGGAAGAAGACATGCGAGAGTCTAAAGGCTGTGACGACCTTTGGATCTAGCTTGCTTTGAGTTCGCCCTACGCTGCGCATCTCGCACTTTCCTGCGTCGGTACTTGATCTTGTAGCGAAGCTTTCGCCAGCCTCGATCCTTTCGAGTAATCCAACGATTTCGGTAGTAGAAAATCAGCTGTAGAATCACAAGAGGTGCACCGATCAGAAAGGCGATGAAAGCCGGCCAGAAGAATCTAGTTCCCTGAACGATGTTGCTCTCAAAGCGCTCTGGAAACTCAGCGAGCTTGATTCCGGCTACCTCAGGATCAGAAGGGTCGTAGAGAATCGGAAGCTTCTGCCCCTCGTAGTAGAACCTACTATCGTTGGCGACCTCGTAGACATCGAGCCTCGTCCGATACTCGCGGCCGTTCACCTTCTGAATGGTGGTCGGAGTGTAGTAAGTAGCTCCCCCGCCACGAGGTCGAGAGCTGTGATAGCGCTCAACTTCAACTACCCTACCAATGGTATCCTTACCCACGGAACGCAGATGATCGTCATAGGACTTGTTGTGCACGCCTTCCCAATGGAGAATGCCTCCAAGCCCCATGAAGCACAACCCTAGGAGGACGAGCATGGTCGGAGCGAGTTCCTTGGTGAGATCCCACATAGCTCTCCGGAAGAAAGCCCATCCGGACTCTCCCTCTCGCATGAGCGTCTGACCCATGGTTCCTCTTTCTTTCAGGAGTTAAGAGCACAACTCTTCAGCTGCGCTCAGCTTATCGGTGGAAGGCCTAGTGCTCGTTATTGTCGGGCGGCCAGGGCCTGGGCGAGCGCATCGTGCTCTGTCCGGTCCACAGTGAGCCCATACTTGGACTTCACATTGATGGTGGCGATTGCGTAGCGCAGGTGAGCAGCTCCATTGGAGGGCATCCACTCGCCGGGATCCTTGTCGCCCTTCTGGCGGTTCACGGAAGATCCCACGATCTGCAGGTTGTCGAAGTCGTTGGCGATGGAAACGCGCTGATTCTGGCTCAGCGGTCTGCTCGGATCTTCCGACTGAACGACCTCGTGGAGGGGCACGATGTGGTCAACATCGGTGTCCGTGCGGGAGCCCTTGACCACGGTGACTTCCTCACCCGTGTAGGGATCGATGAAGCTTCCTCCGATGGCCCGGGCCTGGGGAGCGGGATTGTTGAAGGTACCCGAGGGGATGTCCCGGTGCTCGAGCCGGCCCACGACTCCGGTCTCGAAGGATCGGCCGAACTGCTCGGCCCGGTCGTAGTAGGCTCCCTGGTTCTCAGGAGCGACCTTGAGCTCTGCCAGGGTTGCCTGTGCCTGAGCGATCTCCTCCGCGGAGGGCTGGAGGCTCTTGCCCTGGAACTGCACGCCCTCGGAGACCTCCACAGAAGTGGTGTTGCCAGTGCCGCCAGCGCTGTCGATGAGTCCCTTGAGGAACTCCTTGGCGCTGTTGCCGGCCTCCTTGAGCTTCTCGACTCGCTCAGGGGTGACCTGATCCTTGAGCTTCTGACCGGTTTCCTTGAGCTTCTCTCCGGTCTCGTTGCCGAGTTCCCGGGCAGAGTCGCCGGTGCTCTCGGGCTGAGCGTCGGGATCGGGAAGGGGATCGTTCTCAGCGGCAGTAGGATCCTGCTCCTGCGTCACAGAGGAGTCACCCTGGGGTGCGATGGCATCGGCGTTGTCTACGGGCCCGTTGCCGCCGTCCAGGACGAGATGGGTGAGCGTGGTGAGCACGAAGGTGGCCACGATGGCGCCACCGATCTTCTTGCCGTTGCGACCCCAGAAGGACTTCCTGGCGGCCGGAGACCCAGCCAGGGTAGGAAGCTTCCTGGTGGAAGCCTCCGGAGCTCGAAGCTCACTGATGTTGCGCTCTGCGGCGCTCACCGTGGCGAAGGGGTCCTCGCCTGCAGCTTCCCGGGCCTCCGAGTAGGCGTTGACGGCAGCGCTGGGAGAGTCATAGTGCTCACCCTGGCTGAGACCGTGGGGGCAGCCTCGGCCCCGAGGATTGGCCCAGTCCACCTTACAGCGGCCGGGATTTCCTGTCTCGGGATTCACATGCCAGTTACCTGCCACGGGGGATCAGCTCCTTGGAGTTGCGAGCGAAAGAAGAAGTGCTATCGAGCGTGATGTTCTATACACATGCTACACTAAGCCTATCGACCTGTCCCGCCGATGGCCGTTCTTCGCGCTACTGGAGCTCCAGCTTGCTGAAACTGATCCCACAGGCCTCGAAGATCTTCTCGGAGGCCCGGGTGGAGAACTCGGAGCTGTCGTGGCCGTTGAGGTAGACCACCTCGGCGACACCGACCTGGGCAAGCTCCTGAGCGCACTGGTTGCAGGGGAAGTGAGTCACGAAGAGTCGAGATCCCTTGAGCTGACTGTGGAGCCCACCGTAGTTGAGCACAGCGTTGCGCTCCGCATGGATCACGAAGGGGTATTTGGTCTCCAGGGGATCACCGGTCTTACCCCAGGGGAACTCGCTGTCCTTCCAGCCATTGGGCGTTCCGTTGTAGCCCAGGCTCAGGATTCGGTTCTCAGCTGACACGATGCAGGCGCCGACTTGAGTGGAGGGGTCCTTGGAGCGATCCGCCACGAGGAGCGCCATCCGCATGAAGGTCTCGTCCCAGCTCGCTGCAACTCTAGGGGCGGTGGGCTCGGAAGTGGCGCTCATGGGTCTCGTTTCTGAAAGATCTGTAGATAGGCTGACGGCAGGCGAGCCGGAGCTAACCAGTCAGCCGGCCTGGCCGCGGTTGAAGGTGACGCTCCGGCCGTGGATGGCCTTGAGCTTCTCGAGGAGCTCCTCCGCCTCGATGACAGCCGCTCGAAGAGCAGGAACCTGGTCAGGTACTGCGAGCTGACCCTCCTGGAAGGATGCGTCAGCTGCAGTGTGAAGGAGCTCGAGCCCTTCCTGAAGTGCGGGGAGGTTCAGGGTGAGCTCAGTGCTGTTGGCTGTGGCCATGGGGATTGTCCTTAGTCGTCGGTCGGAGGCTTTGGGCTTCGCTTGCGGATGGCCATGAAGTCCCTGAAGATATCCCGGGAAGCCCAGTAGGCTTCTTCGAACTGTTCTTCCTGTTCAGGTCCTACGGTTTGACCCTCTCGGAGGGAAATAGCTACCACATCAGCAATGGTGTTCAGCTCCCGGGCTACGCGCTCGAGATCGAAGCTCAGTTCGCTCATGGTCAGTTCTTCCTTCCGTTGGCGCTGTCGAGGAGCTCCCGGGCGTGCTCCAGAGCTGATTCGCTACTGTCGTAACCTGAAAGCATCCGGGCAATCTCCCGAGGACGCTCAGCATCTGAGATCCGAGAGACTGAAGTGCTCACAGTACTGCCATCATCTTCCTTGGAAACCTTGAGGTTCACATCGGCGAAGGCAGCGACCTGTGCGAGATGGCTCACCACGATGACCTGGTGGCTTTCGGAGAGCCGGGCGAGCCTCTTGCCGACCTCTCCGGCGGTCTTTCCACCGATGCCAGCGTCCACCTCGTCGAAGATGTAGGTCTTGGCGGTGGAGGGATCCGCCACGGCGAGCTCCAGGGCGAGCATGAGCCGGGAGAGCTCACCGCCCGATGCTGCCTTGGCCATGGGTTGCGGATCCTGGCCCCGCTGCTGGATGGTGAAGCTCACCTCGTCGATGCCACTGGAGGTGGGCTCACTGGCCTTGAACTCTACCGAGAAGGTGGTGGAGCCCATGGCGAGGCCCTTGAGCTCTCGATTGACCTTCTCAGCGATCTCCTTGGCCTCAGCCTGGCGGAGCTTCGTGAGCGCGGCGCCCGTTGAGGCTACGCGCTTGCGGGCAACTTCGAGCTCAGCCTCGAGCTCCTCGACAGGGCGACCGTAGACAGAGAGCTCCGCCAGCGACTTGCGGGCAGCGGTGATCTCCTCGTCGAGCTCCTCAACAGTGTCCACGCCTGAGCGCTTGAGGAGCGCCTGAACTTCCAGAATGCGGCCCTGGGCCTCGGCGAGCTCCTCTAGAGCATCCTCGTCGGAGCGGTCGAGTTCGCGCTCGAGCCCCTTGGTGAGCTCAGCGATCTGCTCACAGATCTCCTCCACGGTCGAGTGGAGCAACTCAAGCTCCGGGTCAAGGACCTTGGCCCGACGGAGTTCTTCGGCAGCCGTCTCCAGGAGGCTCAGGGGACTGTAGTCCTCGCTGTCGATGGCACCCTGAGCAGCAAGGAGCCGAGTGCGGATCTGCTCTAGATTCTCGAGCCGGGAGATGGTGCCCTGGAGGAGGTCGATTTCACCGGGCTGGGGATCGATGGTCTCGTAGTCCTCGATGAAAGAGTTGAGCGCTGCGATCTCCCGGCGCTTAGAGGCGGCGTTGGCCTTCACATCCTTCAGGGCCTGCACTGCCTTCCGCCAGGTTCGGTAGGCCTCTCCGTAGCCGATCTGGGTGAGGGTGTTGTCCTCGTTCCAGTAAATCGAACCATCGAGGATGCGGAGCTGCTCAGCGCTGTCTCGGAGCCGGAGCTGATCAGCCTGACCGTGGAGGCTGATGAGCTCCTCGGTGACGGTGCCGAGAGCCTTGGCGGTTGTAGGCCGACCACCCACGACAGCCTTGGACTTGCCGTCTGCCTTCACCGTGCGGCTCAGGTGGAGCTCGTGGTGCTCAACCTCAGCGCCGAGCTCCTCCAGTGCCTCTAGGAGCTTCTCGTGGTCCTCGGGGTCGAGCTTCCAGCTACTGTCAACCGAGAGCTGTTCGGAGAGCTTGCCCACGGAGGATCCGCTGGCACGACCGCCCGTGAGGAGATGGATGGCCGAAAGGAGCATGGACTTACCCGCACCGGTCTCACCGGAGATCACCGTGAGCTTCGGCGAGAGCTCGATGGAGCTACTTCCGATGAGTCCGAGGTTCTTGATGGACAGCTCTGAGAGCATCTGTTAGTTCCCTCTCTGCGCAGCTGCGGCGATGAGACTCCGAGCCGCAACGATGTGCGCGAACTGCAATCCTGTCGCGAGCTCCGGGCGTAGAGCGACGAAGTGACGGCCACTGAGGCGCATGTCCCGGCGCTGGAGCTTTCGGAGATCCTCGTGGACGCTCTCGTAGTCCTCGAGGACGAGGATGAGCTCAGCATCCTGGCGAATTGCCTCATCCGCGATGGCTCGAGCCTTACCGTCGCCGATGTTGAGGTAGTCGAAGTGGGGGATCTTACCTTCACTGTCCTTGGCGAAGTAGCCCGTCAGATCCTGCCAGCTCGATACCCAGACTGCCGAGAGGAGCTCGGGCTGCGAGTCGGAGAGGCCTCGGAGCTCCCAGAGGAAGTCCTGAACTCCCTCGGAGATGGCGCACTGGAAGCCTCCGATGCGAAACACATCGAAGTCGGGATCGGCCTTGAAGTCCCGGTCATGGTCGATGGGTGAGACCACTCCGTCGAAGTCGATGGTGGTGAGAATCCTGCTCATGGCGCTATGCTACCGCACTTTCCTCAGATGTCAGCCGTGAGCGCCACGACTGGGCCGAACTGAGACATGCTGGACAGAACTCGGGGAATGCCCTGGCGAAAGCTCTCGAGGAGCACATCGAAGGCTACGAGCTCCTCGGGGGTGGCCGAGCCGAAGGACTGAACACCGTAGCCGTGGTCCCATTCCTGGGGATCACCGGAGCGAGCGGTGGACCTTGCGATCACGGCGAAGCGGCCGTTCTCGACTCCGTGAAAGGGTTCGATGAGCTGAAGGAGCTTCGAATCGAAGTAGTGATCGTCGAAGAAAGAGCTGTCGAAGTAGCCGTCGAGATTCCGCATGGGGAATGCATCGAAGCTGTAGCCGAGGCCGATCTGCAGGTAGGCTTCTCCAGCCATGGGTTTCTCCCTGTGAGCTTGTTCGGGAGCACAGAAAGGCGCTCCTCCAGTTCCCATGCTACACGAAGAACTGGAGGAGCACAACTTCCTCGATCTGCAGCTCTGCGAAAAGAGCTCAGCGGCCTGTGGCTATTCGGTGCCCGGAGCGAGGAGGCCCCGGATGTCACCCTTGTGGACGCCGAAGACATAGCTCCCTCGGCGCTGCGCCTGTCGAACCACTGCCTTCCGGTAGCGGCCCGGCACCGTCTTCCACTCGGAGTGCTTCAGCGCTCCGGTGCTCACCGAGAAGAGCAGGTGGGTGTTCACCGGCAGGCTGTAGACTCGCTCGCCACCGATTCGGTCCACGAAGGGCGGCACATAGGGCGTGAAGGGGAGCTTCTGGTCCACGGGAACCTGAAGGAACTTGACCTTCATGGAGGGCCCCACCGCATCGATGTTGGTGAGCACCGCGTCGATGATCGAGGAGAGCGCGCTGTGGACGAAGCGCTGTCCGTAGCGCGGGTTGCGAACGGACTGCACGAAGAAGAACAGCGCCACGAGCCCGTGGTCGATCTCGCTCTTCCGACCGTTGCGACCCTGAGCATAGAGCCCCTCGACCAGGTGGAAGAAGTACTCAGCGCTGTCCTCGTAGAAGCCAGCACCGTTGACCTTGTCGTGGATGAAGCTGCTGTCCCGCGTCTCGAAGCCGAGGACGAGCTCATCGGCGAAGCTCACTCCCGGAACCAGGACGCTCCGGCTGTTCTTGCTCTCGCTCGTGGCCTCACCGAAGGAGCTCAGGTAGGCCAGGGGCATCCAGTGCTGGTTCTTGGGAGCACCCATGTTGCCGTAGCTGTGGATCACGCCGCGAACCGAGACAGCGAAGAGCGTCCGAACCACCGACTCGAAGATCCCGTCGCTGGAGCTCGCGAAGCGCTTGGAGAAGTGGACCGGGTTGCTGAAGAACTCCCGGAGGGAGGCCACCAGGCCCTTGTCGCCGCGAGCCTGCTCCCCGAACTGAGCGATGCGCTCGCCGGGAGTACCCGAGGTGGGCTCCATGCCGAAGAGCATCTCCACAGCGCTGAGCTGGTCGGCGAAGATCTTCGTTGCGGTCCTGGTGGTGTCCATGGGAACAACCTACACCCGCGGATCGGGACCTGTCAACTCTCGAGGACAGGCAGGAGACTGACAGCTGAAGTTAGATCAAGATCAGCTGTCAGTCTCCTGCTCTCTTGCCGCTACTCCCAGAAGCGGTTGGGCCAGTTGGTGGGATTGTTGAGCTTACTGATCAGCCCCTCCAGCGTGGGGGAGCTGAAGTAGGTATCCCCGTTGGAACTGCGAGCATACTCGTAGAGGAGTACTGCCTTGCCGTCGATGACTCGAGATTCCAGCCGCTTGAAGAGGTCGGTGGATCCACAGCTCTTACCCACACAGCACTGCCGATCGATGTACTCAGGGAGCTCCTCGAAGGTCGAATCGGGGCTGAAGGTCTCCTGAGGTCGCACGAGGTAGCGCTGGTCGGCCTCGGGGTCGTTGCGGAGCTCCTCCTGGTGGGCTCGGAAGCTCTCCGGAGCAGCCGCCCAGGCCTCTGCCCCCGTGGGTGCTGGACGCTTGATTTCACTCATCGGATCTCAGCTCCTTCTGCGGAGCTTCTCGGTGGCCACGGCCTCGAGATAGGCCCTGATGCGCTCAGCGGTGGCGCTGCTCCCCATGGTCCAGGGGAAGTTGGCCTGAGCCGTCCGGTGGATGTGCTCAGTGGTACCCACCCGGGAGCCATCGATGCCGAGCTGCTCAGCGATCTCCCGGATCTTCTCACTCATGAGCCCCGGAGGGAAGCTCCCGGAGAAGTCGACGGGCTTGGGCCCAGTGGCCTCAGCAGAATCTCTGACCTCTGCCACTCGCCTGGCGAGGGCTTCCTTGAGCCGTTCGGCCGGAGGCATGACTCGCAGATCCTCGAGGAGCTCGCTCCACTTGTTCTCGACGCGGTGCACCATCAGAAGAACTCCCCACCGTAGAAAAGCTTGCCGCTGGCCTGGTCGATCCAGTGCTTCGGCTCCCAGCTCGTGGGCTGAGGCTCGTCGTGGATGATGTGGGGACCGAGGAGACCGTCGTGGGTCCGGAGCCAGTTGATCTGCCACTGGGAGCTCTCGGGGTTGCCGAGGAGCTCCTCCTCGATGAAGGCCTCGATGTCGTGGTCGGTACCGTTCTCATCCACCACCTTGACAGCGTTGGCGTTGTGACGCAGGAACTTGACCCAGCTCTCCACATCGGGGAAGTGAACCCCAGAGACGGTGCTCAGCCCCTTGCTGCTGCGCTTGCCGATGTGCATCTTGTAGACCACGGCCTGCGCGCTGCGTGGATCGCCGAGGGTGAAGTGGGCGTAGAAGTTTGTGCTCATAGTGAGTCGATCCTAACATCTGAGAGCAGCCCTGTCAACGGCTGCCGGTGGTGGTACTTTTCGGTCTTTAGCGTCGCTCATGGACGACGCAACGCTACTGCCGGTTCCTGAGAAAGTGGGTACTGAAAGCCCCAAAGTGCAGCCTAGAGCATCGGCTATAGTGCTGCTCTAGGCTGCGCGCTCAGGTTGCGATCAGCGATCCTGAAAGCACGGGCTCAGGACTGCTTCTCGAACCTCCAGAGATGGCGAGCGAACTTCGAGAGCACCTCGAGCTTCTCACCGTCGGAGAGCAGGTTTCCTCCGAAGGAGCTCCACCAGCCAGCGATGTCATCCTCGCTGATGGAGGCGCTGCCCACAACCGGCGGGTAGTCGTTGACCATGCGGCCACGCCGGTCAGCGTAGGGCTGACCGTTCTGCTTCTTGTCGAGCTGCTTCCGGGTCTCGCCTCGGTAGGGGCGAGCGAAGTAGTCGATGTCGAAGAAGTCCTGAGTGTGGCTGTAGCCACCCCGGAAGACTACCCGGGCCTGGTAGCCGTGGCCAGTGAGGCGAGAGCTCAGTCCGTGGATGACACTCGTGAGCTCCCTGGCGCTGAGACTGAGGGGCATGGCTCGCCAGAGCTCAGGCCGGGGATCCCTGTTCCCGTAGAAGCCGCTCTGCCTGGAGGACTCTCGGATCTTGTTGACTCGCATGTGAAGTTCGCTGATGAAGTCGTGGCCCATGAGAATGGCATCGGTGAGCTCCACCGGGATCTCCACGGTGTCGTGGTCGATCTCAGTGCGGATCTCCTCGGGCTCCGCGAGCTCCTTCTTGTAGAGCTTCTTGAAGTTATCCGAGAGCTTCTCGTAGTCCTCTGCGGAAAGATCCCGGAGGCCGGCCTTCCAGTCCCGGGCCACATAGCGGTCCACTGCCTCAACTGTCCGCACCTGTTCGATCTTGAGATCGCCCACGAAGGGACCGTAGAACTGGATGCCGTAGAGCTTGTCAGCCACCTCCTTGGAGATCGGGCTGTGCTCGGTCTTCAGCGCCCTGTCGGTGCCGTCGGTGAGCACTGCCCCGTGGTAGCTCATGCCCACGAACTTCACCAGGGTCGCGTTGGCAAACCGGTAGACCAGGGTCTTCTCATCGGCCATCAGCTCTGCACCTCTTCCTCGGTGGTCTTCTCTGCGGCAGCGGTCACCAGGGCGATGACCTTCTGCTGGATCTCTTCGATGTGGGCTCGAGCATCTTCCTCGGTGAGGAAGAAGTAGCGAGGAGGGTTGACCTTGAAGAAAGGGCCCAGGTCGCTGGTATGGCGGCCGAAGTCCTCGAGCTTCAGGGACCAGATCGGCTTGGATCCCGCATTGACCTCAAGGCTGAGATCGAGGAGATCCCCGGGAACCTCGAGGCTGCCCTCGAAGACGCAGACGCTCTTGTTGAAGAGGGAGGTCTGCACCACGGCGAAGTAACCCTCTCCGAGCTCCTCTGCGGCTCGCTTCGCTCCGGCGATCACCGCATTGTTGAGAGCCGAGTTGGAAAGCACGGTGGGGAGCTCGATCTCGAGCTCACCGATCTCAACGGTCTCGCTCATCGGTTCTGTCCTTCCTCGCCGCCCAGGGCGATCACGGCCTGGAGGTACTGTGCGGTGATCTCCCGGTAGTTCTTGGCCTCGGAGATGATGTCCAGCGCCTCGAGATCGGAGAGTACCTCGAGGAGAGCCTGAGCCCGCTCGACGAGCTCCTCGCTGATGGAGGCTGCCAGGGGCTTGCCCAGCACGATCTCGTAGGACTCCGCCTCCTTGGCGAGACGCTGAGTCAGCGTCGGAGACTCCCGGTCGAATTCCTCGAGAGTGAAGTAATGATGGGTTGCCTTGGCCTTGATCTCGATGGACTCAAAGACCTCGGGGACCTCGCCGGACTCGAACTCGTCGTCCTGGTTCTCGGTGAGCCCGCGTTCCCAGAGGATACGGTAGAAGCGACCATCCTTCTGAACGATGCTGATGGTGGTCTCGCTCCAGCGGCGCTCACCGCAGTCGATGCGGTGAACTTCCGCCCGCTTGACGAGCTCTTCCTGTTCCTGTGCGCTTAGGTGCATGGAACGATCCTATACCGAAGCTAGAGCTCGCGCAACCGGTCGCTGAAGAGCTCTAGACTGTTGGGCCTCCAGGAACAGGACTGGCTCGAAGATCCTGGGGGATCGGCGATCACTCCTACTTGAGCTTGTCCTTGTAGGCCTCGAAGAGCGCCTGGGCAGCCTCCTGGCTGCCGCTGCCGGGTTCAAGAACGGGGAGGGAGCTCAGCTTCGCCGTCGCATCGTCTGCCGGAGCGGCGGTGGTCATTCCGAGGCTCCCGAAGGGCCTTCCACCAGGGCTCACGAAGTAGCCCACCTCTCCGCCTTCGAACCTGATCTCAGTGAGCGTATCGAAGGGTCCGTAGGGCTTCTCGGCCACGATGTAGCGCCCCTCCTTGGCCAACTTACCCTTGGTAGCTGCCGTCACTGCAAGCAGGTCCTGCTGGAAGAGTGGGCTGACACCCTTGGGGAGATCCTTAGCTCCGGGAGCAACAAGCGCAGATGAGCCACTGGGCAGGGGCGTGCTACTGGGTGCCGGAGCGCCGGCCTTTGAGCAACCGACCAGGGCGAACACCGATGCGAGCCCAATCGTGACGGCCGTAGCCCTGAGAATTCGTGAAGTCTGCGACACTGCGAGGTCCCCTGTTCCTGTCCGTGGTGGTTGGTTTCCATATCAGGCCCAGGGGTCACTTCCAGATAGAAGTGACCCCTGGGCCGACCCGTGAGACAGGATCGACCTACCAGGGGAGCTGGATGTCCACCTGACCAGCGGATCCTGAGCCACCGACCGTGGGTGAGCCCTTACCGTTGTAGGCCAGGGTGTAGATGTCTCCGGACTTCTGGGTGAGCGTAAACTGCGTGTTGTAGACTACGGGAGTCTTCGTTCGGTCGATGGCCACAAGCTTGCTGAGGTCGAGGTCGATGCTCCAAGGTGTAGATGCCGATGGAAGCTTCACATAGCGAGCACTCAGCGTTCGTGAGTTCTGAGTGAGCTCCAGTGTGACAGTGCCGTCGGCGTTGCTGACCTGATTGGTGGTGGCGGTAGGAGGAGCGAGCAAGAGAAGTCCTGAAACCACGGTGTATCCAGTGGTCGTATCTTCCTTACCCTGAACGACAGCATCCACACCCTTGATGTAGCGGTTCTGGTTGGATCCGTTATAGCCGATGGTGTAGCGACTATCCGAGAGCTTCGTGAGGCTGAAGCCCGGATCTGCTGCCGCCAGGGTGCTGTTGAGGCTGAGCTCTCCAGTGGAGTTTCCAAGGGAGCTTCGCAGCGCGCTGATGTCCAGGGTAGTGCTCCAGCGACCATAGCTGAAGGCCTTGCTGTCGGCTGTTGAGACCTTGAGATTCATGTTGCTGCTAGAGCCACTGGCCATGGAGCCTTCGGCCACCGTCTGAGAGGCCGCATAGACTCGAGGCGTGTAGTTGAACTCGAGCTGGCCGATGGAGAGCGTTTTGTTGGCGCCTCCGAGCTGCATGGAACTGTCCACATTGCTGATGGTGAAACTGTCGGCGCTCTCGCTGATCCTAGCCCAGCCGGGAAGTCCGTTCTTGTAGATGGTGTCGAAACCGAAGGGCTCCTGGCTCTTGGGGATGATGATCTTCCAGTCCCGGGGAGTACTCAGGCTACTTCCGTCGAGGTTGAATCCGGGAATCACGATGGAGGGCTGCTCTGAGCCGGCCGTGTTGGACTTTCGAGTGAAGTAGTTGGTGCTCACACCGTTGAGCATGAACTGAGCTGCTGTGGAGGGAGCCGGAGTACCGGAGCCACCCGGTTCTGTACCGCTACTTCCTCCGCTGCCTGGATCGACGAGTACAGCGGATACTCCAGCTGAGGCCGTGTTGCCTGCTCGATCTCGAGCCATGACCTCGAAGCTCCCGTTCCCACTGTCGGCTGCAGACGCGGGCAGAAGAAGCGAGCTGAAGCTCACCGTGGAAACCGCAAGCACGGCGGCGAGGCTGACCGCATCGCGCGTGCGATGTGAACGACGCGCGTTGTGCATGTCGGACTGCGATGTGCGCCGAAAAGGCGATCTGGTGCTGAGTCTCATGTTCGGACTCTCCCTCGGGAAAGGAGCGCCTTTGGCAGTGGTGCTACGCTCGAGCTGATGGTCTCCCGTAGAGGCTGCTGCAGCACGCTTCGGGTAGTGCCATCATATCGAGTTCATGCATGAGCAACAGATTTTAGCAAAACGGTGAGCCCATGGCAAAACGGAAGCTGCCGGACGACAATCCGAAGAAGCCATCCGGCAGCTTGCTGCTGGCAGTATACGCTAGATCCCCAGATTCCCCTTGTGATCCTGAAGCATCTTAGCAGCATCCATGCCCGCAGGACCCGTCGCAGGAACCGACTCGCCAAAACCGGTGATGTCACGAGAAGATTGATCCGCAGCAATGGACATACCTGACTGCAAGCTACCGAAAGGTGCCCCACCAGAGCTTGCGAAGTACACGGTCTCTCCGGACTCTAGCTTGAAGACAGTGAGCGTGTCGAAGTACTTATAGCCATTCACTACGATGTAGCTTCCGGATACAGCCTTCTTAGGGGCGAAAGAAGCAGACGCTAGGTCAAGGTCCCCTTGACTAACGGGAGTTCCCTGAGTCTTTGGAGCGGCAGATTCTTCCTGAGGAGCTTCAGATGAAGACGGCATCGAAGGAGTAGGAGTTGAGCTCGTAGATGCTCTTGCTTTCTCATAGCCCTCGCGAACACCGTCAGCAAACTGAGAACAGCCGGTGAGAGCAAGCATCGATCCTAGAGCGAGAGTGACTGATACAGCCTTCAGTACGAATGACGACATTGGTAGCTCCTAAGTTTCGGTCTGTATCGGTGACCGTGACCATATCGAGTGCGGCGTTCAAGATGGCTGTAGCGAGATCCTGATCTACCTCGCGGACCTCGCTACAGCTTGACATCAGCTCACTCCTCGTTGGCTACTGCCTCGCCAGCGAGGAGAGGTCCTACCTTCTTGTTGTAGAGGTGCATGGCACTGCTCACAGCCTGGTGCATATCCCAGTAAACGAAGGAACCCAAACGACCGCCGAAGAAGACATCTGAGGCCTCTTCAGCACGAGCTCGCTCCTTATAGGCAGCTGCAATCTCTCTGCTCGAGTCGCTGTTGATGGGGTAGTAGACTTCGTCGCCGGGTTCAGCGAAGCGAGAGTATTCCCGGGTGATGATGGTCTTACCCTCGACCTTGTTCTCAGCTGCCTGAGGATCGTAGTGCTGGTGCTCGAGGATGCGAGTGAAGGGCACATCCGCATCGTTGTAGTTCATCACTGCGGTGCCCTGGAAGTCATCCACATCCACGATCTCATCCACGAGGTCCACCGTGCGCCAGGGGAGCCTTCCGAGCTCGTAGCCGAAGTACTCGTCGAGGGGACCCGTGTAGACAGTGGGGACATCTGCGTGGAGGCCCTGGGCCTTCTCAGCGAGGTAGTCCACGCCGTAGCGAATCTCGATGTTCGGGTGGGCTGCTAGAGCCTCGAACATGGCGGTGTAGCCCTTGGCCGGCTGCCCCTGGAAGCGGTCATTGAAGTAGCGTGCATCGAAATTGTAGCGCACGGGAAGTCGAGTGATGATCGAGGCGTCGAGTTCCTTGGGGTCTGTCTGCCACTGCTTGGCCGTGTAACCAGCAATGAACTTCTCGTAGAGCTTTCGGCCGATGAGGCTGATGGCCTTCTCCTCGAGGTTTCTCGCATCTGCTGAGTCGATCTCAGAGGCCTCCTCGGCGATGAGCGCCCTCGCCTCGTCGGGAGTGAAGTACCTGCCGTAGACCTGGCCGATGAGCCCGAGGTTCATGGGGAAGGAGTAGACCTGCCCCTCGCTGTTGGCGAAGACTCGGTGCTCATAGGGAGCGAACTCGGTGAAGCGGTTGAGGTAGTCCCAGACCTTCTCGTTGGAGGTGTGGAAGAGGTGGGAGCCATACATGTGCTTGGTCACCCCGGTTTCCTCGTTGAGCTCGTCATAGGCGTTGCCTCCGATGTGCTCCCGGCGCTCGAGGACGAGGACTCGATGGCCCTCGCTGGCGGCGTGCTCGGCTACGGTGAGCCCGAAGAGGCCCGCTCCCACCACGAGGAGGTCGTGGTTGTTTCCTGCTGTCATGTGCTGCTTTCCTGTCGTAGATCTACCGTCGGGATCACTATATCTAAGCACCGAAGGATGGTGCTTTCCTCAGAGACAGGAAAGGCGCCGAAGCTCGAAAGCTCCGACGCCCTTCCAGTGCAGTCAGCTGGGATCAGCCTGCGTAGCTGTAGGAAGTAGCCCAGTCCACCTCGATGTTGCCCTTCACATCGTTGGCGGGAACCCGGCCAGCGATCTCAGTCTCTGCCTGCAGCGTCCAGCGGAAGTCCGTGGTGGGCTTCTCGGTAGTGGCTGCTACGAGCTCCCCATCCCAGTACCACTTCATGCCCGACGGCGTCCACTCGGTGGTGGCCACATGCCAGTCCTTCGCGCTGGTCTTGGTAAAGCTCTCCTTCTCAGGAACGAACCTCATGGTGCCGTTCTGGTAGGTGCCGGGAACGGCCAGAGCCGGTCGCATCATGCCCTCGTCGAGGTTACCCTCGGGCCAGTCGATCTCACCCTCGTTCCACTGGTCGCTGTTGGGCCAGAGGAGGAAGGCGATCTTGTAGCCAGGCATGCTATCGGCCCTGAAGCGCACCGAGTAGCGTCCGTAGGTCTGACCCTTGTAGTCGTTGAGGGTAGGAGCTGCTACCAGGTGCTTGCCGTTCTCGCTGTGAAGGTTGTAGTTGAGCTTCCCATCCTTCACCGATAGCACCTTGTCCGGAGCGTAGACACCGTTGCCTGAGGTGTCATTGAAGCCGTCATAGCCTCGGAGTGACCAGCCGTAGACATTGCCTACCTGACCCAGAGGAGCATCCTTGGTGAAGTCCTCCTTGAAGTTCTGCTTCCAGCCAGGTAGATCACCGACCGGCATGGCGGTCGATGTGGGCTCAGAGGCCGCTGGAGGCGCCGTAGGCGTGGGAGAAGGGCTTACGGGTGGAGTTATGGGACTGGGAGCTGGCGTGGGCTTAGGAGTCGGCTTGACGACGGAGGGCTTCACTGTAAAGCTCTTCTTGGCCCCATCCCACCAGCGATTCTGGTGCTGGACACAGGGGAAGTAGCTGTATTTGCCAGCCTTGAAATTGAGGCTAGCCTGGTAGGTTGCTCCGCTCTTGGAGATCACCACTCGCTGCTTCTTGGGGAAGTCCATGTTGTTACCCCAGGCGTCTCGCACGCAGACGCTGAAATTCTGAGCAGTGATCTTTGAGCTCGACTTCACGGTGGCCTTCACCGTGACCTTGGCTCCGGACACGGAGGCCGTCGAGGATGAGGTCGAGAAGGAGGTTGCCGCCGATGCGGGGCTACTCCCCGTAGCCAGGAGCACTGGAAGCGCGGCAGCTGCTGTCAGGCTCAGGATGATCTTCTTCTTTGGACTAGGGCGCATTGATAGGGTCCTTGTTCGGATTTTGAGTCGTTCATCATACCCGCCGGAACTTCTCTTCCCTGATCGGTCTCCCGCTCGGCATGGATCATATCGAAAAACGATACACCAGATGTAGCATATCTGCTCGCAATAGCAGAGCGGCCTAGCGTATCCTTCGATGCGCTAGGCCGCTCTGCAAAGGACTGATCAGCCGTCGTAGCTGTAGGAAACAGCCCAGTCGACTTCCACCTTGCCTCGAGCTTCGGGCGCGGGAATGGTGTCGCCGATCTCTGTCTCCACTTGGAGAGTCCAGCGGAAATCAGTGGTGGGATGCTCGGTGGTTGAGGCTACGAGCTTACCATCGAGGAACCACTTCACACCTGCTGGACTCCATTCGGTGGTGGCCACATGCCAATCGTAGACCGTACTGTCAGCGAACATCTCTTCTCCGGGAGCAGTGTCCATGCGACCGGTAGCGCTGTTGTAGGTTCCTGGGATTGCCAGTGCAGGCCGGATTCGACCATCTTCAAGATTGCCCTCGGGCCAGTTGATCTCGCCCTCATTCCACTGATTGCTGATGGGCCACTGCATGAAGGCGATCTTGTAGCCAGGGACTCGATCAGCCCGGAAACGGATGGAGTAACGACCATAGGTCTGTCCGTGGTAGTCGTTGAGTACAGGTGTGGCTACGAGTGGCTGGCCATTCTCCGTGTGGAGATACCAGGTGAGCTTTCCATCTTGCACTGTGAGGACCTTGTCAGGAGAGTACAATCCGTGACCTGAAGTGTCATTCTTGTCCCGGTACCCCACCATGGACTCGCCATAGGTATCCCAAAGGTCCGAGATGTTGTCGGCATCCTTTGTGAAGTCCTCACTGTAGTTCATGGTCCAGTTGGGGAGATTGCCCTTGGGGATGGCCGTGGGATCTGTGGTGGACCCCTCTGAACCGGAGCCGGGAGTACTGTCTCCGCCACCGTCGCTCTGGCTTTCGAGACCGTTCATGCCGCGAACTGCAGATACCGCCCCATTTTCGGTGTTCACGGCTCGAATCTTGAATCCGCCTCCATCCAAAGGAGAAGCTCCAGCAAGCATGGGAGCGGTCAGTACTGCTACTACGGTGGCTCCGGCGAGAATCAAGCCGCCGGCCCTTCGCTTGCCGTGCCTATTGAGCTGCTTCATGGCTATCTCCAGTTGTATTCGGGTTGAGTAAAGCTATCGCAGACGAGGCTATATCTGCAGAACTGAGCAAGCATTCAACCGTCGAGCTTCCAGTAGGCCGGCACCTTGACGGTGGGTACTCCTCGCTTATGGGCAAGGTCGAGGAGCTTCGGCCGGAGATCCAGGGCCGCGATGAGCCCGGTGGTCTTCGTGAAGTCGAGATCGTAGACTTCTGCCGTCACGGGGTGGATGAAGCTCTGGGGAGGCAGGTTCACCATGTTCTCCACATAGCGCCGAACCTGGTCCGCCGTGCTCGTGGGAGCCGTGCGCTTGATTTCCACGGCGATGGGATGGCCGTCGGGGCCCACCGCCAGGATGTCCACAGCGCCAGCACCTGTCTGGAACTCTCGCTGAAGCGTGATGATACCAGTCCCGAGCCTATCGGGGTTGGCGAAGAGCCACTCCTGGAGCTGAGCCTCCGTGCCGTCTACCTTGAGACCTGGTTCAGTGCTCTTGTCGAGGAGCTGCTGTTCGAAGGCGCCCACCGTGTGGTGGATAGTGATCTCCAGAGTCTCATGGCGAGCGTCGAAGGTCCAGACCTCCTCCCCGTCACCGTTGGTGGTCACGGTCTGAGAGGCGGTCTTCATGTAGTTGAGCGGCTTGTTGGAGTTGTCATTGTGGATCGAGACCGAGCCATCGCTCTTCACGAAGATAGCTCGCATTCCCTTCTCCAGGGTGCTCGCACCTCTACCAGAATAAACGGCTGAGCACTCTGCGATGATGACTCGCATGGGATCCTAACTACTGGGCGGACTATCCTTCGATCCGCTCTCGGCTGACTGCTTCGATTCACCGATCAGGAAGTTGAGATGGTCGACGAGTTCGGCGAAGCTACCCGCGAAGGCGAGGGAGAGCCTTCGCTCGCTTGCGTTGTACTCATCGAGGCTGTAGATCTTTCGAGCCATGGCTTCATTCCTGTTCCCAAAACCCAAGGGGTTCTGGATCGGCGGTGCTATCCTAACGAGAGAGGGCCGGGAGGAAAGGCTCTGACCTCTTCCCTCCCGACCCGGTCGGATATCCCTCAGCCTAGTCCCGGAGGAACTCCACCTCCAGGATGTCCAGGGGAGGGAAGAATCGAGTAGCCGTACCCCTGATCCAGTGGGGCTCCTCGCCACGAGCGTTGGGAGCGGGACGAAGTGCGCCCTGGGCCTGGCTGATCCGTCTCCTGAAGTCAGAGGGTAGAATCCTCATGCCCCAGACGATCTCGTAGACCTCCCGGAGCTCCTCGATGGTGAAGGGCTCCATCTTGAGAAAGTCGAAGACCATGGGGGAGTACTCGATCTTGGAGCGCACTCGGAGGAGCGCATCCTTGAGGAGCTGGTCGTGGTCGAAGGCAAGCACGAAACCATCGCCCTGGGCCTCCTCCACGGGGACGAAGCGAGCCTTGGCGGCATCGTCGGCAGCCTCGGGCTCAGGGAGGTAGTCCTCGGGGATCAGCGCCGCGTAGAGCGTGGAAACCACGGAGCCCCGAGGATCCCGGCCCGGGTAGCCGTAGCTCTTGACCTGCTCGAGATAGCCGGTGGCCTCGAGGTCGACTCCGGTCTCCTCCTGGAGCTCCCGGCGGGCTGCCCGGTCCAGGGACTCATCGGGGTTGACGAAGCCTCCGGGGAGAGCCCACTTGCCCTTCTCGGGATGGTTCCCTCGCTCGATGAGGAGCACCTGGAGCTTCCCGTCCCGGATGGTGAAGATGCTCAGATCCACAGTCACACCGAAGGAGGGCCACCTGCTAGAGTCGTAGTGCTTGAGGAACTCTTCCTCGCTGTACTCGTCGGTGCGATAGCTCTGCACAGCTGCCTTCAGCTCTTCCTTCTGCTTCTCATTGAGCTTCAGCGCGTAGTACTCACCGGGAACTTCGACTCCGATGAGGAGCTCAACACCCAGCGAGCAAATCTCACTGCGCAGCCCTCTAGCGAAACCGTAGGTACGGCCCAGTTCGAGCTGCCTGTCGGAGAGAAGTTCACCGAGATCCGAAAGGAGGAACTCAGTGGGATTGAAGCCAAGGTGACCCACGATGGCGTTCTTCAGGTCGCTGAGCTCGTGCTTGTTGAGTCCCTCAGGGCTGCGCTCCCCTCGCTCAGCGAGGAGGAGCTCGAAGCGCTCTGGGACCGTCGAGCTCGCGAGCACAGCTGCCCTCGCCGGAGCTTCGGGCTCGGGGTCCAGGGGATAGATCGCAGCCCGCCTCTGGAGCTCTTCCCGGTGGGCGAGCACCTCGTCGGCCGATGCGCTCTCTCCAGGCCAGCTGCCGTTGAGGAGGAGCCGGGACACAAGATCCGCAACGCTCATGGTCGCCTCTCCAGTGAGCCACCAGTCCTCGCCCCGAGCCCGAGCAATTCGGATGATGGGATCGGCCTCTGCCACCAGATCCTGGAGGAAGATCTCGTTGAGCTCAGCGTAGATCAGCCCCTCGGCGATGAGTGCGAGGACGGTGACCTCTCGCTCATCTGCGGGCTCCCCCGAGTAGTCATCGAGCCCGAGGAGCTCTCCGTCGAGGATCTGGTGCACATGATCGTCGTCCACGCCGTGGCTGTGGCCATGATCTCCGTGGGAGTGAGCGAGGTCGTCGCCGTCGAAGGCCTCATCGACCTCTGGCTCGTCACCTATGGCGATCTCAGCGAGGTCCCACTCCCCATCGTCGGTCGTGTCCGTTTCGGAATCCTGAGGGCTTAGATCGCCTCCTAGCGAATCGAGCTCCTCACCGATCTCCTCGTCGATGGTGATGGGGAGGTAGACAGGGTCAGAGCTCTCCGCCAGGGGAACGCCGACCAGGGTGCCTCCAAAGCCCAGGCTGCTGAGCCTCTCGCTGAGGAAGTCCGGCAGAGCCTTGAGGTCATCTGGAAGCAGATCCCAGGCCTCGGTGCCGATGGTGCGACTCACGGGGTGGCTGAGAGGGGCATCGGGCTCCTCGCCGATGAGCTCCCGAAGCCGATCCTCGGAGACATTGCTCAGGTAGAAGTTGGTGGCAGCCTCCACGACGGCGGGATCATCCCAGCCGTTCTCTCGGCCGTCGAGGAAGAAGTCGGGAATGGGCTGGCCCTCGAGCATTGCCACGAGCTCAGGATTGACCTTCGCGGTGGTGAGTCCCTCGATGCGCTGGGCCAGGGCTTCGTAGACCGAAGCGAGCTCGAAGGTCGCAATGGGCGGAGTGTCTTCGTTGCTGCGAGAGCCGGTGCTGGCCGAATCGCCGTAGCTCTCCGCGCGCTTCCTGAGGAGAGCGTCCACCTCATCCACACGGTCCTCGTCGAGCTCATCCTCGCTGAGGAGAAGATCCTCGAGGAGATTGCTGAGCTTCAGGTAGACATCGAAGGAGTCCCAGCCGCGCCCCTCCCAATGGTGGCGAATCTCCGCCTCATAGGGTGCTTCCTCGAGCTCTCGAACGAGCTCAACCACCGGGTCGCTGAGCTCTAGGATGTCCTCGAAGAGGATGTCAGAAGGCGGGGTCTCTAGGATACGCTCTGCGAGCTCTCGGAGCTTGCCCCGTTCCTCATCGGTGATCTCTGGATTGGCCATTGGCGGTTCCTTCCGCTCGCTGCGCTGTCTGTGGGGATGTTCTTGGGATTGAGTGAGGGTCAAGGCCAGCTCCGGCGACCTGCCTGCTTTCGATGCCACTCGACATGGAGCTTCCGGCCGAGCACTGCGCCGCCACAGCTCCTGCAAATGTAGAGGTCCACCGGTTCTCCGGTCTTGGGATTGACCGGAGGCACGAGCTTGAAGCTCGGCGTTGGATCATCCCAGGGGGATGGCGGGGGCTGCTCTTCTTCTGCCAAGGCTGCTGTTCTCCGTCAGTTGCTGTCGGTCATCGGATCGCTCCTTCGGTGTCCGTTGGCTATCATCACCAACTATCGACCTCTAGGAGCTCCTACGGCGCGTCCCGATCTTCCTGGCAAGGCGACTGAACTGCCTGAGGACGCCCACCAGTGCAGCCAGGATGAGAAGAGCTCCAATCGCCCTGAAGATCAGCGCGAAGATGTAGACACCGGTGCTCACATCCTTGGCCGTGCTGAAGTGAGTGTCACCGGCGAGGAGGAGGCTCATCACCAGGGTCACTGCTCCGGTGCTGAAGCTGCGGAAGATGAACTCTCCTCCCATGAGGACCCTGCCGAACCTTCCAGCCGAAGAGCTTGCTGCTTCACTGTTGCCCATGGGAATGCTACTTTCTGATCTCGATTGGTAGGTCATCCTAGGCCACTGTGATACCCAGGGCTGGAAGCTCTTCGCTGTATATCCGCTCCACAGCGGCAGCATCGATGCCGACAGTGTAGTTCCTGAGGACCCGAGTCTTGAAGCCTTCTGCCGCCGAGTCTCGAGCGGTGGCGGCCACACAGTGCTCACTGGCGATGCCCACCACATCCACCCGGTCGATGTCCGACTCATTGAGCACCTGGGCCAGGGTATCTCCGTAGCCGTTGGTACCCATGAAACCACTGTAGGCGTCCTCGTACTGGCCCTTGAGGATCTGGTCGGTGGGAGCTCGAAGAGCGGCCAGAGCCTCGCTGATGGCGGGAAGGATCTGCGCTCCCGTGCTTCCAGCCACGCAGTGCACGGGCCAGCTCGTGACGAAATTGGGCTCAGAGGAGAAGTGAGTTCCCGGATCGATGTGCCAGTCCTGGGTGGTCACCACGAGATCGTAGAGGCAGTCTGAGAACAGCAGGTCCAGGGCGATGCGCTCTGCGAGCTCTCGACCACCCGAGACGGCGAGGCTGCCGCCCTCCACGAAGTCTTCCTGAACATCCACGACGATGAGTGCTCGCCTCTTGGGCTGGGTCTTCTTGGTGGTTGCCATGGCGCATCTACCTCCTGGTAGCTACTTCTTCGACGGCGCTTCCTGCACCGTCTCCTCTGGATCCTGGAGTGCCTCCGGGTAGTGGAGCCACTCCTCGTTCTCTTCGTCGTTGAGGGCCACTCGAACGAACCAGGGAGCCGTGGAGCTCAGCTCCTCCCGGACGGCCTCAGCGCTCAGCCGCTCGGGCCGGATGCTGCGCCGGTAGAACTCCTCATCCTTACCCGGAGAGAGGAGGCTCCAGCCACCCACGGACACCGGAGCACCCGTGTCCCGGTGGTCGGGGTGTCCCTCCATGTTGTAGAAGCTGTTGGTGATGGACCACTCCAGTGAGCTGTTGGGGAACTGATCTGGAGCGAGCCCGTGCTCCTTCCAGATCTTTCCGAAGCTCAGGTGATCTCGCCAGCGAACCTTCCGCTCCATGGTCCAGCCGCTGCGAACACCCTCGAGGAAGAGGGGCCACTGCTGGAGGAAGTACTCCTGAGCCTCAGGCTCCGTCACCGGTTCCCAGGACTGACTGTACTCGTCATTGGGGTCACCCTCGACGGGCTGCGTGAGCCACTCCCGGATCTGATCGATCTTCCAGTAGCTTCCGCCCCGCCAGTTCTGGGGATCTTCGCTGGGGATGTAGGCAGTGGGCGCATCTGAGCCTCGGCCCAGAGTCACCGAGAGCCAGGTGCGCTCGGAGGACCGCCGGTCGGGCTCGATCTTGTGGAGTGAGAGCGCCCAATCGATGGGGCTGACGAAGTCTGAACCCATGTACTGGAAGCCCAGGTTGACCGAGTAGAGTCCGAGCCCCATGGCCTCCTCAGCGAGCTCGATGAGCTCTTCTGGGATGTCGTTCTCGATGGTTCTCATGGTGACCTCTTCCGGCCTTTCCTCGTTGGAGTTCCCTATCGTTGTTGTACCGAGCTCAGTAGTGCAGACGGCTCGCGTAGGCGGACACATTGAGGAGGATCTCCTTGGACTGCTCCGTGGTGGTCGAATCCCAGGCAGCCTTCCGGCAGAGCATTTCGAGCTCAGCCCAGTCCTGGGGAGTCATGTCGTTGGTGCCGTTGGCCATGGTGTTCTCCTTCTTTCAGTCTTCGTGAAATCTGTCAGCGCTGGATGGACGAAGTGCTCAGTGAACCTCGTAGGGCTGAGCCTCGAGGTAGGGGTCACCGGCGATCACGGAGAGCGCTTCCTCGGGAAGGCGAGTGAGCTCAGAGCGGAGTCGGTTCTGAGCAGCTTCGAGGCTTCCGTCGTAGTCCGAGCCCTCGGGAGAGAGGAGCTCGACCTGCTGGAAGGCCAGGGGCGTCTCCCGGAACTCCTCCAGGGCGAGGATGTCACCGTCGGCCCGGCCGAAGAGGATCTCCCGGCTGTAGTTGCCCTCTCCGTCGATGGTCCGCACGGGAGTCTTGAGACCGCCCAGGGACTTCTTACCTGCGGCGCGCTTGGCCACGGGGACCATGGAACCATCCTCGGCCTCTCGCTCGACGAGCTTGTAGACCATACCACAGGTGGGGTGGCCGGAGCCCGTGGCAACTCGCGTGCCAGCACCTGCTCCATCCACGGGAGTGCCGCGCTCCACCATCTCGCTGAGGCTGTACTCATCGATGTCGCTGGAGAGGATGATCTTGGTCTTCGTGGCGCCCAGGGAGTCGAGGAGCTGACGGGCCTTCACCGTCTCCTCATGGAGATCTCCCGAGTCGATGCGGATGCCGCCGAGCTCCGGTCCAGCCACCTCGATGGCGTTGCGGATGCCCTGCTGGATGTCGTAGGTGTCCACGAGGAGCGTGGTGCTGCGGCCGAGGGCATCGATCTGCGCCTGGAAGGCCTCGCGCTCGTCGCCGAAGGAGAGCGTGAAGGCGTGGGCTGCGGTGCCCGTGATGGGGATTCCGTAGCGCAGACCAGCCTCGGCGTTGGAGGTAGCCTGGAAACCGGCGATGTAGGCTGCCCGGGCGACGGCCACAGCGGACTCCTCATGGGTGCGCCGGGAGCCCATCTCGATGAGCCCGAACTTGCCCCGGGTTGCCTGCACCATGCGAGAAGCTGCCGATGCGATGGCCGAGTCGTGGTTGTAGATCGAGAGGAGCACCGTCTCGAGGAGCACACACTCGAGGAAGGTTCCCTCAACCCGGAGGATGGGGCTGTAGGGGAAGTAGAGCGAACCCTCCGGGTAGCCGGTGAGGGTACCCTCGAAGCTGAAGGTCGAAAGCTCCTCGATGAGCTCGTCGGTGATGCCGGGCTTCCCAGCGAGGTAGTCGAGCTGCTCTTCGGTGAAGATGAAGCTCTGGACGGCCTCGATGGCTCGCTGCACACCTGCGACGACTCCATAGCGGCGGCCCGTGGGGAGCTTACGACCGAAGAGCTCGAAGGTCGCACGCCTGTGGGCGGTGCCCGCCTTCAGGGCTGCAGCGGCCATGGTGAGCTCGTAGAAGTCGAGCTTCAGGGCGGGGGAGTAGAACTCGGAGTCGAAGTCGAACTCCAGGGGGCTGAATGTACTCATGTGGTCAACGGTACATCACTGGCTGGAGAAGCACAATCGAGCGGCATCCATAGTTTCTGACGGGATGCCGCCCGACTGCGCTAGATGAGGCTAAGGCTCAAGGCTTGAAGTAGTCCGTACCCGTTCCAGCCCGGTAGTAGTTGTCTCCGAAGCGAGCGAAGGCTCCAGCCTCCGATCCATCTTCGCTGTAGACCGGGAAGACCTCCCCATCCTGGAATCTCGTTGGCTCACCGAAAGCCTCTCGGCTCCAGCTGTCGAACTCCTCCTTGGACGCCTCCCTGAGAACTCCGAGATCGTACTCATCACCCTCGAAGGTCGCCTTGAGCTTTCCTCCCTCGACCCGGTACTCAGAGCTGTCGCTCATGTCGGTGGAGAAGGCGTGGCGATCTCCCACGGCAGGAGCAAAGACGGGGTTCGAAGTGGCCGCAGTAAGCGCCCGATGGAGCGCTACGAGCTCAGGCTTCCTGGCCCGAGCGGTGCTCTTCTCCAGGTTCTTGCTGAGCTCAACAACTCGAGCAACTGAGAACCCATCGTAGCCAGACTTCTCCTCGCCGATGCGCTCGAGGAGGTAGCGGTAGGGGTAGTTCTCCTTCGAGAACGGCTTCTCCTCCAGCTGAGCCGTGAGCGCTCCGGCCACAGTCTTCCACTGGGGTTGATCCACGAAGCGCCCTGCGGGCTGAGCGTCTCCCGCCAGAGCCTCAAGCCGCTCCCGGTAGGCAATGGCCTCGGGACGCTGAGCTGTGGAGTTGTACTCCTCCAGGCGCTTGAGATCAGCCACGGTGCCCGCAAGCCTACTGCGAGCTTCCTTCTCGTCGATGTAGCCCTCGTCGAGATCTCGCTGAATGCCATTGAGGTTGCCGTAGGTCTGGGCCACACCGATGTTCACCCGGGGAGCATCCTTGTAGAGGTTGCTCAGGGAGGGGAGGGATTCAGAAGCTGTCTGCGAGCTGTCTGCAACCCTGTCGGCTCGAGTGTGGGACTTCTGCTCTCCAAGGCTGCTCTCCAGGACGCTCTCGGCGAAGCGTCGAGCCTCGCCAGCATCGCTGAAGTCGCCGTGGGGAGCTGCCTCTCCGTCGACTCCCCGGGCAGTGCAGCTCTCAGGGCTCTGGGCGGCGCACACTCTGGGTGTTCCATCCTCAGACACATGGTAGCGGGGCATAGGGGATCTCCTTGAGCTTGTAGTGAGTTTGAGTCTAGAGCTTATCTAATGAGACATGGGCCAACGGGAGCGGGCGATTCACCGTTTCCAGTGAATCGCCCGCCTCGACTTTCAGCTCCTATCAGCTACCGTCGACCTGGTCGCGCTCTGTCTTGAAGATCTTCTTGAGATCTGAGAGATCGGCTCGCATGGACTTCTCGTCGTAGGGCTTGCCGGTCTTCTCGCTGACTTCTTTCACCATGCGGTCTCCAACGGCGCCGAGGAGATCCGGGTGGGTGAGATTGTAGTTGTCCTTCCGGGCGACGAAGTTCCGGCCAGCGTTATCCGGGTCCACGATCACCTTGGTCTCGGTCCAGTCCTTCCAGCCCTCTCCGCCACTGTTCTCCCAGTGACCATCGGAGATCTGACCCTTGAGCTCGTTCTCCATGAGCCACTTCTGCGCCTGGGTGCGAACGCGGAGCGTCTTGCCCTCATCGGGAATCTTGTGGCCGAGGCCTGCCTCTTCGAGATTGGTCTGTGCCTCCTCACGCCACTTAATAGCCCTATCGAGGGCTTCCTTCTGGTTGATCTGCTCGTCGAGCTGAGCCTGGGTGGGAGTGTACTGAGTGCCTCCATTCTTGGGGTTCATGCCCTGAACCTTGCGAGGGGCCGTTCCATTGACGGAGGAATAGTCGTAGACGGTGTGCCAGGCGCGGCCTTCCTTGGCTCCATTGGCCTCGTTGTAGGCCTCGCGGTCCCTGAAGCCCTGGATGTATGCCTTCTGAGCCCTCTCGTAGTTGGACTCAGAGGAGGTGAGCTCGTCCATCATGGCCTCAGCATCCTCGGCGGATACCTTGGGCTTGGAAGCTGTGTAGTCACGCTTCCAGGAGCCGTAGCCTGCTCTCAGCTTCTCGGCGGTGGCGGAGGTCTTGATCTCTCGGCCATCCTTGAAGGCCCGCACGGTGCCGTCTGCGGAGATCCTGACGATCTTGCCCTGCGGGTGCACATAGACCTCTTCGGAAGCCTCTGCAGCCTCTCGGGCCTCTGCTGCCTCGAGGGCCATCTCAACATCGGTGGGATCTTCGCCCGGGTTCTCAGTGTCCCACAGGGCGAGCTCTTGCTTGAGCTCGGCCGCGGTGTAGCCCTGGTAGCGAGCGACGGTGTGGCCCTCGGCCTTGGGAGCCTCTGCCTTCTCTTCCCTCTTCTGAGTGGTGACGAAGGCACCGAGCTTCTCCTCGAAGCGACGCTCTGCCTCTGCGGTTGCCTCCTCAAGGCTGCCGTGGAAGGGATCACCGGCCTGAGTCTTGGGGCAGCTGTCGTTGGACTTAGCTCGGCAGGCGCCGGGCATGCCATCATCGCTGATGTGGTACTTCGTAGCCATTGGATTTCCCTCCATAGAGATCGTTGGGTTCGAGGGCATATCTAATGCCGGAAGAACACAGTAGGCTGCCCCCTGCGATCCCTAGGTGCGCTTCCCATCGGGTAACGCGATCCTTCGCCTAGAGTCGCTCAGGCGGGCAGCTACTGTCCTAGGATGGGCCCAGAAGCCTTCTCCTTACCAGTTGCAGCAAAGAGGGGCCGGAGCACCGAAGCTCTCCGACCCCTCAGGGAATGCTGCTAGAAGCTGAAGTCAGTCTTCCTCATCGAACTTGTGGTCGATGGACTGGAAGCGACCGACCGCGTGGGTGTGAGCCCGCCGGTCACACTCTCCACAGAGCACTTCCTCATCCCCCGGACCCGTGCCACCGAAGAGCTCGTCCTCGGCGAAGGAGCCACCGCAGCGGTCGCAGTAGGACCCCTCCTCGGTCACATCCTCGTAGTCGCCCCAGCTGTTGTCTTCCCCGGGTTCCGGCTGAGTTTCCTCCGCCGATTCAGCTCCGATGAGCTTCTGAAGTGCTGCTGCGGTCCCTCCATCGAGGAGGCCGGTGAGTGCGGTCATGGCGGTCTAGGTCCTTCTTTCAGCTGTTAGGTCTTATTGGTGGCCACGGGAGAGGTCTCCACCGTGGAGTCGATGATACACGGAAGAGCTGTGCTCAGTTCCCCGCGCTGCGAGCGTCGAGCCACTTGAGGACCTCGCCCATCTCCGGGAGCACGGTGGCGTCCCGGTGGGAGTCCACATCGGCGGTCTTCTGGGGGAGCTGCGAAGCCCGGTACTCCCCATCCTCGAGGCGGATGACCTGGAGCACATGGGTGCCGTTGCCAGCCTCAAGGCTGGACTCAGTGGAGACGAAGACCCGGAAGCCCCTCTCCTTGAGTCGGTCGGTGGCCTCGGCCGGGACGAGCGGGTGGGCGGTCGTGATGAGTGTCATCAGTCTCTCCATCTGTTGCTACTGCTGCTACTTTGCGGGTAGATGCGGGCCATATCGTGGACCGCGGGGTTGGGGCTCAGAGCCCCTCCTCGTTCTCTGCCTCCGCCGCTCGCTGGGCAACGGCGATGAAGCTCAGCCCAGCGAGTACGATGGAGCCCAGAAGAGCGAGGAAGATCACCAGGGAGACCACGGACCCGAAGAGCCCCATGGTCTCGAAGGGGTAGACTCGAGGCACGAGAACGGCCACCAGGGCGAAGAAGCCGGTGAGGTAGCCGCGACCGACGAGCCTGCGCTCTTCCCGGCCGGTGAAGTCCCTGGCGCTGCCTCGGAATCCCGGCAGCATGGGTGCTCCGACGCCGAGTGCGTCTTCCCGGGCTGTGCGGTCGGCCCCATTGGTCTCTTCCTTCCGGAGTCTCGTGGCACTTGCCACTGTCCTATCATTCATAGCAGCCCTGTTGCTGCTTCCGCGCACTAATGGGCCACCCTCCTGCGTTGGACTACCAGCTTTGCTTCTGCTTCCTGTAGTAGTCCGGATTGCGTTTGCGCTGGAGGAACTCATCCCGATCTCGGATGCGCTGTCGTTCCTTTCGCATCGCGAGCTTCAGCCGGTCTTCCCGCTGAAGATCTACAGCGCTCTTTCCACAGATGCCTCTATGCCAGGGCGAGATCAGATCCTTCGAGAGCGTAGTGAGACCAAGGGTCTGCTCACCGGTGGCCTTCTCTGCGCTGATGGCAGTGAGGCTATGGCAGCGCTCGCAGTGGACGAAGACAAGCTGTGTCTCCATGGCAAGCACCTTGTGGAAGTAGCGAAGCTGAGGGAACACTCCAGCTCCCAGGGAGCTTCGGCTGTAGCTCCCTGTGGGGAAGCCCAGTTCGGCGAGCCTACCGACGATGGAGTAGGCGAGCTCCGGCGACGGACCGAGGGCGAGAGGAGTGTCGAGGCAGCGCTTAGCCTCGCTCAATCGCTCCCGCTGGTCATGTAGGATTGCCCGCACATCAGCGAGGACCCTTTCACCCTCGGGATTCACGGCCCGGGAGCGCTTGCTGAGCTTCAGGTCCACCACAGCTCCCCGGTCTAGCAGCACATCGAAGATCAGCTTCTGCCTCTTGCCCACGGCCTGGAAGTGGAACTCCCGGGAGATCACAGCCGTCTTAGACTTCTGCTGTGGCATCCTCACCGGAACGGCGTTGAGCTCAGAGATCAGCTCCCAGAAGCTGACTTCCCGGAAGCTCCTGTTCAGTCCAGCACGACTGCCCCAGAAGAGCCTGAACTGGGCTCCATTGGGGTGGCCGTACTGCTCCTGGAAAAGCCTCTCCAGGAATCGGGAGGCTAGCCAGTCCACAACTGGAAACTCCTGAGGGGTGAATCCAGCTTGCTGATGAACACTGCGAGCCTGAGCGGTAGCGAGACCGATGTTGCGGACCATGTCAGCCCAGATCTCCCCTCGAAGCCCCGCTGCGCCGAGGGGATAGTTGAGCTTCTCCTTCGGACTGAACTGCTTGAGGAAGAACTCGACACCCGCGATGGAGTCCGGGTGCTCGACGATGCTAACCCGGGAGCCGCTGGGTCGGGGCCGCTCTTCGAGCTGAGGTGTGCTTTCCTCGGGAATCAGGAACACGGATCCTCCATCAGCTGAGCTCCTTCGTGTAGCCTGCGGAGTACTCCGTGGAGTCCTCAAGGCCAGAGCTGATCGGCTTAAGTCCCGCTGCCTTCGAGCGCTCAGCGTGGCCGCCGAGAAGCCCGCAGAAGCTGTCATGCCAGGGCACGATCTGGTCGAAGGTGAAGCTGTTGAGAACGGCGTTCTGCCTACGGCTCCCGGACTGGAGACTCACAGACCTCACAGCACCACACTTGCAGCGAATGAACTTCAAGTGAGTGGCAGTGGTGGTGCGATTCTTCAGAACCACTTCGGTGATCTTCCCGAAGAATCGACCTGAGCTGAAGCCCTCCCGGCTGTAGGCTCCGTTGGGGATACCGATGGACTCCAGTGCCGCCTTCAGCCCCGCTCGCAGGTCTGCGGGCAGTCCTGGGGCAATAGGTGTAGCACTGTAGCTTCGAGCGAGATCGTTCCTACGGACCTGATCCTTGAGCACCCGGTTCAGGCCACTCTCGAGGTACTCGGAGCCGATGTCTCGATCCTTCGACTGAAGCTTTACCTCTAGGATGGAGCTTCGGCCGGGAAGCATGGAAATGTCAGCGAAGAAGGTGAGCAGCCTCCAGCCTCGGCCAGGCAGGAAGAGCCCCAGCTCTCGGATCGACAGTCCCCGTTCCTTGGGCCTGTCAGCCCAGTTAGCCGGATCCACGAAGTCGGCCATGACCTCGCTGAGGCTCTTGGGCTCAGGGGTCCCTCGGACTCCGAAGAGGTTGCGTCGAGGAAACTGGAAGCTGAGAGTGTAGCCGAGCCCGGAGGGAGCGTCTAGGAGTACCTTGTCCATGAGGTTGATGGCGAGCCCGTCGAGGAGCGGCCTGTCGTTACCCTTGTAGCCTGGGATCGAAAGCTCTTCCTGAGCTCGCAGGGTAGCTCCTGCAATCGAACGAAGCATACTGGGGGTGCTCATGGTCATGTCGGAAAAGACCGGATCGTAGCTCCGGGCTCCATAGGACCGGTTGAACTCGTTGAAGAACCGGTCCATGAGCTCAATCGCATCCTGCTCCGGATCCTCGATCTGAGCCGCTTCCCGGCGCGGCGCTCGAACTCCCTTGGGAGCGACACGAACCTCGGAGATCAGATACATGATTCGATCCTACACCTAAGACTCGCTACTCGTCAACCGGCCGACCAGCCTCAGTGGACCTCAGGGATCAGCCCGAAGGGCTTCGACTCAAAGGAGAAGCTCCAGCCGCACTCGCGCTTGCCCAGGGGCGCCTGGTAGTAGTGAGTCGTGATGTTGAAGCTCATGAAGTCAGCTGGAGTCAGCCCGGCGCGAAGGAGCTGCCGGCGGGCGTGGTCCATGGCCTCATCCACATCCTTTGCGGACATCGGAAGCACTGCTGGGAACTTGAGATGGGCGAAGATCTCTTCCTGGCCCCGCTTGGGAACGGCGATGATGCGACCTGAGCTGTTGGCCCGGGTTCTACCTGACTCGTCCTGTTTCAGAGGCTCTCCAGAGTCCACCTGGAGGCCACCATCCAGGGAACCGATGGTGCGAGTTTCTGCCCGTTCCCGGTCCCATTCCTCTACAGCCTCACTGGGATCGTAGAGTGCGGCCTCTCTACCGTCCTCGAGCTCGATCTCTTCCCGGCCTCCGAAGGCTTCCGGCTCAGCCATCGAGACCGTCCAGGGGAGGATCGATGAGGCTGCTGCGGGACTGTGGAAGCTGATGGAGCACCACTGACACTCCATTCTGGGCCCGGGCTACAGTGCCCTGGGGTAGATCGACGAGCGGCTTGGAGCCGTAGCTATCCTCGATGCCCTTGAGCGCGAGGTAGCTCGTGTTGGCGAGAACGATCCGGCGCATCTTCCGGCTCTCGATGGCGGAGAGCACCAGGAAGAGGGTGAAGCCCGCCAGGAAGATCGGGAGCCTCGCCGGGCCGTCGGGCTCCTCGCTGGGCTGAAGGAGTCCCTGGATCGTGAACACAGTAAGCAGGGCTGCCAGAGCGAGATTGATGGCGGCCAGCACCCGGGGAGGCTTGAGCCTTCCTAGCTTTTCCTTGGAGAAGCTGTAGCTCACCGCCATGGTGCCATCGATGTTGGTGCTGTGGATATGCTCGTCCACCGTGACGGTCTGCAGATTGCCCTGGCCGTCGCTTGCGTCGAAGCGACCGAGGCTCTTGGTGCTCCTCGGAGGATCTTCGACTTCGATGCGCTGGCCGTACTCAGGTTCCAAGGCTTACTCCTGCTTGTCTGGGACTGTCGAGGGCTATGCTAACGAGCTCGAGCTTCAGCTGTCGGAGCTGGCAGCGGGGCGTGCGTGCTCCTTGAGTCCGGCCAAGAGCTTCTCACCTCGAGCATCGTAGGCTGTCCAGCCACCGTCCTTGAAGCTGAGCTTGCTGCTCTGGAAGATCACGCTTGAGCTCACGCCGCCGCAGCCTCCACTGGAGGCTTCCTTGAGCCTGGTCAGGTCTCGAACCGCAAGGCTACCATCCTGGAGGACGATGTAGTCGCTCTGGGCGCTGTAGCAAGCATCCTTGGCGGTGACCGTGCCGTCGTGCTTAAAGTCCAGGGTGGGCTTTCGGGGCTCGCTGTCAGCCTCGAGGAACATCCTGAAGTCCACGCCCTGGGCCTCGGATTTCTGAGCCTTCTCCCAGGCTTCCTTCAGGGCTGCCGTCTGGGATTCGGCCTTGGACTCGTTGTGGGCTTCGGTCCACTTGACAGCTCCCACCGCGCCCACCAGGAGGAGTCCAGCAACCACCACGAGACCGATGATGGCCTTCGGTGTGAGCCTGTAGTTGGACCGGGAACCCTCCCGATGCTCTCCTGGCTCGGAGTGGGGCCGGTAGGGAATGGGCGTCCTATCCTGTGGTTCCATGATGGCTACCTCCGGTGGGCCTGGCGTGCTATTCTGTCGAAACTATCGACTCCGGGAGAGCCGAAAGCCGGCGAAGGAAATCGGACTCAGCTCCTCTGGCCCGTTCGCTTAGCTTCCTTGAGCTGCAAGCGCTTAGTGCGCCTGGCCTTGAGCTGATTGCGCCGTTCGCGGGCCACCTCAGCATTGTGAGAGCTGAGCTCACTCTCTTCCTTCGGGGTCATCTGTCTACTGATCCCGTGGATTCCGATGACCTGTCTGTAGCCGCTTCGAAGGGTGTACTCGATTCCATAGGGCTTCTGCACCACAGACACGCTAGGATTGAGGACCGTGGCGAAGTAGGCACTGAAGGGCAGAAAGATGGTGGCCGCAACGCCCACCGGGTATCCAGCGAGTTCGACTGCTGGATGGCCACCGATCCAGGGAATCAGCGCTGTGCCGACCCAGAGCCCCGTGGTCGCCATGAGCTGACCGTAGTAGAACCCGCTGGATCGAGGTTCAGCCGCTGTTTGAGATGGTAGCTCTGAGGCTGACTTTCGTTCCAGCTCACCCTCGATACGCTGAGGCTCTAGCTCGTTAGGCTCAACCCTCGAGCCCTGGAGCTCGCCTACTACAGCCTTGGGCTCCTCCCGAAAAAGTCTCATCGATACTCCTCAGCTGTGGCGACCACGACGAGCTCTACGCCCCTGGCGCTCGCCGATCTCCTCGATGAAGCTCCGAACATCTCCGACCCATTCCTCATCGTCGCGCTCCGGAAGCTCGAAGATCGGAACCGGGCTCTCGATGCCCTCTGCTTGAAGGACTGCGATCAGGGCTGCTCGGATCTGTGGCTCACGCTCGCTATCCTCGAAAGCGCCATCACCGAGGGTGTCAGCGAGGTAGACCTGAGAGCCGATGTGGTCGGGGTGGTTCGCCCGGAAGGTTCCGTGGCGGAGCCGGAGGTAGCCCACCTGGCGACCATCGAGAAAAGCCTCGTACTGCTCGGGCATGGCGTAGGAGGTTCGCTTGAGCTCAATGGGAACCTCAGTGCTCTCGGGCTGAGGCTCCTCATCGGCCGCAAGGACCCCGGCGGCCTCGAGTCGGCTCAGGAGCTCGTCCACCTTGAGCTGGCCTGGAACATGGCTCTCTCCGAGGACAACCACGAGGTTGCTGGCCCGAAGCCCGTCGATGAGTGCGCTCCGGGCTCGATCCCGTACCGTCTGCTCTTCCATGTGCTGTTCCTTCTGTGAGTGTGCTGAGCTCACCCTATCGAGTGCGCTCGACGATGAGCTCGTAGCTCTCCGGATCGATGCGGAGGAACATGGTCTCGCCGTTCTCCAGGCCGGAGACCTCGAGGGTCCGACCCGGGCTGAAGAGGAAGCTGTGAGGGTAGCCAGTGTGGTTGATCTGCCTTCGAGTGGTGACCTCGTAGAGATCCTTCCTGTCCCGATTGCCCTCGATGCGCAGAACGATGGGCTTGCTGAAGCTGAGGATGTCATCACGGATCACCGAACCATTGGAGGTGCGCTCGACCAGGGTGAACTTCAGAGTGGGATCACCCTGGAGCCTGAACTCCTCACCACGGACCTCGCCGAGCTTCTGGAGTGCAGCGGGCCGGTCGAGACCCTCGTCCTCCATGAGATCCTCCAGGGTCTCCATGAAGTTCAACGCCTTGCGAGTGGGGATGTGGTTCCAGCGCTGGGAGAGCACGCGGACCGTGGACAGGGCGGCCTCCGAGGCCTCTTCCACGCTGTCATAGCTGCTCTTGATGGTCTGGTAGATGGCGTCGATGTCGGACTCGAGCCTCAGCAGGGCCTGCTCATTGGTGGGATCATACATAGGTGCCACCATACATGGGAGACTCCAGCTGCGCAACGGCCAGTCGAAAGAGTTGCGGATTCGCTCTCCCGTGTGTACAGTTCCTCCCATGCGTAGGATCACCACCACCGACCAGGACCTCCTCCTCGAGGTCTCTCCTTGCACCAGCCAGGAGGTCGATGACTTCACCACAAGCGACTGCTGGAAGCTCGCTCGAGAGCTTCACCTCCGAGGCGTTGGCAAGCTCATCGCCGCGGTCGAGAGCCGGGACACCGACTGGTGGTGCCACATGGCCGTCGAGGTCGAGGATGGCAAGATCCTCGACGCCCACGGGCTCCAGACCCGGAAGCAGTTCCTCGCTCGCTGGCGGCCTTTCCTCACCCAAAGCGATGCCACCTTGGCATTCTACGACCCTTCCGATGAGAGCCACTGGGAGGAGCTCGTGGGTGATCAGGACGATCGGCTCACCGACGAGGATGAAGTCGCTGCCCTGGCCGACAAGCTCAGCGAGTGGTACGAGGACCTCTAGGCCCAACCCTTGAGCTCGGCTGATACCCGCTTAGCTCCTGGGCATTCCTCTCCCACGACGGCGTAGGCACCCAGAGTACCTCTCAGGGCACCGCTAAGCACCTCTGAGAGCTCGTCGGTCATCTCACCCTTGTGGTTGCGCTCGTCGATGCGGATGAGTCCGTGCCCGCGCTCTAGCACAGCCTCCGTCTTGATCCTGTCTACCTCGACCTTACGGAGGAAGGCATCCTGACCCTTCCTGTTGAAGGGCTTGTAGTGGTGGCCACCGTCGACTTCTACGAAGTAGAGCTTGCCCGAGGCAAGCCGAATGACCATGTCGTAGGGCTTGCCCTTGAGTCCATCGATCTCGACCTGCTTTTCGATGGTCACACCCGGAACGAAGGCGACCGAGAGCTGAATGGCCATCCTAATTCCGACCTCGAAGGTCCCGTCGGCGACCTTGCAGCCATTGCAGCTGATGGTGGGCTGGCCGAGGTCCTGTGCGCGCTTCAGCTTGTCCTTCAGAGACTGGAAGGTGGTGTTTTCTCTGTGGCCGCAGCCATAGCCGATGTTGATCTTCACCTTGCTGTAAGCGGAGGCCAGCAGCTCTTCCTTGCTGAGTCGGGAGATATCCAGCTCAGTGTCGAGGAGGAAGTCCTCGTTTGCGTAGTACCAGGCGATGAAAGAGTTGTCAAGTCTGCGGCACTCCTTACAGTGAGGCGCCTTCTTCTTGTTGATGGCCGTGTTGATCGAATCGGCCGAGCGCGCTTCCCGGTGTCCACATTCGATCCAGCTGAAGTGCACTCCTCCATCGCTGGTGAGATTCTGGGCGAGCTCTTCGGCTGGAGTCGCACTGAAGTCCATGCCGAAATCAGCAATGAGATCAGAGTTTGCCTGAATCTTGGAGACAATGAGCTGCTCGTCATCATCTACCCAATCTCTAGCTCCTGTCGCGGCGTGGAAGCTAAGGAGCCTTGACTGAGCAGTCGAAGGTAGTTCAGCAAAGCTCTCTGGCTGTTCAACCATGAACCGAGAGATCTTCCTTGAGATAGCAGTGGCCTTCTCCAGGTCGTTCTTGGAGCTCAAATCTAGGCTACCATTGAGGAGCTTGCGGATGCCTGAGCAATGCCACTGATCCTTAGCGGTCCTCGGAATGGATCGGTTTTCTACAGCTCGCTGGAGGGAGCTTTCATCGAGCTCTCCTGAGTAAACCAACCTGAACAGCGATGCTTCGCCCGTTGGGTCTACATCTCGGCCTGACTGTGAGGCTGCGCGCGTTGCTGTGTAGCTGAGTGTGGTTTGCTCCATGGTGGCTTCCGTTTCGGTCCCGTTGGCATGGCGGTTCGAACATCGTGGTACCGAACTTTGCGCGGTTGTCATGCCGCTCTTGGTTCATTTTCAATGTGTCGATGGTTGTCATACCGACGATAGGCCGCGGTGTTGCGACCCTCGTAGTACCTATCGGCCCAATCCGACCGTAGCTCGCCGGAACCACAGAAAGACTCCGTAGCTCCCGGGGGACCCTAGAGCTTGCCCCGTTTCTCAGCATCGAGCCGTCGCTTTTCGGCTCGCTTCCGCACTGATCGCAGGATGACCACAGGCGTGCCGACAACGAAGAGGATCGCACCCACGACACCCAGTATCGAGTTCTGAACCACATTGCGGACCACATGGGAGCGAGCCTGATCATCCTTGATTCCCGGATCGAGGTAGGGCTTCGCTGGATCATACATCACCGTAAGCTTCTCACCGGCAGCAAACTCATTGGTGCTCTTGGAGGAGTAGTCCTGGATCCGAAAGCTCTGATCCTGACCATTGATCTGGAACTTGACCACCGGGATGTACTCATACCAGGAGCTCCGACGGCCCGTGTGGTGCACAGAGTCCACGCGCTCGACAACAGCACTCGCAGTAGTACCATTGGCTCGAAGATCGCTGTCCCGCTGGTAGATGCGAATAGCCGAAGGCAGTGAGATCAGTACGGCGATGAGAAGAAAGCCGCCCACAAACATGAAGGCCTTGGGGTAGATGTCTTTCAGCACGGGAAAGCGAGGGTCTCCAGGCTTACGCGTCTTCACTCTCTTGCCCACGGTGGTCCTTTCGTTTCAGCTACAAACCCACACTATCGAATGTGATCCATTCAGGAGGCAGTAGCTGACAGACTGCGAACAGCTGAGAGGCTTCCGGCGCAATGACTAGGCTGGAGCTCAGAAGGCCCTAGACGGGCAGCTGGCAAATGGAGCTCAAGCGGTGCGACCCTCGCGCTCGAAGGCTTCCCTGCGCTTGGCAAATTTCCGGCGAATGGCCAGAGTAGCTCCAGTGCTCAGTGAGATCACTCCTAGAATGGCCATGCCCACACCCAGCGCCGCGGTCTTGACTATGTCGCTCCGGGAGTCATCGTTCTTGATCCCCGGCCGATGCTCCGGATCTGCGGGATCATACATGGCCGTGACGGTCTGGCCAACGCTGTAGCGGTTCTTATCCAGGGTGGTGTAGTCGAAGGGCCTGAGAAGATGCTGCTTTCCATCTGCCGTGACTCGCACGAAGGGCGTATAGCTCAGTGTCTCATTCTTCTTGCTTCCCTTGCCGCTGTAGGAGACTTTCACATCCACCGTCTCGACCTTGGCGCTCACGGCGGTGCCTGAAGATCTAAGGAAGTCATCGTTCTTGAGCTGTTCAAACCCACCGTAGGAGAAGAGCGCTCCCGTGACGAAGAAGATGAAGCTCATGAAGATCAGGAATATGGGAAGCCGTCGTAAGACCTCTTTCCAACCGCCACCGACTGCAGCCACTGTGCCTCCTAGCATCCGAACGGGCTGAGAGCACTATCGCGGCTAGATCGTCAGCGACAGGCTGAGCGCCGAGGGGTAGCCTACCACATCGATGTGTGATGAGCTGTCTCTCGGCGCTCAGAGGGCGAGCTACTGTCAGTCAGCGGCCCTTGGCCATGTTCCGGCCGGTGTCCTTGTTGATCTTGAGCTCGGCGGCATCATGGAGGTCGAAGCCGTACTTCTCGGAGACTCCTAGCACACAGAAGAGCACATCAGCAGCCTCTTCCTTCAGGTGCTGCAGGTTCTTACCGCTGGGGTCGGCCTCGTAGGCGGCCACTGCCTCCACGAGCTCCCGGGACTCTTCCTTGAGCTTGCTGACCTTGGCGTAGCGAGTCCAGCGCACGCCCCGGAGCTTCACATAGCGGTGGAGGTAGCCGTTGAGCTTCCGGCTGCGCAGCTTGAGCAGCGGGAAGCCCTTCTTCTTTGCGGCCATGGGTGTCAGTCCCTCGATGAGAAAGTGCGATGGATGGGTGGTGAGATGTCCATGCTAACCGTCCATACCGGAGCTGTCAACTTCTCAGGCTGAAACCGGAACTCGCTTCAGGGGAATGGCGCCCTGGCGGAACTCTGCCACCAGCGGGCAGACGAAGGGATCGACTCGAGTGGAAAGACCGATCTTGTTGAGGTAGCCGATGACCTCGCCGAAGCCCTTGAAGAGATCCATCTCCCGGTAGGCAATGCCCTTCTCCCGGCAGAACTCCTGGACGATGGGCCGAACCTTGGCGAGGCTCGGTCGAGCCATGGAGGGGAAGAGGTGATGCTCGATCTGGTAGTTGAGCCCACCCATGAGCACATCCTTCAGGGGGCTGGGCGTGATGTTCCGAGAGGTTAGCACCTGGCGCTCTAGGAAGCCGATGCGGGAGCCCTTCTCCACCAGGGGCATGCCGATGTGATTCACCGCGAAGGCCGTGCCGAGGAAGAAACCGAAGGACAGCATGTAGGTCAGCCAGGCGATGGGTGCGACCCAGAGGGGAAGGAAGATCAGGTAGATGGCCACTGGAGTGAGGAGCCGCACCACGAGCATGACGCCCTCGAGGTAGCGATGCTCGGCTCCCCGACCTGTCTTGCGACCGAGACTCTTGAAGGAGTCGAGGAGGAGGTCAAAGCTCGTGAGGAACACGAGGATCGGGAAGAGCCAGCCCTGGTTGCGAGTGAGCATGCGTTCGGCCGAAGGCTTCTCGTACTTCTGCTCGGTGGAGAAAGCCAGCACTCGCAGGCTGATGTCTGGGTCGCCGTCCACCATGTTGGGCTTGCCGTGGTGGCGGTTGTGCTTCTGGAGCCAGAATCCGTAGGAGAGTCCGGCGAAGAGGTTGGCCATCACCATGCCCACCCAAGTGTTGGCCCGATGGTCCTCGAAGACCTGGTTGTGGGCGAGCTCATGGGCGATGAAGCCGTACTGGGCCGTGAGCATCCCCTGGAATACCACCAGGGGCAGCACGAGGAGCGTTGTGGGCCCCGAGAGGAAGATCCCCAGGAGGATGATGCCCGCCCAGGTTGCCAGGGAGAGCAGGGTGACGATGGTGAAGGACCAGCTGTAGAAGGCCGGAGTCTTCTTGAGGAGGCCCTCTGCCTTCACGCGAGCGAGGAGCTCACTGTAGATGGAGAGGTTCTTTGCTGCCAAGGGGAGGACGCTCCAGATTCGCTAGGTGTAGACAGCCTACTATCAGCTGCTGTCTGATGAGTGACGGGGTGGAGCTAAAATCCCGCGAGGAGCCCGACAGCGAGGCTCGCCAGGGCGAGCACTGCGAGGACCACTACTGCGGAGCGGGGTACGCCGCCTACGGTCTTCTTGGCCATGGGAACCTACTTTCTCGGGCTGTGGCCCGGCTCTGGAAGTTGGGAAGGATCAGGTGAAGTAGTAGAAGCTCGCGCCCGTGGAGCTGTCGGGATACCAGCCGAGCTCCTCGAGACGCTGAAGCTGAGCTTGTGTGCAGTCCTCGGGGGAGACGCCGCCGTAGATCGTGTCGTGCTCTGCGGCGAAGTAGTGGTCACTGCTGTCTCCACCCGTGGATGCGATCACGGCCCGGAAGATGTTGAGCGCCTCGATGAAGCGGTCGTAGTCACCGGGCATCGGAGCCGGAGGGAGCTCGTCCACGCCCTCCCGATAGATATCCCAACCGTTGGCGTTGAGAGTGACCTGATCGATGTTCCCGGGGAACTCACCTGCGAGGACCTCGATGCGGCCGATCTGAACTGCCGAGAGAGCGCCGGAAGCACCCTCGAACTCTCGGAGGAGGATGCCTGAGAGCCGAATGTTTCCCTTGATGGCGATGATCGAAGTGCCCGCCGAGGCGAGGCCGAAGAACTGTGCGCTCATGGTGGAGCCTTTCTGGGGAAGGATTGGGGATGAATGGTCGGCTACCAGCCGTAGCGACCGTAGACCGCTCGCTGGACGGGTGCGGGCCGGCCGAAGCTGTGGACACGCTTGTGGAACTTGTCGGTCTTGAGATTGTAGATGGGCTTGCTCTCGAGCTTGAGCCAGTCACCCTCGATGGTGGGGACGCCCCGGAGGTCGTAGTTCATGCCGAGCCGGGAGTAGGCCTCATCGTCACCCTTGACGGTGGCCACCACGGTGTCGAAGCGACCGATGGCGCGGATCTTTTCCGGCGTCCACTCAGCCTGAAGCGCCTTGAAGTGCTCCCGGTTCTTCCGGAGGAACTCCTTGCGCTCATGCCTGGCCTTCTCCTCGGGGTGAGCGTGGAAGAAGGCGAGCTGGTCGAGCTCCTTGCACTCCTTGGAGTTGCCCCGGTAGGGAAGGATGGAGGCGCCACCCGGGTTGCCGGAGGGCTCCCAGAGAAGCGCATCGTTCTCACTGCGGAAGCCGGTGCGAGCGTAGTCGAAGTAGCTCTCATCGAACTCGTCATCCCACTCGGAGTCGTAGTCTCCGTCGTTCCAGCTGTTGGGGGAACCACCCATGGAGATCCGGTGGTAGAAGCCTCGGTTCCAGCTCCCGTCCTTGGACTGCCAGATCACATTTTCCCAGTGGTAGGACATGGAAGGCGCTCCTTCGAGTGGTCGATGTGGTGTGGTGAGATCCACCATACACCCTGGAGACAGTCTGCGCAATAGCAGAGAGCCCGGCCGCCGAAGAAGTCGAGCTCTCTAGGAGAAGTGGAAGATCAGAACTTTCGCTTCGGCACCGCGTAGATGTCTCCGAAGGTGCCGAGGACCTTGCGGTTACGATCCACCGAACGGAAGGTCTTGTCGATGACCATGTCCAGGCCCAGGGCGTCGAGGCGAGCCTTGATGCCGGTCACATTGGTGAGCCGGAAGCTCTTGCGGATCTGCACCTGACCGGAACGAAGAACTCGATCACGGAGCTGAAGATCGATGCCAGCGCGGCTGCGCTGACCGACGAGAACGCGCTGAGCTGCGATCTCCGGCGCGAGGTCCTCGGCGTCGATCTCGGTGTTGATGTAGTTGTAGCTCTCCGAAACCTTACGAGGCCGCGGAGACTGCTGAACCGGGAGCTGCGAAACGCGCTCCGGGCCACCGAAGATCTTGTCGAGGTTGCCCCGGTTAAGGAGCCCCTGGATCCGCTTCTCGAAGGTGTCGGTGCTCAGGTCGAGCTCCACCGAAGCGCCAGCGTAGTCACCTGAAGTCACGCGGATCTCGATGGTGTGAGTGTGCTTCGGGTCGATGACCTGACCGGTGATGTCGTCGGTGACGATGATCTTCGTAGCCAAGATGAATTCTCCTTGAATAGAAGTGACGCTGAGAGCGTCTGTGGTGTTCGGTTGAATCGAACCTACACCGTGAAAGCCCTCAGCGCAACCACTTTCAGTCGTACTGCTCGGAGATGTACTCCCGGGAGAATGCCTCGAGGCGCTCCCGGCCGACCTCGGGGAAGCTCAGCTCCAGCCGGGCCGTGAAGTCCTCGATGGCCTCTCGGAGCTGCGGGTTGCGGATCTCCGGCACATCGAGCTCGAGGTCGAGCTTCTCGGAGAACTGGAACATGCTGAGCTCACTGTTCCTCCAGCCGCTGAACATGTAGGGGTAGGGCCACCACTGTCCGGTCTCATCGAGCTGCACGAGCTCCTCGCCGATGACGGGGCTGGTAGCCCGGTAGACGCCGACCTCGGTGGGGAGCTCGAAGCGCTCGGGCTCCTCTCGGGGCTTCGGCCGAGCGTGCTGAGCCAGGATGGCGTCCACCTCTGCGGCCAGACCGGTCTTCTCGGGAAGGCAGCGTGCCTCGTTGCGCTCCGTCATCGCTTCTCTCCTTCGGCGCCGTTGCGCTCCTCCAGAGCCATGAGCTCTTCAAGGAGGCGCAGGGGGATGTACTCAGCCTCGTCGAGGAGGCGAAGATCGGAGTCGGTGAGGTCGTACCACTCGGAGCGAAGCTCCTCGATGCGACCCTCGTAGTTCGGGAGATCCAGGAGACCGGGCTCGACGGCGAGGAGCTTGAAGGACAGGGTCTCGCTGTCGCCGTGGTGACGGAAGATCTTGGTGAGCGCGAAGAGCCGTGCGGCGGTGAGCTGGAAGTGATTGGCCATGGGCCTAAACCTTTCAGTCTGTCTACGGATGTGATCAGGTCGATCCTACGCGGTGAGTCCCGATTCCGCAACCGTAGCTTTAGCTCAGGTTCGTAGGGAGAGGGCCCGGAGGATTCAGTTCCTCCGAGCCCTCTGTTGGCTTAGCTCTTTCAGCCGAGGTTGCGGAGCTGACGCTCCTCCCAGAGATCCTTCTCTGAGGAGCCCATGTCATCCCAGCCGATTGGGTACTTGACTCCAGCTGCCTTCAGTCGATCCCTGGTGGAGCCAGCGGTCTTTGGCTGAGGGTTGTCCACATGGGCCGCAAGCCGAGTCATTCTACCGGTGCCAACATCTTCCCGGACAACGAGCTGACCCTTGTTGATTCCCCGGGGAGCGACGAAGTAGGTTCGAGTCCTGTCAGGGCTCACATACTTGCCGACTCCATCGTACTCGTAGCCTTCCCTCTCGAGCTCGGAGAAGCGCTCCGCATGGCTACGGCGGCGCTTCTCCGTCTCGATACCGCCCTCGAGGCCCTGCTCCCAGGCCCGGCCTGGACGGCCACTGGCGAGCTGCTCCCGATTGTGGGAATCGAGCTCGGCGAGTTCGCTGTCGGAGACATCCTTGAGCTTGTGGCCAAGGTCAATCTGGGCCTTGTAGCTGAAGTCACCTGGAGGCGTGGCTGCCCGGTAAGCATCTCGGAGCGCCTCGTAGCGGTCCTCGGTGCTGATGCTTCTGGTGCTGCTGACGGTGGCTCCGTAGCGCTCCTCGAGGAGCCTCTTGCCGAGCTCCGAGTTCGGAAGCTTGTCCATGGCGTAGTCCTGGACCTGAGCCACCCGCGCATCGTCGCCGGAGTCCAGCGCCGCGCTCAGATCTGCCGAAACCTTGTCCTCAACTGAACCGACCTCTGAGGCCGAGGCAAACTCGCCGTTGGCCTTCCTGTAGGGGTTGTAGCCCGATCCCTCTGCCATGGAACTTCTCCTCTGTCGCTTTCCTGCAATTCTGAGAAGAGTTCTAATCGAGGAGCAACCGCTAGATCGTGGCCACGGCCTCCTGAATTTGCTCGAACCAGTCCACCATCTTGAGGAGCTCCCCCTTGGTGAGTCCACGGTGAGAGTCGGTGGTGATGATCAGCGAGGGCGCCTCGGTGTGCTCCTCCACGAACTCCCGCCAGAAGAGTGGCGCCTTGTCATCGATCCACACGAAGGGCCGGGGATTGCGCCTCTGGTCCTCGATGATGTGGAGCGCCTTCCACTCCGTCCACTCCTTGCTGTCCTTGGCCGTGTGGTTCAGGGCAGCCGGTGCGTGGTCGCTGTGGGCGAACTCCATGCCGCTGGCGGCGCGCTTGATCAGCGAGTGCTCGTTCCAGGTGGTGAGCCAGACGAAGACGAAGCCGGTGAGCTGCAGGAACTCGCCGAGGAGCTCCAGGATCTCTCGATTCCAGGCCACCGTGGTCTCTTCCCGGAAGAACTTGGAGCCAGCTGTGGGAACCTTCACGAAGGAGAGCCCGTCTCGCTTGGGGATGTTGTAGACTCCGTCGAAGTCGGAGTAGACCACTCCAGGGGTTGCCATCACTTGCCTACCTTTCCTGCGAAGAGCGTCTGGCCTACTCGAAGGAAGGCACCCTGGTTGACGCAGTAGATACCTCGGCGAGTGGGGCTGGTGGTGTCCATGGAAGAACCATACACCGATCGGTCTATCCTCGCAACCTGGGCTAGGCGATCCGGTAGGATCCATCCTTGAAGCGCTCGAGCTGATAGCCTTGAAGATCGTGATCGAGCACGGTGATGGTCCTGCCGTCGGCAGATACCTTGTCCTGGGCAATGAGCTCAGCTGCCGCTGAGAGGCTTGAGCGACTCTCGTGCTTCGGGCCCTCGCCGAAGTCGAGCAGTGCGATGACAAAGCCGAAGAGCGCGGTGAGAACTCCGAACTGAACGAGATCGCTCTTCTCGAGCCTCTCCGGACCGCCGAACTCCCGGCCCGTCTGCAGCTTCAGCCAGGCCTCGAGCTCTCGCTGAGTCTCCGTGTAGATCCTGTCGAGCTTCACGCCGAAGGCCCTGCTGAGCAGGATCAGGAAGATGGCCGAAAGCCCGACGAGGAAGAAGGGGATGACTCCGGTACCCAGGGCGCCCGAGAGGGACTCCGAATCCGAATGACCGAAGGAGTAGGCGACGAGGCAAATCAGCGGCAGAAGCACGAGCGTGCCCGTGACTCCCACGATGGTGCCGACGATCCGGTTGAACCTGCGAGCAACATCGATCGCCTCTGGATCGTAGACCGGAAGGAAGCCGCTCCCATCTCCGGGCCGGGCCGGGTTCAGGGGAGTGTTGCTGCGGAAATCTGCGATGGTGCTCATCGGTCTCTCTGTTCTGGCAGGCTATTGAGGTTGAACCTACGCTACCGATGGGAAGGGGAATCATCAGCCGCCCGTAGATCACTTTTGGAGCAGTGGAGCTCCGTCTCGAATCACATCCTGAGCGCGCAGCCTAGAGCTCAACAGCAGTCGACACTCTAGGCTGCGCTTAGGGTACTCAGGATCGGCTTTCTCTTGAAAGCTTAGCTATGAGTAACGATGCGCTACCGTCCGGCTACAGCTCAAAGCAGGGTGCTCTCAGCCCTCTTCCTCGAGGTAGTCGAAGGGGTTGTGGCCCGTGGAGCCCACATGCTTCTTAAAGAGCCCGACGAGCGCCGGATCCTCTGAGAGCACCTCGAACTCATCTGCCTCCAGAGTGCCCTGCACATCCGAGTGCTTGCCGAGGACCTCGCCGAACTCGATGTACCGACCGTAGAGCTCCTCAACCTCGGTTCTAGTCGCCGTGAAGACAGACTCGAGATCGCCCATGCGACCTACATCCCAGGAGAAGCGCCAGAGGAATTCTGCCTCTGCCTGCTTTGCTCTTCTCTCGGCCACGAGCTCTCGAAGCTCGTCCTGGCGGCCGTGATTCTCGTCCTGAAGGCTCAGCGCAACGAGCTCTACGAGCTCAGGGTGACTGTCGGCCGTTGCCTCGAGGAGATCAGCCAGGGGCTCAAGAGTGACTCGAATTCCGCCACCGTAGAGCTCATAGAGAAGTTCCCTGTCTCCATCAGCTTCTTCCCGAATGGGCTGAATCAGTGCGAGGATTTCATCCCGTGTGGTCATGTGCTTGCTGCTTTCTTCGGTTGGTTCTAGAGCGTTCTTGGGTGGGCCTGCCGGGAGGTCCGGAGGTCAGCCCTCGTAGCGTTCCCAGGGGCCGGCCTTCCGGCGTCGCACGAGGAACTGGTCGCTGTCGGGAGCGACACTGGCAGTGGCTCGAGCCTCTTCCAGGGAGTGGAGTGGAGTGGCGGATCCGGGATCGTTCCCGTCATCGAAGCGAGCGGGGTAGGTAATTCCGTACTCCCAGGAGGCGTCCTCGGGTTCGAGGCGAGCGACCACTGCAGCCACAGCCTCCACCATCTCAGCGAAGGCGATGTTGTCCGGGCGATGGTTGAGGTCGAGGTGGATCGGACCCTCGAGGTAGGGCTCCAGGACCTCCCAGATGAGATCCTCGGCCCTGCGGCTCGGCTCCGTGCGATGAAAACCTGCCTCCAGGATCACATCAGCTTCGGGGTAGTAGGGCCGGAGCTCTTCGGCTCCGTCGGGGAGCTCATCCGCTCCACCGTAGCCACCGAGGTCGGCCATCACTCGAGCGAGCTCTTCTCGCTCGTCGGGTTGCTCGATGGAGGCCATCAGCTGTCCTGCCGGGGTTCGTGCTCGTGCTCTGCCCCGTCGCTCTTGCGCCAGAGCTCGTCGAGGTTCAGAATCTCCTCTGCCCGGTCATCGTCCGTGAGGCTGTGGTCAGCCTCGAGCTGATAGCCATCTCGATCCCAGTAGAGAGGCCGGGCAGGCTGAGGAAGGCCGCCGACCGGCGCTGGCGGGCTTGCGAGGACCTCGGAGCTCTGAGCGGCGCGATCCATGGAGGGAGTTCGGCCCTTGAAGATGTAGCGGAAGAAGACTCGAAGGTCCTGCCACACGGTGGGCTGCTCACCGGGTCCTCGGCCCCTCCGGTACATGAGGTAGAGGCCGGTGCCGATGAGCAGGAAGAGGAAGACCACACCCATCAGCTCTCTCCCTCGTAGTCGGAGCTGTAGAAGACCAGAGAGGTCTCGAGCACATCTCCCGAACGCTTCAGGTAGCTCGTCCCACCGTCCACCGCGCTCCTACCGCAGGAGCAAAGCCGGTAGTCGTGGCGGTGGTAGCTCACCATGTGATCTCCACAGTGGCCACAGTAGCCCGAATTGCGGACGATGGCCTTGCCACTGGCCCGGAAGAGGTAGTCGTCGGGATCGATGGCCACGGGGACGGTTCCTTCAGAGTACTCGGGGATGTGAAGCCCATGGGGCTCACTGACCTGAACTGCGGGAAGGATGCGGACCATGTGGTTACCGGTGAAGGCGAGGGGGAGCTCCCGGAGGGAGTGCTCCGAGGGCTTGTGGACTGGGCAGACATCGCCGAGGCAGCTGCCCTCCCCGTGGAAGTTGTGCACGGTCTGGCCGGAGGAGAGCCGGATGTTCGGCCTCTCGCTTTCCGGATTGAGCACCGTGGCTGAGTGGATAGCCATTGGGCAGCCTTCTTCTGGTCGGTGGACTGACGAGTATGGTGGAGCATTGGACTACTGAGATTCAATGCTACACCACTATCGGCAAAAACACAACGGCCAGAGGCACCCCTTCGAGCCTCTGGCCGCTGATCTGTTGGAGCGATCTACTCAGTCACCGCTGTCGTAGCTTCCACCATAGTGACCGGTCTCTGGGTCGTAGCGGTAGCCCACGCCATCCCCCATGAGTCGCTCCACATCCCGGGGAGAGAGCTCGTAAGCGGCGATCTTCTGCCGGTCGAGCTGGTAGTCGGCGCTGTGGTAGCCCCGGCGCGTATCGATCTGACCACCGGAGGCGATGATCTCCTCCTTGAGCTCCCGGCGCTCTCGGCCATCCAGGGCCCTCTCGATGCGGAGTTCGGAACCTACCACGGGGTCAGAAGCCGCGATTTCGCGCCTGAGCGCCTCTGTGGCATTGGGGTGCCGGTAGAGAGCGAGCTGATCTGCCCTACCATTGCTGACGAGCTGAGCAAGAGCGTCGGAGGGAGTCGCGGGGTTCTCCAAAATGGAGTGAGCGATCTCTCTGCTCGAGCGGCCTGTGAAGTCCTTCTTGCCCCAGGGGTCTGCCTCTTCCCGGTCCCAGTGGCCTCGGCTCACGAGGAAAGCAGCCTCTCGCAGGGTGGCCTCATCGGTGACCCTGGAGAAGCGAGCGCAGCTCGGCTGGAGCTCTCGAATGCCCTCCCGGCCGACCTTGCCGGACTCCAGGACGATGCTCGCAGCCTTAGGACTCCCGTTGGCGTAGTCCACGGCGAGCTCTTCGGTGACAGCGTTGTCGGGATTGCCCATGATCCGATCCACTGCGGGATCTTCAGAGCGGTAGATGCGAGAGCGCTGGCCCTGCTCTACATCCCAGCGCTCTCGGAGCGCCGCCACCGTACGATTGTCGATCCAAGGGGCAGAAGTGAGCTCCACTGCTCGCCTCTTGTAGGTCTCTCGAAGCTCCCGGTTGGAGGCATCGTGGGTGAGCCGCACTGCCTCGCTGATGCCCACGGCAGCGTGGACCGGCTCCATGGGCTCTAGGTCGCTTCGAGGATTGACCGCGATCTCCTGCCGCACGCTGCCATCGTCTGTGGACTCGTAGGCCAGGCTCAGCGCCTCGGTGGTTGCTGACAGATTGCGGGCAAGGTTCTTACGGGCAGCGCTGTTACCCCGGCGAGCGATCTCGAGCTGGAGCTCCGGGTCCTCGGTGTCCTTGGCGAGCTTCTGGAGCTCCCGGAGACCGAGCTTCGAGTAGTCGGCCTGCTTGCTGTGAGTGGCAGATGCTCCGTAGGAGTCCTCGAGGAGTCTACGGCCGAGGCTGCTCTCGGGAAGTCTGTCCATGGCGTAGCCCTTGATCTGCGCCTCGAGCTCAACATCACCCGAGCTCTGGGCTCCTGCGAGATCGCTGGAGAGCTTCTCCTCCAGGTCGCCGACCTCTTCCCGGGATGCGAACTCGCCGTTGGCCTTACGGTAAGGGTTGTAGCCGGGTCCGTCTCCCATGGGTGCTCCTTAGCTTCGACCCGGAAATTCGCTCCAGGCGTCTCTCTTCGACAGATGCCTATCTAATGTGGGCATGAGCCGCTGGCCGCGGAAACCGCCTGAGAGAGCGAGCTGCTGCCGCGGGCATGGCCCCTGTGGTCTGGAAGCTAGTCAGATCTCTTCTCGCAGCGTGGTGAGGAAGGCATCCACGGGGATGAGGCCGTCCCAGTCGGGGTTGCTGTCCTGCTGGTGGAGTCGCTCGAGGTAGATCGAGGCCCGGGCGGCATCCTCGAGCTTGGAGCTGCGCAGGGTGTAGATCACGCTGGAGATCTCGGTGGGCGTCAGCGCGGGGCCGAGGTTGCGGAGCTCCTCCTCGAAGGTGGTGAGGCTCTCTTCGTTCTTGGTGGTGATGGCCATTGGTCGGTTCCTCTCGGTTTCGGCTATCCTATCAGTGGGTCCAAGGGGACCCTGACCGGGGATTCCGATCGATGGAGTTCAACCGTATCACGGTTAGCTCGAAAAGTACACCCGCAGATGAGGACAGCAGTGGGCTCAGAGCTCAAAGAGGAGCTTGAGGGCAGGCGTCCAGAAATTGAGCCGATCCTGGTCCCTGGTGCGCTCCGGAGACTCGAAGCGAGCGAGGATCCTGTCGCTCTGGTCGTAGAAGTAGAGCGTCTTGAAGTCGTCCGAGTAGTAGGCTGATCGCGTATCTCGAAGCACCGGCAGGGCGATCTCCTGCTTGCAGTCTTTGGGCATGGAGAGGTAGAAGGTACCCATGTCCACGCCACCGTACTCCTGGCCGTAGGCTGCCCGGGCTGTGCTGCAGCCATCCGTGAGCGTTGCGGTCTGGCTGGAGCTGTCGAAGGTGAGCTTTAGGCTGCCACCGGACTCCTCCTTCCAGCTGTAGCCATCCACTGCTGCTACGGGGAGATCCAGGTGAGGCGGAATGAGGCTCTTGTGGAGCTGGGAGACTCCGATACCTGCAGCCAGAGATACGAGGAGAAAGCCCGCGGTTGCCGGAAGGAGAATCCGCCTGGGGATGAGTGCTCGAAGTGACAGCCGGAGGATGCGAACTCCCCGGGGAATCATCAGGCAGGCGAGGCCCAGGGCGGCGATTGAGTCGGCGTAGTAGAAGCCGGTGGCGAGCACCGCAACACCCGCACCGATCACGAGGAGCGAGCCCACCGCATCGCTGAGTACCTCGAGGAAGGCCGCCCGGAAGTTGATGTTGGCCTTCCTACTCCCGTGGAGGATGGCCACGCAGGTAAGGTTGGCCGCAAGCCCGGCTGCGGCGAAGAAGAGCATGTACTGACCGCCGATGGTGTGAGGCATGATGAGCCCCTGCAGCCCGTGGATCAGTGCGTAGATTCCTACGCCGATGAGGAGCGTGGACTGTGTGAGCGCCGAAACGGCCTCGAGCCGATGGCGCCGACCTGGAGAGACCCTGCGGGGCAGGAGGGCGGCAGCGAAGGCGATGAGGAGGCCGATGAGGTCCACGAGCATGTGGACAGATTCCGCCAGGAGTGCGATGGAGCCCGTGAGGATGGCTCCGATGAACTGAGCACCGAAGGCGGCCAGAGCGATGAGGAGCACCGCTCCGAGCCGGAAGCTCAGCATGCCGCGAGACTCAGAGGCTGGCTCAGAATCTGAACCGGAAGCAGAAGAGGGGAGAGCGTGGTCGTGGACCATGGACTCTCCCCTCTCCGGCTGCTGTCAGCCTATGCTATCGCCGGCGATTTCAGATGTGAGACTTCCCGTCGTAGAAGGGCTCCCACTTCTCCTCGGCGTAGCTCAGAAGTCCCTCGCCACTGAGCTGGAGCATGATGGCATAGCGAGCAAGGGAGTCGATGACCGCAGGAGTGACGAGCTTCTCAGCCTTCGTTGCCTTGAGCTCAATGATCTTCAGGAGCTTCTCGACGAGCTCGTCGGTTTCCTTCGGGAGCCGGTTCTTCACCATCTGGAGGTGAGCACCGGGCTGCACCTCAGCGATGGTGACGCTGCGCTCAAGGCGGCCCGGTCGAGTGACTGCCTCATCGAACTCGGAGGCGTCGTTGGTGGTGGCGAGCACCATCATTCCGCCATCCTGGTCCAGTCCATCCAGAGCGTTGAGGAAGGAGCTGAAGTCGCTCTCACCTCGTTCACCGAAGAAGGACTCCACATCCTCGAAGACCACGAGAACCGGCTCGTAGCGATCAGCGAACTCGAAGATGTCCTCCACATCGGCCTCGGGAGTGGGGTAGACGACCGTGGTCTCTCCCACGAGCTCCGTGGCGATACGGCGAGCCAGGGTGGTCTTGCCGGATCCGGGAGGACCCTGGACGAGCACTCCAGCACGGGCCGGAAGGCCGTGGGACTTGAGCTCTTTGCGGATCTCCTCATCGGCAACTGAACTCATCCAGATAACAGCTTCCTCAACATCCTCCGAGTAGCTGCTGATCTGGCCGAGCTCGATGTCCATGACCTTTACGGTCCCGTCGAAGCGGATGATCTTGCCGTCGTAGGGGTCCGGGAGGGTCACATAGTGATCCACCGAGTTGATGAGCTCATCGATCTCCTCATCGTTGGCCTCACCGTAGATCTCCAGGGAGACCTTGCCCTCATAGTTGAGCTCGTACTTCACCAGGACCTGGCGCTCCTCGTTGAGGAAGTACCGCTCCTCGAAGCTGCCCAGGGCGGGAACGAAGCGATCGGTGTCCACCGACTTGTGGGACTTGGTCCAGGCCTCCTCGGGCCAGACCTGCCAGCCATCGGACTTCACGAAGCGCTCGTAGACCCGGCTCTTCCAGATGTGCTGATCGAAGCTGCCGGGAGTGTAGTCAACTCGGTCGAAGCGCTCCTTGAGCTTCAGGAAGTTCTCGGGAAGAGTCTCGACATCCTCTTCCTCAGTGAGCCCGAAGAGAACGGCCTTGAGGAAGCCCTCGACGCTCTTGTAGGTGTCGCGGTGCTCGTCTCGATTGCCGAGGAGCACCTGACCGAAGTTCATGCCGACTGCCTGCTCCAGTTCCTCCTTGGAGAGGGACTGTGCGAGCTCGATGACCTTCGGATCGAAGTCTTCGGGGTTGATCTGATCTGTCACTGGAGTCTCTTTCTGCGAACAGGAGTGGAGTTCCTGTCGGGTGGGTGGCGTCAAGGTTCACCATACACCATGGAGACAGACCCGGCAACAGCTGTGAGTCTCTGGGAGATCCTGCAGGTGCCGGGGCTGTGGAGCGAAGGAGAAGCTTAGTACTCCGACTCTGCGGGGGCCTGGGCCGCTGCTTTCCGACGCCTGTCGGTTTTATTCTGAGCCGAATCGATGGCGTTGATGAGGAGGAGAACCTCAACCTTGCTCCGGGACAAGAGCTCGAAGGCCTCGTAGTAGCCGATGAGATCCCCATCGGGACCGTAGGCCGAGAAGTTCTCGCTCTGGGTAGCCAGGAGCCGCACTTCGGTCTCGGTGATGGTGGTGAGCTCCTCGACGAGCTTCGCACGCTTCTCGGCTCGGCTCAAATCGGTGCCTGAGATCTGGAAGCTCAGCTCCCGGATGTCGAACTCATGGGCGCTGACTCGATCCCGGAGTGCTGCTGAGACGGCCATATCAGTTGGCTCCTTCCTGTGCTTCTCGCTCTTCGATCACACGCTGGGCGGCGATGATCCGGTTGAGTGCGCCGATGCGCTGGTGAGCAGAGTGCTCGAGCTCCTCGTAGTAGCCAGGCGCCTCAGGGGAGTTCACGGTGGTGAACTCGAGCTCCTCGTCGAGGAGCTGAACGAAGTCGTAGGCCCGGGCAAGCTTCGTGTTCCGCACCGACCGGAGATCGAATGCAGAGTAGAAGCTCGCGTGGAAGCCAATGCGACCCTCAAGCTCCTTAGCTTCTTCCTGGGCTGCCAGGTTGGCGGCCCCCGTGCGAGGGATACCGAGGAGCCAGTTGAGCGCGTTGATACGCTGAAGGATGTCCTTGCGCTGCTGGACCAGGGAGAGGAGCCAGCCGTAGTACTCGGGATCGGCGGGGTCTGCTTCCTCGAGGTACTGACGCTCGTTCCTGGTGAGCATCTTCAGAGCGACGATCTGGAGCCGAAGGAAGCCGATGCGCTCGTGATCCTCCATGCCCGTATACTCAAGGATGAGCTCATCGAAGCTTCGAGTGGAGCCCAGGATCTGTCGAACCATGGTCAGTGACCTTCCTCTTCTTCGGCCCGCTGAGCCATGAGCATGTCCAAAGCCTCGATGCGGTTGAGGGCATCCTGCCGGAAGGCTGCGGAGCGCTGGAGCTCCTCGTAGTAGCCCACCGACTCCTCCGAGTAGTTGAGGATGAGCTCACCCTCCTCATCGAGCTCGTCCCAGAAGTCATCGAGCCGGGCCTCCCGGTTGAGCTCCAGGGCGAGGTCCACCATGAGCGCGTAGTGGGTCACGAAGAAGCCCAGGATCTCGCCGTCCGGAGCATACTGCTCAGCTGCTGCGTCGTTGGCGGCACCCGTTCGAGCTCGACCGAGGCACCAGCCCAGGGCGTTGATGCGCTGGAGCGTGTCGTAGCGCTCCTGGCCGAGGGTGCGGGCCTCCCGAACCTCTGAGGTCAGGAGAAGCTCGTGATCCTCAAGGAACAGGCGCTCTCGGATGCTCACCTCCCGGAGCTTCTCGAGCTCAGCGGAGAAGCGCTCCTTGAGTCCGTCGGCGTCGTAGCCCGCGTAGGAGAGCACGAGTTCGTTGAAGTCGGTGTCTGCGGCCTGGCGCTGGGCCAGAGTGGTCTCTGCCATGATCCTCTTCTCTCAGTTCACCGAAGTGGAGATGGTGCCGTCGCGCTCGTCGAGGATCCGGCCGAGGGCGTTGATGTCCTCGAGGATGGCGAGCTTCACCCGGATGGCTGACTTGACGGCCTTCAGGGCGGGCTTGCTGTCCGTCTGCCCGGACTTGTAGACCTCGGCGGCGATCTCCACGCCGAGCTTGGCCTGCAGGTAGTCCTCGATGTAGACCTTCTGGATGCCGTGGATCTCCTCGAAGGAGAGGTTCTTGTAGTTCTCCGGGTTGATGGCCATGGTGGCTACCTTTCGGCGAGGGAGGATCCGGCGGACCCAGGATGGGTGGTGTGAGACCCACCATACACCCGAAGTTCGGTCAGCGCAACAGAAGTTGCCGAAGGATCCTAGAGGCTACCAGCAGGGCCATTCGAGCCATCTGAACGCCGGTGCTTCCTGGCAACACTCTCCCGGGCAGGTGCGTCCATCATGGCCTCAAGCCACTGGATCTCTCGGAGCCTGTCAGCGGGCGTGAGGCGAGCGTCGAAGCCCTTGACCATGGGGATGGGAGCGACCACATCCGTGGAGGGACTTCCCCAGCTTCCTCGCTCGGTGTTGCGGAAGATCGCCACCGCACAGGCGACGAAGCTGAAGATGAAGAGAGCCGCGAAGATCCCCAGGGCCCAGAGGCTTTCGGGAGTCATGGCCGCGGCATGGAGCATAGTGCCGCCGTTGGGTAGATTTGAGTACTGCTGATACACCTGCTCATCCGTTCTCTCGCTGATCGGAGCGCTCCCTCATGCGCTCCTCGTAGTTCCTGAAGTGGAGGCCCTCTCGCATACGCTCCCGGCCGTCGAACTGGCCGACCCCATCGGGATCTGTGGAGGGCCGGGGCTCAGGGGACCCCTGGGGTGGCACGATGCCTCCATTGCCGGCAGCCCTGTGGAGCTCACCGATCTCCTTGCCCTCGGCGTCGAGGAGTAGGAGCTTCGATCCGTCCTCGGAGAGCTCAGCGACTCGAGTGTCGTAGAGATAGGTGTCCACGCCCTCACAGAACATCTTGGTGCTTACGAAGTTCTTGAAGTGGATCTGAGAGTCCTTGAGTTCCCATTGTGCTCCTCCACCATTGCAGCCGTCGTTGCCGCTGGCCTGACCACCGGAAACGAGAGTGAGCCGAACGGCGTCCTTCTTGCCACCCTGGAGATCCCCTCGCCATTCGCCCACGGGAGAGCGCTGATCCGATCCACCTGGACTCTGGGAGGGCTTCCAGCTAGGTCGATCTCGAGGCGGCCAATTGGCATCGCTGTTGCCGGGGTGACCACCCTTCTCAACGGATCCCATCCCATAGCCCACCGCCAGGCCTCCGGCGAAGACCCCGGCCAGGAGAAGCAAGCCTGCGATGGAGCCTCCGATGACGGCAGGAAGGACGCTCCTGCGCTTTGGGGTGGGATCGGTGTTTTCAGCCATGGTTCTCTCCTCTTGGCGAAAAAGCTCTTTGTTCAGAGCGGAATGCGGTGGGAGACCCTATCGCTTCAGACGGTGGGCCGGAAGACTCTAGCGGCGCTGTGTGCGCTGGTAGTTGAGCTCCTCAGCGAAGTGCAGAAGGAGCTTCGAACCGACGATGAGCTGGTCGTAGCCGCCCTCGGAGTCGCCGACGGCGATGGTGTGGTTGATGGCGCGCTCGAGGATCGAGGCGGTGGCGAGGTTGGGGTCAGCGAGGAGCTTCCCGTCCCGGAGCCAGTAGGCCGATGCCTTGCGGCTGTAGAACTCGCTGCGGATCCAGCTGCGAAGGCGCTCAGCATCTGCCTCCAGAAGCATGGCAGTGTCCACGGCCCGGGAGCGCAGTCCCTCCTCGATGCCCAGGCGGATCTGCTCCGCGACGGTGAGCTCGATGGCCTCGTCGGTCTTCTGCTCGTCACCCTCGAAGAGGGGCAGCTCAGGCTGGACGCTCGTGGCGCTGGAAGTGCTCATGGAAGAACGCTACACCGACCAGACACTTTCCGCAACCATCCCTCTCAGGAGCTCTGAGCTCAGAACTGACAGCAACTGAAAGAGCTCAGGGATAGAGCGGTGTGAGCGTGTCCCAGTCAGCCACGAAGTTCAGCGGAACGGAGAGCGCACTTCCAGCCGGTCGACCGATGCGCTTGACCCTCGGAGCGATGTGGCGCAGGCCGAGCTCGGTGTAGGAGCCTCCGTGGGACACCTGATCCACCCCATAGCCCTGAGCGAGGAGCTCCAGGAGCCTGCTCGCGTAGCCTCGGTTGCGGAAGGGCTTCCGGGTCTCGATGTCACAGAGCTCGATGACCGTGCCATCGCTCTCGCTGCGCTCGTAGATCTTAGCGTAGGCTCGAGCCTCGCCATCCTCGAGGAGCCAGTAGTGGAGTCCTCCGTCGGGGCCACTGTGGCTGTGCTTCAGCGTCAGCGCCATGGGTTGTAGGGCTCCACGCCGGTGCTCTTGGAGAACTGCTGTCGCCGGGGCTTCTGGCGGCCGCTCTCCGCCCGCTGGAAGGAGAAGAGCACGAAGGCGATGAAGAGGAAGAGTCCCGCCAGGGGAGCCGAGAGCATCCACTTGCCGTCGCCGAAGCCGCAGACGATCTGAACCAGGGCGAGGAAGATGAAGGCGCTTGCCTGCACCCAGAGGGGGATGCGGAGGATGAGGTGGCCGAGGCGCTCGCGCTTGGTCATGGTGTCGGTGTTCATGGTGAGGTGAGTGCTCTCTGAGATCAGTTGCTGGTGGATTCGGCCGACTTGCGAGCTGCGATGTCCTCCGTCTGCCGAATGGTTCGGAAGCTCTTGAAGTACACCGCAGAGCACATGAGCTGAAACACTGCGACGATGGCCCAAACGAACTGGAAGGAGCTGCCGGCCATGAGGAGGTAGACAAGCGCGGTGAAGCCGGAGAAGGCCAGGAACATTCCGGCGGTCTTCAGGGCACTCGTGCTCTTGGTGCGGTCCGGCTTCGAAGCTGTGGTGGTGTTCATGGATGCCACCATACACATGCTTCCAGTTCCGCGCAACGGCTAGGGCCTAGGAGTTCTCCGAGCCCGGCTTCGGTCGAGGATTGCCGTCCGAATCGCTCTGGTCCATCTGCTCTCGAGACCAGCCTCCACCATCCCGGGGACCCTTGCCGTCCCCGTCCTGGAGCACGAAGCTCAGGATCACGAAGACGATGCCGGAGCCGAGGTAGATCGGACTACCCGAAAGTCCGATGATGAGGAAGACGATGCCCACGATGAAGAAGGTGATCCGGAAGGGATTGGGACCCTTACCCGGACCTCCACCGAAGTTCAGCCCGGGCTTCATGTCTGGTGTGGTCATGGTTGTTCCTGCTCCCTTCCCTAGTGGACACTGCAGCTGCCCGCAGGTGACCCTAGGACTATCGGGCCGTCGGGTCTACCCGGAGCGAGCTACTCAGTGGTGAGCGGCGCCGCCCTTGCGCTTCTCGATGGCCTCGCCGATGAGGTGCACCGGGAGGAAGACAATGACACCCCAGAGGATGCCGAAGGCCGTGGAGGCCAGGGTCTCGCCGAGCCAGGCCACGAAGGCGCCGTAGTGGTGGAGCGTCTCCTCGATCCAGTGGAGGCTGTGGGAGAAGACCCCGATGCCGATGTCTCCCAGGGACTTCCAGACGAGGTGGCCACCGACCCAGAGCATGGCGAAGGTACCCACCACGCTGAGCACCGTGAAGACTATGGGCATGGCCTGCAGGAGACCGAGGCCGAAGAGTCGAACGCCGCGCTTCTCCCGGCGGGCCAGGTGGAGGCCGATGTCATCCACCTTGATGAGAAGGCCCACGATGCCGTAGACCAGGGCGGTGAGCGCTATACCCACGATGATGAGCATGAGGAGCCGGCTGATCCAGTTGTCGATGTCGATGGAGGCCAGGGAGATCAGCATGATTTCAGTTGAGAGCACGAGGTCCGTGGTGACGGCGCTGTTGACCATCTTCTTCTCGAGCTCCTCCGCACTCTTGGCGGCGAGCTTGGCTTCCTTGTGCTCCTTGAGGAGATGGACCATCACGAGGAACTTCTCGGCGCCCTCGAAGGCTAGGTAGGTGCCACCCACCACGAGAAGGTAGGGCAGTGCTGCCGGCAGGAGCCAGGAGAGGAGCATGAGGAGGGGGATCACGAAGAAGATCTTGTTGCGAAGGCTGCCCTTGGTGATCTTCCAGATCACGGGGAGCTCACGCTTCGGCGAGAGGCCGGTGACCAGTGATGGAGCCACAGCTATGTCGTCCACGATGACTCCCGTGGTCTTCATGGAGGTCCGGGCAGCGCCCAGTGCCACATCATCGATGCTGGCGGCCGCGCCCTTGGCGAGCACGGCGATGTCGTCGAGGAGGGCAAAGAATCCCGAGGGCATGATTTCCTTCAGTGTGGTGGAAGTAGTTCGAGCGCAGATCGCTCAGTCCGATCATACACCACAGCTGGATCACTCGTGTGCTTTAGTTAGATCACCCTTGCTGTTCAAGATCCTGAAGTTCTCGAGTATCCCGTAAGCTCTCTCATACTTGCCTTCTGCAAGAAACCCTGAGGCATTAGCTCTCTGAATAGCTCTAGTCATCGTGTGCTCTGCACTCTTAGCAGTATCTGAAGCTTCGCAAGCTACTTTAGCGCGCTCATGAACCATTTCTGATGGTGCACTATTTTTCTCAAGGATACGGCGAGCATCGTGTTGTTCGTTGGCAATGCCGATTGCCAAACGATAACGACGGCGGGCACGAACTTGAGCGTCTTGCATTGCAGATGCAAACTCATCCAAAGACTCATAGCCCATGAGGTGCTCTTCTCCCCAGAATGGACCAAACAGTTCACCGTACTCAGCAAACTCTGAGATCATGTAAGTTTCTATAGCCATTGTCCAACTCCTTTGTCGTATGTGTTGTAAGACATTGGATATATCACAACTTGGCAACCACTTGAGTAGACGGCGTGTCGCCCTCTACTCAAAATCCGATCAAGTCATCTGGTTCTTCCCCTGTACAGATGCTGAGCGTCGTAGGCTGCACGGCTCTTGGCCTGGGCGCTCGTGCCGTCAGCATCCGGAAGGCTCCAGCGCCGAATGGGGTAGAGATCCACCCAGACGAGAGCGATGGCAACTGCGTACATGACAGCAGGCACCTGCCAGCTCTCTCCGTGGGCGATCCAGACGATGACCCAGAAGAAGGTAGCAATCAGAGCGATGAGGACTGCGACGATTCGCACTAGCCAGCTCACCACAATGAGCGTTCTGGCGAGCATGGGATTGTTCCACCAGTAGTAGTTACCCCGGCCGGTGACTGAGATCATCTGTTTTCAAACCTCCGAGACTCTAGAACCTCTCCGCGCTGCCAGACAGCCCTTCGTACCGAGAGTTCGATGTCCTGGAAGCCCACGCTCTCCATGGTCTGTTCAGCGTGCTTCCTATAGAGATAGATCACCTCATCGGCGATAAGGCCGCTGTGGGTTCCGGTGAGACCGATGACCATGCCAAAGTCCTCAGCTGTGGGAAGACCCTGCCACCCTCCAACCGCCCGCAGAGAGTCCGTTCTCATGAGGAGCCTCGCGGTGTTCATGGGGAATGTGGCCCCCGGCTCTGCCCAGTGGTCGAAGATCGATCCCGCTGAGTAGTACTGAGCAGGAGCGGGTGGATACCAGATACCGGTTCTACCACCCTGGGAGTTCATATCCTGGAGCCAGCCGCCAGCCCAGTGGAGCTCAGGGTCTTTCTCCAGTTGCCGCAACCTGTTCTTGAAGGCGTCAGAAGGCAGGATGTCGTCATCGTCGAGACTCGAGACATAGCTTCCGGTGGCCGATGCCAGGGCGTAGTTTCGAGCAGCACTCGCTCCCACTGCTCTTCCTGCGGTGTGGAGAAGCCTCACGGTGAGCCCCTCAGCGGATGCTCCTACAGCTTCGAGAAGCCCTGTGGACAGATCCTGTTCGGTAGCCCCGTCCACACAGACGATCCACTCGATTTCCACGGAGCTCTGATCCAGTAGTGACTTTCTAGCATCCAGAAGGTAGCGAGAGCGTTCCATGCTCATCCGATGGGGCGTGATGACTGAGATGAGGGGCGGCTGAGTCAAGTTGATCCTTCGAAGTGTCAAGAGCATAGCGCTAGTCAACGGCTACTATCGACGGAAGGCGCCCCAGCTGCCAGCTAGAGCGAACTGGAACGCCTTTCGGTGAGCATGTGTCGATGCACAGGCTCGAGGGCTTAGGAGGTCAGGGAGCGATCCCTTCCTCCCAGCTGTAGTAGTTGTCCTCTACCCTGCGGATCTCTTCGTCGGTGAAGTCGCCCTCGTAGTAGTCGCCCGAGCCGATCTGACGGGCCCTGGCCACGGCCTCCGGATCCTTGAGATCGATACCTTCGATTTCTCCCAGGTCGTGGAAATCGATGAAGGCAGCGTACTTCTCACCCGTGAGCTTCCGAACGATCTGGTCAACCACCCAGCCACCGTGGTGGTCATCGCCACCTCCGAACCTCATGGCCAGCGACAGCGCCTCAGCGATTGCCTCCTTGGGGGACTTATCGTCTGTGCTGTAGGGCAAAAACTCATTGCGAGCTTCCTCGCTCACCGGGTGCTCGTAGCCTCCGTCTTCAGCCATCTTCGCTCTCCCTCTTCTGTGTGCTGTCGACCGCGGCGAAGTACTCGTCGAGGAGGTACATGAGAGCCTCCCCGTTGTCTCCATCTCCACCGCTGGAAAGGTCCATGGAGTGGTCGGCGAACTCGCGGTCGTACTCGGCGAGGAACTCGTAGAGATCCCGGGAGCGCTCATCGTGGTCGATGCCCTGCTCCCAGCGGTCGTCGGGGAGCACAGTGACCTTGACTTCGGGTTTCAGATGGTCTGCCATGGACGATTCCTTCCTGGGGCTATCCTACCGAGTGGACGGGCTAGTGGCTCTTCTGGAGATCCTCGTAGACGCCACCTCGCAGGCTGGAGACATCGCTGAAGACAACCACTGCATCGGGATCGGTCTCGATGATGCGCTCGCTGATCTCGGAGGCCTCGAGTCGAGTCAGGATGAAGCGAAGCTGGTGGACCTCTCCAGCGAAGCCCTCGCCGCGCTTCCAGTAGTGCTTCGGATCGATGACCACATGGCGGTGGGTGATCCCGGTGATGACCTCGGCTACAGCCTCCGGGTTCTCGGTGGAGACCACGGCGGACTTGAACTCGTTGGAGCCGTTGACGATCTTGCTGATGAGCGTGGAGACCACGATGTAGAAGACCAGCGCCGAGGACATGGCGGACTGCCAGCCCATGACGAAACCAGCTCCGAGGAAGACCGCCACATTGATGGCGAGGATGAGCTGGTCAACCGAGTAGGCAGAGCGGTTGGAGATCATGGTGGCGAGCGCCTCGGTGCCGTCGAGAGCTCCACCGTTGCGGAGCGCGATACCCACGCCGAAGCCGAGGAGGCCGCCGCCGTAGAACAGGGCGAGCACATAGTTGTCGGTCCAGGGATCGATGTGGTGCCAGAGCACCGCGAAGGTCGCCAGGGTGGCTACACCCACGGTGGTGCGGAAGGCTGAGCGCCGGCCGAGCTTCCACCAGGTGAGAGCGATGAAGGGCAGGTTGAGCACTGCGATGAGCACGCCCACCGGCAAAGGCACGAGCTTCGAGATCACGATGGAGACACCTGTGAGCCCGCCGTCGAGGAAGCCGTGGGGAATGAGGAAGGCTTCGAGCCCCAGGGCGGCGAGGACGCCTCCACCCACCACAAAGAGCAGGTGGTAGAGCTCGCTCACGAGGGGATGACTTGCCTTGAGTTTGGATGCGGCGGTGTGGATCGCGGTCTTCATGGGCCGTGTCCTTCGGTCGGTGCGGGCGGTGGTCGTTGGCCTCTAGGAGGCCCGAGGTGACAGCCTAAGCGAACTTTCCGGAGAGTCCGTCGGCGAACCAACTGACCCACTGATCGATGCTTAGGCTGTCACTCAGCGTTCTTGTCCTGTGTTCAGCTGTCGGAGCTGTCGATGCCGAGGTAGCTGCGGACCCGGCGGACCGCGCTGACGGTGAAGCTGCGGGCATCCTCGTCGAGGAACATCTCGGGGATGACCCGGGTGAGCTCTTCCTTGGCCCGGGCGAAGAGGAGCTCATCGCGAGCATCGTAGTAGGCCCGGTGGTAGCTCTCCTCGATGCGCTCTTGCTCGGCGAGGGCGCTTGGAGCCGGCTTCTTCTTGGAGGACTCCATGGCGGCGAGCTTCAGCCACTCCTTCTGCCACTCCCGGTTGGCCTTCTCGAACTCGATGCGAGCGATCTCGAAGTCGTCCTGCTGGATGGCTCGGAAGGCGTCGAAGTAGTGGATGCTCCGAGTCGAGTCGAAGTTCTCGCCGAGATGCCCGAAGATCTCACCGATGTCCTGGAGGATGGGTGTGATCGGGTTGGGAACGGTGACGGCCGAGAGGGGAATCTGGATGGTGTCCATGGATCGATCCTACGCGGCTGCGATCAGCCTGTCAACTCTCTGCTGGATTGGGCTGCTCCTCGTCATTGGACGAAGCCTCAGCGGGCCGAAGGTCAGAGTAGAGCCAATCATCGCTTGAATCGAAGACGGTGGGGTAGTAGCTGTCGATGAAGCCGATCTTCTGTCGAGCATCGGAGATCACGGCCTCGAGCTTGGCGTAGTCTTCCTCGCCTCTATCCGAGGCGTAGAGGCTGTAGAGCTCCAGGGAGACACGCTCGGCCTGGCTCCTACGGATGCGATCTCGATGGAGCTCAGACTCCACGAACTCAGCGAGCCTCAGCCGGGCGCTCGCGCTGTCCCGGGCCTGCTGGATGTCTTCCCGCCAGCCGTTGGCGAGGAGTCCGCTGAGAGTGTTCTGGTGGAGCCGGTGGGCCAGGGTCTGCTGGGAAGCACGCTGCCAGGCCCGGAAGGCTCTGCGGCTCTGCTCTGCAAGCCTTCGGTGGAAGCCTCGGAAGTCAGACTGTAGGAGAAGCCGGGGGAGCTCGATGTTGAGCTCCTCGTAGAAGTCCCGGGCACTGCGGAAGTCGAGTCGCCTACTGAGAGGTCGCCTAATCCCTGCCTTCAGCGCTGTCTGGAGCTGCTTCCTCATTGTCATGAGCTCATGCCTCGCTGTACTTGGCAAAGCCGCCGCGCTTCTTCTCTACCTTGGCGTAGTCGACACTGACTGAGTCGGGCCTGTCGGGGTCCATGAGCACGGGGACGGACACATCGATTCGCCCTTCAAAGCCCTCGGCTTCTGCACTCTTGAGCTTGAGTAGCTCGGGGAAGTTTGCCCTGACGGTCCAGTAGGTCATCTGAATCCAGGCCATGTGGCTCTCATCTTCGGATCCGTAGCGCACCCAGAGCTGGAAGTCGGGGAAGTCCTTTTCCACGCCATTGACACTACGGGGAGCTCGATGGACGGATACCACCTGCGCATCTACGGGGACGCCCTTTTCCTGAATGACCTTCGTGCTTCGACGCCGACCGAGGAAGAAGATCAGGAAGGTACCCAGACAGAGTAGGGCGACTAGCCCAAGGAGAATGTAGGGAGGGGTCTCATCACCCATGGACAGGCACCTTTCTTGATCTATGGTTTCAGAGCACTATCGACTTGCGGTAAGCCAGCGCGGGTCAAGCATCGACTGACTACCTCTGTGGAAGTCCACGAGGAGAGGCACAGTGGCAGTTCCATCGAGCGCGCTACCTGCCTTCAGACCGGGAAAGAGTCGCTCGAAGTCAGCCTGCTGAACTACGACTCTCCGCCTGAAGTTCTTGCCACCTACGCTGTAGTGGAGCGTGAGCATATACTCCGGCCAACTCTTGTCCGGAGTCGCCACCTCTCGCACGGAACGAATCGATGCCGCAATCCCCCGAGGAGCCCTGAGCACAGGACCTGCAAGCCTGTAGGATAGGATGAGTAGCCCGGCGGCCAGGAAGCCTAGGATCACTGACCCAGCAACGATCCAGCCGAGAATCTCCATCTGTGGACCTTTCTGTGAACAGCTTCGAGTGCTGAGGACTTCGAGTTGAGATCAGCCTACTGCTGTGGTCTCCCGGGGTGCCTCGGAGTCGCTGGTCTTCACGAAGCGAGAGTCCAGAGCGATGCGGCGGGGGTGATCGGGGTCCACCACGATGGGAATGGAGCTGCGCTCGCCGCGGGCGCCGGGCTCGAGGAGCTGGGGGAAGTGGGAGCGCATGGTCCAGTAGCTCACCGAGAGGTGACCCTGGTGCTGTTCCACGCCTACGGTGTAGACTACGGTGAGCCGGTAGTCGGGCCAGTCGCTATCCACGGAGCTGTCCTTCTTGCGGACATCTACGACACGGGCCATGGTGCCCTGGCAGCACTGCCTGAAGTTACTTCTCCTGCGGCCCCAGTAGAAGGCAAGTCCTCCAGCTGCGAAGATCAGTGCGAAGCCGAGAACGATGGCGAGGATTTCCAAGGTGTGTTCCTTTAGGAGCTCTGAGGGTGGGAGCCAATCACTCCCTACCATGGGCCTCCGAGGAGCCAGGTCCACGGTGCCACACTATCACAGAGATCCTTCTAAATGCTTCAGCTAACAGCCAGGTTTTCAGCGCCGGGAATCGTGCAGCTCACTGTGCCATCTTCGACCCGCTCAAAGTTGAGCCCCTTCCAGCAGCTCGCGTGGGCTACCTCGTCTACCTCGAGCTTCAGGGGAATCGCTGCGCCGGAGCTATCCCGATACTCGAGCTGGAGATAGTAGCTATCCACGACGATGGGAATGAGGATTCCGTCGGCCGACGCGATGTAGGTAAGGCTTGACTCGGCTGTACGGTCGATGACCCTCCCATGGATCTCCTCGTAGTGACGAGGTGCGCAGCCTGTGAGAACTGCGAGCATGGTTACCGCTAGAGCAGTTCCTCCTAGGATCTTCTTCATCATGTCCAAGGGCTATCACTCATACAGCTTCGGTGAACGGAAGGTGTACTGAGCACGCTTTCCATTCACCGAAGCTGGAGTGAGGGTGAGCCTGTAGGGCTACTCCGCCACGGGCGAGCCCGTGAGCTTGATCGTCTTGATCTCACTGTAGGCGGCGACTGCTACCTCGATGGCAGTCGGTGCGGTGCTGCCGTCGGCTCGCTTCAGTGTCTCGTGCTGGCAGGAGATCTCACCGTGAGCGATGGTCTCCAGGGCGGTGCGAGCGATCTCGAACTGACGGTTCAGGAGCTCGGCAGCCTCCTCGATGGAGCCCGGAACGAACTTGCCATCCTCGGGCTCCGGAACGATGCGCTTGCCATCCCGGTAGGAAGCCTGGGTCAGCGCCCGAGAGGCGATCTCCTGGGCTGCGTAGATCCGGTTGCTGGAGTTCTCGACGCGACCAGCGTAGATCGATCCGTGCTCTTCGCAGGAGAGCTCCCGACCCGAGAGGAGTGACTGCAGCGGACCGAAGAGCTCCTCGAAGCTTCGGCGGATCTGGTTGATGCCCAAGGATTTGGGGTTGGTGTTGATGGACCGGTGGATGCTACCACCGTCCTTCTGCTCGTGGAGCCGGAAGAGGTAGTGGCGAACGGCCTCGTAGGGGTCCCAGAGGCGGTCCTCGAGGCTCTTGCGCAGCCCATCGGCGATGAGCGACTGCACTGCCGGATCGGGCGTGTTCTCGAGATGGCGCAGGAGCTCGCTCGCGAGGCTCTCCTGGGTGGCGATGATTCCAGCTGAGGTGGTGGTGTCCATGGGGCAATCGTACACCGTGAGTTCTCAGGCCGCAACGGTTAGCTCAGTCTGTCCGCAGATAGGAATTCGGCCCGGCTGCTTCAGGGTGCAGAAGTAGCCGGGCCTAGGGGAGAGCGCTCTCTGAGCTCAGATCTTGAACTCCCGGAGCACCTGCGACTCGATGAACTCGATGGCAGACGCTGCGAACTCCTGGGTGGTGAAGAGCTTGCTGTGACCATCGCTGCTGTAGCGCTCCTCGTGGATACAGGGCAGCGTGCCTTCAGCTAGAGTTTCCAGGTGGGCACGAGCAGTGCGAACCCGGTGGGCCAGGTAGAACGCAGCGTCATCCTTGGAGCCCTTGGGGATGTTGATGGTGCGCTTCCGGACATCGACCTTGTAGCGGCTGTCGATGCGAGCATCGATGTACTCAGCGGGATCCACGCTGTCGAGGACCTTTTCCTTCAGGAGGCTCTTGATGTAGGGAAGGACCTGTCGGGCCTCCTCGCTGTCGAGCTCCACATCGGCCATGGCCTCGGTGGCCATGACGATGCGCTGAAGTTCAGCGTCGAGTACGGCGGGATCGTTGAGATCGGCCTCGCTGCTCGTGCCGTCGGGAAGCGTGCGCTCCATGTTGAGCTTGCCGGCAGACTCCAGGGCGTTGGCCGCGAAGACCTCGGGAGTAAAGAGCTCACTGCCCTTACCCTTGACACCTCCCGCATAGACAGGACCGTGCTTCGAACAGGAGTGCTTACCCTCTGCGATGGTGCGCAGCCCCATGAGCATGTAGCCGTACTGCATCGTCAGCCGGCGGAGGGCGCTGTTCTCGTTCCATTCCCGGGAGCCCCCAACCGTGGGGTTCTTCCCCGACCAGTGGATGCGGTTGATGTAGTGCTCAACTGCCTTCAGAGGATCGACGAGCCCAGCCTTGAGGCCCGCGATGAGTTCCTCACGCTTACCGTCGAGGTCGTGCTCCTCGCGGAGCTCAGCCGGAACGAGAGCGAGGATCCGGTCAGCCTGATCGGCCACGCTCTTGGCGGTTGCGATGCGCTCCACCACGGTCAGTCCACCTCCACGAAGCTCAAGAGCCGGTCCATGGGCTCCTCGAAGTTCTCCATGCCCGGAGCCGGGTAGTGGGGGCCGCGGGCATCCTGACGGCCGAGCTCGACGCGGAGGAAGCCGATGATGTCAGCTGCCTCCATGGTGCCCAGAAGGATCCGGTGCTCGGCCTCGGCCAGAGCGCTGTCGATGTTCTCGTTGACGGCCTCGATGGCGTCGAAGTGGGCGTACTCAGCCTTCTTGTGGGTGCTGGGGAGCTTCGGAGCGTCGGCCGGGGTGGTCTTGGTTGCGGTGTCCATGGGATCATCGTACATCCAAGGGAAGAGCCCCGCAACCATCTAGGCTACGAGGCTCTCTACCTGAGGGCGGTGAGTCAGTTCTTACGCTTCACCCAGGCTCCACCCAGAGTGCGCTCTCCGCCGCCCTTACCGACGAGCTCCCAGCGATTGCTGTGGCCACCGATGCCGGGAGTCACCAGGGAATCTCCGAGCTGGGCTCCGGCCTTCATGGCCTGGATCACGAGATCCAGGGTGGTGCCGTTGTAGCTGAAGTGGCGCAGTCCTCGAAGGATGTAGCCCTCGGTCTGCGTGTGGACACTGAAGTTGCCGCTGAGCGCCTTTGCTGCCGCGGAGAGGTGAGCCCTACGGGCCGACTGTGAGTTGTTCATGGGAGCTATTCTATGCGCTTAGGAGGCAGTCTGGCAACTCCTAAGAGCACTTTTCGACAACGAAGTGCTGTGCTGATTCAATCGGCCTGGAGAAGCGCTCTACGCCGCTCTGCGAAGTCGGCAGTTAGCGCATGCTGGGCTTTGAGATCATCAGGATCTACGGCCTCAGCCTCGGCGCGGATCGATCGGATCTCTCGGATCGCGGGATCATCGATTCCACCCGGGCCGATCTGTCCCACATAGAGCGATGTGAGCCTGTTGACAGCTTCCCACATGATGTCGTAGATCACTACTGGATCCTGTATCGGTGTATCCATGGAGGTTCCTCTGCTCTAGCTCTCAATCCATTCTAACCAATGGCTAAGGGCCCCGCAACCCGAGAGTTACGGAGCCCTTAGAGAGGTCAGCCGGAAGGCTTAGCCCTTGGGGACCACGACGGTGCCGTTGTCGCCGGGCCAGCAGCTGAAGCCCGCGGGGAGCTTGTAGCCGTTCTGTGACGAGTCCTTGAGGATGTCGAGGCAGCGCGAGACGAGCACATTGGGATCGTTGCTCACCGAGGCGGAGAGCTCCTTGTTGGCAGCGGCCTGAGCAGCAGCGGTCTCCTTCTGCTGGAGAGCGATGCGGGTCTCACCGACGGCGGCGATGTAGTCGTTGATCTTCTTCTGGGTGTTGTCCGAGAGGTCCAGGTGGGAGAAGGTGATGCCCACGATCTCAGCCTGGTCAGCCTTCTCGAGGCGCTTCTTCATGTTGTCCTCGATCTGCTTCGACAGCTTGTCGTAGTCGGGGACGAAGGAGACCTGGGTGGCATCATCGGAACCGCCGACGACCTTCAGGTTCGAGATCGGGTTGTACTTGCCCAGGGTCTCGCTGATGGCCTGCTCGAGCTGCGTGCTGATGGTGGCGGCCCGGAAGGACATCGTGGGGTCGTCCGAGCGGTGCTGCTCGTAGATCGAAGCAGCGTTCTTCGGGTTGATCTGCCAGCGGTTGGTGATCTTCGCACAGGCCTGGCTACCATCGCCGATGGTGACCTTGATGCAGCTGTCGCCAGCGTACTGGTCGGTCTGGATGGTGCCGTCGATCTCGATGACCTTGGTCCAGGGAGCCTTGAAGTGGAGACCCGGGGTCAGGGTCTGCTGCGAGACCTTGCCGAAGTTGACGGCCACGCCGACATTCTTGGCCGACACCGTGGTGGTCGAGCTGAAGATCAGGGAGATCAGTGCGATGGCCGCGACCACGAGGCCGATCCAGCGAGTGCCGTTGTAGATCGCCGAGCTGAGCTGGAGGCGCTTGATGGCGCCCTCGCCGAGCTTCGGCTTGGGGTCGTAGCCCCGGCGGCCGTCATCGACGAGCTGGCGACCATCGGCGATGGCCTTGTCGGTGGCCTTACGCTTCCGGGAGAGAACGACGAAGGCGCCGAAGCCTCCGAAGATGAAGATGAGTGCGAAGATCACTCCGATGACAGAACCCATTGGTGGGATTCCCTTTCAGTAGGTGTGGTGAACGATGTAGTAGAAACCTTACACGAGCGATGGCACCCTGTCAACTCCTCAGGGTGCCATCGCCGATTTTCTTCGAGCCGACGCCCTAGCCCATGGCATCCAGGGAGGCCTGGAGGCCAGCAACCTCGACCTCCCGACGGGCATCTGCCCGAACGGCCTCAGCCCAGAGCCGAAGATCGGTCTCTTCCTGGATGAGACTGAAGAGCTCCACATCGAGCTCAGCCTTACTGAAGGCCTCGGGCTCCTTCTCGAGGAGCTTCACCATGCGCTCGTAGGGGCCTCGATAGACCCGATAGTCGGCCTCTGCCCAGACGAAGTCCTTGAGCTCGATCTTGCCCGCGAGGAGCTGAGCGTGGGCTCGGCGAGACCTCACCGCGAGCTCAGGGTCGGGAGTTCCGTCGATGGGCTCACCCTTGCGCTTCAGCATGGCGTCGGCAGCGAGCTTGAACTTGCTCTCAGACTGCAGAGAGCCACTTGCGAACTCGAGGAACCGGAGGAGCTGGCGGCCCTCAAAGTGGGCTGCGAGGTCGAGGAAGTGAAAGGGCCTAAAGTGCTCCGAGTGGAGGAAGAGCTTGGCCGAGGCTGCCTGAGAGGTTGTGGTGACCCGGATGAGCTGCGAAAACTCCTCATCGTCCTTCACAGCGTCGATGATGGCGCCGTGGCCGAAGGCAGCAATCGCATCCGAGTAGGCCATTGGGTTCTCGCCGAAGAGCGTTCCGATGATGCGGCGGGCCACGGTCTCCGTGCGCTCGAGGAGCCCATTGGTGAGCATCATGGAGACAGTGGGGCCGCTGAGCTTCCCCACGAGCTCCTCGAGCTGCTCCTGGGTGAGGTGGCGAGCGAACTTGTGGTTTCCATCCAGGGCGAGCACTCGCACATCATTACTCACGAGCTCGTGGCCAATGTAGCCCGCGACCATCTCGAGCTTGGCCGCATCCTCAGCGCTACCGGGGGTGGAAGAGCGAGGAGGGTTTCGAACTGGCCCTCCGTAGAAGGCAATGTCCCGGGGGTCGATGCCGGGAGCAGAGAGGCTCCAGATCAGTCCCAGGATGTCCTTCTCATCGAAGGACAGGGCCATGACCCGGCTACGGAGCTCCTCGGAGATGGAGCCGGGATGAACAGCGGGCTCATCGAAGAGTTCCTCGATTGCTCCCCAGCGACTGAAGGCCTCCATGACTCGGAAGTCCTCGGTGCTGTGCTGGGATTCGGCGTTAGCCATGGGAGACCTCTCTGGGCAGTGGATCTGATGTGCGATGTGTCTATGCGCGGAGATGCTCAACATGCTGTGAGCACCCGCCTACGGGCTGCAGGAAGGGTCAGAAACTCCCGCTGGAGCTGCCTCCGTCGAAGCCGCCGCCCCCGAACATGCTCGAAGAGCCATAGTCGGAGAATCCACCGTAGTTCGTGGAGCTCGAAGAGGAAGACGAGGAGCCTGATGTGGAAGAGCTGGAGCTCCGGCTCGAACGCTCCTCGCTCTGAGCGAGCCCCGTGAGTGCGGCGATGGCGATGATGGGGTTGAGCCCGAAGAAGTTAGAGCTGTCCTGGCGGCGGCTGTAGTCAGCTGCGTCCTGAAGTGTCCGGCGGGTGGTCCAGTCCTGACGAGCCCGGTCGGACTTCAGTGCAGCGTACTCCGCTCGCTCCGACTTGGAGAGCTTCTTCCAGAAGTCCCTGGCGCCCCTGCGGACGAGCTCCTCCTCTGCGCGCTTCTTCTCAGCGGCGATGCGGGCCTTCTCCTCGCGCTTCCGGCGAGCGGCGGTCTCCTTGAGCTGCTCGTTGATCGAGCTCTGTGCGTCGAAGGCTGCGGCCGAAGGGTTCCGCCAGTCCTGGAGCTCACTGAAGTGGTACTCGATGATGTCAGCCTCGAGGAGTGACTCGTCCTCCCAGTCATAGCCCTCAGGGAAGGCAGTGGAGTAGACATCCTTCTCCTTGAGCCAGCCGATGCGAGCCTGCTCGTTGGGGAGCTTGGCGAACTCCTTCCAGGCTGCGGGCTTCAGGGAAAGCACGGCGTTGATGCGCCGGGTTGCCTTCTCCTGCTTGATGCGGGCAGCGTCTGCCCGGCGAGCCTCTTCCTCTCGCTCCCTGCGAGACTGGATCATGCGACGAGCGATGAAGATGCTAATGAAGATGCCGATGCCTCCAACTGCAGCGATGCCGAACCAGCTGAAGAAAGTACCCAGGCCCTGGAGCTGCTCATCGGTGAAGCCACTCGGAGCTTCCTGGTCCTGCGCGGGGCCGTTCTTGGCGCGCTCACCGAACGCCTTGGCTGACTCGATGACGGCATCTGCATAGCGACCCTCCTTGAGCTGAGGCACGAAGGAGTCCGCGAGGATAGAGTCGAGCTCGCTGTCCGGGATGCTGGCGTAGCCGGTGCCCTTGACCACCGAGTACTGGCGGGAGCCCATGTCGATGCCGTAGAAGAGCCCGTTGCTGAGATCGGCAGAGCCGCCTCCGTGGGCTTCGGCCTGTTCCTTGGCCCAGTCCTCGATGGACTTGCCTCCGGTGCTGTTGGTGGTGCCCACGGCGACGGCCACGCCGTAGTCCTCGAAGATCACCTTGGCCGCGGAGTTGATGGCGAACTTGTCCTCGGCGCTGATCACATCGGCGCCGTCGAAGACCACATCCACGAGCTGACTCGAGTCGGAGGCTGCCGCCACCGGCTGGGCGCTCAGGGTGGAGGCTCCGGCGAAGCTCGCACTGAGGAGGTTGAAGCCCACGGTGAGACCGATGGACAGGAGCAGGGTAAGACCGATGGAGAGCGCGATGCGCCCTCGGGCCGGCCTGGGACCGTAGGGCAGGTCGTAGCGAGAAGTCTGTCGTGATGCCATGGGGCGATCCTACATGGATCAGCAAGCTTTCACAACCGCGGGCTCAGCTCTGGTTTCCTGGGGATCAGATTCAGCGTTTTCGATGACACCAGGAGCCCGGGAACTGACAGCCTGAGCACGCAGGCTAGAGCCTCGCTGTGGCCGATGCTCTAGGCTGCCCCTTCGGCAGCTGAAGGCAACTTCCTCAGGAAGCACCGTTCCTGATACGCGATGCGGCTCGAACGCCTTTCGAGGGAAAGATGGCGTTCGAGCCGCAGGAGAATGAGACGAAGGCTGGGCCTACTCGTCGCCCTCGCTGGAGTCGCCGACCACCAGGAGATCGATGTGGTAGCCGAGGACCTTGCCGTCTGCGTCCAGGGTCCGATAGACCGGGTAGGAGCCATCGCCCCAGCCAGCACTGGAGATGGCCATCGTGCCGTGGCCTGCGAGCTCTTCCTTGCCGAGAGCGTACTCGAACTTCTCGGCCTGGCAGGAGGGCGCATCCTCGTCCTCGTAGAGCTTGTCGATCCAGCTATCCCGGATGTCCTCCTGCTCATCCTCGCTGAAGGTGCTCAGAAGAGTCAAGATCTCATCCCCGTCGAAGAAGCCGACAGTACCAGCGTCCACGGGGATGGCGAACTCGTAGCCGCTACGGAGCTCGGAGCGATCCCGGCCGACCGGAATCGCCGGTTCGATGGATACGGCGTCCCTCTTGGAGAACACCGCCGAGAGGTAGGCGATGCGCAGATGGCTCCCGTCCTGCCTGTCCGACACATCGGCCAGCGTGGCGAAGATGGTGGCTCGAGGAATCTCGCCATCCTCTCCAGCTGGAGCATCGAAGCGAAGGAAGTCCTTGTCCACGCAGAGCGGATCTGCCGCGCCCACGACACCCGAGGGGAAGCTCATGGAGCCCACATTCTTGAGCTGGAGCCGAACCCGGCGGGTTCCCCCTTCGTAGTCGGGGAGCGGCCCGACGGAGGAGTCCGCGTAGAAGCTGCTGAGATCCATGGTGGTTCCTCGATTCGAGAGTGGTGGAAGAGTCTTTCCACAGATCCTATCATCGAAGCAGAGACTCCACAACTCACCTGGAGTGAAAATCAGCCGAGTAGAGCTTCGAGCTCCTCCCGGGCCTGGCGCTGCTGCGGAGATGGCTCTTCCAGGCTTCGCAGGCCGAGCTTTCCTCGCTTCTCGGCGATGTTCTGCTCCATGGTCTCGGTGACCCCGTGGCTGTAGAGCCGGAAGCGCACCTCGTAGCCAAGGAACTGCAGGATCTCCAGGGCGAACTCCAGGGAGGGCTGAGTTTCCCTGAGGGAGAAGTAGTCCTGCCCCTTGCCCAGGGCTCGAGCCACATCCCGATTGGGCATGGCATCTGCCTTCACGGTGAGCACAGCCACCTCGGAGAGGCTGCCCAGGGGGATCTCCTTGCCGAAATTCTGGGTACCTCGCTTGAGGACGACCGAAGCGCTGTGGCCGATGAGCTCTAGATAGCGCTCCACCATGGAACAGCGTAGATCAGAGCCCGACTCGATCTTAGCGAGGGCTCGAGGGCTCAGATTGAGGTGACTCTTGACCGGCACCAGCACCCTGCGCCGCTCCAGGATCTCCCGGCGAAACTCGGCTAGATCAGCGAGCTTCGCGGGCTCCTTGGACTTGCCGTAGGGACTGCGGACCGTCATGCTTCCACAGCCTTGTCAGCGGCGCTCTCTCCGATGGCATTCGCCCGGACTTCCTTGAACTCGGTGATCAGATTCTCTGCCTGCTTGCTGATGGCAGCGTTCCTGAGGAGCAGGGTCGTTCCTGTAGCTAGTCCAGCTGCTGCTCCACCGACAAAAGGTAGCACCGGCTGCACGCTGAAGAAGTCACCCAGCAATGCTCCGAGGAAGCCGCCTCCCAGGGTGAGGCACGCCGTGAAGATTCCGATAGGGGTCTCTCTGCCCTCGCTTGCGCTGAGCAGCGCCTCAGATCGCCTGATCAGGCCATCGATCTCAGAGCTGCCCCTGGAGGCTACTTCTCCCTGGTCAAGGAGGATCATGGTGGTATCCCTTCGGCGGTAGATGAGCAGCTACGGGAATCACTTGGAGCCTGACCGAACCGCAGCTGCGCCTACGCTATCGAAGAAGCACCCGATTCAGCTCCTAGTTTCGGCCTTTCGTCTACTGCAGCTCATCCCTGGCTGAGATCTCTCTTGAAATCGCTCTCGCAGAGGAGGAGCTCGACATCCAGGTTCTCGTAGCGGTTTCGAGCCTTTCTGGCTCTCTTCCCCAGACGAAGCCCCGAGAGGTTGAAACCCAGGGCGGCGAGCCCACCCAGAAGGCCTCCGGCGCCGAAGCCGATCATGCTCGAGTCGCTGACCAGCCCTCCAAGGAGAGGACCGGCAACCACGATCAGTGGGCTCATGATCCAGGAGAAGTCCTTGAACTCCGAGTAGAGCCTCTCGAGCCGGTTGGCGAGGAAGTAGGCATCAGCGTGCTCGTCGATCTCAGCCGCCATGAGCCCTCGAAGAGCTACCGCTCTGGAGCGAACTGGAACTACTGCGCTAGCCTCGGAGATGAGGAGCATGGGTCTGTCCTTACTGCTAAGCGAGATCCGATGACGAACTGAGTTCCGATGCTACACGAAGGCCCGCCGAAGCACAATAGGAAGCACTTCGGCGGGCCTCAGAGGGTCCGGATCCTAGAGCTAGTCTTCGACAGATGTCTGTAGCTCAGGCTTCGATGTGGATAACCCCAGAGCACCCCTGAGCTTCCGGGCACTTCGGCTAAGCCTGGAGCTTTCGAGGATCGCTCCACTAGCAATGCCGAGGGGCACTGCGGTGCCGAGCATGAAAGCCAGCTCGGCCGATCCAGTCCCTTGGCTCGCAGCTATTACCGTAGACCCGATCCCAATGAGGGGAGCGGCCACAGCCGCAACCTCGGCCAGGAGCAATACGGCGGAGCTTCTTCGCTCAACTGACTGGAGAAGGATCTGCTGTGAGCTGCTTTCGGTGAGCTCAGCGGCCCCATGTGGAGAAATCGCTACTTCAGCTGAAATCTCCCCAGTGGTCTCTTCTTCGCTGCTGACCATGGTGAATCACTCCTCTGAGCTGGCCTTGAGCTGGTCGAACTTGGGGATCGGATTGTGGTCAGTACCGATGAGCACCGGCTCTTTCTGCGTCCGGTTGAGGAGCGAAAGGGTGATGGTCTCACCAGCGGGATCCACGCCAGCGGTCTCCTTGCCATCGATGAGCTCTTCGGCGGAGGAGCGAGTGATTTCGATTCCGTAGGTGTCATCGATGTAGCTGGCAATGTTGTTGTGGTATGCTCGGGTAGCTTGATTTTCGGCAGCGATCTGCTTATCCGTGTTCAATCCCCCGACAAGGAAGGCGGCACTGAAGATCGTACCCACCAAAGTCAACCCGAAGAGAACCGGTGGGAACCAGGTGTTCGTCAGGCGCCTGTCGCTCTGAGGTCCAAAGAGGACGATGGTCAAAACCATGACCACGAAAAGGACAATGGGGACCCAGAGCCAGGTTCCATCGAAGGGTACCTGAGGCTCGTGATACTGGGGGAAGCTCATGGGCTTGCCTTACTGTGTGTAGACTGCGGACAGATGATCGTGCGTCTCGAAGATCGTACCGAACAGAAGGCAATGGTGAACGGATCAGTGGCTCAGTGGCCCCAGGAGCGCCACGAGGAAGCCTCCGATGAGGAAGGCTACCAGGGCAAAGCTCAGCGGCCGGTTGTCCATGGTGTGGTGGCCGAGCTCTCCGTGGGTGAGCGCGTGTCCCCTACCTCGCCTTAGGAGCCAGAGATTCACGGGATAGGCAACGGCAAAGCCGACGAGAAGCGAGCCCGCCATGGTGAGCCAGAAGGGTGGGCTGTCGAGTCCCGAGCTCATTGCGCCCGGCACGAGCACCATGAAGCCGTTCTCGGCGAGCTCCATGGACAGGATCGAGAGGCTGTCGGCTGCGAGCACCACTGCGAGGGTCCTGCGCAGGGTCACACCGGCTCGAAGGAGTGGTGTGGCCGAGAGGATGTAGCCGAAGAGGAAGGCGAGGCCGATGGAGAGCCCCACGGTGGAGAGCGTGCTCAAGCTGAGTGCAACTCCCAGCACCATGCCTGCAATTTCACCGATGGCGCAGCCCGTGAGACAGTGGAGCGTGGCTGCGCGGGCCATGGGTCGGAGCTCCATGGTACTGTCGTGGCTCGAGTGCTGGCTGTGGTCCATGGATCAGGCCTCAGCGGGGCCTTCGGACTCACTCGAAGACTCAATGCCAGGTGATCCCCTGAATCTCAACCCGAAGACCCCCATGAGCAGCGCCGGAACAGCCCAGACGATGAACCACTGCCAATCGCTGCTGGGATCGAGGATAGTAGGCATCGAGGGACCGCATCTACCATCGGTGGTGCAGTTGGGAAGTGGGTGCATGGTCACCATCGCCGTGACTCCAACTCCAATGAGGTAGACAGCAAGTATGACAGCCGCTACAATCATTCCCTCGAAGCGCTGAGCGAGAGCACCGATGGTCGCGCGGAGCTTGAGTCTGCGCTCAGATGGTCGAAGCCTGAGCATCCCGGCCCTGTCCTTACCTTCCTCATAGACAGCAGAAGGCTTAGCCATGCTTAAGCCGCCCATGAGAAGTGGCAGACCGACGATGGGAAGGATCGGCGCTAGGTACTCGAAGAGTCGAGGAGCTGCATCGCCACAGTTCACACCTTCGGCGAACTCCGTGGAGGGGCTGCAGATCCGGCCGGGAGCAATCGCCCAGTCAGGCATGCCAACGATCCCGTAGAGGAAGATTCCGAAGAGGCTGTAGCTCAGGAAGAGAAGAACGGCTCCAGTGATCCTGCGGGATCTGCGTAGCCGATCAGCTCGATAGCGTGGGACACCTCGAACCGTACCCTTGCGGAAGATCTGCCAGTAGGCCAGCCAGGCCGAGCCACCGATGATGGCCGCTAGAATGGCGAGCTGTAGCACCATGGTTCGTCCCCTCTCTGAGTAGGGGAACTATCATCTGAACTCAGCTGTCCTCATGGAAGTCGGCGAAGCTGTACTCATAGCTCGTTCCCTGGCTTTCAAGTTCGAGGGCTGAGTGAGCGAAGGCAGACAGATCGTGCTCAGCACCGCTGTGGGCGTCGTAGAAGATGTGATGGGGAGCCTCGATGAGCTTGTTCTCGAAGAAACTTTCGACCTCTTCCCGGGTCTTAACCCCGTAGGCATCGATGAACTTACCGGGATGCTCCTTACTCTCTACCACAGCGTGCATGATGAACCCGTCGAGCTCGCTGATGTCATCCATCTTCTGAAGATCTTCGGATGTCTCGTCGGAATCCAGCGCGAGGTAGACCTTGCGACTCGGATCGATCTCATAGATCGCGTTGGCAAGATCGGCACAGAGACCGTTGGCGAGGTGACCTCGAACTTGGGGATTGCTGAGATCTCCGTTGCCCACGGAGAATCGACCGTAGTGAGTCTCCAGAACGACCTTCTCAGGAACCTTCTTGGCCGCCACGGGTACGGATCCACCCTGAGTCTCAGCGAAGGCCGCCTCTGCATCCGCTGGACTGTCGTAGTGGCCACCGTCCTCGTAGGGGCAGCTACCGGTGGTCACGCCGCAGGGTGCGGGCCCCTCGGGGCTGAGATGGAGCTGTCCTTTTGCCATGGTGCTGATTCCTTCTGAAAGCCGTTCTGGTGATTTCGCCGTAGGGACCTAGCGGAGACTCATTCGTCTTTGAGATCCTCTTCCTCGTCGTCATCCTCGTCATCCCAGCTGAGTTCGTCGAGCTCAGAGTCGTAGCTCTCGCCGAGCCGGTCGAGCTCCAGGGCGCTGTCTGCGAAGGCTTCGAGCCGATCTGCAGACTTCGAGTCCGCAAAGTGCCGGAGCATTTCAGCCGTACCGCGGATAGGCACAGCGTCCTCGTAGGTCTCTTCCAGGGACTCTAGATCCTGTTGCCCGTGGCTGTCCAGGAAGGATCCCGGCTGGCTCGGTGATTCCAGCACCACATGGGTGGCGGTGAAGACCACATTGGGCTCACGGGCGAAGGCCTCAGCGAGCTCTTCCTCGCTCTGGAAGCTGTAGGAGAGGAAGTAGGGAGCGCCGCCGGTCTTCCGGTGGATAGCCAGAGCGAGATCTCCACAGAGGCCACTACTGAGCGCCGCTCGGGCTGCAGGATCGCTGAGATCACCGTCAAGGACATCGAAGCTTCCCAGGTTGCTCCTTAGAGTGGTCCTTTGGGGAGCCTCCCTGCGCGCAGCTCTAGGAAGCGCGCCTCCCTGGCTCTCGGCGTAGGCGGCCTCGGCCTCAGCGAGCCCGTCGTAGTGGCCGCCATTCTCGTAGGGACAGCTACCGGTAGTCGCACCGCAGGGAGCCGGACCCTCAGGACTGAGATGGAGCTGTCCTCGAGCCACGATCAGTCCTCACCCTCGTAGTCGTAGAATCGACCCTGCCGGTCCAGAGAGATTGCGGCATCGGCGAAGGCCGAGAGATCGTGGGCTCCACGGGCGCCTTGAGGACCGGAGCCGTAGTGGGAAAGGATCTCCGGAGAGACCTCCCGGATGCTCGTGCCGTAGTAGTCCTCGATGTCCTTTGCGCTCTTGACTCCATAGGCGTCGAGGAACATGCCAGGATGCTCTCGACTCTCCACGAAGGCGTGGGCCACATGATCTCCGAGCTCACCCCTCTGGGCAGCTGACTCCAGGGTGACTCCAGGTGGAAGCTGATCGTCCACCGCGAAGAACACTCGCCCGCCCTGCTTCTCGTGGATCGCCATGGCGAGATCACCGCAGAGTCCGTTGACGAGGTAGTGGCGAGTCTGAGCATCGCTGAGGTCTCCGTCCCGGACAGTGGTGGAGCCGAAGTCGAGCTGAAGCTCTACGCTGCGGGGTTCTGCTGGCTCCTGTGCTGCCTCAGGCCGGCGCTTCCGGAAGAGCGAGCCGAGACCTCGCTTGGCTGGAGTAGGCACCGAACCGCCCATCTTCTCTTCGAAGGCCTTTTCGGCTCCATGGGCGCTGAGAAAGTGACCATCCTCTGAGTAAGGGCAATTCCCCACTCTCGCTCCGCAGTCGGATGGACCGTTGGGAGCAAGGTGGATTCGCTTCTGAGCCATGATCTGTTTCCTTCGCTGTAGCCTACGAGCTCTGTTCTAACAGCGATGGGATCCCACCGCCACGGAGCGCCCACAGGCTTCCTCCTGAGCGACAGGCTGCCGGAAGCCGTGAACATGTGCGGGCTGCGAGCTCCGAGGGCTTAGCGAGGCTCAGGCCGCTCAGCCACGCGAACGCGAGCGGGGTAGCGCTTCCTGAATCTACGCCAGATCCCCTTGGCCTTAGCGCCCACCCAGGAAGTGAAACGCTGGATGGGCGGAAACTCGAGGCCGAGGATGGAGAGACCGAAGAACACGATGAGCCAGCCGGGACCGGGCAGGGGCACGAGGATGAGTCCGACGATGATGACCAGCACTCCGGCGATGGTGATGAGCACCTTGTTGGCAATCTGCAGCGATGGGTGCTTGGTCTGCACCCAGTCTCGATAGCGCTGATAGCCCGCGTGGTGGTGCCTGCGGGGGAGGTCGGTGATCTTGGCGGTGTTCCTCATGGGGACCCATATCGGGCAGGGTCCATGGATAGGAGCTCTCAGGGTGCTGACCACTGGTGGAAAAGAAGTGAGGCGGTTCCAGGAGAGAACACCACATCCGTACTCCTGGAACCGCCTCATGTTGGGGAGGGCCTCACGCGGCTATGAACACCACATCCGGTGCCGCGGACTCATCTCACCCACGGGCAGGAACGGACACCACATCCGATGTTCCCGCCGCGTGAAATGGAATCCCGGGGAGCGGCAATGAACACCACTCCACCGCGCCGCTCAACCCGGGATTCCAGCTCTGTGTAGTTTTGGGGAGGGGCCTGAGCCGACTATCGAGTCAGGCCCCTCTGTCAGCCTGCGAAGAGCTGATCAGTCATCCGCCATGGGCTTCGAAGCCCAGCGAAGACCGCGTGCCTTGAGCTCAGCCTCCGCCTGCTCATCCGTGAGCTTCTCGGGTCGGTAGCTTCCCTTGGAGTCGAAGGTCTTGAAGTTTTCGTCGGACTTGGCTCGCACATCGTCCATGTACTTCTCATCGAGGAGTTCCTGGAGGCTGTACCAACCCGTGGGCTGCTCAGCTCGGCCGTTGGGGAGCTTGACGCCCGTGCCGTTGAGCCAGTAGTCGATGTGCCCATCCTCGCGCTTCAGGGGGTTGCCGAGGAAGTAGTAGGCGCTGCCCCAGGCGTTCTTCATGGGGCCTTCCTTGACAACTGCAGCGACGGGCTTCAGGAGCTCCATCTGCTCCCGATACCAGCGGTTCTGCGCCGAGATCTTCTCCTTGGCGGCCTCGGTAAGGTCTCGAGCGTCGAAGAAGCTGAAGCCAGTGCCGAAGGCGCCGATTCCACCCGAACCCACGACGAGCTGACCGGCCTGTGCGGCCTCGACGAGCTTCTCGAGGATGTCGGTGAAGAGACCCGGAAGCTTCTCGAAGACGAGGACCTGACCATCATGGAAGCCGCCGGCCTGAGTGTAGCGTTCCTGCGAAGTACCTTCCTGAGAAGCAGCGTGCTCGAAGTCCACGAGGAGCTGGATGAGCCCGTCCCGGTTGAGCTTGGAGTAGCCCTTGATGCCGCGGTCCTTGGCCTTCTGCTTGAGCTCTGCGACTGTGAAGTCCCAGAACTGGTAGCGCAGCTCGCTCTTGCCGCTGATGGAGTTCTCACCCTTGCGGGCCTGGCCGAGGCCACTGGCGAGTTCCCGGCGGAGGTCGTAGATGTTGGCCGAGGTAGCGAAGCCCACGAGCTGGTCGGTGTTGATGACGAGATCGGCCTGCTTGGTACCCTCGGAGAGTCCCTTGTTGTCCTCGGTGAGGAGGTACTCCTGGGAGAAGAAGTTGTCGGCAGCACCGGTGCGAGTGAAAACCTCCGCCATGTTGCGAGCGCCCTCCTCTTCCTCGTAGCGGAAGTCGCCGGAGTACTGGATGCCGAGGAGGGGTTCGCCACCCTCGTTCTCCACGAGGATGATGGTGGCCCGACGGATGCCAGCTCGGCGTTCGAGCTTCTCTTCGTCGAGACGATCCGCGAAGTCGGTATAGATCGACATGCTTCGTTTCCTTCGTGGTGATGAGTGAGGGTGGTGTGTTGCGGTGATGAGTTCATCGTATACCGATGAGCTCAGCAGTGTCAAATCGAGGAGCGAAAAAATTTCTCGAAGATTTGAGCAGGCTCAGAGCCGGTGCTCAGTTGCTGGTCAGGGGACCGTGGTAGCCGGGCTTGGACATCTGACGAGCATTGTGGATGTGGTCCCAGCTGACGAAGCTGTTGCTGAGCTGGACTGCGGCGAGCTTGAGTGAACCATCGGCAGCCTTGAGCTGTAGCATCTCCCTTTCATTGCCGATCTCGTTGGCGTTGATGAGAGCAGTTGCTTCCCGGAGCTTGCGATGGGCCTCCAGAGCAGCGTTCTCTGCGGCTGACAGGGCCTCGGCGATGGCCTGGGCGTTCTCTCGGGATCCGAAGCCGGTCTGGATGGACTCTACTGCGTTGGCCATGGGAGGCTCCTTCGGGTGTGCTGTTGGTTCGAGTGTGCTGTTGGAAGAAGGTGAAAGGGAAGCTAAACTGTTCTCGGCCCTCCGGGCGAGTACACCGAAGGACCGAGAAGATCGTGGGTCAGAACCGAGCAGAGCGCCGAGCAGCGGTGTTCTGGTTCCAGGCCTGAACCTCGCGGCCCAGGGGGATCGAGGTGATGTCCAGGGAGCCGATGAGCGCCTTCATGGTGGGCGTCTTGAGCTCCGGCTCGTTCTCGTGCGCTTCGATGGTCTTGATGGCCTTCTGGAGCGAGGCGCGGGCATCCCGGAGCGCACGCTCGGCCGCCTCGAGGTCCCGGGTGATGGAGGCCGAGATCTTGGTGCGCGTGGTGTCGTTGATGAGGGCAGTGGAGGTGGCGGCGTTCGTCATGGTGCTATCCTATGACCACAGATCTGTGGCTGTCAACCAACTGGTAGAAGTATTTCCTCAGCTCACAGGAAGAATGCAGCTACCGTAAGGTTCACCACGGAAGCTACGGGGATGCTCACAAAGGCTGCAGGCAAGGCCCAGAGGTGATGCATCCATCCAAGTCCCCTAGCTCTACGAGCGCTCCTTGCCTGCAGAAGGAAGGCGATGCCCGCGATGAGGAACTGACCCCACGATCCGATGAGCGCGAATGAGACAAGGAGGTTGTCTGTGTAGGGGATCAGCCTGATCATGTAGCCCACAGGCACCACGACTGCGAGCACCAGGGAGACGATCCCTAGGACGAGAGGTAGCCGGGAGCCGCCAGCAAAGCGTGCTCGAGTCGAGCTGGAGAAGAGCACCCCATCATCAGCTGTCGGTTCCACGGCTATCCTTCGCCACTCTCTACGGTCAGTCAGTAGCGAGCGGGAACGGCTCGCACAGCGGCGAGGAGCCGCTCGATGTCCTCGAGGCCGCCCGGGGGAGCGTAGATCACGGCCACGCCGTTGGCCTCGGCGGTGGCGATCTCAGCATCGGTGCCCACGGCGTCCACATCCGGAGGAGTGATGGCCACGATGAAGTCCGACTCGATGATGGCCATGTCGTTGACTCGCTGGGCCGACTCGTGCCAGCCACCCGACCAGGCCCGGTGGGGCGAGTAGACGAGGCAGCCGTTGTGGATCAGCTCCGCACGGACGAGCTCCCGCCAGGCATCATAGGTCGCGTACTCGGGGGAGTCAATGCGGCCCCACCAGGTCTTGATGGGACCCACGAGTACACCTCGCCGGGGAGTGCCATCGGGGAGGTCGGTCTCGACCGCACCGTTGCCTCCAACTGCGAGGAGGGCCTTGAAGCGGTCGTTGAGGGCTTCGGCGCCTGCGGACACCGTCGGGGTATTTGTCATGGAGACAACTCTAACGCCGAAGCGCTCAGAGGGCAAACCGGAACTACCGATTGGCTGTCGGGGTGAAGGGGAAGACCTTACTGACTCCTCCGAGTTTGGTGTACTTGCCATCCCACTTCTGACCGGTGACCTCGTTGTAGTGAGCAGCTGTGTAAGGAGCGGTGAGCGCTCTTTCTACCCCATTGCTATCTGCATAGCTTAGTCCGGTGATTCCAGAGAAGCCAAAGGTGATTCGAGTCGGGCCGAGAAGGCGCTTGGCTGTGGATGTTCCGGCAAGACGACCTGCTGAGGTGTAGCTCTCCTGATCCCAGTAGAAGTACTGGATGGTACCAGAGCCGTCTGTGCTCGTCGTATAAGTCCCGCCGTTGTAGCCGTCGGTGACCGTGGGGTAGACGATGCTCACATTTTCGCCGCTGGAGCTCGATGAATAGCTGTAAGGCAGCGTGGCGCTAGCCATGGGCTTCAAAGAACCGGGAACAACACGGGCTACGGAAGTTGTTGAGCCGTTCTTAGCTACGGTGACTCCTTCGAGAGGGCCACCCTCACTGATGTAGCGAGATTCGCTGTAGCTCGCAGAGTTGTTCCACTGGTATCTGTAGTCATTGCCGTCGAGCTTCGGAGTACGGGCATCGAAGATGTCGCAGCTGGAGGAGTTGGTCTTCAGTGAAGCGACAGTGCTGCTGAAGAGCGCACTGCTGTCAGAGGGACTCATGGTTGAACTCAACCGAATCATTGAGAGATTGCCGGCATTACTGTCTGCTGGAGCACCCTCGATGACCTCAGATCGTCCATTGAGCGTGTGGACCATGGACTGCCAGCCCTCGGAACCTGAGCTCACCTGATCGGCCTTTCCAGCAGCAACGAGCGCTCGATTATCTCGATCATGCTGAAGCATGGCATCGGTGATCGAAAGGCTCATGGGGCCGCACTTGTAGCTCGCCAGGGAGATCGGATCGGGCGCTGAACTGGGAGCAGTGGTTGGACCTGATGTTGGAGCTGTAGTGGCTCCGGGTGTTGGCTGAGTGGTGGAATCTCCAGTAGACCCTGTGCCCGGAGTCGAACCGCCACCAGGTGATGCAGTAGCTCCAGCCTTGGGGATGCGAGGGGCGTAGCCGTCGAAGCTCTTTGAGCTCGCTGCGATGTTTTGCGAGTGTACGAAGAAGCTTCCGTTGCCTGTGCCTGCAGCTGCGGGCATACTGAAGAGCGTTGCTCCTACGGCTAGAGCACCGAAGCTACCGACCAGGGCTCTAGCCCGCTTTGAGATTCTAGCCAAGGCTGTACTCCTATATTGGTTGATTACGCAACCATATCAGCGCAAAGGAAGAGGACATCGCAGCCGATGATTGTCACGATGTCCTCTTCCCCGGGTTGGCCGAAGATGTTTAGCTCAAGGAGCGCTGTGCTGGAACGGCACTGATGTCTATTCGGGGTAATGCTCCTAAGCTAATTCGAAGCTAGTTAGCACCTGCAGGCATGAAGGGGGCTGTAGATGCTCACACGGTTCCCAGCTAGATTCCCAGTTCAGGGCCTGAAGGGGATACTCGTGTCAAAGTCGGAGAACTTAGCGAGCTTACCATCCCAGTTCTGACCGGTAGCAGCGTTGTACTCAGCAGCACTGCTGGCGCTGAGTGTTCCTGAGCTTCCGTCGGCATTCTGATACTCGAAGCTGACCATCTTGTCCCCGTTGAGCACAACTACCTTGGGACCGGTTCCCGGAGTTCGGTCATCGAACTGAACGACTACTCCGCCTTCGCCCTGATCTGGACGGTTGTAGATGCTAAGCCTACTGTAGCCTCTACTCTTGTCGGAGTACTTCACGCTGATGTTGTCGAGATTGCCCGAGTCGTCATAGCTCATGAGGCTGGGGAAGCGTTCAGAGGAGTAGGTTTCTCCGAGCTTAGCCGACTCGCGCTGGACTTGGAGCATGCCCGGCTGCTCAACCACATAGACACCGATGAGCTTCCCCTCGCTCATCATGTAGCGACCGAGCGAGCTTGCCTGGTTACCTATCTTCATGTAGATGTAGGTAGCGCCCTCCTTTGGAGTTCCACGCTTATCCATTGCCTGAATGGTGTCGGTGGCCTTTGACTGTGCATAGAATGCCACTCCGTCGCCAGCGTTCCTGTTGGCTAAGGTATAGAATTCGTCCATGTTGAAGGGCTGAGACTTTCCACTGAGGAAGGTAATCATCCCATCTTTCTCGCTGACTCCCGGATGGACGGATTGGTCCGATGGATCGATGTACCAGATGGTCTGCCAGCCATCGGGATCGGTCTTGATGTCTCCCGTGCGACCCTCGTCGAAGGCTTTCCGGTTCGCCTCCGAGAATGCGAGCATGGCTGGAGTGATGGTGAGCTTCATGTCACCAGCCTCGTAGCTAACAGCACCAGGGACATCGCCGCCGTTCTCGGGGTCCGCGCTTCCGCCGCCGTTCTTGAGTCCTCCGAGGCCGGCGGTGGCTTCGATGGTGGGATCCTCAGTGTTCTGAGCATGGACGAGGAACTTGCCATCGGTGAGTGCTGCCGAAGCAGATGGTAGCGAAAGGGCGACCACGAGGCCTGTGCTGAGTACTACGAGGCCGAGTCTGGATCGGCGCTGATTCCTATTCAAGTCTTACTCCCTGATCGAGTGCTGGTTAGGCGACTTGGATGTCCTATATCGTAGGTAGTAGGGCTCGTGAGAACACACAGATGTTCAAATCATTAGACAGTCGCCTACCGGATCAGCGAGAACGCTCAGGATCTACGAGAGGAGGGGAGGGTCGAACTTCAGCGTCCAACCCTCCCCGAGCTCAAAGCTTAGAACTTAGCCACCGGCTCAAAGGGCACAGACAGATCAATGTCGGACGCCTTCAGGTAAGATCCATCCCAGCTCTGGCCGGTGATCTCGTTGTAGTGAGCCACCGTGAAGGGAGCCGTGATGGTCTTGCCGGGAGAGCTCAGCGCTGTTATGGCTCCGGAGCTATCCCAGGCCACGAAGGTGGGGCTGTTGGTGCGAGAAGGGGCGCCGACGCCGGTGATCCCATAGGGTCCAACGGTACCAGCCCACTTAGCGTAGGAGATGCTTCCAGAGCCGTCTGCGTTGGCGGTCACCGTGGCGTAGTTGGAGCCGTCCTTCATGTCCTTGAAGGTCATCACTGCCTGAACAGCGCCCGCACTGAATCCGGGGCTACGGACGCTGGGGTATCTGTCGCTGAGGGCAGGTTTCAGGCTCATGGGTGACTCGTAGCGGTTCACGCTCCAAGCGCCGTTGGGGCTCGTGTTCGGTGCGACCTTTGTGGCCGAGATGGAGCCATCGATCTGCTCGTAGCGACCCTCGGCGAAGCTGTCGCTACCTCCGGTGCCAGTACCCTTGGAGAAATAGTAGTAGTACGGATTTCCTGCAACTGCTGCGCCTCGAGCATCCATGAGCGTGCAGTTCGTGGGATAGGACTTGGCATAGGCCCGGGCATTGAGGGGTACCGAAGCATTGCGGTCAGGTGTGCTCAGGTCCGTGGTCAGGAAGACCTGACTGGGTTTGGAACCATCGCTGGGGAAGCCCGGCTGCACATTGGGGCTCGTAGCTGAGTTGAAGCTGTAGAGGCCCTGCCAGCCCTCGGAGTTAGTCTTGAGCTCGTCGGTCTTACCAGCAGCCTGGAGATCCTGGTTGCCTTGAGCGAACTTCACCATGGAGTCGGTGATTTTTAGCGCCATGGGGCCACAGCTGTAGTCAGCTAAAGTCACTGAGGGCGCTGGAGCTGTTCCTCCACCTGGAGTGCCCGGGTTGAGTCCCTTGATGCCCGCGTAGGCCTCGATGGTGGGATCATCTGTGTTCCAGGCGTGGATGAGGAATCTACCGTCGCTCGTGGAAGCAGATGCGGTTGGAGCGAGTACTGCGACTCCGAGGGCGATCACCCCAAGCGTAGAGGCGACGATCTTACTCCGAGTGCGCAGTGCTCTAGCCATTCATCTCTCCTTGCTCCGAAACCTGTGTCAATACATATCATGCAGACGCATGGAGCGACGCTCAAGAGGCACATCGCCAAAGCGAAAGGCGCGGGAGCCCTTGAACTAACTCCCGCGCCTCTTGCTTTTTCTATCTTCCGGGCTGCTGATCAGGGGGTGCAGCCCGAAACCTTTGGATCAGGCCTTCGGCTCGAAAGGCTTGCTGGTGTCGAAGTCGCTGGGTACGGAGAACTTTCCATCCCAGTTCTGGCCGGTGATTCGGTTGTAGTCTGCTACAGTGTAGCTCGTCTTACCCTCGTCAATAGGCGTGTAGTTTCCATCAGCATCTGCATAGGTCAGCTGCGAGAAAGAGTTAGTCGTACCAGAGAGCTCGATGGGGCCGTTCTTACGGGGAGGAGTGCTGAAGTCCATTGACCCGTCTCCAGCTAGACTGCCATTAGCCTTACCGTAGCGAGCGTAGCCATTCTGAGTTGTGATGACATCGTAGCCATCAACCTCAGTCTTAAGGAAAATGTTAGCCATGGTGGGAGTACCGTTCTGGAAATCAACCATGTAGGGCTTCGTGTCGCTACGGGGCGCCATCATGTTGCTAGCACTAATGGTTCTCTTCACATTGTAGCCGCTACTCATGGTCTCAACCCAGGCAGCAATTGTGGAGCCGCTTTCTGAGATATAGCGACCTTCCTTCAGAGAACTGCCTCCAGAACCGCCTGCTTTCTTGTAGTAGAAGGTAGTACCGACAGAGCTAGGCCCGATCTTCGTTCCGGCCTCCACCGACGATCCGCGCTTATCGTAGTAGACAACGGTGTCGATGTTATTCATGTCGCCGGGAGTAGGGTCCCACCAATTAGTGGGAGCACTGAGAGCCTTAGTAAGGTAAACAGTGGTATCGGCCGTGATGCTTGAAGGTGTCTGAGAGTAGTTGTCTGCGCCATCTGAGAACCAGACGGTCTTCCAGCCATTGGGCGTGGTCTTGATGTCACCGATGCGTCCCTCTTCCTGGGCTTTTAGATTAGCTGCAGAAAAGTCAAGCATGTCCTGTGTAACTCGAAGGCTTACGGGTCCTGCAGTATATGTGCCGATGACCTTAGATGTATCCGAGCTGCTGCCGGGGCCGGAGCTTCCATAGGTACCATCGTTGCTACTCGCGCCTGTACCGCCGCCAGTAGATCCACCGCCAGTGGAACCTCCACTTCCTGTTTCGGTTCCGTCACCACTTCCGCCAGCGCCAGTGTCGCCGCCGCTGCCCGTGCCGCTCCCACCACCAGTGGAGCCCCCGTTGCCACCCGCGGAGCTCCAGGAGCCGTCGGCGTTCTTCTTGAGGCCCTTGAGGCCAGCATAGGCCTCGTGGGGCTTAGGGTTGTTGTAGTCCTGAGCGTGGATCAGGAAGGTTCCGTCGCTGGTGGTGGCAGAGACGGGAACGAAGAAAATGGGAAGGACGACTGCGGCGCCCAGAGCTCCAATGATGAGCTTCTGAGGGCTGGAGGACTTTCGGTTCAAGGTGGTGGCTCCAGTGGAGAAAAGTTCGATAACGACGAGTAACGACGAGCGCCATATCACTTCAATCGTTAACCAATTTCATGGTGAAATCATATGCCTAGGACATGCATGGCGATACGGTCTCAGGACGAGATTTCGAGCTGAGAAGAGGTCCCGGTAGAAGTCATAGGGCGATTGGCGTTCAGGACCATGAAGCTACCCACAGCTACCGCTCCAGCCACCGAAGAGGCGCCCAGTGCGTCATCGTCGGGCTGGGCGCCGCCGGTGTCTTAGGAGGGCAGCTACTGTCTTTCCGGCCCTGGCTCAAGCCTCGCGAATCAGATCGTAGTCGGAGAGTGGAGCGAGCTCGATGGACTTTGCGCGCTCCACCGAGGGATGCTCTTCCCAGCTGCGAGCCACCGCGTGGAGCTCGCCCTTGTCGTGGCGCTGCGGAAGGAGCACCCGGTACTCTCGACGCTCTCGATCCTCGCCCGCGATCTTCAGATCCTTACCGCCTGGAAGCTCGGAGAGCACTTCCTCGGGAACCGCCGCTTCGGCTGCCCGCAGGAAGAGCTGATCCGAAAGGTAGTAGTGGCCCTGGGAATCTCGAGCGATGGAGCGGTCAGGCGTCCGAGAAGCGGTTGCCCAGGGATCGGCGCTCATGGTGCGGTCGGAGTGAGCCTCGGGCTTACCGATACCCCTGGTGGCCGTGAGCTCGTTCTGAGCTCGAGGTGTGCTGTCTTCCTGTACGAAGCTGTCATCGGAGCCCGTGGAGAGGTCTCCGAGAGCGCCTCCGCTGGGAGTGAAGCCACTGATGAGCATGGCGATTGCAAGTGCTGAAACGGTGAGCCCTGTGGCTGCTTTCGGTGCCCTCTTGGCCATGAACTTCTCCTCGATGACTCTCTGCTCGATGAACGGCCAACATATCGAGCTGGTAACGAAATGCAGGCATCCACAAGGAGCTCACCGGAAGTTCATATGAGAAAGGACCACCTTCCCGGAGGAGAGGTGGCCCTGAGGCGAAGAGAGGAGCGACCTACCAGCCCTGGCTGATGGCCACCTTCTTGGCGGTGGCCCGGGTGCGCTGGCGGTTGGGGGTGTTCGCGTGGGTGCCAGCAGCACCGGAGGAGCGGAAGCCGCGCATCGCAGCAGCGAGCTCGGGGTTGGCGACGCCGCGGTACTTGGGGGCCTTGTTCTTGGCAGCCATGAGAAAAGTCCTTCGGGGTGTGGAGTGGTGAGCTCCGGTTGCGGTGTGGTGTGGTGTGAGCACTACTGTACACGCTGATCTATCGCAGCGCAACCATCTTACCAAACCAGTTTCCGAAGCTCGCTAGAGTTGACACCAGGGAAAGGTGTCCGATCCTACGAGATCAGACTGGAGCATTGCTGCCCATGTCGCTTCTACGAGAAAAGCCCGCAGTCAGCTCCTAGAGGCAGCTGCGGGCAATTCCGGCGGTGCTAGTAGACGATCAGCGCACGAGCCCCGGAAGATCGATCTCCACTCCGGCAGATCGAAGAATCTCAAGCTCTTCCTGAGCCTGAAGAAGGCCGATGGCGGAGGTTGACCACTCCCCGGACTTCTTGGCGCTCTTGCTGTCGATGAGCCTCTTGCCGAAGAGCCGACGCTCGTAGAGCTTGAGCTCGACGATCCAGCTTCCGTCATCTGTGATGTCTCGCTCGCTCCGGAGGATGAGCTGCCTTCCGGCGCCGTCGCTGTAGCTCCGGTCCTTGCTGATCCCAGACTTAGCCATGGGTGATCCCCTCCTCAGCTGCCCGGGACTCCATGAGGGAATCCAGGGTAGCGCGATTGATGCCGAGCTCTCGCAGCCGTTCCTGGCTGTAGACGAACTCTACATCATCCTGTTCCATGTCACGAACGATCACAGTGGAGGGAAGGAGACCGATGACGGTGCCCCGGTCGAAGAGGTTCTGCACCTGAAGCGTCGGGCGATCGGCCGTGGGTTCAGAGAGGATGCTATAGCGCTTCCTGGGGCTGTGGAGCTGGAGGAAGCGCAGCACCGACTCAGAGGAAGAGCCCTCGACTCGAAGCACGGCCAGAGGCCGCCGGGGATAGCGCACTGCGGTCATGCCGCCGGGTCCCTCCGATTGGAGCCTACTCCACTGATGGTGAAGCCACCACCTGGGTAGAGCTCGAGGAGCGCGCCGCCCTCGGGGTCCATGTGGAGGCTGAAGTTAGGCGTCTTACCACCGGAACCGAAGACCGCCCGGCTGTTCTCCTCATCCCAGAGGAGGCTGAAGACTGGCTCCTGGTCTGCCTCCGACTCAAGGCCGAACTGGTAGTGAGCTCCCGGCTCTGCCTGGAACATCACCCGGTTCTCGTCGAAGATGTAGGTGCCGAGGTGGATCGAGGCTGAGATCAGCCCCCGACCATCCATCATGGCGAGGAAGCGGTCGACGGGCCTGCCCGTGGAGTTGGGCAGCGCGATGCGAACAGCTTCAGTCATCTGAGAACACTCCTTCGCTGCGAATCTCCCGGCGAGCGGCCTCGTAGCCGTCTACCCAACCCTCTGCCCAGCGGATCACAGCATCAGCCTGCTTACGAAGCTGCTCCGGGCTCTTCCAGTCGTAGTTATCGGGGTTGGCGGGATACTCTTCCGGGTAGTCGATGTAGTAGCGCAGGCCCCCAAACTTCTCCTTGATCTGGGCGATGTTGTAGCCCGGGATCAGGGAGCTGAGCTGCCGGTGGACCTCGGAGATGGCGGGATACCAGGGATCGTTCCTGAACCCCTCCACATAGAAGTCGTTGTTGGCCGGGTTGGACTTTACGAAGCCCGGGAAGGCTGAGTAGCCCTCGGGCTCGTAGCCGGGAGCATCGTCGGGTCCGGGATTGAAGTCCCGCTCTCGGACGATGGCGATCTGCTTGCCGATCTCCTGGAGCTGCAGCCGAAGCGCCTTCTCCCGGGCCTTCCGAAGCTCTTCCTCTGCGGGGTCCTCGAGCTCATCGCCAACTGCGGGAAGCTCGTGGAGCCGCAGGTGCTCCCGGAGATCGCGGAGCTCACTGAGCTTCAGACCGTCGAGCTCCAACGGCTCCGGGAGCTCGAGGCTGAAGTAGGCCTCCTTCTGGAGCCGGCTGATGCGCTCGTAGAAGCCCCGGAACTCGAGGAAGCGCGCGCTTCGGGCTTCCCTGTCCTCGGGGAGGGGCTGTGCCTTCAGCGCGGCGAACTCTGCCTCAACTGCCTTCAGCTCTGCGAGCTTCTGCTCACTGGCCATCGGTGGACTCCTTCTTGTCGTTCTTCGGAGCAATGGTCTCCCAGTCACAGGAGAGTCCGCCACCGTAGCCGCTCTTGGCCCAGACGCAGAGCACCTTACGGCCGTCCTGGAGCTCCTGGACGAAGCTGTAGTGGGTGGAGGGCGTGAGCTGAGCGTTGATCTCCGGATCGCTGGAGCCACCGGTGCCAGCTCCAGAGGGGCCACCGGAGCAGCCCGTGAGGGCCAGGGCGAGGAATGCAGCTCCGGCGAATGCTGCCGCGAGGCGCTTCTTCATGGGGTACTTCCGATCTTTGGCTGAGAGAAAACTGTCGTCAGTTCGATGCTACACCGAGGAGAGTCTGAGCACAACCGGTGGACTCAGAGCTTGAAGCCACCCTGGAGGAGCTCGGCCATGCGGTGCGTGATGTGAAGGATCTTCCAGGCACCTCGGTCTTCCTGGAAGAGCTCGATGGTGTCGGAGTCGGCGATGAGGAACTCATCCGCAGAACCTTCTCCTCGGAATCGGAACTTCAGCTCGCTGGAGTCATCGTTGAGCACGATGTCGCCATCACGAGTTACTTCACCGTCGTGGACAGCAGTGTAGTTGAGCTCCTCCAGGTAGCCAGTGCGCTGCTTGAGCACCACGACCTCCCAGGGCTTGCTGGGGATGTAGCTCACTCGGATCAGCCTACCGAAGTAGGGTGTGAGGAGGTCTCGGAGCTCTCGCTTGGTCTCCAGGGTGGGCGCATCGTTCTCGTCGAGCTCGATCATGGTCAGTCCTCTCCCCAGTCCCTGCTCTGGTAGATCTTCTTCCACTTGCCGGTGTCCTCCTGAAGCACGGAGACACGCAGGGAGTCCTCAGCGGGATCGAACTCGATGCGGTCGAAGCCCTCCAGGGCGAGCTCGAACTCATCGCTGGAGAGGCTCAGTCCCAGGAGCCTACCCGAGGTGGCCTCGATGCCCCAGCTGCGCTGGTCGAGCTCTACCCGAACGGTGCGACCGATCAGGGCTTCCAGGGTTCGGTAGACCCTCTTGGGCTTGGAGCTGTTCTCCACGAAGTCGTCTTTCTGCAGTTCGATCATCAGCTGTAGATCCTTAGGTAGTTCCTGTCGAAGTCTGTCCATGCGCTGCCCTGGAAGATGAGCTCCCAGCTTCCGCTGTCCTCCTGGAGCACCTGGATGCGCGCTCTATTGAGCCTCAGTCGCTTGAGTGTCTCCCCATCCAGAAGCAGGTCGAAAGAGACTAGGTCTCCAGACGGCTTTTCGCCATCGGGGTAGAAGTAGTCGAAGTAGCCGAGCTTGAGCCCCGAGAGCGTTCCCAGCTGATCGCTGTAGCTTCTGGACTCGTAGCGCGTGGGCTCTCCGCCGCGCCTGGCAGGAGGATTCTCGAGCTTCTCCACGGAAGACTCCTGGATTCGCACCGTGCGGCCACGGTAGCGAAGGAGGCCCTCGTAGATCTCCATGGCGGGCAGCTGTTCGCTGAGAGCCTCTCTATGCGCCGAAGAGCTGTCGAGTGCGATCATGCTGCCTCCTCGACCGTAGCCGCCTCCTGTGGGTAACCTGAGCCTCGATGGATGGGAATCCAGCGCCCGCTGTCCTCCTGGAGGGCCTCCACCAGAGATCGCTGGAGCTCAATCTGAAACGACTTCAGCCCCTCGAGCTTCACGATGAGGCTGCCGTCGGTGAGCTCAGGCATGGGGTCGCTGCGCTCGATGGTGTTGTGATCCTGGAGCTGAAGCCCCTGGAGCCGTCCCAGGGAGTCAGAGGAGTCCACGCTCCAGCTGGGACCGCGGCCGTAGTCATCATCGTCCTCGTAGAAGCCGCCCATGTAGGGGTCGAAATCGATCCGGTGCTGGCGGATACGGACCAGCCGGCCGAGGAAGTCCATGAGGCTCCGGTGGAGCTCTCCGCTGGTCTTCAGGCTGGGAGCCTGAGTCTGTTCATCGAGGCTGATCATGCGCTTTCCTCTGCGGTTTCGGTCTGAGTGGGGTCGAAGAACTCCGCACCCCGGTGGACGACGAGCCACTGCCCACTGTCTTCCTGGAGCACCTGGACCTCAGTGGCGATGAGGTAGTCCACGAGGGTAGGCTCAGAGCCCTGGAGGCTGAGCTCCACCGACGAGGCGCTCAGCCTCGAGTTCTCGATCTTCGAGTCACGAGGACCCCTCCGTCTGAACTTGAGCGTGGCCCCCTGAAGTCTTCCGATCCTGTCGATGCCTCGGAAGTCGGTGAAGTTCGAAGCGCGTCCGTAACCCAGGCTGAAGTCGAAGATCTCCTCAGCGGAGCGGACCCTGACCACCCGGCCGTAGTAGCCGATCATACGAGCGTAGAGCTCCTCAGCGGTCTTGGTGGGCTCCGCAGCTGTAGCCTCGTTGACTCCGATCACTTGCTGTCTCCCTTGCTCTCAGCCTGGTCCTCGACCTGGGATCCCCAGTAGACCCGAAGCCATCTGCCGGTGCTCTCCTCGAGTACCTCCACCGTGCTGAAGCGCCGGTAGAGCTGGAAGGGCTCCTGGCCCTCGAGGATGAGCTTGAGCACCTCACGACCGTCGGACTTGGAGAGCTGTGTCACAGTGACCTGCCTGTGGTTGAGCCCGACGAGCCTACCCAGGGCGCGCTCTGAGCCCTTCTCCCGGGCGCTGTAGCCGCCGATGGAGGTCATGTGGGCGTAGGCACTGAAGGCCCGAACCACCCGGCCGTAGTAGGGCTCCAGGAGCCCGTTGAGCTCGGCCACAGTCATGGGAGGAGATACCAAGGGTTCATCCCCGTTCTGGTCGAGTTCGATCATGAGTCGGCTCCCTTTTCGATGAGCTCATCCCAGCCGGGCGACTGGTGGATCAGGAGCCAGCTCCCCTGGTCTTCCTGGAGGAGTCGGATGCGGCGCTCGAAGGGAGTGGTGCTCTTGATGGACACCGGGTCCTGAGAGCGCAGGATGTAGGTGAGCTCAGAGAACTCCTTGACGGGATCCGACCTGGTGACGGAGTGGGAGAGCTGGAGATGCTCGAGGACGCCCAGGCGCTCCACTCGAACGAGCCCGCGGCGCTTCAGGGTCCTTCCGTGGAAGGGGAGGTCGAAGTCTTCCCTACCCGCTCGCTCGAAGCGCAGGGTCCTACCGATGTACCCGGCGAGGAGATCCTGAAGATCCGCCGGAGTCCTCTCGGCGATGGCTGAGGCGGTGTTGTCAACTGCGATCATGGTTGCTCAGAGCTCCTCATTGTCTTCGTGGCCGAGGTTGAGTATCTTCCAGGCACCGTCGAGTCGAACCTCGATCCGATGGAGACGATTCAAGTCGAAGGGGTCCACCTGGCCAAAGCTCGCATAGATCCGTCCTTTCTCCCGATTGTAGTTCAGGCGCTGAAGAACCCCGGAGCGCTCGATGGAGGCCCGGCGAACCGACACGAGCTTGCCGATGTGCTCCCGGAGGGCCTCGTAGAGCTCCTTGTTGGATTCGAAGCTCTTCACTGGCGCGTCCTCGTCCATGTGGATCATGCTTCCAGCTCCCGGGTGTCGAACCAGCGGCTCAGGGGCGATTCAGCCTTCGGGGCGATGAGGAGCATTCCCCGGCCGAGGAGCTCCTGGGCCATCTGTCCCTCGATGCCGAGGAGTGCCGGAGTGACCAGATCCCAGAGGCCCAGGGAAGCGCCGAGCCCCATGAGCTGGATGGCCACCTGCTGGCTTCCGATCCAGCCGCCGAGCTCGATGTAGGAAGGGCCCTCCTGGAAGCGATCCCGGGAGATGTCGCTGAACTCTCCGCGCTCCTGCAGCAGAGCCAGGCCGACTGCCTCGGCGAGCTCGTTGGCCGTGACGAGGAGCTTGCCGCTCTCGGGGTCGACCGCGGAGACCTCGAAGAAGCCAGCGTAGCTGAAGGTCGAGTCGATCTCCGGGTCCCCGAGGCTGCGAGCCACGGAGGCTTCGCTGACGAGCCGGGAGAGCTGTCGGAGAGCACTCGAGCCGGCTACAGCATCCTGCTTGAGCTGCGACCAGATGCTCTGGGGTCGAGCTTCTGTGGCGTCCATGGAGTCTCTTTCTGTGGTGGTCGGATCCATTCGAGTTCAACCATACACGAAGGAGGGTCCGACCGCAACCGAAGCTGCAGCCGGACCCTCCTGGAAAGCAAGCTCAGTTGAGCTCAGGCACCCTGCTCTCGTAGAGCACCTCGGTGGCCCAGTCCGTGCCGGGGGCTGAAAGCTTGACGCCCGCTGTGGAGGCAGCGAGGTTGATCGAGTCGAGGACGACTCCTGAGATTCGAAGCTCCAGCGTCCCCGCACTCACATCGATCAGGGAGTACTCGAGAATACCGGTGCGCAGAGCACCGTAGGTCCTCAGCTCGGGAATCCAGCCGGTCTCGACGCTCAGAACCTTACCCACCCGGCGGGTGAGCTTGAGCTGAAGCTTCGCGATTTCGTCTGTCAGTGCACCGTCCATGGGAGCTCCTTTCGGGGAATGCCGTCGAAGTCACTATCGTGGGGAAGTAGGCTCAGCGCTGGAGCTCTGCCCGGAGATCCTTGATGCTCGAGTTGATGACAGCGAAGACCGCCAGGGACTTGAGCTTTCCCATGGTGTCGAGCTCGTGGTCCAGGGCGTCCAGGACCCGGTGCTCCTCCGGGGTCACGGATGCGCCCAGGGCCCGGGTCGAGGCCAGCGCAGGTCGCAGGTTGTCCTTGGTGAGCTTCACGCCCTCGGGCACGAAGCTGATGCCCTTGGCCAGGGCCGAGCGAACGACTTCGCTCGATACTCCAGCCTTCTCTGCGGTCTCTTCTACCATGATGTCCAGTGCGGCCATGGCTGTCTCTTTTCTACTCGTTGGTTTCGGGTGGATCCAGAGGAGCTCAGGAGAGCGCCTCGCCTACAGCGTCCAGCGCAGCCCCAACTGCTCGACTCAGCGCGGCATCGGCCTTCGTGGCACTATCCACGGGGCCGAGTTGAGCCTTCAGCTCCACAGTCACGGCGTCGAGCTCTGCGGTCTGCTCGTCGATGAGGATGGCATTAGAACCGGCAGCGGTGAGCCCATCCTGGGCGGCCAGGATGCGGGCCTGGAAGGGCTCGATGGGGATGCTTCCAGCGGCGAGCTGGAGCTGCTCCTTGGCTGCCTCCAGGCTGCTGTCAAACTTACCTCGAGCCTCGACCGCCTTCGTGAGCACCCGGGCCCGGGCTTCGCTCTCTCCGAGCTCCTTCCTGGCGCTGGAAAGCGTGTCCGACCAGCCCTGGAACCCCTCGCGGGTGGACTCGATCTCCTGACGAGCCTCGGTGAGCTTCGAATCAGCCTGCCAGACGCTGTAGCCAGCATAGGCGGGGAAGCCCAGGCCGAGAACGAGGGCCAGAGAGGCAGCGATCTTCAGCGACCGGTTCATCGGAGGAATCCATCCCGGTTCTTGAGGCGCTCTTCCTGGAGGTCCATGTGGGCTTCGAGGAGCATGCGGCGAGCATCGGTATCCTGGAGGTCCTGGAGCTGGTGCTCTCGGAGCGACTCCCGGGAGCTCTCCTCGCTCTGGAGTGCGTTGAGCTCACGCTCTTGCTCAGCGTGAACGGCTTCGAGCTTCACGCCCGCGATCACACCGGCGGCCGCAACGAGGAAGACAGCAGCGAGGAAGCCGATGGTCCGACGGCTGATAGGGCGCTTCCGGGGAGCCGAAGGCTTCGGAGCGAGGGCGATGGCCATGATGGGGTGCTTTCTGAGTGGAGAGCAGTGGCGGTGTTGGATTCCACTATACTCCCAAGGAGCGATCTGCGCAACTCTTGCTGAAAATCGATCTCCCGGGGATCGAGAATCGCGCTACTGAGGTCGGCGCTGGAGGTCTAAAGGACAGCCTCAGCGCGCAGGCTAGAGCATCGACAGCTGTTGACCTCTAGGCTGCACTTTCGGGCGACTCGCGGCACCCAACACAGAAAGCAGTGCTTTCGCATCGTGTTGCGAAAGCACTGCTCCTGGAGAGAAAGTTGACCCTCAGCGCCCGGCCTGGAGAGCCTCGATCTGAGCGTCCACCTCGTCGCGCTTACGCTTGAGCTCAGCGAGCGCCAGCTCCGTGCGGATCTTCTCAGCCTCGAGCCGGCGACCCTCGACACCATCGAGGAACTTCTTGGCGTCCCGGTAGTCCACGCGGACGGTGACCTGCAGGAGGAGATCGTCGTTGGGCCGGCCGTAGGCCGTGTTCCGGGCTGTGGTGCCGATGGGGTTGACGCAGAGGATGTCGTTGCGGTCATAGGCCTGACCGGCGGCGACCGCGACGGGCGAGCCGTTCTCCAGCGCCTCGGTGAAGAGCCCGAAGACCTCATCGGCGATCTCCGTGGTCTCGATCTCGAACTCCGGGAGATCCTGACGGATTCCGTCGAAGTGGTATTCCGGATCCGCGTTGTCGTGGTCCGTGAAGCCGACAGGGTTGAGCTTGCTGAGATCCATGTCCATGGGAAATCCTGCTTTCAGTCTGTGGTGACGATGTGGTGTGGAATGATCCTATGCCCGAAGCCACGGGCTGTCAACCCAAGGATGAGGAGAGGCTGAATCAGCGATTCTTGCTGCTGCTGTCGTCGTTCTTGGCGTCATCCACCTCGGAGGCGATCACAGCGAGCCAGAGCGCATCCACGGCGTCCACCGAGCGGTCCTTGCTCTGGGCATCGATGGTGACCTTGGAGCCCATGGAGAAGGCCGCCTTGGAGACCTTGTACTCGGGGTCACCGTGCTTGCCCTCGATGTCGAAGCTCATGGTGATGCTGAACTTCTGCTTGGCCGTGCCGACGGTCCTGTCCTCGGCGTCCTTGATCTTGTACTGAGCGAGGAACATGGAGAACTGCTCCTGGATCTCCCCGCGCTTCTCGTTGTTGTAGTCGTAGAGGCCCGCCCGGTGATTGACCACCCGGTAGCCCTCGGCCTCGCTGGCCACGAGATTGTCCGCCGGAGAGAACAGGGAGTAGGTGTCGCCGATGGAGTAGATCGCCTGACCCTTGATCTCACCGACCTCTTCGCCGTCCGCGGTGACTGTCCAGCTGTCCCCAAAGCTGAAGACGGCCTTCTTGGCCTCGATGCTGTCAGCATCCTCGAGCTTCTTGAGCACCGACTCGGAGTCGGCCACATCGCTGGTGACGGTGGACTTGGCGTCGCCGCCGTTCTCCATGGAACAGCCGCTGAGCACGAGGCCGATCACCATGATCGAGCCGAAGGCCACGCCGAGCTTGTCGATGGGCTGCTTGCCCCGGGAGTTGAGCTTCTTGGTCATGGGAGAATCCTACAACCACAAAGCACGAAAGCGCAACCCCTCCGAAGGAAGAGCTGCACTCTGCGCTAGTGTTGAGAGCTGAAGCCCTACTCCTTGCCCGACTGCGGATCGAAGCCCAGGGACTTCAGGGCGATCTCCACCAGGGAGTCCAGGATGTCCTGGTCTTCCCGGGCGAGGCTGAAGTCGTCGAGCCCCATGGTGCCGACGGCCCAGGCCTCGTGGACCCGGCCACAGGCGTAGATCTCATCGCCCAGGTACTCATAGAACTCGTTCTCGAGGCGCTCTCGGGCCTCCTTGGTGATCGGACGGAGCTCGATGGGAGTAGCAGCCTCGGTAGTCGGGATGGTTTCGGCCATGGTCGTGGTGTTCTCTCTGCTAGCGGGTGGTGGTCAGAAGGGTGCTGGCATCCTTGGGGACACCGTGGACATCGCCTGCGGCCTCGAAGGCCAGGGTGATGTGGAGATCGTGGGCCGGGAGCTCCAGGCGCTTCCGATAGGCAGCCACTGCCTCGGAGCGAGCGACGGCGAACCAGGCCTGGGAGGCCTCGCTCACGGCGCTGCCGATGCCGAGGATCTCGAGCTCGAACTCCTTCGAGAGGATCTCCACCCGACCGCCGGAGGCGCTCTTCTTGAGCTTCCGTAACTCCTTGGGAAGCACGATGGTAGCGTGGAAGTCGGAGCCACCGTCCCGGAGCCGACGGTTGCGGGCGAGTGCCTCGTAGTCCTCACCGAGGATGGCCTCCAGGGCGGCGAGCTCAGGGGCGAGCTCTTCCGCTCCGATGGCGAGGGCCACATAGGAGAACTTGAGCAGCTCGGCTCGACCTGCCACGGAGGCGGAGTGAGAGAAGCTGTTCATGGTTTCACCCTACACGGATCAGCGGAGCTTCGCAACCGCGCGGCCGGCCTTCCGGGCAGCCCTGCGAGCGTAGCGTCGGATCAGCCGAGGGCGCAGGAAGAAGAAGTACCAGGGCGTTCCCACGAGCACGCCCGACCAGAGCCCGAGGCTCACATAGGCGCTCAGGGTGGTGAGGATGTGGAGCACCACCGGAGTGGCCATGCCGATCAGGACGAGCGTGATGACCTTGCCGAGCTCGAACTTCGGCCGGCGCATCATCTTCCCGAAGATGTAGGCAGGCACCGCCAGGACGGAGAGCTTGGAGATCAGCGCCAGGGCGATGGTGATCCAGAGGGACACCGTTGCGGCGACCTCGATGCCTGAGACTGCGGTGAGCGGCCCGAGGATACCCTCGAGGAATGCTTCGATCTGTTCCATGGGGCCGATGTTACACGGATCCTCGGAGTCCGCAACCCGAACTTCAGCTCCGGGCTGCCAGCTTCCGCTCGACTCGACGGCGGGCAATGCGCTTCAGGAAGGGATAGCTTGCAGCGAGCAGCCCCAGTCCACACCAGAGACCCAGGGATGTGAGCCCTCCGGCTAGGAGCACGCCGTAGAGCAATCCGCCGACTGCCAGGGGAGCAATCGCCGTCGGTAGGAACTTCTTCTCCAGGGTGAGGGCGTAGGCCATAGCGGCGCCGATGCTGAATGCTCCACCGACAAGGATCAGGAGAGGGATGACCAGCATTGTGAGCAGCGTAGCGAAGCTTCCGGCGAGCTCAAGGAGGCTGTAGTCAGGTAGAGGTGGATTGTTGGTGAGGTCCGCGAAGATCTGGTGGCGCATGTCCATCAGAAGCTCAGTCCATAGCCAACGGACTCTCCGGGCTCCAGTAGTGCGGAGTCGCTGCCGAAGAGAGGAAGCCCGGGCTCAATCTGCCTCCAATTTACTCCGGGGATGCCCTGGAGAATAATGAAGAGCACGACGCTGAGGTAGTCATCGATGTAGATCTTCCCCTCCCAGTCATCCTCCAGGTCGAAGGCACCGAAGCCAAACCTCACACCACTGGGAAGCTCCTCGATGTCTCCCACGAAGAGATTCGGATGGGCTTCGATGAAATCCTTGGTCCCGAAGTAGAGCGCTCCGAGCTCTCGCTGAATCGCCTCGACAAAGTCAGTTGGGATCGAGGAGTCTCGATGATTCTCCCAGATTTCGGAGAGTTTGAAGCCGAGCTTACTGGCGTTCCGAGCGTAGTTCTCCTGGATGAGCTCGAAGGTGAGCTCTACGGACTCGTCATCGGTGAAGATCTCGACTTCGGCCCTTCCGGAGCTACCCTCGAGGTAGTTTCCGAGGATCGTGCTGAAGTGCAGTGACTGTCGAACGGTCATGGTGGTCTACTTTCTCTAGGAACCTCAGCTGTTCAGCTAGCCAGTCGGATCAGAGGAACAGTCCGTAGCCCACATGGCTGTTGCCGGTGAGCACAGAGCCTGAGTCACCGAAGAGCGAGCGAGCGGGCTCTAGGAGCTTCCAGCCCAGGGCGGGAAGACCTGCGAGGACCAGAAGCATGGCGAGCTTCAGGTTGTCTTCCTCGTCCTCCGCCTCGATGGCAAGCTCGCCGGTCATGTAGGCGGCCACGATGTAGAACTCGTTGGGGCCGAGCTCGCTGTCGTCGTCTTCGCTCCAGGGAACGATGGTGATGTCAGTGCGCTTCTCGGCGAGCTCTTCCTCTCCGTAGTAGGCAGCTCCGAGCTCTCGCTGGATGGCGATGAGCTGCTTCTCGGTGGGGCTGAACTGCTCGTAGTCCTCCCAGAGAGCCGGAAGGCCGAAGCCGAGCTTAGCCACATTGGCATCATAGTTGGACTTGAGGAGCTCCTCCGTGACCTCAGAGCCATCGGTGGAGTAGACCTCGATCTGCTGGACATCCGTCTTGCCATGGCCGTCATCGGACCAGTCACCCAGAGTGACGGAGAAGGGGAGAGACTGGGCCATGGGATCTACTTTCTTAGAGTTGAAGCAATGCGAAGGAAGGCCGGCCGACAGCTGAAAGGAGCTGTCGGCCGGCCGGAGCTCAGAGGAGCCCGAGGAGAGCGTCCCGGTCCACGGACTCCTGCACCGTCTCGACCCCGTGGGCGGAGGCCCAGAGCTCGGCGAGGTGACCCATGGAGAGCTTCGGTCGGGCGGCCTCGTCGTAGACGATGGAACCCACGGTGCCATCGTTGCTCGCAGAGTTGCCGGCACCGGTAGCGCCGCTCGAGGAGTCGAGCCAGACGATCTTCCCGGTCTCCAGGTTCACCGCGAAGGGCACAGACTGCGCGGCCTTCGTGGTGGGCTTGAAGGCGGTGGTCACGGTGCGAGCATCGAAGACCTCACCCTTCTGGTCCCCGGCCTTAGCTCGGAGCATGGCTCCAGCGATGAAGTCCACATCAACGGTGGGCCAGCCAGCCCAGGACTGCACGGTCATGGCCACCCAGCGGGCACCCGGGATCGAGCGCTTGAGCTCAGCGAGCTTCACATCGATGAACTCAGCAGCCGAGTCGCCCGGAGCCACGAGCTTGTCGCCGGAGTAGGTGCTCCAGCTGCGAGCACCCTGCCAGGAGTTCCAGGTGCTCACGGCCACCTCGCTGAAGCCCTCATCGAGGACCACGGCGCCGATGTCCATGTAGCTCGGACGGCCCATGTTGTTGTTCCAGTGGCCGAAGATCCGGAGCACATCGCCCTCGCCGACGAGGCCGAGCTCAGCACCCCGATCGAGGACCCGGTCGGTGCTCGCAGCGTCCCGGCGAACCAGGGGCACAGAGGCGTTGCCGACCACGGCCACAGGACCGGCCGGAGCAGCCTTACCCTTGAGCACTGCCTCGATGGCCTCATCCAGAGCTCCGAGGATCTCAGCCTGGAAGTTCGCGTCGATCTTCTCGACCTCGCCCCGATCCAGCATGGTGTTGTTGAGCTCGGCAACCCGGTTCACGCGAGCGTGCTCGTCGTTGGCGCCGAGGACACCGTTGTAGGAAGAGATCAGCGTGGAGAGCGTAGCCCTCGAACCGACCTCAGCCACGCGCTTCGCGAGGACCTTGGCGTCCGCCTTCTTCTTCGTGAGCCGGAGGATGGCCACGAGACGCCGGAGGAGGTTGCCCGGCTGGTGCTCTGCGAGGAGCTCCACGGCCTCAGAGATCCTGCGGCTCTCCAGGGCCTCCTCGATGACCGAGTTCAGGGTCCGGTAGTCGATGTTGCTGTGGACGATGTCCAGGGCGCGCTTCGACTCTACCGAAAGCTTCAGGTCGTAGGGGTGGAGACCCTTGAAGACTCGACGCCAGAGGTTCTGACGGGCCACGAGCCGGTCGGCCTGGTAGCCCTCGGTGAGCTTACCCAGGGCGTCCACGATGCGCTGGCGCTGGTGGCGAGGAACGCTCGAGAAGCGCACTGCCCGGAAGTGCCGGTCGGCCAGGGTGCCCACGGCGAGCTTGTAGTTCTCAACCCAGCGGTCGGCTGCCGGAGCGCCGTAGAAGGACAGGATCACTCGCAGGAGGTGGTCGCTGTTGCGGATACCGAAGCTCACCGCGGTGAAGTAGTCATCCTTGCTGTGCACAGCCTTGGAGGCATGGTCTCGGAGCGCCTCGCCGAAGACCTGGATGTTCTCGCCGTTGGTGGAGCTGCGCACGAGGTCGGCGGTGCTGAGGGTCCGGTGGAAGCCCTCACCGTAGACCACCTTGGTGAGCTCTGCGAGGAGCTCCCGGTCGTCCGAGGAGAGCGCGACAGGAGCCTTGACGAGCTCACTGAGGAGCTCCTCCAGGGCCACATCTGCCGACAGGAGTCGCAGCTGTCGAGCACTGCGCAGCATGTCCTCCAGGGGAAGGCCCTCGCGGACCTCGTCCGGGTGGCTGGGAAGGAAGCGACCGGCGGTCCAGTAATGGAGGATCTGCTCCATGAGGAGCTGCAGCGTGGAGAGCTCCTCGACCTGCTTCGGGAAGCCCGGGTAGATCGGCTTCATGTTCCGATCAGCGCCGATGACCTTGCGGGCACCCTCGATGGTGGAAGTGAGTGCCTTGGTGGAGAAGCCCTTGAGATCGTCGGGCTGCACGAGGAAACCCAGGTTGGCGAGCTCGAGCACAGCAGCGTAGCGCACAGCATCGCTGGCGGGGCTGGTCCCCGTGAGGTTCTCGATGAGGATGCCGCGGCGGAGGGCGGCCTGACGGAGGGTGGCTGTGATGGTAGCCATGTGGTGTTTCCTTCGGGTGAAAAGCTAAGGTCAGGAAAGGCGAGACGGCGGGATTCAGTAATAGTGAGTAGCCACCTCAAGGAGCCTGACAGCATCGATCCTATCACAGGGTGCTGGCAGCTGTCAACGGGCAGCGCCATCTTGGGCGGAATCAATGCTAGAGCGTTGATCTCGCACTATCAACCATCCTGGGTTGATTTCGGTGGAATCAACCCTCCTGGGTTGATGAACTACTGTCCCTACGGAGCTGGCGAACTACCTCAGCCTTAGCTGATCGCACAAAAGGAGAAGCCCCGGACTCGATACTCGTGAGTCCGGGGCGTTCAGGTGCAGGAAAGGCGAGACGGCGTGCATTTTCCATATAAAAGTAGCCACCTCAAGGTGCCTGCAAGAACACTCTATCACAACCGCTCAGCTCTGCGCAACCGTGCTGTCGCTTCGGCGTGTCGCAGCCAGTGATAAAGCTAGAGATCTCCTAATCGGTGCTCGGGAGGAACCTATAGCTCTTCGCCTCGGGGGAAAGCTTCGTCCAGGTGTAGATCGGGGTACCCGCGAGCTTCCACTCGATCCTTCCGACTCGGAACTCATAGTTCCGATCTGTCTTCAGCGAGTCGGTGAGCTCTTCCACATTGTCCCAGTAGACTCCATCCTGAAGGAGAAGGTGGCCGTTGCAATCGGTGGTGTCGAAGACGATCTGTCGGCTGGAAGCTCCGATCCCCTTCCCGGAGTGGGTGGAGGTACGCTCCCAGTAGATATCTTTCACATGGCACTTGATCGTGAGCTGGTGATTGCTGTCGTAGGACTCCATCCCAAGAGGACCGACTACGAAGACCATCAGCGGTAATAGGATCACAGCCGAAAGAACGAGGATCGCCTGAACGCGGCCCCAGAACAGCTTACGCTTGCGTTTCCTGCGCTGCTCGCTTCGGGAGAGCTCTTCCACCATCTGCCTATCCTAGGTACTTGTACTTCTGAGCTGTGGGCGCAACCTTGAGAATCTTGTAGTAGGGAGCAATCGCCCACTCAGCATCACCCACGGTGAATCGATAGCGACCGGGCTTCAGGGACTTGGCGAGCTCTTTCACATTGTCCGAGTAGACTCCTTCGGTGAGAAGGATGTGACCCCGGCAGTCCTTAGTATCGAAGACGATCTGTCGACCCGATGCGCCGATTCCCTTAGCTGAACGAGTAGATGTGGACTCCCAGTATACCTTCTCTACCTCGCACTCGATGGTGTGATGGTGGCTCCTGTCATAGATCCCACTGACCCAGGGGAGAATGCCGAAGAAAACCGTGGGAAGGACGATGACCAACAGGATGATGAGTACGGCTTGAATACGGCCCCAGAACAGCTTGCGCTTGCGCTTCCTACGCTGCTCAACTCGGGAAAGCTCTTCGGTCATCTGTAACGAAATCCTCTTCTGTTCTCAGTGGTCTAGATCAATCCTAACATTGCACGGTTGCGGTTTCTACAAACGCAGTGTAGGTTCGAACCATGAACAAGCTCAATGACCTCAGTCTCAGCGACCTCCACAAGCACGCCGAGGGTGACATCTTCTTCGGCGACGAGCCCCGGCTCCCCGAGGGCATCTTCTCGGTGACCATGAAGTTCCTCGGGATCACCACGATCTACCTCCTCCGCGGTGAGCAGGCCAACGAGGACTCCGAGGTCATCGGCCGCATCGAACTCCCCCTGCTCACCCGAGGCGACGAGGGCCCGGCGCTGGGCTACCGGGGTAGCGGACTCAAGGGTGGCTACTTCCTCGGCGCCGTGAGCGAGTCCATGGACGCCAAGATGCTGGAGATCATCGGCTAAGCTCCTAGGAAACTGCGATCAGGCTGCGGACAGTGGGTCCGTGGCCTTTTCGCCGTGGAAGAAAGTGCGCTGAGGTCAGCTCATGGTGTATGATTGAACTACACCACATCGAACACCACTCGGAGCACTCCCATGAGCGACATCCTCGCGCCCTTCAAGTCGTCCAACACCCTGGCCGACCTCAAGCGCTTCGCCGAGGGGCCCATCAGCTACAGCAATGTGACCGAGTTCGGTCCGGGCGTGGTGGGCGCTACGGTGAAGGTCTTCGGCACCAAGGCCGTCTACTTCCTCCGCGGCGACGCTTCGAGCGACTCCTCCATGATCGTGGGCCGCATCGAGCTCCCCTCGGACGAGGATGTGCAGGGTCCGGATGTGGAGGACTTCCATGCTGTGGTCTTCCGGGGCTCCGGCCTCATGGGCGGCGAGCGCGTGGGTACCATCTAATCCCCGATTCCCAGGACACAGCAAAGCGGCGGCGAACCAGAAGGTTCGCCGCCGCCCTGTGTTACCGGAGGCCTGTCCTCATCTATGCGACAAGATGGGGATAGACCGGGTCGGATAGTCCCTAGCTGCCCTGCTCACAGCTCCTTGGGGAATCTGTGAGTATCCGTGGGACACGGTGGAGCCCGGGGCTGAGGATGTCAGCCTCCGGAGCTCTCAGCTGTCGCCGCGCTGGCGACGGGTGGGCTGGGTGTCGGTGCTGCCGGCGCCGTAGCTCCGACGGGCGGGTCCGGTACCACTGCCTGCTGCCGGGTTGCGAGGACCGGCCACGGGAGTAGCTGCCCTGCGAGGAGCGGCCACGCCCTTGTTCTTGGGCTTGTAGTTCCTCTTGATGAGGATGATGATTCCACCCACTGCGACGATGGCGCAGATGGCTACGATGATGATCTGAGAGGGTTCCAAGGTGTCTCCTTAAGACAGTGGTTTCGTCGGGAAACCTATCGATTTGGCTGTCCTTCGGATGATTTCGGCTACTCGTCGGCGTGTCGCCCCGCCGAAAGTCCACCGGACTCTGCCGAAGAACCTGCACCGTGGGCCTCCTGGACCCTGCGTGCTGCAGCTTCCCTGCACCACCACAGTATCACAGCTCCGACGATGATCAGCAGAACGACGAGATTGACTATCTCCCAGGGCTCCATGGTCTTCCTACCTCTCCCTCGAGTGGAACATCTGCTCTAACGACGCAGCTACGCTCGAGCAAGCTCTCCATCGCCGGCATCCTCCACTGAAGGAGCTCCGAAGGGCTCCAGGGGCCAGGTCTTGGGCTCGTCGGGATCGGCCAGGGGAGTGCGAACAGCTGTTGATTCGCCCTCGACGGGAAGCTCGCTGCGACGGGCGAGGCTGCGGGCTCCGGCGCGCTCTGCGGCCTTTCGCTGGCCCCGGGCCTCGAGGCTTCTCCTGATGGCTCGGATCAGGAAGAAGAGGATGGTGGCGAGAAGGATCAGCGCGAGGAGTGCTGCCGCGCCGAGCGCCCAGGTCAGCGGGCTCGTGGGATCGAGCTCGATCTTCGACGGGTCCTTGAGGATCTTCTCAAGATCGAAGTCCTTCATGGTGAGTTCTCCTTAGGGAAATGAGGGAAGGGCTGTCTACAGGCTGCTATCAGCCCTCGTAGCGCTCCCAGACGGGGTACTGCTCCGAGTTGATGGTGTCTCCGATGTGCTCCAGAGCATCGGTGGGGTTGTCCCAGTTGCCCGAGTCAGCGATGAGCTCCATGATCCGGGTCTGGTTGCGGCGAGCCTCGGTGAGCTCCTCGGCGAGCACCGTGAAGGCGTCGGCGAGATAGCCGTGGAGCGAGTTCTCAGGCTCAGCGAGGACACCTTCCACGATCTTGAGAGCATCTGGAGCGGGCGTGTGGGGAGAGCTGGCGAGCTTGCGAACGCGCTCCGGCAGATCGGTGGTGCCGGTGAGCTCAGCCAGCGCAACTCGAGCTCGAGCGCGAGCGATGGTGGTGGGATCCATGGTTCTACTGCCTTTCAGTGTTGACTGATGTTGAGCTTGCGGAAGAGCGACTCGAAGTCCTTGGGATCCATCCGATAGGCCATGCCCTCGTCGCCGGGGATCTCCCCGAGCTCCACGAAACCCTCGCTCTGGCTGATCCAGAGCACCGCGCTGGTGTCCCAGATGCCGGCCGAACCGCGGGTGAACTCCACCGTCAGGGCGAAGCGCAGGAACATGTCCGAGCCATCCTCCTCGATGCTCTCGTCCTGGAGCGTGAGCTCCCAGCCGGTCACCGTGCGGAGGTTCGTCTCCTGGTGGAAGTCGTGGATGTTGAAGCCCTTGAGCCCCGAGAAGTCCCGGGAGACGAGCTTCGCCTCGAGCTTGAGCTCGGAGAAGTCGAGGACCGGGGCAGTGATGATGGCGTTCATGGTTCCCATCCTACATGGACACCGCAGGCTGTCAACAGCTTCGGCCTTGGAGTTCTGATTTTCCTTAGCCGACGGAAACGATGCCCCGGCGGACCATGTCCTCGACCTGGGCCCAGGTGTCCTCGCAGAGGTCGAGGTAGTCGTAGGCCTCACCTGCATCGCCGAAGCAGCGCAGGATCTCAGCCTCGACGAGCTCCATGGTGGTGTGACCCGGCTCCCAGGACGCCCGCAGGCTGTAGGCCCGGTCGAAGCGGCCCACGATCCCGGAGCGGTACTCATCACCGTGGTCGAACTGGCCGCGAGATGCATCGAGGATCCAGCCGGAGCTCGTCTCGATCCACCAGTGGGGGTGCTCACCCTCTTCGTCCGTGTAGATCCCGTTGGCGAGCCTGTGGTCGATGGCCAGGTCCTCGAGGAGGTAGCTCAGGTAGGCGCTCACGCCGAGGCAGACGCCGGCTCCACCGTTCCACTGGAGATCGGTCTCCTGGCGGATGATGTCAGCGGCGGTGGCGATGGCCTGGAGCTCAGCGGGAAGATGAGCGGGCGGCCAGACATCGGAGGTGGTGGTCATGGAAGAGAACCTACACGGGCTTGCTACTCAGCGCAACCGATCCTCGAAACTCGCTGCTCTCAGTTCTCGGATGGCTTAGAAGAGGCTACCCCAGGGATCGAGACTGCACTCCATGAGCGCACCGGGCAGGGAGCTCCCGGGCTTGCAGCTGTAGTGGAAGGCGGTGCCGTTGAAATTGAGCACGCTGGAGTCGTTGGTGCGAGTGAGCTTGGCCTCGCCCTTGGAGGAACACCACTCGCCGAGCTCCTCATCCCCGGGCTGGTCTGGGGTCAGGTCACCGCAGGGAAGGAGCCCCAGGGTCTTGTCGTTGGTGTAGACCTTCCAGGGGTAGTTGGCCTCATCGGCGGCACCCATGAGCTTGTCGGTATTGGCGATCTTCGGGGCGCCGATGAGCCCCCAGATGGTGGGCTTTCCCTGGGATGCCATCACCATAGAGAAGCCCAAGCCCAGGAGCACAAGCACTCCCACGGTGATTGCCACGATCTTGGTGAGACTCACGGTGTTTCCCCTCTGTAGCTGCCTCGCTCTCGGCCTACTATCACGGACCTGTCGCGGCTCTAGGCTCGGCGACACTCACGGTGGGGGAAGTAGCGACCAACAGCCTAAGAAGTAGCGACCAATCTCACCGAAATATCTGATGATCAGCTGGAGATCGTAGCTATAGCCCGGAGTTTCAGAAGTAGCGACGAGCTCGAAAAACACACACAGCATAGATCATAGCACTTGTACAGGTAAGCTAGGGGAGCAGATCTCTAGAGTAGTACACTCTAGACTCCTTACTACAGATGTAAACCGTAGGTAGGAGTCAGACCATTCAGAGGCTTAGACTCTCAGATCGGAACGGCTCCGGCTGGAGCTTCACAGCCCTCCGAGGCGAGTCGAGTGCTCTCGGGACCGGACCTCGATCTTGCCGGGAAGTTCCTCTGGGATCGATGAAGACAGTAGCTGACAGCCTGCGGGAGGCTGATCCTTCGGACGAATCGTTGTGGGTCTTCGGGGTATTCGGCGCTCAGTTCTGATCCTACTGCCTCCTGATTGGTCCTCCTGCCTGCGCTCCGGTGCGCGATTGGAGATCGAGGTGCTGAGCTACGAGGTACGCCTCCTCAGCCGACGGAGCGGTCGGCCTCCCAACGATCCTGCTCTGCCTCGAAGCTGCTCCGGTCCCGCCTCTGCTTCCAGCCCATGAAGGGCCTGTAGAGGCCGAAGCCCAGGGGCCAGAGGAGCGCTGCGAGGATCGCCACCGCTAAGCGCAGGGCGAAGGGAAGCCTGCTGGGCTCGAGGCCGATGTGGAGGCAAAAGAAGAGGACTCCGAAGAGGATGCCGATGCTGTAGAGCGCGATTCCCGCGCCGATGAGGAACTCCATGGGCCTACGGGTTGAAGCTGCGCATCTTCTTGAGGAGATCCATGGAGATCGACATCACGACGATGGAGAGCAGGGCAGCCGCTCCGATGGAAGCATAGATGTAGCCGATGACCTCACCCGCGGGACCGTCGAAGGTGAAGAGCACGACGAAGAAGCCGACGACGAGGAAGGGCACGGTCGCCCAGAAGCTGTAGGCAGCGAAGTTGCCGACCTTCTGGGTGCTGCGGTAGATCAGGGACTGGGAGGTGTGGTGAACCGTGGAGGTGGTGTGCATGGATCCAACCTACATGGTCCGGAGCTCCTGTCAACTGGCAGATGAGCTCAACCTGTAGACTCTGCTTCAGCGAGTCAGAGCATTGAATCCCCAGGCAGATCCGTGTACCATCGACTGTGAGTGGCTTCTTCCTGGAGCCCCGGAGAGGGAACATAGCAATGGCCCGAGACATCATCGTAGAGGCTAAGGCCTGGCGATCCCAGACCCTGGCGAAGCAGAACAACAGCTCGGATAAGCTGCGAGGAGCCCTCGCGGCGGAGGATCTCAGCGATGAGACGCTGACCCGGGCCTACAACCACTGGTGGGGAGTCTACACCGAGGGGATCCGGAAGGCTCCCAAGAGCCGGGAGAGCGGCTGGGGAGTGAGAGCGAGCGATGCCCGTGCTGCCGGTCGCGCTGCGGATGAGGCCGTGCTGAGCTACCTCGCGGAGGCCCGGGAAGAGATCTGAGAATCCGGCCCCATTGGAACAGGTCCCTCGCCGGGTTGCTGTTCACCGGCGGGGAACCTGGTCTCAGATGCTCTAACACCTCAGCGCGACCTCCAGGTGGGCAGGCTACTCCTTGCCAGCGTCCGCCAGGGGAGCACAGATGTAGTCGCCTCCGGCGAGTCCGGGCTTCTGGGTGCAATCCGCGTCCCACTCGACTCCATCGATGGTGATGGAGTCCGCCTCGACCCCGTACTTGGTGACGGAGTAGTAGAACTGGATGAGCCCATCCTTGGAGCCCTTGCAGGACAGGGAGAAGGCGCCCTCGTGGCAGTCCTCGGTGAGGGGGACCTTCTTACCGTCCGCGCCCCGGTAGGCCCACTCGTAGCCGGACCAGAACTTGCTGCCCACCTCGATGACCTGGTGGTCCGAGGCCTGAGCCTCTTCCCGGGTGAGCTCAGCAGAGCAGCCCGTGAGCACGAAGACAGCGAAGGCTGCGAGGACGAGGGCGCCCAGAGCAGAGGCCCGGCGGAAACGAGTGGTGGTCATGGGATCCACCCTACATCTCCGCCGGGCCTTTCGCAACCGGCTAGTTCAGCTCGAGGCTAAATCTCCTGGGATCAGGCGTCTCTGGTCTAAGGGCTTAGGCTGCATCGAGCCTCAGGCTGTAGACTGCCTCAGTGGTTGCGGAGCACCTGGAGTACTTCGAATCGGCCGGCCAGTCCACAGTCACCGGGTAGCTCACATTGAGCGCCCGAGGGTAGAGCGAGTAGTAGGGAGCCTTGGGATCGCTACTCGTGGAGTAGGTTGCTCCCACCTTCTCGTAGAACTCAGGAGTGTTCATGAGATCCCGGACGGAGTCAGTGTTGAGGCCCGTTACCTCGACCGTGTCGTAGTTGACAGCGTCTCGGTCAGTGGCCTTGTAGTAGGACGGGAACTTCGTGGAATCTATGGTTCCGGCAGACACGGCCTTGCCAGTGCCAGCACTGGAGTCGAACTCGCTGAAGTCCACATCGTAGCGTGTGTCATAGGTGGACTCTCCGCTGGACGGATCGTAGTGCTCGATGGAGAGCCGGTCGAAGCTCGACTTGGGTTTGCCCACACTGATGGTGGCTCCCTGTTCTCGAGCCTCGCTCATCCACTTGGAATAGGCGTTGGGGTTGGAGCTGCTGTAGTCGGCATCGCTCGTGGGGACGAGGTAGAGCTTTCCGTCGGTAGTACCCACGCTGACAAACCAGCTGCTGATCTGATTGGAGACAGTGCACTCAGCCGGATAGGGAAGGTTCCCGCCACCAGTTCCACCGTCGCCGGGTCCTGTGCCGTCGCCTGGGTTAGTTCCATCCCCGGGATCGGATCCGTTGCCCGGATCGGTGCTGCCTCCGCCTGGGTTGGTACCCTCGTTGCTTCCGCCGAAGTAGCCCCTGAATCCAAAGATCGAGGGAGTCTCGCTGTAGACGGTCTTCACGCCGAAGTAGGCGGGACCTCCAGCTGCGGAGGCGGACGGTACGGCAACGGTGCCGATTGCTGCTGCGGCCAGAGCGACTGCAGCGATCTTGGGAGCTGATTTGAGCTTAGGGGCCAAGATGGTTCTCCTGGGTACTGGCCATGTAGGCCCGCATACTATCAACCATCTTGGCCCCAGGGGCTCAACAACGCTCTGAAATTGAAATGTAAGACAAGAAATTAGGTATGCTAAAATTCAGCACACAAATTCCAATATATTCTACTCGAGCGCTTCGCAGTCGTCCTCGGTCTGAAGGAGAGTGGCGTAGCTCAGGATCCACTCTCGGAGCTCAGCCCCGATCTCAGGGTGATCGACTCCCAGGAGCACATTGGCCTTGATCCAGTCCGCCCGATCTCCAGTGTCGTAGCGCCGACCCCGGAAGATCACGCCATAGACGGGCGCCTCTCCAGCCTCTCCGTTGCCCTGGGCGATGGTGCGGAGCGCATCCGTGAGCTGGATCTCGTTGCCCTTGCCTGGAGCGGTGTTCCTGAGCACCGGGTAGATGCCGGGCGTGAGCACATAGCGGCCGATGACCGCAAGGTTGGAGGGTGCGTCAGCAGCCGCAGGCTTCTCCACGAGGTCCGTGATGCGGACGACCTCGGCGTCCGAGGCAGTGGTGTAGCCACAGTGCTCCACCGCAGCGCACCCGTAGAGGTGGATCGAGTCCTCGGGTACCTCCATGAGCGCAACCACGGTGCCGCCTGTCTCCCCGTGAACTCGCACCATCTCAGTGAGGAGCGCATCCCGGCCGTCGATGAGGTCGTCTCCGAGGAGCACAGCGAAGGGCTCGTCGCCCGTGTGGAGCTCAGCCGTGGACACGGCGTGACCTAGGCCCAGGGGCCGGCCCTGGCGCAGCGTGTGGATCCGAGCGAGCTCCGTGGGCTCCTGGACCTTGGAGAGCTTCGTGGTGTCACCCTTGGCCTCCAGGGTTGCCTCGAGCTCGGGCACGCTGTCGAAGTGGTCGTTGATGGAGTTCTTGTTGCGGCCCGTGATGATGAGCACATCGTCGAGCCCAGCCTTGGCAGCCTCCTCCACCACATAGTGGATCGCGGGCTTGTCCACAACTGGCAGCATCTCCTTGGGCATGGACTTGGTGGCCGGTAGGAAGCGAGTGCCGAGGCCGGCCGCTGGGACCACCGCCTTTCGCACGGGCCGGGGGAGCTGATCCGTGCCGATGAGCGCTGGCGGAAGGAGATCCGCGCCTCCGCTCTCTAGGGTTGCGTTGGCGAGGCTGTTGAGCCTACCCTGGAGCGTCTCACCCCGGAGCTCGTCGAGCTCGCGCTCTGAGGCATCCTTCACGGGATCGCTGGTGCTGTCTGTGGCCATCGTCGGCCTCCTTGCTGTGCTACGGAACTGTGGTCTCACCCTTGAGTATCACAGTCCCATATCTAAGGAGTCCCTTTCGCGGCCTCTACCAGGCGGGAGCGTCCGGGTAGGTGATCTCTCCCTCGAAGACCTGGACGGTCTTTCCGTCGCTCTGAAAGAGTCGATGATCCCCGTCCTCGCCGATGACCTCGAAGCGCAGCTGCAGCCCACCGCCCTTGAAGCCGCCAGCGGGAGCAAAGGACTGGAGCATGTTCAGGAGGCCCTGAAGCGCTGAATCGAGATCGTAGAGCTTGCCGCCTTCGCCATTGGGCGTGATGAAGAACTCTCCCGTCTCCTCATCGAGCTCGATGTCGAAGATATAGCCGAGGAACTCTCCGTGGTCCTCGTCCATCTTGTTCAGCGCTGCGAGAACTTGCTTCTCTGTTGTGCCCTCCTTGAGCCGGAGCTCACGCTGCTGGAAGCTGGTGATCCTTGAGCTGTAGCCCATGGTCTTTCCTTTCTAGAGTTTGGATGGAGGTCAGCGAAGGCGCGATTGCCCGAGCTCAGAAGTCTGTGAAGAGTCGAATCTCGAAGTCCCCGGCGTCCTCCATGAGCTCCCCGGCCGCCTGGAGCTCGCCGCGGATGGACTCTGCTGCGCCGTGAACCGAGACCCGGAAGTCTGCTACCCCTGCCCACTCGAGGGCTGAGTTCACGGCCTCTCCCAGGGTTCTGCCGCTCACATCGCTCTCTGAGCCGGTGATGGCCTCGCTCACTCGAGCGTAGTAGCTCGTGGAGGACTCGAACTCAGCATAGATCGCCAGGAGGAGCTCCTGGCCCTCGGTGAGCATCCGGGGTTTAGTCACGGTGATGTACTGCATATTGGTATTCCTCACATCAGAATGTTGAAATGCTGAAATCTAGCATGAAAAACGCTACTCGCTCCAGGAAGTCTCGGAGTCTCGCTTGAGGTAGGTCTCCAGTAGAGAGGGCTGACCGTGGCGCCGGCGCTCATCTTCAGTCCACTGGCTCAGGGGAGTGATTGCGAGCCGCTTGAGCTCAGCGGCTGCGCTCTCCTCCTGATCAGCGACCCTCCAGGCTTCGGGCTCGTGGATGATCTTCCAGACTCCGTCGAGGAGTACCTTCACGCTAGAGTCCGCGAGGGAGATGTCCTCTCGGATTGCCGTGTCCCCCTCGAAGCAATAGCCAAATGTGGACTGACCGGGAATGCCTTCGGTGAGCTTCACACGCTCAAGGCGACCTGAGGTAACGGTTCGGCTGCCCAGAGGGGTTCCATTTTCGCTGTAGACAAAGCTTCCGATTCCCTTTGTGCTACTCTTGAGTCTACGCTCTCTGTCACGGTCGATCTCGACGGAGACGATGGCTCCGATGTGGTAGCTCAGCCGCTCATGGAGCTCTGTAAGGTCCCTCATGGAGCTCTGAGCCTCGGTGTCCTCTGCGCCGACCTGAATCATGGCTTTCCTTTCACCACCAGTGCTTGAAGAGATAGCGACCCTGAGGAAGCTCACCTCGACGGATCAGGTCCGCGAGGATGCCGCTCAGGTTCGGAGAGTAGGCTCGCTGGGCATAGAAGTCCTCCGGGAAGATCGCTCCCTGAAGGTCGCTGCCCTCTCGAGGATTGGCGTCCACGGTCGCTCGAGTTGCTCCGTCCCGGCCGACCCAGGAGATCGAGAGCCAGTAGTCCAGGGAAGTCACACCTTCCTTGTAGACACCCTCACCCTTTTGAGCATCATAGCCGAGATAGACGCGAGGCTCGTCGAAGTCCTCGAGCTGCCACTTCAGGGACTTCTCATCGCTGAAGTCGTAGAGCACCACTGAGTCGTTGCGGACACTGTCGTCACCTGCCTGGCAGGCTCGCAGAGCGTTGAAGGGCTTGCCGTAGACCCGCTCAGCGATGGCGCTGATGGGAACCTGTCCCTCCTTGACCCAGGCCTCGTGGGGCTCGACGATGTAGAAAGCCTGTGGTTCAAACTGCTCGAACTTGGAGTCGATGACCTCGCCCATCAGATCGCTTCCCACTTGCCGCGAGCGCCGCGCCGGTAGTCCCCGAAGGTGACGCCACGGAGGGGATCGCTGGCCACGATCTCCAACACGGTGGGAAGATCCCGGTGGTAGCGCCAGAGCTCCTCGGCGATGTCCTCGGCGTCGATGACTCGACCGTCCTTGGCCACGAAGCTCGACTCTCCGATCTCGTTGGAAAGGAGCTCGTAGCCCTCGAAGCGAGCGTAGATCTCGTAGATCGATGCCAGGAGATCGTTGAAGGCGCCTCCGTAGGGATCGCCCTCCCTGAGCTCAGGCGAGCCCGTCTGGTCGTTCCACTGGAAGCGGAGCTCCTTGAGGAGCTCCAGGTGGAACTCCTTGAGCTCGAAGGTCGGTGAGGCCATGGTGGTGGTTTCCTTTCGGCAGTGCTGGAAGCTGTAGAGCTAGGTCGAGAGAGGGTCGGAGCCCCGAGCCGAAGCTCAGGCCACCCGGCCCTCCTCGATGGAGTCCTTCGAGAAGCCAGCGGGGTTCTTCACCGCAGCGTCTCCGAGGACGAAGGGCAGGATGCGAGCGATGTTCCGAGTGTCATCGATGGCCCGGTGGGCGGTGCCAGCGAAGTTGAGCCCAGCGAGCTTCACGGCGCCTCCGAGGCCGAGCCGGCGCTTGATGTTCTGCCGGGCGCTGAAGGCCTCCTTGATGTTGAAGTGCTCCTGCGGCAGCGGGTCCGGGACCCGGTGGAAGCGCACATCCTGGGTGAGCTGTCCCCTGTCGTACTTGCCCCAGGATCCCCACCAGGAGATCTCGTGCTCAGCTGCCCAGAAGGCGAGCTCTGCGGCCACGGTGGGGAAGTCCTCTGCGCCGTCCACCTCGGCCTGGGTGATGGTGGTGAGCTCGGTGGCGAACTCCGAGAGGATCGGGTTCCGCACGGGGCGCACGAAGCGCGGGAACTCACCGAGGACCTCGAGCTCCGGGGAGACGGCGAGGGCGCCGATCTCGATGATCTCCATCTCGCCTCGAGGGACCTGGATGGAGTTGCCGGGGTTGGAGCAGGTTGCCTCGAAGTCGAGGACGATGAAGTTCCCCGAGGGGACGGGGAGGAGCTCGCCGAGCTCCCGGGGCTGGGATGCTGTTGCCATGATGGTGTTCCTTACTGAAATCTGTGAAAAAGTCTGTCTTCGGATTCTGCCAACTATCGAAGCGCGAGCAGCGATGCTCAGAGCTTCGTAGCGGCCTCCTTGGTGACGGTCTCGAGGACCACGCCACTCTCGAGGTCAACGAGCTCGATGGTCTCACCGACCTCGGCGAGCTGTACGGCCTGGTCGAACCACTCGAAGCGGCCGTCGTCGGAGAAATCTCGGTCCTCGTCGAGGAACTCGCCGGCCTTGGAGTAGCGAACCATGTAGCGGTCTGTGGTGTCCATGGGCATCACTATACACGGCGAGGCGGCCAAGGGCAATACCCCGGGCCGCCTCTGTTCTTGCTACCTGAGAGCCTGAACTACTTCTCCTGAGAGCCGATGAGCTCATCCCTCTGCGCCAGGAGCCCCTGAAGCCGTTCCAGGGCGCTGTCTCTGCGGGCCTGCACCGACCGAAGGTTGGTCTCCTCTCGCTCCAGCACGCTGCGCTGGGCCTCGATCTGAGTGTCGAGATCCGGTGAGGAGCCCCGGCGGAGATACCAGGTGGGACGCAGTCCATGCTGGGAGGGAATTCGAGCCCGGTCCTTCGGAGCATACTCTGTCCAGCGAGGAGGGATGCCGCTTCCGTAGTCACCCTTGATCTTCTCGAAGTCGTCGGTGTCGAACTGGAACTCCAGGGTCTCAACTTCCCGCACATTGAGCCGATAGCGATCCGAGCTCCAGTAGGTGTCCCGGAAGTCGCCGGGGCCGATCTCTACGGCCCAGCCTTCCCGGGCATGGTTGCTGCCCTCGACGGTGTATCGAAAGACTCTCATGGGCTAACTCCTTGAGCTCGATTTGTGGACGATGGTGGAAGTGCTAGGCGGCGATCTAAGCCCTCGGCAGCCGGAGGCCACACATCGATGGACGCCGACGGTCAGAGGCGCTCAGGAGGCAGCCTGCGGATCCTCCGGGGTGGTTGGCCGGTATCCGTCCGCCATGGCCTCGAAGGTCGCTGCCAGGGCGGCGTTGGCCCGGTGGTGGCCGATGAGCTCCCGGAGCGTGGCCTGCGGCGGGAGTCCCACTTCTGCGAGGAGCTCGTCCTTCTCGTCCCGGAGCGCCTGGTAGTCGGCCAGGGCTACCGAAGCGAGTCTGAGATTGGGAGCCAGGGAGTAGGGCGGCGGGAAGAGCCGGGAGTAGTCCTCGATGGCGGCTGCGATCTCCTCTTTCACGCCCGATGAGCCAGCGAGCCGGTAGCGCCGGGTTGCGATGTCCTCGACGAGTGCGCGGGCGCGCTTCTCGTCTTCCGCTGCCGCCAAACGGGCCTGGTGGACCTCCTCCGAATTCGGGTCGAAGCCGAGGTCCCGGAAGAGATCCACCATGGTGATTGCCGTTCTATGAGATTGAGCTGGAGCTGGATGTCGGGGCTGCCGAAAGCTTCCGGCAGCCTGAGGGGTTCTGTTAGTCGGCCTCGTAGGAGTCGAAATCCACCGAGACCTTGGCCTTGGCCACGGCGACCTCGCCGTAGGCCTCGTTGAGGGTGTTCTTGATGATCTCCCGCAGGGCGAGCTCGTCCTCGGATCCGGTGAGCTCGATGCAGACGCTGAACTGGCCGGTCTCGAAGGAGCTCTCGATGACGAGGCCCGCGTCGTTGAACTCGGTCAGGGCGGTGAGGAGGCGGTTCTCGTGGTTCGGCCGGACGGGGCCGTACTCGACGACGATCTCGGCCTCGACGATGGTCTGGACAGTGGTGCTCTTGGTCATGGGGAAATCGTACAACGGCCAGGAGGTTCCTGTCAACCTCCTGGCCGCTATTGGTGCAGATCGGATCAGAAGAAGTAGCCTCCACCGATGCTGCCCCTATTGGGCTGCTTCACATTGGGCAGTTCCTTTCGAGCGAGTTCCACAGAGATGGTGGTCTCGGAGCGACCGGGAACCTTCATCCAGATGCTGCCATCGCCTCGCTCAGCCTCTGCGATTTCAGCCTCACCGATGTTGCGAAGCCTCATGAGCTCAGCAGCGCTGTAGCCGGTCTCATCCTGGAGTCCCCAGTCCTCGCTCTGGAGCTCGCTGTCGCTGTAGCGATTGTAGGCTGCCTTCGGAGCGCTTTCCTTTGAGGGGGTCGCCTTAGCCCAGATCGCGAGGAAGCGCTCGTTGTTCATCTTGCTATTGGGGATGACTCGTTCCTGCATTTCAGCCGAGAACTGAGCTCGGTAGCTCTCTAGATCCTCGCTGAGTCGCTTGATTGTCCCGGGATCGACTCGTCCCGCTTCGCTCAGGTCCTCGACTGAGACGGCACCGTTGGGTTCGATCTTCAGCTTGAGAGCGTCCCTCTGCCAGAGGTCTCTACCCTTGAGCTTGAGCTCCAGTCCGTCCATCATGGTGACGGGTAGATCGTGGCTAGCCTTCCATCGAATCTTTCTGCGAGACTGATCATCGAGAGGCAGATGGGCTTCTACTGTGTCTGTGATGTCGTTGATGTAGTCAGACCAGAGTGTTCTCGGTCCTGTGGGCGGGAGCCAGCTCGCCGAGCTCGAATCCTGTTCGCCAGTGCTCTTGCTCTGAGCGTTGGAGAATAGCTCTGACTCCATCTGCTGTTCGTAGTTTGCTCGAGCCTCTTCCCGGGTTGCACCGTGCTGACCGTCGGACTGGCCGAACTTGCATCCGCGAGAGCGCGGGTTGGAGGGATCAGCGCCGCACTTGCCGGTGCGACCCGTCTCGGGGTTGAAGTGGAAGCGCTCTGCCATGGGAATCTCCAGCTGCTATCAGGTCTATGGATCAGGTGTTCACAGCCGGTTCTAACGAAGGAAGGCGGCCGGGAAAGCACCCGCTCTGGATGCTTCCCGGCCGCCTGATAGGTCGAGTTGAAGCTGGATCAGTCCTCGGAGAGCTGCCCGCGTGCCTCGGTGCTCACCGCGCCGTCCTCGCCGATCATCTGTACGAAGATGGACTCACCGGAGTTCTCCACGGTGTCATCGAAGGTCGCCAGAGCCTCGGACTCGTCCATGGGCTCGGTCTGGGAGCAGAACTCGCCATCCTCGGTGATCGTGCGGACGGTGAAGAACGAAGCGGTGGTGATGGCCATGAGTGCCTCCGGAAGTGGTGTGGTGTGAGACCATCATACATCCGAAGCTCCTACCGTGCAACCACCGCTTCGCTTCGACTGCTCAGTCCTCTCGCAGGGTCCACTTGCCGCCGAACTGCTCGCGGCTGTAGGTACCTTCCTGGATGTTGAGGTTGTGGGCCAGGATCTGCAGCACCGTGCTCATCTCCCGATGGGCCTTCCAGAGCTGCGCCTCGATGTCCTCGCTGATCGGGCCAGTGCCGTCGCCCCGGGAGATCACCCGGTCGCCCTGGATCACGATGGTGCCCTCGTCCCGGAGCCGGAGAACCTCGTAGCCCATGGTCTCGCTGTAGATCTCCTGGAGATCCCCGATCACATCGCTGTCTCCGTAGGGGCGCTTGGCGCTGACCTCGGGAACGCCCTCGCCGTCCTGAAAGTGCAGTCGCTTGAGGAGCGCAAGGTGAAAGGCTGTGACCTCGAAGTAGATCAGATCCCTGATTCCCATGGTTCTCTCTTCTTCCTGTGATTAGCCACCGACAGCGATGCCGGCAGCGATGGGCTTGTAGCTGTGGATGGTGAGATCCCGGTCGCTCTGGGGCTTGTGCTCGTTGATGGCCGTGGCGAGCTCCAGGGCTTCTCGGAGTCCGAGCCCCCGATAGCCAGGGATTCCGTTGGAGCTCTTGGAGAGCATCCGAACTGCCCGCAGGCTGGTGAAGGCGATCCAGATCCGCGGGAAGTCATCCATGTTCCGACCCTCGATGAGCGACCAGAGATGTTCCTCTGCCTCGATGAGCACCGACTGAGCGTGTTCGTCGGTGAGAGCAGAGCTGTCCTGCTGCGAGTTCATGGTGTTCTTTCTGTGAGTAGAAGTGGATGCTGAACGAGATGGACTCAGCTCCACCTCTGGAGGATGCTGAGGTGGGTGTCGGAGAGGCTGGACCTCATCTCTACGGTCCCCACGGCGCGCTCTAGGTGCTGCACAACCGAGAAGAGCCCACTGGCCATGGATCGATTGCCAGCGAGGTTGGAGATGGAGCGGAGCTCGATGTTCCTGAGCCGCTCGGAGCGGTCTCCATCGAAGAGTTCCTCGTGGGTCAGGGCAAACCCCATGAGCTCCCGGTCGATGAGCTCAGTGAGTTCCTTGAGGTTGCCGAGGAATGCGTACTCTCCGATGACAGCGCTGAATGCGGCCTCCCGGCGGGCCTGGGCGGCAGCGTGGAGCTCCATCTTCTTCTGCAGCTCCCTCCGGCGCTTCGGTCGGCTGAAGACTTCGGAGAGTCTCCATCCTCGAGCAGTGAGCGGTTCGCTGACGATCTCGCTGGCGATCTTGCTTTCGGTTTCCACCGCCGACTGGAGTTCCTTGGAAAGGCCGGAGAAGATCCGGGTGTCCAGGACTGGAAGCTTAGCCTTTCCCACGAAGTAGCGAAGGATGCTGTCGAGGCTGTCTCCGTAGAGCTGAAGCTCCAGGGGGAGTCGCTCCCACTGATCGACGGAGAAGCGGGCCTTGAGCTCGAGGTACTTCTGCTGAGGTGTGGTGTCCATGGGACCGATGCTACACCCTGAACTCAGCTGTTGTCAACCGCCGCGAGCTCGCCGGGGATCTCAGCCCGGAAACGCACCTCCCGGCCGCCGTTCTCCAGGGTGAATTTGAAGTGGCTGAACTTGTCGCTGTCCTCGTGGCGTGCTCCGAAGCCCGCTCCGTTCTCCGGATCCTCGAGCATGAGTGCCACCGTCCAGTCCCGGGGAGGTAGATCCAGGGGAATGCTGTAGCCGTAGCGCTGGTCGACTGCCTTCAGCTCTGCCTCCAGGAAGGGAAAGGCCTCGAGCTCGAAGGCTTCCTGGCGCTCCCGGTTCCACTGCCTCATGCGGCGAGGGTACTCCTCCCGGAAGGCGGAGAACACATTCTGCACCGAGAAGAAGATGCCGAGGATGTAGAGCGGGAAGATCCAGGGATGCTCGTTGCCCTCGGGGCCGAACTTGGGGAGCCCCAGGAGCTCCCAGAGGAAGGCTGCAGCCACTGAGATTCCGAAGACGATGGGGGAGAGCCAGAGCTGCTTCCGGAACTCCGCAGAACGCTTGGGCTTCGGGAGCTTCTCAGCGCTGAGAGGCTTTCTAAGCGTCAGGCTGTGGTCGATGGTCGGGTTCATGGGTAGATCGTTCTCCGGTCGTTGGCCGGGCAGCTACGGCCCGAAGGATGGTGGTGCTGTCGATCTCAGCCGATGATGCGGACATCCGAGGAGATCATGTAGATCATCACGGCGAGCTGGTCGTAGTACTTCTTGGTCATGTGGGCGATCTCGAGGATCTCGGCCTCGGTACACATGATCCGCACGGGAATCATGCGCTCGTGGAAGGTCTCGTCGTCCTCCGACACCCAGGTACCCCGGACCGGCGTGAGCACGGTGAGCCCGCCGGCGATGGCCTTGACCTTCTGATCCCAGACCCGGTGGTAGCGCGTCCGATAGGGGCTCACTTCGCCCTCATCATTGGGGTTACGGACGGTGGGCACCAGGATCTCCCAGAGCTTCTGCGAGCTCGAGTCGGGAGCAGTGGTCGGGTCGGTCTCGTTGGCCATGGGGACAACCTACACCATGGAGGCAGATTCCGCAACCTGTTTCCGGAGGAGAGCGCGTAGATCGGACTCGAACTGAGCCTACTGAAGCTCCTCGATGAGCCGGAAGGCATTCACCAGGGATCCGCGGACGGAAGCCTGGAGCTCCAGGATCTCCTCGGGAACCTCGATGCCCTCGAGCTCGAACTGCGTGCGCTGAAGGAGATGGCCGAGCTCCAGATAGCTCAGGGAGAAGAAGTACTCCTTCAGCGCCATCTCGCCGATGGCCCGATTGTAGAGCTCCAGCTCGGCGAGCTTCTCGTCGTCCCCGTGGAAAGAGGCCTCGAGCCGGTCGCTCTGGTTCTTCTTGGCCTCGTAGAGAAGGACCTTGAGGATGTCGAGGCGCTCCAGGGGCATGGCCAGGTTCTGCTCATGGAGGAGCTCTACGAGCGCCGGGAGGTCATCCCGGTAGAGGCTGTAGGCCAGGGGAAGCTCCTCGAGGTCCGATTCGGAGAATCGCCCCATGAGCTCTCGAAAACTCTGCTCCGCTGCTGGGTTCATGGATCCACTATCACGCAGCAGGGGCCTGGGATGGCGCCTCTGCCATCCCAGGCCCCTGCGAAGAGCGATGGCCGCTCAGTGGTTGGAGCTCACTCAGCGTAGCCGTAGTTCTCGTCCTCGACGAGCTTCAGGAGCTCTTCGGCCTTGGCCCGGAAGGCCGCGTCGTGATCCGGGCAGCCGATCCCATCCAGGGCGCTGTGGCCCCGGACCTGTCCGGCCGCCTCGTACTCGAGGAAGTTGCTCAGCGCCTCGATCTTCTGCTGCTTGGTTGCTGCCATGGTGGATGCTTCCTAACGGGTCTCAGTGCTCTGGGATTTCCAGGTGAGATCTATGGACATCACACTACACGGTGCTCTCAGCCTGTCAACGGTGCCGGAGAGGAGCTCAAGCCCCTAGGCTCCGAGCTAGACTCCGATGACGGCCTGTTCGGCCACGGCGAGCTGAGTCTGCTCGTAGCTCTCGTCGGTCTTCTGGAAGACCTCCACGAGCTTCGCCGTCGCTGTCCCATAGACAGCCACCTGGGCCTCATCGAGGGCTCCACCGAGGGCTGTGGCCACCTCCCGCTGCACGAGGAGCATGAGCTCAAGGAGGTTGGTGAGGAAGAAGTACTCCTGGAGGATCCTTCGATGGATCGCCGCGCTCACCTCCGTTGCCTCGACGAGCCCTGCAGCTCGAGCCGCTCGAATGCGCCTGCGATCCCGGGGGAGGAGCACCAGTGGCGGCCTCCAGGGTCCCGCGAGGAAGAGCTGCCGGTTCATGCTCGAGCGCAGCTCTCCGGCGAGCCCGTTGAGCACGGTGAGATCTGGCATGTGGAATCGGGGACCACCCTCTAGGAAGCTCTGCACGAGAGCTTCGAGGTTGCGAGCATAGAGGCTGTACTCCAGGGGAAGTCGCCCTGTCTCTTCGGCCGTGAATCCTCGCATGAGCTCGAGGTAGCGCTTTTCAACAGTGCTGTCCATGGGGCTACTATCACCCCTCCGGGGCTGTAGGCTCTAGGCGTCCTGCCGCTCCGCTAGCCCTCGGGGCTGGAGTCTTCCTCGTCCTCGTCCACGAAGAGGCTCACGGTCACCCGAAAGTCCCGGCCCGGGAAGTGCTTCCGAAGTCGCTTCAGCGCCACACGCTCGAGGAGCTTGTGGTGAACACCATCCTGGAGCTCGTCGTAGTAGAAGCTCCAGCTTCCCCTGCGGCCAGAGCCGATGTCAGAGTTGAGCCAGATGTCGGCATTGAGCTCCAGGGAGACGAAGAGCTCGAAGACTTCGAAGTCCTCATCCTCGCTGAGAGGCGGCCCTGAGATATGCTCGATGAGAAGATCCGTGAGGCTGGAGGGTGACCCATTCCACTCGGGGAGCTCGTCGCTGGTGACCACCGGCAGGGAGATCACACCCTCTCGCATGGCGAGGCTGACCCGGTGGGTGCCGTCGAGGACGAAGGCCACGCCGTCGTCTGAGGCGATGTCCTCCTCGCTCGACAGCCGGATCGGATCCCGCCAGCCGCTGCGCTCCAGGGAAGCCTTCAGGGCAGCCATGTGCTCGGGCTGCTCCTCGTAGAGCATGGTGGCGGTCTCTTCCCAGGTTGCGCCCTCGGGGTAGACGGGCCTGTAGTCCCGGATGATGTCCAAGAGGAGCATCTCCCGGAAGCCACCCTCGGGTCTCTGGTCGATCCATGCCATATTTTTAGACCTCCGAGACTGTGACAATGATCTCGCCGGCGGGATCGAAGGCGAAGAAGGGGCAGTTGTCGCTCTGGCTCAAGGATTCGACCTCTCCGATGACAGCATCGGCTGGCTGCTCGCTGGGACCCCAGGATCCCAGGGGGAAATCCTCATCCACGAGATAGGAGAAGGATCGCTTCCGACCCTCGGTCTCTGAGATAGTGAAGCGCTTAACCACGGCGGGCCTCCCTCTCGATCTGCTCAAGGCGCTCGGCGTAGCTGTAGCTTCGCCGGGTCAGCGCATCGGCCACATCGATGACGCGCTCGATGGACTCCATGCGGAGTCCGTCCTGGCCCATGGCGTAGAGGTTGTAGTGCTCATCCACGGGCGCAGCCGCCGTGGCGGCTCCGGTGAGGAACCCCAGGGCGAACTTAGCCAGGGCGAGATCACCCGTGCCTGCGGCGTTGGTGAGGTAGGCGCGAGCCTGGCTGAGCTGGTCGCGGAGGATCTGAGAGCGAAGCGGCGTGTTCATATTTACATCCTATGTGATGATGTTCTGAATGTCAAATGCTAAAATTTTGAACATCGATACTACTCGGAGAACCGGTGCTGAGCCTACTGCCGAGCGCCGATTTTTGGAATCTCGGCGAGCTCGAAGAGCTCCTCGAGCTTCGGGCTGATGATCCCTCGGAAGTTGCAGAGCTCGAAGGCTCCAAACATCTTCTTGAAGATCTTGAGCTCGTCGGCTCCGTTGGAGTACCAGTACTCGTTGGCGCTGTGGGTGGGCGTCGGCCCCTTGACGCGCTCGAGCTCCTCGTCCCGGTGGCGCTCATTGATGAAGTACCCCTGCTCGTACATGCGACCGAAGAGCTCGTCGATGTTGGAGAAGCTCTTGATGCGGCTGACCTTGCTCTTTGCCATGGTAGATCCTTCGGTGATTTCGTTGGCTCTCGGTGGTGGTCTTGGATAGCCCTGTCGCAGTCGATGCTATCGACTGCCGTGGACTCGATTCCAGCTGATCGAGCTGAAGTTACCCTGCTCGTCCTCGATGATCTTCGTGGTGTAGAGCTCCGGGTGGCGGTACATGCTGCGAAGGCCGAAGTAGACCCTGAGGGGAGTTGCCACCAGGAGGAAGCCGAAGGGGACCATGATGAGCAGGGCCAGAAGGAGGAAGCCGTTGAGCCCGTGGCCGATGGACCAGATGGCGAGGCAGACCGCCCCGTAGAAGATCAGGGTGGGTGCCGAACTCTGGCGCTTTGCCGTAGCCTTCGCGGACGCAGCAGAACGGCGGGGTATCTCAGTGGTGTCCATGGATGGATCCTATACCAAGCTACCCCGCCGCGCAACCGCTACCGGAGATCGATCAGACCGGGAGCTTTACCCAGGGATTTGAGGTGCTCGTGCTGACCTGGCGCTCGGTCTTGTAGCCAGCCTTGGAGACAGTGACCTTCAGGGTGTAGACCACATTGTACTTGGCCTTCTTGGAGTACTTGTACTTCACCTGGTAGCTACTCTTGTTGGCTCCCTTGATTGCCTTACCATTGCGGTACCACTGGTAGTCGTAGCGAGCTCCATTGTTGGCGTTGACCTTGCTCTGGAGCTTGGCGGTGCAGTTGTGGGCAGGGCAGTCGATGCGGTTCTTCACCAGGGAAACCCGGGGGTTCGGCGCTACGAGCTTGCCGAGGATCTTGGAGATTCCGTTGCTGGTCTTCACCACTGCAGGCTGACCCGGGTTGGAGGCGGTGACCCGAAGGCTCACGGTTCTGTTCCGGTCAGCCTCAACCAGCTTATACTGCTTGCCGGTTGCCTTGGAGATGGGAGTGCCGTTGCGGAGCCACTGGTAGGACACCGTTTGGGCCTTGGTGCCAGCTGCAATCTTGGAGCTCAGTGTGCCCGTGACCACAGCCTCTCCGCTGATGGAGACAGCGCCCAGGGCTGCTGGCACATAGCCCACATTCTGGTCAGCGCCTCTGAAGCCGCTGTCCCAGACCTGGAGCGTGTTGTCCATGGCCTCGATGCTCTCGGGCTCGACGACGCAGTAGCTCTTGTCCTCGACCGTCTCATCGGCCATGCACTCCTCATCGAGCACTGGGGGAACGGCGAGCTCGTAGTGGATCGGCAGGGAGGCATGAACTTCCGAGACCATCGCGTGGATGCTCTTGCCGCTCTCGCCCTCGGAGAGCTTCAGGGTGGCATCCCATCCACCGTTGCCATCGGCAGCCGATGTTGCTCCGAAGAGCGTATAGCCGCTGGCATGGTCCCAGCTGATCGCGGGATAGGAGATCTGAGTGCCCGCGTAGACGGGCTTGACAGCGACTCTGAGGACGCCGCCGGGTCGGGGGTCGCTTCCGGCCGTGCTGAAGCAGAGGAGCTCAGAGCTCAGTGCCTCATTGTCATAGTTGTAGGCACGCTCGTTGAGAGCCTGCTGCTCCTCGTTGGAGAGCGTGATAGGAGCGGCACAGGGCTGGGAGGGATCCCCTGCTGCAACTGCAGCGCCTGCGGGAGCGATGGAGAGAAGGCTTGCCACCAGAGCAACAGCTGTTGCTGCGCTCAGGGCTGCGGGCCTGAACCTCTTCTTTGCGGTTTCCATATTGACTTTCCCTGTTCGGTGTGCATGTGCGTTGTGGATAGCACCACTATTATCGAACTTCCTAACGAAAGTCAAATCTAGAACCGCATTTGCGGCGTTTCTTTGCGCTCATTTCTTCAAAAATGCACTAAGGGGCCACGAATGGCCCCTTAGCAAGAAATCGGGAATGGGTGGCTAAACCCGAAGGAATTAGACCTCTTCGGTGGTGTACTCGTAGACCACCGTGTCCTTCTTGTGCTCGAAGACCTCGGTGAGCTCCGGGTCTCCGTACTCGGCTGGACCCGTGTTGTCCTGGTTCTCAGTGTTGCCCTCCTCGTACTCCCAGCGGAAGAATCGGCCGTCGGGGAGCTTAGTGATGACTTCGAACCCCTCGGTCCAGCGGCGCTTGCCCTGGGAAGTGACCTTCACGGTGACGAAGGACTGGCTGGGATCGATCTCTGACGCGAGCTCGTCGCCCTCTGCTGCGAGCGCGAAGTAGTCCTCGATGAGGATCTCCTTGAGCTCCTGGAGGAATCTGTCATCAGTGTCTGTGGTGGCCATGGGATACTCTCTCGCTTAGCTGCTCATCCATTGGTGCGTTCATGGTACCGAAGCCAACATGAGCGAAGACAGGCTCTTGCGGCCGAAAATGAGCTGAGGCGCAGGATCCCAACCATCGGGATCCTGCGCCTCGAGCTGAAGAGCCTTGGAGCTCAGTCCTCACTGAGCTCGTCTGCTGCGAAGCTCACTGTGGTCTTCTGGCCGAAGAAGCTGCTCAGGGACTCAGAGACCTTCTGGCCTGCCCTCTCGGCTGCCGCGCGGTAGCTCTTCTTATCCGCGAAGCCTCCGTGCTCTCCGGCGGTGATGGTGACAATCCGCTCGCCGCCCGCATTCCTTACCGAACCATAGCTGTAGCGAGAGTTGGCGAGGAAGCTCTTGACCTCGCCATCGTCATCTCCGAGGATGTTGTCGCTGATGTGGTCGAGAGCTCCGTCGAGCCCATCCTCATCTCTGAGAAGCTCTTCGAGCTCTGCCTTGGCCTCTGGGCTACCCTGGTTGGCAGGCTTCGATGCGCCCGAGAGGTGACCCGCACCGAAGCGCTCTGCGTTCACGGACTCAGCGAAGGCGCTGATCTCGGCTGGAGAGTCCGACTCGATGTGGCTTGTGCCCTCGCCGAGCCTGCAGCTTGCTGCGGATTCAGCGTCGCAGGGACGGGGCTGGCCGTCTTCTGAAATGTGGTATCTCTGCATAACAGAATTCCCTCTGGTTGTTGAACGATCGATCTCAGAGTTCTCTAACGAGACTTCGAGCTTTCGACAATTTCTCGAAGTTTTTAGCTCCGGGGCAATTCCTAGCGCTGGAAGCCTACGCCCTGATCCGACTGGAGCTGAGAGTCCACGATGCCCGGTAGGGAGAGTTCTGCTCCACAGACCTCGGCGTAGGCTCCACCGAAGGCGGCGGAGATGGAGAGTAGGCTGTCGCTCATCGTTGAGCTCCTTTGCTAGTAGGGTGATGGGTGGTCGATTCAGTCTTCCTGGAAGTCTACGCTGAAGGGCGTGATGGCTAGCCGCCAGCCCTCGTCGTCGAGCCTTGTGGTCTCCCAATGGCCAGAGATCAGGATGGACTCGGAGTCCTCCGGGGAGGCATCTCCGCCGTCCCGGGACTCGATGCTGTCCACGACGAAGACTCCAGATGTGGACACCATCTCAGCCTGCCAGTCGAACTCGGAGTGCTCGTGGATCCAGACTCCCTCGATGCCGCTCTCGGCAACCACGAGAACGCTCTTGATGGAGGGATCATCCTCGTCCGCACTGGAGTCCCAGGAGAACTCGTCGGCTACTCGCTCGTCGCTGGTCCAGGACCGGGGCTTCATGGGGAGCCGAGACCCTTCCTGCAGCTCCTCCCAGGAGACTCCCGAGATTCCACCGTAGCCGGTCATTCCCCTGAACATCGCTTCCTCGCCCGAGGGCTCAGGATCGTAGCGGAGCTTCTGGGCCAGAGCCCGGGCCTCTGGAGCGCTAAGATCGTTGGCAGATGAGAAGTGCCTGGCCGCAGCTTCGAACTCCTCGGTGCTGAATGCCTCCGCACTGCCGGCGACCCTCGTCTCAGCAGGAGGAACAGCGCCACCCATCTTCTCAGCGAAGGCAGCCTCAGCAGCGGTCGGGGTGTCGTAGTGATCTCCGCCGTAGAAGCATCCCCGGGAGAGAGGATTGCTCGAATCCACTGAGCAGGGCATCGGTCCCTCGGGAGTGAGGTGGAAGCGCTTCTGAGCCATGGGGTAGATCTCCTCGTATTGGGAGAACTATCTAACAGCCCCGAAGGTGAACTTCTGACCAGTTCAGCCATTCGGTGCATCGTGATGTGAAAGCACCGCTTCGAGGGAAAGTGTGGCTAGATCGACGGCCGAGGCAGCCTAGAGCAACACCGTAGTCGATGCTCTAGGCTGCGCGCTCAGGCTGTCGAAAGAGCCCCAGGAACACCGGCAGAAAGCACGAAAGCCCGACCCCGGAAGTCGAGCTAGAGCCCCGGACCTCCGGTGCACTCCTGGAGCCCCCGAAGGAGCGCGAGGAGCACGGTGGTCGGCCCGGCAAAGTAGACGCTCCTCCAGATCAGCGTGCCTGAGCTTATCTCTGAGTCGAAGGACACCGAGGCGCCAGCCCGGCGAGCCCGGTCGAGGAGCTCTTCGGCACGCTGGAGCTCATCCGCGGAGAGTCGCAGCTCTTCGGTGCCGATGAAGGAGCTCAGCTCCGGGTCCACGAACTGAAGATCCTGGAGGATGTTCTCGATGGGGATGGTTCTCATGGCGGGCTCCTAACCTTTGAGAAGAGTCTCTAACGGTCAGGAACCCGCCATGGGTCCACTGCAATCAGTGTTTACAGGACTGAAACAGTCGCCTCAGTTGCCCCTGTGGATCTCGACCATTTCCTCGAAGCTGTTCACTGAGATGTTGTTGTTGATGGTGGTGTCCAATGGCTTGCTACTTTCTCTAGAGTTGAACTCAGAGGATTCGAGCTACTGATCCTGTCAGTGCCCGTCGCCTAGAACCGAACGCAGGAACCAGGCCGTGAGCGTGTTGCTCGCCTGGATCGTGAGCCCCGTCCAGTGGACTCGATCTTCCTCCAGGCTGCGAGTGTAGGCCACCATTCCGCCGTTGAGCCGGACCATAGCGGCTATCTCCTCGAACTCCGGCTCGGACTCGAGCTCCATGTTGAAGGTTCCGACCCTCGTCGTTGCCACTGCCGTCGGATCTTCCTGCGCGATCCCCTCGAGGTAGTCGATGAGCTCCTCGATGGTGCTCGGCGTGCTCCCGGCCATGCTGTCACTCACTGGACGACCGCCTTTTCCTCGGGGAAGATCCCACTGGGGATCCAGCCGTTACCCTGAACCCAGCTGATCACAGATGCCTTGTCCTGGACCTTCCAGCCCGGGCCGAAGAGGTTCGGGTGGGCGTAGAGATAGGCGCCGAGGGCCTCAGCGCTCTCGAAGACCGGAGTGATGGGGGAGCCCTCGGAGGTGCTCTCCCAGAGCTGCCAGCCCTCGCCCACCGGAGGATCGACGGGTTCCCAGGCCTCGGCCTTCGCGCGCTGACCGGGGTAGGCTTCCACCGATCCGTGGCCCTCACAGGTTGAGCAGAGGAGCTGAACACCCTCCCGCTTCGCTCGAGCCGCCACGCAGGTGAAGGCAGCGCTGGAGCCGAGGCCGAGGCCGAAGAGTCCCCAGCTGTTGACCTCTGCCGCCGTGGGGTGGGGAGCGTCCTCGCGCTTGACCCAGCCCTGGCCGGAGATGAACTCGTGGGTGAAGTCGAGGAGCTGATCGGCCTCGACGAGCGCGTCCACATCTTCCTGGCTCAGGTGATGGCCCCAGCCGCTGTTCCAGAGATCGGTGATGCGCTTCGCCTCCCGGGCGATGGCGAGCTCACCAGTGCCATAGAACTCGGGAGACTGCTCGATCTGGCGTTTCGCCCAGCGCTGTGCCTCGGGACCTTCTGGGAGGAAGGGTGTGGAGCCCGTGTCGGCGGGATCGAAGGGTACTCGGTTGTACCACCACTGATCGTAGAAGCGCTGCGCCTCGGGGGTGTAGCCGAGCTCACAGTCGGGGCAGTCCTCCTCGGAGAGGGACTCGGGCATGATGTAGCCCTCCCAGACCTTGTGGAGGGGCCACTGGAAGTCGAGGGGTACTCGACGGACCTCACGGGACATGGGCTACTCCCCCTTCGCCTTCAGGGTCTCCACGGCGGAGATCGCCTCGTCCTCGATGAAGCTCTCCGGGAGCTTCTCGCCGCGCTTGCCTCGACCCAGAGCCAGAGCCGCCGCCGTCCGAAGCCGGTAGAGAAACTCGGTCTTGAGCTCGTCTTCGATGACCACGATGCCTCCTTCGATGGGAAGGAGCTCTGCGTGGGCTCGGCGGAGGTGAGCCTCTGCCGCACGCCGAGCCTCGTCCTCGAAGCCGCAGGTGCCGAAGTCGGGGTGGTCGCTGCAGTAGCTGTGGTAGGACTGCTCCTCGTCGCCGTAGCGGGCGTGGAACTCACCGATGTAGGTCGGGGCACCCTCGGGGCCGATGGTGATCTTGCGCTGAGCTGTCAGCGTTTCGGACATCTGTCTCTCGATTCCTGTGGTGAGTGAAGTTGCTGTGTGGTGGAGATGCTTAGGAGTTGTTCTCGGCCTTGAGTCGAGCCTCTCGCTCCGCCTCCATGGCCTTGCTGTGGTTCCCCTCGCCGAAGCGAACCAGGAAGACCGGGATGGACCCCGAGTTCTCCAGGAGTCGCTCGGGAGTGGAGCTGTGGTACTCGTAGTCCATGATCTCGTTGAGGTGGAGCCACTCGTTCTTCGAGGCCGAGTAGCCCTTCTGGTAGATGTCATCGTAGATCTCGATGAGCGAACCACCGGGAGCGTTCTGGAGGAAGTCCAGGACCTGTTCCTGAGGGATCACGGGCACGACGGGCTCGGGGATACCCCAGCGGTCGGTGGTGGGCTTCGATTCGGCGGTCATGGGTCCATCATATGCCTTCGGCTCACTCCTCGCAACCCATAGTCGAAGGGGTTCACTCTCGCCGGAGCTCTCGAAGAGCACGGAAGCCCGGCGGCCAAATAGCTACCGGGCTTCCGTGCTGTGCTGTGGGTTCAGCCCATTGCGATCCTGAGCTGTGGAGCTACCTCTTGATGCGGCGGAACATGCGGAGGCGAGGGTAGCGGAATGTGGGGCGAAGGTCTTTGATTGTGAGGATGGCTACGGACACAAGGCCGATGAGGATGACTACCCCGAGGATCGCGAGGATGATGTAGCCGATCTGCGCATCGTCTACTCCCGGCTGACCAGTGGTGCCGCTGGTCATAATGTAGTAGTTGGTGATGTTGTCCATGGATGCATCATATGCCTTCTGGACCTTGGCCGCAACCCCCGAACAGCAGGAAGGTCCGGCAACCGTTGAGGCTACCGGACCTTTGAGACTTGCTGGGGACTTAGGCTGCGACGGCCTCGAGGAGCTTCGCGTCGAAGTCCTCGCCGTAGGCCTCCTCGGTGGCGGCGATGGAGTAGGCCTCGATGAGCGCTTCCTTCGTGGTGCCCAGAGCGACTCGAGCCGAGTCCAGGGACTCATCCAGAGCGTCCGAGCGGCGCCCGTCGTGCTCTGAGACGGTGTCCAGGACTTTCTCCACCGACTTGAGGTCGAAGAGAGCCTTGCGGAGTACCGAGGAGTCGGAGCTCAGGGCGGGGTCGATGTAGAGGACGGGCTTCGAGGTGTCGAGGACGGTGGCGGTGGCCATGGGATGCTCCCGGAGAGTTTGTGGCGGAGTGTGGTGTGACAGCAACTGTACACAGGATGAGCGGAGGGGTCAACCTTCCTGGCAAACTGATCTTCCTGGAGGAAGAAGTCGGACTATCAGTTCGCGGCAACCAGGGAGTCCGTGATCCGGTACTTCCAGGAGCGGAGGCCGTCGGACTTGCGCTCGTGGCCCTCGACCTGCCAGAGGTTCACACCCCGGTTGAACTTCTCACCCTCCTCGAGGATCACCGCGATCTCTTGATCCTCGTTGATCTTGATGAGCTGCACGGGGATCATGCCGGTGTGGATCGGGGTGGTTTCCATGAGGGGCTCTCCTTCGAGGACAGGTCGTGCTGATGTGGTGGTGTTTCTAACCTATACGAAGACCGAGCGAGGCCGCAACCCCTCCGAAGAGAAAAGTTGCGGCCTCGCTCGTAGTTCTTCTAGACGAGTTCAGGTCCTAGGTGACCTTCTGCCCCTTCAGCGACTTCTGCACGAAGTCCTTGACCTTGGGCTGACTGCAGAGCTTGGCCGAGGCACCGTAGCTCCAGTAGCTGTGCTTCGCCCAGGTGTCGGACATGCACTCGTTGACTCGCTCCATGCCCATGTCGCCCTTGGTGCCCATGAGCTTGTTGGCAGCTGCCTTGTAGGCATCCCAGCCCTTGTTGTTGGCGTTGATGGAGGTGGCGAACTGGTAGAAGTGGCTGCACTCGTGGAGCACCACTGTCTTCAGGTGCTTCGCGGGGATCTTCGTGTAAATCTTGTAGTACTTGGTGCCATTGTAGCTCAGCGCTGCCTCGCCCCAGCGGTTCTTCTTAGCAAGGCCAGCGTCCATGCGGACCAGCATGGCAGGGCACTTGCTCGCAGCGTAGCCGTAGGCGGTCTTCTGAGTACCCTTGTAGAAGTTGGGGTTCTCCCAGCGCACATCGATGGCCTTAGAGCTCACCGCACCGTAGTAGGTCGAGGCGGGCATGGTGACCCGGTACTTCAGTGTCTGATCCTTGGACTTGCTGTTGCCCTTGGGGAGCTTGAAGCTGTACTGGTACTGCGACCTGTTGGTAGTAAGGCTGGAGACCTTGATCCACTTCTTCCCGTCGTAGCGCTCGAGCTGAGCGGTGAGCTTGTCCGTGTAGATCGAGGTCCAGATCTTGAACTCGCGCTGCTCCCAGGGAACGCCGTGGATGGTGGTCGGATTCTGGGTGGTGTTGATGGCGAAGGTGCCCTTGGTGCGGGTCACCGTTGTGCTCGGTCCCGTGTAGGCAGCGTAGCTGCTGTCAGCCTTCGGGAAGGTGAATCTCAGGATCTGGCTGTCGTCCGTGGTCGAGTCGAGGTAGGCGTACCAGGCTCCATTGGCGGAGGTGTAGCCGTAGGTGAGCTTCTCCCAGCCCTTGGTGGCGGGCCTGTAGACCTGGATCTCGAAGTAGCGGCCCGAAGCTGCGCTCGATGCGGTGCCCTGGATCTTCTTCCACTCGCGCTTGGGGAAAGCGAAGCCCTTGCCAGAGAGATCTCCGGTGAGCACCGTCGACTTCAGCGATGGCGCCTGCGTGGGAGAAGGTGCTGGCTGTTCCGTGGCCGTCGTCTGTGTGGGTGCCGGTGCAGCGCTCTTGGTGGGAGCCACTGGCTGGGCGGTAGCCGTGGGGGAAGGCGCCACGGGCTGAGCTGTGGAGGTCGCTGTCGGGCTCTGAGTAGGCGTCGAGCTGTCAGTGGCCGTAGCTGTCGGCGACGGAGTGCTTTCGGAGCCCGTGAGCGCCGAAGCTGGGGTTGCGGTGAGTCCCGCGAGGAGGACTGTCGCGGCCAGAGCTGGCACGAGGTACTTGGAGATCATCTGAAGTAGGTTTCCTTGAGAGAGACGAGCTCCGCTGGTTGAACGGAGCTGTGGTGCATGGTTGCCGTTGGTGCCGGTTTACAGTGGCAATATACATCACAGATGGCCCGAAAGCGAAATCCGGTGTCAGCCTAAGCTATCAACCAGTTCGCTTCCGGGCCATTGTGGCACCGATCTCTAATGACACATGTGGAATCTCAGATGCAGAATCCTCTCAGACCAAACGCTCCAGCTCGACCTGTCCATCTTCGAGCTCTGTCACTGGTACCCAGCGGCGCTCGCTACTGTGCCAGTCCGATGCGTAGCCGTCGAGCTTCGAGGGCACCCCCGTCCAGTAGGTGGTGAGCTTCACGGCCCGGAAGACCACGGGCTCGCCGCTACTCTGACGGCGGATCATCTCCGAGCCGAGCTTCACCAGGGAGGCTCGGATCACGGGGAGCTTGAGCTTCTGCTGGCCGCTCACATGAGCCCCGCGATCATCTTCAGAACCTTGACCTGCTGCTCCTCGCTGAAGCTGCCGTCCTCCCGCATCTCCCTGAGGAAGCTGCGGGGAGCTCCCGCCAGGGAGTGGTAGTTCTCGTCCTCGAAGTAGTTGCCCACCATCTCAGCGATCTCATCGGGCTTCGCCTGATCCACGGTGAGGAGTTCAGTGTCTTCCTGGGCGTAGCCCTGGTCCTCGAGGATGGCCTCATAGTCATCCGGGTGGATGATCCAGCGGTTGCCGCTGGGGATGTGGTGGAGGATGCGCTGACTATCGAACATCTGTCTGCTTTCTGAGCTCAGTTCTGACGGATTCTGTGGGCTGAGGCTATGGCTACGAGCGGAGGGGTTCAGTACTCAGTGTCCAGGTAGTAGTCGCTGTAGTCCCGAACGACGATCTGCCTGTTGTAGGCCTCGAGCTTCTCGGCGAACTCCGGAGTCACATCGAGCTCGACCGAGATGCCAGCCTCGTTGAGGGGAGCGAGGAGCACCGTGAAGTTGGTGGGGTTGTACCAGGGCCTAGCGCCTCCGGAGTGGCTGTAGGGCTCCACACCCGAGTCAGCCGCGTAGCGGTGGCGCTGCCTGTCGTCGCCCTCGGTGTAGAGGATCATGGTGTGCTGCTCCTCGTTATCGAGGCGCTTGAGTCCCGAGAGGTCGCTCGGATACATGAGCCCAACCTCAGTGATGACGCCGACCTGGCCGTGGGCGGAGTCCTTGGAGTCCCGGTTCTCCGGGTGGCGCAGATCCGGGAGGTGGACGAAGATCACCTCGGTGCCAGGAGTGAGCTCCTCGCTGTTGCGAACCGCTAGGTCCTTGAGCTCGTCGAGGTAGATGCTGCCCCTGTCGGCAGCCTTCTCCATGGCCTCGGCGGCTCGGGCCGCGACGGCCTCGGGAGCATCCTTGGCCTCTTCGGCGCGCTGCTTAGCCTCCCGGGCCTCCCGGTCAGCGTCGAGGGCTGCCTGAAGAGCTGGCGAGGGCTCCATGAGAACCTCGACTCCGGCCTTCTCCAGGTCCTCGAGAAGCACCAGGCTGTTGGTGGAGTTGTAGATCCCCGAGCCGTAGGGCTCGATGCCCGCATCCGAGGAGAAGCGGTAGTCCGAGTGGCCGTTCTCGTCCGTGAAGGTGTAGACCGGGAGCTTCCGATCCTCGTCGCCGGGGCTGCGAGGCGCGTCGGGCTCGAGCTCGTGGTAGGCGATCTCCCCAGCCCGGTGAACGGTGATCCGAGTAGCCCAGGCTGCCCGCATGGAAGCGAAGATACCCGGTTCCTCGGAGAGGTCGGGGATGTGGAGCTGGAGTGCTTCAGCGCCGGGCTTGAGCCGGTTCAGATCCCGGAGAGCGAACTCCTGGAGCTCATCGATGTGCAGTGTCTTCATGGCCTTCTCCTTCTAGCGGTTTCGGTCGTAGCCAGCAACCTGGCCGTTCCAGCGGTTGAAGCGCTTGTTGTAGCGCTTGAGGTCCTTGGCATAGCCCTTGGAGGGTTCGAGGACGGGCTCCCAGCCGCGCTCCTCGAGCCTGTCAGCACTCGCCACGATGTTGGTGGTGTTGAGCACCCCGTTGTAGAGCTCGAGGCCGCAGTCGGTGGCGTAGTGGTAGCCCTGGCGACCTCGCTGATCGGTGAAGATCACCACGAGGCTCTTCTTCTCGTCGCCCTCGTAGCGCTCCTTGCGGGGATGGAGCTCGTGGCGGGACTTCTCCACGATCTCCTCGATGGTGACGAGCTCTCCGCTGATGTCCTTGGTGCCCTCGAAGGAGTCACCGTCGAGGTGCTCCGGGATGTGGGCGAAGATCACTCGCTCGCCCGGAGTGAGATCCTGCGGGCTGCGGATCGCGTGGTTGCGGAGCTGGTTGAGGTAGATCTTCTCTCGCGCTTCGGCGCTGGCGTTCATGGTGGTCATGGTGGTCATGGACGGATCTTACACTGATCGAACATGACTTGTCAATGGAGTCTTAGCTAAAGGTGTCGGTTTGGTATTGTGAAATGGAGTCAGTTGGGAAGCGATGTATACTCAAACGGTTAAGTACAGCTATTGCGCGCAACCAACTTTTGTGCAGCAAGAATGGCTTGCTGGAGCCTTTGGTGCAGCCCGCGCTGTCTACAACGACTACCTCTGGCAGAAAGAACGAGTGTATCGGAAAGAGCAGCCCAAGGTAGTTCCACTCGACCGGTACGGCATGCTTCCATCTAACTATGCTTGGATGCGTAAGTATCCACAGAAAATAGCCGAACAGGCTCGACGACAGGCTGAAAGTGCCTACAACGAATTCTTCAAGGGTCTAGCTGGCCAGCGTAGGAATCGGCCTGGTAAACCTCACTTCAAGAGGAAGCGAAGTGGCGGCTCCATCACCTGGAATGGTGTCGGTAGTCTGAAGTTGAAACGGCTCAACAGGAAGTGGGCTGCAGTACGCATTCCTAAGCAGGGTTCGTGGCTGAAGTTTCGGCTCACGCGAGAGCTGCCCAGCGAACCAACTGGAGTCACACTCAAGCTGTCACCTTCTGGCGAGTACACTGTGAGCTTCACCGTACAACAACAGCTGTCTGAGCCGAAGCTCGAAGGACCAGTAGCCGGTATCGACTTGGGGCTTACTGATCTCGCTGCAGTCGTCAAAGAGGACGGTTCACGCTATAAGGTTGCTGCGCCGAAGCATTACCGTCGAGCAGAACGAAAGCTCGCGCGGCTGAATCGAGAACACTCGCGCAAGCAGAAGGGTTCAAAGAATCGAGAGCGAGCTCGACTTGCGCTCGCAAAACAACATGCCCATGTGGCTGCGCAGAGACTTGACCAATCTCGAAAGATCGCCTATAGGCTCGCTAGCGAAAACCAAGCAGTGAGCCTTGAGGCGTTGAATCTCAAGGGGCTGGTGAGAGCGAAGCTCAGCAAGAGCTTCATGGACGCTGGTCTTGGCCAGCTCGCTGCCTGTGTGGAACAGGCGGCTAAGAGGTTGGGTACTCGCGTCGAGCGAGTCAATCCAGCTTACACCTCACAGGCCTGCGCGGTCTGTGGCACAATCGACGGTCCGAAATCGCTCTCCATCAGAGAGTGGCAGTGCGACTGCGGCGCGCGACTGGACCGAGACTACAACGCAGCACTCAATGTGCTGCTCCTCGCCGGGGGACACTCGGAGAGGCTAAACGGCCCTGGAGGACGAGTAAGCCGAGAGGAGCTGGCGAAGCCAGCCGATCTTGCAGTGTCCACTGAAGGGACAACTAGCTACAAGGCCTACAGGCCTCGTAGGCGGCGCACTCGCGCCAAGAGTCAGGCTCGCAGAGTCTCACTCAAAGCTCAAGCTTCGATTTGAGTCGAGAACCGCTCGCTAGTTGAGCGGGGATGTCAAGGTGTGGTGTACTCCCCTTCAGGAGGATCGGATGGAAGACACTTCTATGGTGCTTCGAAGTTCGATCCTATGCCACGGGAACAGTCCTGTCAACGGGCTGTGGTCAGTCAGTTGGGCTACGCTAGCTGCCCGGCTAAGCCCTTGGATCTTCCTACCCATGAGCATGTGCACGGCAAAGGCCCCGGGCGCTGAGAGTCGCGCCTGGGGCCTGCTAGGTGGTGCTGAGATTCAGTTCCTGCGAGAGACTCCCACACCGAACCTGTAGTCCGCCTCGCCGAAGTGTCGAAGCCGGCTCAGGGCTCGCTTTGCGTCGAGGAGATCCACTCGAGCCGACCGGCTCACGGCGAAGAGGTACTCCTGCAGTGGGATGGGAACCCCGTCACTGGGAAGCTCTTCCCGGGCTCGATCGGTGATGCGCTCGATCTCGATGCGTTCTTCCTCGGCGAGCCTTCGCTCCCGTACTTCGGCCGCTGCGAGACCCGTAAGCATGGCTGTCGATTCCATGGTCAGTAGCTCACCGAGATGATCTTCACATAGCCGGGGAGAGGGCCATCCTCGATCCCAGCCTCGAGGATACGAGCCTCATCCTCATCGCTCCAGCGCTCCCGGTCGAGGAGCTCAGGAGGGAGCTGGTAGCCCTGAGGATTTCGGTCGCGAAGCCAGGCCTCGCCCTCTGCGATGAGCTCCTCTGGAGTGATCCGGTCGTAGTCCCGATCCTCGCCGAAGAGGATGTCGAGCTGTCCACGATCCTCTCCGAAGATCACTGCTTCTGCGAACTCGCGAAGGCTGCGAGCGTTGCTGGCGGAGAGGTAGCCTCCGTCCACGCCCTCCCAGACCTCGATCCTGGAGTCGGTTGCTGTGGCCATGGCGGATCTCCCTCGGTAGCTCTTCCTGTGGTGGAGCCATCCTATCGACCCGCCCGGCGGGAGTGCTGCGCTCACTCGGGAGCGTCGCCCTCGTGGTCGAGCTGCTCGTGCGTGTAGGCCTCGTAGGCCGTGGGGAACTCGTCCTCGCAGAGGGAACACTGTGCGACGAGATCCGTGAGGGGCTTCGGTCGATCCTCGACGGGAACCTCGGGGTCGATTGCTGTGGGCATCTGCTTACTCCTTCTGGAAGCTCGACCGGAAAGGCCTTGTCATGGCCAACTGTACACCCCGGAAACACTATCCACAACCGGCTACGCAAACGAGCCGAGGCCCACAATCCATTGGGGGACTGTGGGCCTCGAGGGTTCGAACTACGGTCAGTTCGTGGCCGCCGTGTAGGCGAGGTTGGCGATGGCCGCGAGCTCCGAGTACTGGTCCTCGATCTCGTAGCGACCCGAGGCGTGACCCTCCGACTCGGCGCGGATCCAGATCGCGTCGGCGATGGGCTGGACCCGGGACTCGGCGATGTCACCGAGGTACTCGGCTGCCAGGGCCTCCCGGAACTCCGCGTCGATCTCACGGACGGCGGTGTCGTAGGCCGGGATCTCCGGGCTGCGGTAGCCCGGGTAGACCAGTGCGTCGATGCGGGCCTGGAACGAGGTGTGGACTGCCATGATGTGTTTCTCCTTGAAGTTCTGCGTGGTGTTTGTGCGGTGTAGTAGGAACATTACACGGTGGCTGGCGGCCGTGCAACTCTCCGGGAAAGAAGTTTCCTCGAGGATCAAGTCCCTCCTGGCGTGAGCTGAGGCCCCGACCGATCAGGTGGTACGCAGGATCGGGCGAAGCCTCAGGGCCTCAGCGGAGGGCGCTAGTCCAGGATGATGAGCTCGATCTCCCAGACCTTGCGAGCCTCGTCGAAGGCTACCGACCTGGTGCCCGTGACGCAGTTCTGGGTGGGGAGCCGGTCGTTGGTCTCCCTGATGGCGTAGCGAACAGCTGCCTCTTCCGTCTCGATGAGGGGAGCCGTGAAGAACTGGCCGAGCAGCCCCAGGCTCTTCTTGGCAGCCTTGATGTCCTCGACGGTGACCATGGGAACGGTGACGGTGGTGAAGTTCACGGGTGCCTCCTAGGATCGAACGGAGCGAAAAAGCGGTGTAGCAACACACTACACCGCTTTTCGCCGGAGATGCAACAGCCTGGATGGACCTGTCTTCAGGCCGAGTGACCTAGAATGCCTGCTCGCCGTAGTTGATCTCGAGGAGGATGCCCGTGAGCGCAGGCTGATCCTTTGCACTGCGCACATCCTCGATCTGGGTCGAGGGGATCTTACGCTTCTGGCCGTAGAAGCCAGGTCGGAGGTAGAGCCCGTAGGTGCGAGCCCGGGAGCTCGCCTCGTAGTACTCCTCGAAGTCGGAGGCCGCGTTGACAGCCTCCATGAGCCCCGCGAGTTCCTGACCGCGGCTGAAGTTCTCTGCTACTGGACTGGTCATGGTGAGTTCCTCCCTCTCTCAGTGGCGCTCAATGATCGAGAGGAGACTATCATGCATCCCCTTGAGCCGGGCCAGCCCCTCCAGGTACTGTGTCCTCTCGGAGGGCAGCCCTGAGTCGTAGGGCCAGATCATTCCTGTTCCGCTGATGTTGATGGCGAAGCGATTGAGAACGAGCTCCCGGGTCTCGGGTTCGTCCACCGTGTAGTAGCTGACTTCCTGAAGTACGAAGTCCTCGTGCTGGAAGACATGCTCGATGACCTTCGGGGAGACCTCGAAGCCACCCTCCTTTTCGACGAGCCTACGGATAGACTCGAGGTCCTCGGAGAGCTCCTGAGCCTGCTGGGCGGCAACCGCCTGGGGGCCGAAGCGCAGACCGAGCTCCTTCTGGGCGAGGGGGCTCTCAGCTAGAGCCTTGAGGAAGTTCCGAACAACTGCCTTTGAGGCCGAATCCGTCTTCCTGTTGGCTCCGTAGATCCTGCCCGCGATGTCCTCGACGAGCTCCCGGGAGAAGTCTGCTACCATGATGTTGCTCTGTTCCTTCAGTCTGTCTGCGTCTGCTGGAGCTCCCCGAGGAGCCCGTCGTGGGCGACCTTGAGCTCTGCGATGAAGCCCTCGAGCTCCTCGTCGGTGAGTCCGTCACCGTAGGTGGGCCAGTCCCTACCGATGAGCGCCCGGGAGAACGCGCTGTAGGCGCCCTCGCGGACCACGGTGTCGCTGGAGCCCCAGTACTTGGCCTGGTGGAGGGTGTACTCATCCTCCACGAAGATCTTGTCGGCCACGGCGAAGTCCACATCGAACTCGGTTGCCTCACTGACAAGCACTCGAAGCTCCTCGATGAGATCCTCCTCGGCCTCCTCTGCTGCCTCTGCCCGATCCTCTGCGCGCCGGGCAGCGATCTCAGCCTCGGAGGGCCGATTAGCTGCGGCGAGCTTCTCGGCTTCGCCTCGCTCGATGATGCCGAGGTAGCTCGCCAGGAGGATCCGGGCGCTCTCGTGCTCAGCCACAGCCTCGGAGGTGGCCTTGACGAAGTCCTCGTACTCGGCGATGTCCTCGTCGCTGGGGTTCTCCTCTGCGAGGTAGAGTCGCCTACCGAGGCCCTCGATCTGTTCCTTCGAGATCTCTGGTACTGCCGTCATGGTGTCTCCGATTCTGCGGTTAGCTGTCTGTTGTGGCCTAGTAGCGGCCGGGCATGCCGAGGTCCTCCAGGGTCTCACCCATGGACCAGTAGCCCTCCCGGCTGCGCTGGAGCGTGCCCTCCAGGGCGGCGAGGACCTCTTCGGCACTGCGGCCTTCGAAGTCTACGGTACCGTCGGCCGCCTTGAGGAGCATGAGGTAGCGCTCCTGGCGCTCGTCCCGGCTCAGGGGCGTGTCCTTGAGCGCGCGCTCGAGCTCGAAGAAGGCGTAGGCCAGGTCCCCCAGGTGCTTACCGTAGGAGATCTTCGTGTCGAAGTGGCAGCTGCACTCGCAGAAGCCATCGCGGTCCCGGTCCCGGGAGCAATACTCGTGCTTGTCGATCTCACAGAAGATGTGGATCGAGCGAGCGGGGCGCTTGCTGGTCTGTGTGGTGTCCATGGGGCAATGCTATACCACTGGCAGCAATCCGTCAACAGCCTGCTGGTCGTGCGGGAGCCCAGCCTGCTGGTGCGGGCAGCTCCATGGGAAAGCGCCCCGAACCCTAGGTAAGGTCCGGGGCGCCTGGAGGCTCCTAGAAGAACAGGGTCAGCGAGTCCAGCCCTCCGGGAGCATCTCAATGGAGAGGTCGCTCGGGTAGACCTCGCTGAAGGGACGGTCCTTAGTGCCGCCCTCCCAGACGATGGTGGTGGTCTGCCCGGCGAAGCCAGCCTGGCTCACGGACTCGACCTTGCGGGGACCGTAGTGGCTGGAGACCGCCATGTCGCCTGCCCGGAGGTGGTCCCGGCGGACCATGCGGCCACCGTGGGTGGGCCAGACGATGCGCGGGTTGTAGTAGGAGCGCCAGCTCCCGTCGCCGGTGGCGGAACGCTCCATGGTCTGCGGGTCGATGTAGGGCTCCGGGTCCTCCATCTTACGGTTGTACTCGAAGGCGAAGCGCTCCGCGTCGTGCAGGTCAGTGAACTTACCCACGACCTCGCCGTTGAAGACGAGCCGGTGGCCGTTCCTGTCGTAGATCCGGTAGTGGTTGTAGGGGTCACCGGAGACGGTGAGGTCCTTGATCTTGGTGTTTGTGGTGGTGTCCATGGGATGATCCTATACCCTCTTTTGGCTCAGCGCAACGGTGAGATCTGACCGCCTACTTGGAGTCCTCGACGGGGAAGCAGCTCACCACAGCGCTCTTGCCGACACCCGCATCGAGGCAGCCGACGGTGACCCCATTCACCTTCAGGAAGCTCGCGTCGTAGCGGAGCTCGTCGAAGTCGGTGATCCTGTCCTTGGGATGTCCTGGGAGCCCTTGAAACAGCTCAGGGTCGCCGACTTGCCGATGCCGGCCTCAAGACAGGTCACGATGAAGTCCACGCCCGGGACCCTGGTGTAGGTGCTGTCGTAGCGAGTGTCCTCGACGCTGATGGGAGCGCTGGGATCGGCGGTCTGCGTCTCCGTGTAGCCCACGGTGCAGCCGGTGAGCGTGGAGAGGAGCGCTGCAGCACCGACGGCGACTGCGGCTGCCCGGAGGCGAAGGCTCTTGGTGGTGTCCATGGGGCAACAGTACACGGGAGCCCGAGGCAGCACAACCGGCTGACTACAGGCTTTCATCAGCGCCCGCCTGAGCCCTCGCTAGCTCCGGAGCGATTCGTCGCATGTCTGGGCGCTGTGACCGTCTTAGGCGGCCTCCTACTGTCTTAGGAGCGGTGCTTGCAGCGCGTCCTCCGCGGGCTTCGGTACGACAGGCTCGTGGCTCTAGGCCGAAATAGCCATAGAACGCAGTTTCACATGAAACTCACAAACTTTTTCTCTGGAAATGCACTTTAGATCGCATTTAAGCCGATATTCAATGTAAGGCAAATGTCCTTAACTAATCGCCTTGAATGGCAGAAGGAAATACAACAATGACAAAGAACAATCGCATTCTTCAGAAGGCTAGCGACACACAGTTCGCCACCATTCTCGCAGGTTTCACCAAGGCCACCGCTTGGCCCAAGGGCCTGCAGGACTTCATCGCAGCCAATCCTCGAGTCAAGCTTCCAGCCAAGCCAAGCAATCGCAGTATCAGTCAGCAGGTCATCGCACTCTTCGCCTCCAACCTGGGTCTGGCCTTCGACCGCGCACAGCTCACGGCCTTCGGCGAGAAGATCGATCCAGACCGCGTGGGTGGAGACTCAATTCAGTGGGCCAACAAGATTGAGCGAGTGGGAATCAAGCTCGACAAGACCCCTGAGAAGAAGCCTTCCTATGGTTTTGCTGATCTCACATTCAGCGACAAGTACCTCCACTCCAGTCAGGATCTCACTACTGAGGTGGGTAGACAGGAGAGCGTTTCTCGCTCACGGAAGCTCTTCGCTGCAATGGCCAAGGGGAAGTTCGAGAAAGGCCACAAGGATCCACGGCTCCCACTCTCGGATAGCAATCTCGTCATGCAGCCCTACGAAATCAACCGCTCCTATCGAGACCGCTACATCTTCGATGACAACGGACTCCCAACGGTGCCGAACCCGCTGAAGTTCGCCGAGGACCCATCGGCCTACTACGGCGACGAGGCAGACCTTCGGCTGATCTACGATGCGCTCAAGGCCCGCTTCGAGCCACAGGCTCCTGTCGTAGCTGATAGCAGCGCTGCGGACACCGTCGAGGCCGACGAGGACTAAGCTCCAAAGACGCTCAGGTCGAGTTTATCGGCCAGAGCTTCCTCCACTGAGAGGGGTCCAAACTCAGCTGAATAAGGCTGGAACTTGGCCCCTCTCAGGGGATAGAGTGATCCGCTCCTGAAGAGGAAGAACCTGATGGGGTATGTTTTGGGATCCTCTCGAGCCTCAGACTTCAGCACGGCGCTGTAGTAGCGCCCCCTCCTCCAGGCTGTCGATGATCTCATGAAGCTCGTACCTATCGTCCAGCTTGAGCGTTCCGGTCTTCTCGAACAGGCCGAAGCGAGGTCGTGGCTCACAGGGCTCGTGGGGCTCAAAGAGCCGGTCGAGTTCAGCGATCCGCTCCTCGGAGAGCCTCTCTCGGGGTGCTCCGGCCAGTGCGTCCAGAGCTAGACATCCGAGGAGCGTCGACTGTGAGCTGTGCCGGTCGAAGACGGTCTGGTGGACTGTGCTCTTGAGCCGGTTCTCCGGGACCTCGTACTTGCTCAGAAGCCAGCTCTCGCCGTACTCCTTGAGCTCCTCGATCTCCACCGCTGAGAACCAGAGTGTCAACAAGCTGAGATCCTGGAAGCCGAAGTACCAGTAGTAGGGAAACTCGATACCCTCACTCTTAGGACTGCGGTGGTTCTCGTGGGCCGTGAGCTCGGGGGCAATCCTCGAGTAGGGACCGAAGCCCTCGGGAGTCTCGACCCGGTAGACGACGGCCATCTCAGATCAGCTCCAGAGTCTCGAGGGACTTTCCCATGGTCCAACGGGGATCTCGCTTCGGAGGTCTAGTTCCCGGCGGACGAACTGGCTCTACGAACCTGGCGGTAGGTCGGAGCTCTCGAGGATCGATTGCTTCGCAGCGCCTGCCCTCGCCGATCGGCTGGAGTCCGTCTACCCTATAGCCATACCAGCGGCTGTTGATCCGGTAGTAGGAGCCCAGGACGAAGTTCTCGAAGCAGGCGTCGATGATGGCCCGCCTCTCCTCCTCCGTGTGGATTCCAGACTTGAGATCTTCGGCGAAGGCGCTGTGCTGGGGATGGGCCACGCAGGGCTCGTGGGCTTCGAACTGATCCATCAGAGTCTCAGCTGAGGCACCGTTGAGCTGGAGTAGCTCGCTGAGGGGAAAGCAGCCGAGGAGCTCAGCCTGCTCCTTGTCGAAGACGAGCTGGAGCTTTCCCCGATCAACTCGAGCATCGTGGAGCTCGTAGCGGCTGATGAGCCAGTGCTCTCCATCCCGGCTCAGGGACTCGATCACATCGCTAGAGAACCAGCTGGAGAGAGCGGTGAGGGAATCGAAGCCGAAGACCCAGTCGGCAAGGAAGACCGTCAGCTCATTGAAGTCCGGCTCCGGTCGAAGCTCGAGGTCAGGGCTCACAGTCGGCGCTATGGGGGAGTAGGGGCCGAAGCCCTCCCAGTTCTCCACTCGATAGACGATGGCCAAGGAGCTGATCTTTCTCTTAGATTGGCAGCAGCCTGCTAGAGCATCTCCACCGAGGACTTGCGGGGGAGCGGGTAGTCCGGGTGCTCCCAGCCGGCACGGATGATGCGCTCAGCGGCCTCGAAGGTGTTGGAGTCCCGGTCCCGGGCCGTGTAGCCCAGGGGGAGCTCGTCGGCCAGGGCTGCGATGGCCTCCTCCGTGGGCTCTGCGGGCTGGAGCGCCGGAGCGACTCGAGCATGGCGCTGCCAGAACAGGGTGGCCTCAAGCCACTGCTCGGCGCTGTACTCCCGGTGGGTGCCACCCCGGAGGTCGGCAGCGTTGCGGGCCATGGTGGCCGGGTTCATGGGCACGGTGCCGCCGTCCGGGAGCTCGGGGTCCGTAAGGATGGCCACGATCTCCCACTCGGCCAGGGATGAGCGGTCGTTGTCCTTCTGGAGCACATCGGCCCGGTAGATCACGATGCCCACAGATTCTGCGGGAGAGGGGTCGATGCCCCGGAGGATGAGCGTGGGCACCGGCTCCTCGCCCTTCCGGCGGGCGTTGTAGACGACTTCCAGGGAGCGCTGGTTCTCCTCGGTGATCCGGACGACCTCGGTGAAGAAGCCCTCCGTGGGGACGATGACGATGCGGACATCCCCGTCCACGGATCCGGTGCCGGGCTTCCAGTTCTCCATGTGGGCCATGGTGAGATCCTCGAGCTCCTCGAAGGTGCCGGAGTACTTCCGGTTGCCGCCGGTCTTGGCGACGGCCTCCTTGAGGAAGTCGCTCACCGCGACATCCCCGGAGATCACCTCCACGCCGTGGGAGATCTCAGTGATGATGTGCTCGTGTCCGTTCATGGATGCCACCCTACATGGATAGGCTCGAGCTCGCAACCGGGTGCGCCAAAGCAGAACAGCCCACCACCCCGAAGGGTAGCAGGCTGTTCCGGTGGAGCTGAGCTCAGATGATCTCACCGTGCTGGTCGAAGAAGACGATGTCGCCTCGCTTGAAGGTACGGAAGCGGTAGCCGAATGCGTTGCGAACTCGGGCGTTGAAGCCCAGGCCGTCCCGGGCCATCTCGAAGGAGCCGGGGATGAACTCTCCGCCGAGCTCCGAGGCCTCGATCTCAGCGATGACACCCTTGAGCTCGGCGCGCCGAGCAGCGAAGACGAGCTCGTCGGCCACCACATCGCGCATGTGGTTGACGGAGTCCTGGACGGTGGCAGTTGCGTTGGTCATGGGGATCACTGTACACGGATCCCTAGGACCGTGCAACCGTCTCCCGATGGCAGAGTGAGCTAGCCATCGATTCCGTAGTCACTGCGATCCTGAGCATAGCCGAGCCGTGGACTGAAGTCCCGGTTCAAACCACCCTGCTCTCTGCGCTCGAGGAGATCGTAGGAATTGACCCAGGGGAGAGGATCCAGGGATAGCTCTCTGCGCTCTGCGAGCTTGACGGCCTCATAGCGTCGAGCGAGATCGAAGAGCTCACCCAGAGAAAGCTGACCATAGGGATCATCAGGATTCAGGTAGGTTCCGTCAAGAGCAATGAGCCCGACGCCCTCATCCACACTCCAGGTCAGCTTTGCAGCCTGAGCGTAGCGATCCACAGTTGCGTGGGGTTCTTCCGGTTGCCTTCTTCCCATCTCAACATTGTAGGTGGGGTCCATCTGATTGAAGGCTGGATCGATCTCGGAAAGCCCGGGAAGATCCCGGCGCTCGTCCTCTGAGATCACCTCTACGGAGGCAACCCTTCTGATGTTCTCGCTGCTCATGGCTGTTCCTCGTCTTCTTCCTCATCGTCATCTGGCTCGTCGTAGTAGGGCGGCATGAAGACCTCTTCCCCGTCTCGATACCAGAAGCTCTTCCTGACGCCGTTGTAGTAGATTACCGCGTGCTTAGGAGGCTCCAGTCCGTCTTCCTTGCCCGGATAGTCCCGGTCCCGGATGAGCAAGCTCAGTCCTCGTCTTCATCCCTGTTGGACAGGGACTTAAAGGTGGTGCCCTGGGGAACCTCCACCGTTGCCGTGATCGAGTAGCGGCAGTTGGCGTCGATGACCGCGTAGTCGACGGGCCAATGGAGCTTGTAGCCCTCCTCGTAGGGCGTGAGGCTCACAGTCCAGAAGCCGTTGCTGCGGAAGTCCACGAAGACCAGAGCAGTCTCACCGTTGGGGGCCTCGAGAACACCCTCCCAGGTTCCGTCGTTGTAGGAGTACTCGTCGGCACCCTTGATCTTACCTTCGATCTCTACGAGGTCATCGCTCGAGCCGTAGATCATCACTGTCTCTGTGGCCATGGGAGGCCCCTCTCTGTCTGTGTGCTGTGGAGCTAGAGGACCGGATCTGGCCGGTCTAGCTGCTGTCTGTTGCTGTCGGAAGCCTAGAGCTTCTTGAAGGCCTTCGGGAAGACCGTCCAGCCATGCTCCATCTCACCCGAGAAGCCCGTATCCTCCTTGAGGATCATGGCGAGGAGGCTGAAGGCGCTGCTGGAGCTGGAGCAGTAGATCACTCGCTCCACGAGGTGACCCGGAAGGTCGCTCAGGGCGTCGTCCGTGGAACCTCGGCGGAGCACATAGTCGAGCCAGAGCTCAGCCACGGGCTGCGGATTGGCCTTGAGCTCATCGAAGAGCTCCCGGGCCTCTTCCGCCGTGCGAACGATCACCGCTCCGTCCCGAAAGCCGGGAACGAACTCACGCTCGTCATCGAAAAGGATCACGAGGCCCTTGGGTGCTTCGTTCTCTGCCATGGCTGGCTCCTGTCGTCGGGGAAGCTAGGGAACGGGAAAGCTGACTTCAGCTTTCCCGCATCATCATCCTACGCGCTTGTGGGGCTCTGGTCAACTCCCAGAGCGCTGCGCTCTGCCGCCTGGATGGCTCGAATGCGCTCCCGGTGCTTCTTGTAGTCAGCGGCCTCCGTCAGCATGTCCTGACGATTGAGCTTCCGGGCGAGCTCCAGTGCCTCATCGATCTCTTCCTGAGTGTGGCCCTTGAGCTTGAGCCAGGGCTGCTCCCAGACGAGGATGTCCATCCAGCGGTAGGGCGTGGCGTTGCGAGCACGGACCTGCTCAACAAGCGGGCGGGGGTCCTCGAGGGGCTGCGATGCGTCCACGGGTGGTCTCCTTCTTTTCGGGGCTAGAATACCAAGATCAACGGCTGATCTAGTGCTTCCTGCCGGTCCTGCGAAGGCCGACGAGCCCCACGATGGTGAGCACCGAGCCGACGAGCCCGGCGAGCATGCCACCCTCGTAGAGAAGTCCCGCTCCGAAGTTCACGCCTCCACCGATGGGGCTGAGTATGGTCCAGATGGAGCCTGCGACCGTGGCGAAGAAGCCCACAATCAGCGTGATGGCTCCACCCTGGAGGAGGCTGTGATCAGCTGCGGGCTGGATCTGCTGGGGATCAGTCATCGGCGTCCTTGCTTCTTTCCTTGTTCCTGCGAATCTGGCTGAGGCTTTCACCCAAAGACGGGCTCACTGGAGTCTTCTTGAGTCGCTCTCGAAGGATGAGATGGCGAACCTCTCCGACTACTGTTAGGCTATCCATGCGCTTGAAGGCCTGGAATAGGGAGACGGCTATGACGACGACCCAGATCAGCGTGAATCCGGAGCTAGCCGTGGCTGCCATGGTCATGGCGAGGATCAGGGTTGCGGATACCAGGAAGAAGAGGAAGCTGTAGCCGAGCTGCAGCCGGGATGCCTTCCAGCTCAGCTTCCTGAGAGTCCGATCGTAGTCCTTTGGATCGATCTCCCGGAAGCGCTTTCGAGCCTCATCGCTGAACTCGAGTTCTTGCTCGTCGCTCATCGCTGGGCCTTCTCTCGGGCTTCGATCTCAGCCTCCAGGGCTGCTGTCTCCTCCTGCGCCGCCCGGGTGCGGGCCTTCAGGATCAGGTTCTGGACCTCCAGGTTCTCCAGGGGCCACTCGGTGTGCTTGAAGGCCATCACCAGGGCATAGCCCATGAATCCAGCCCAGGCCAGGGAGAAGAAGGGATTGATTTGCACCATGTAGACCAGGAAGAAGGGCACCAGGAAGCCCATGAGCATGATCAGTGCGTAGACGAACTGCGTGCGCAGGAGCTTCCGGCCGATGCGCTTGTACTCCCGGATGTAGTTCTCGGGCTTGATCTCCGCGAAGCGCTTCTTGGCACCGTCGCTGATCTGGCTCTCTTCCATCAGTCGGCCTCTCCATCTGTGGTCAGAGGAGCCAGGTCTGCCCGGCTGAAGCCCTCTGCGACCTCAGTCCCAACATCCTGTGACCGGTGGGTTGCAGCTGCCTCCTGCGGGCGCTGAGCGTCTACGGCGGGGCGAGCAACCAGGATGTGCAGCCAGTGCTTCAGTGAGACTCCCCACTCTCCACCGGGGATGACGAAGCCGTGACCGTCCTCGTTGAGCCAGTGGCTCACGAAGCGTCGAGCTGCCTCGACCTGAGCAGCCGGAGGAGCATCTGGACCGTAGTTCGGACTCTCGTCCCTGCGGCCGTACCAGGGGAGCTCGTCCTCGTTGAGGTTGCCGTTGTCGTCCTCGAGCCAGGACTTCCAGTTGGCTGGATCGTGATCTTCGGGTGCGATGTCGACCATGGATGAGTCTCGTTTCGGCTTGATCTGGGCAGTGGCTTCAGGCCGACCCTATCACGAGATCGCGACTCTAGCAACTCTCAGCCCTTGCTGAGCTTGAGTCCTTCGGCTCCCAGGAGCGCCCAGGTTCCCAGGGCCCAGCGGCGAACCTCCTGGCTGCGCTCGGAGCCGTCGTAGAGGTACTCGTTGCCTGAGTACTGCGGGTAGAAGAGTCCCTCGGTTGCCCGGGTGAAGACCTCCCGGCCACCCACATCGCCCATGTAGTCGTCGGGGAAGCCGCTGAAGCGCTCGTAGCCATCCTCCTTGATGCGCTCACCCTGGGGATAGATCTCCTGGAAGAGCTCCCTCTCGCCGGGAATGCCACCGGGTCGAGCTGATTGAATGGCGTGGCTGAACTCATGGAGGAGCACCGAGTTCTGAGCGTTGCCGTCGCCTCCGTAGCGCTTCGTGCCGATGGTGTGGTCTCGGAAGCTCAGTCGCTTCTCCTGGACCTCATAGAGATCGAGTCCCACGGCGTAGCTCTCGCCGCTGGAGTCCCGGAGCTCGAAGTCCTTGGCCACCTTCCGGTAGCGCTTTCCTCGAGCGATGGCGCCGGTGGGCTTCTTCCCGGCGTAGAAGCTGGAGACAACTGCCGAAGCCTCTGCGGACTCCAGGAGCTCAGGTGCGAGCTCCCGGAAGCGCTCAGCCTGACCTGGGAGGATCACTCCGTCCGTGTCCAGGACCTTCTCCTGGAGGAGCTCGATGAAGCGATCATCGGCCCGGTTCTGCCGGATTGCGTGGAGCACGCTGTCCCCATCCTGGAGCTGCTCTCCCGAACCACGCTCGATGCGATCCACGGCGAAGCCCAGGAGCTCCCCGCCCTCGATCTCCCGGCGCAGAGCGATGGATCGGTCCACCACGAAGTCTCCGCGCCTGGCCTCCGATCCGATTCTCAGCGGGCTTCGTGCCTCCACGGCTGCTGGTGCCATGATAGCAGCCTGCTGGATGTGGAATCCATCCCGGGATCCGTTGCGAGCGTTCACCGTCTCCGTGTGGACATCCCCGTAGACCAGGTAGGCAGCACCGCTGGGAACTGGAGCCAGGGCTTCCTTGAGCTGCCTGGCGAAGGGACCGTGAAACTTACTGCGGAGGGCTACGGGCTCACCCTGGAGCTCCCGGAGCACGCTCGATGCGCTGCTGGCGAGGGCCGCGAGCTCCTCTGAGCTCAGATCCTTCCGATCTACCTCCACGCCGGCCCGGCTGAGGATCTCATCCTCGATGCGTCCGCCGATCTCCTGGAGCTCAGAGAGCTTCGGAGCGCCACCTTTTCTCAATGCCTCCAGCTCCCGGCGCAATCCGCCGAGGGACGACGAACTGGCACTCAGTGCGTCGAGGCCCTGGGACTCCATGAGCTCAGCGTAGGCCTTCTCGGCTTCCTGCTCCGTGGCGAAGTGACCTCCGGCTCCGTAGGGGCAGCCTCGAGCGCCGGGCTTCGAGGGGTCGGCCGAGCAGGGCGCTGGTCCATCGGGTGTGAGATGGATCTGTCCTTTGGCCACGGCTACTCCCTCGATTGGCTACGAGAGCCTATCTAATCGAGGAGACTACTAGGAGCGCTTGGGCTTGGGCTTCGCTGCAGCCTTCTTGGCGGCGCGCTTCTTGGCTGCTGCAGCCTTGGGATCTCCGTCGGCGAGGATGGCGTCTGCGATCTCGTCCGGAGTGAAGCGCCCCTTGGTGGTGGGTGTCTGAAGTCGAGCCGCCGAACCCGCGCGCTCATCGGTGAGCTCGTTGAGCCAGTGGCCGTTGTGGCCCCGGACCCACTCCATGGTGAGCCCCTCTCGGTCCACGAGATCGAGGAGCCGGGAAACGAGCTTGATGTTGGCCACGGGCTCACCGTTGGCCTTCTTCCAGCCCTTTCTGCGCCAGGCCACACCCCACTTCTGGGCGATGTTGAGCACATACTGGGAATCGATCTCCAGGTGGAGCTTCTCGACCTTCCGGTGTGCGTGGAGTGCTGCGATGGCGGCCATGAGCTCGCCGATGTTGTTGGAGCCCTCGGGGAGGCTACCGGACTGCCAGCGCCCATCCTCGGCCACCCAGGCCCAGCCGGTCTTACCGCCCGGATTCTTCAGGCAGGATCCGTCTGTGGCTACTCGCATCTGTTCTTGCTCCATCTCAAAGGTCTTTGGCCGTCTCGAGGTCATTCTATCGAGACGGCCAAAGCCGATGGTGCGAAGCTAGGTGGGAGTTTAGTCCTCCGAGGTCTGCTTCCAGTCCTTGGCCTCCCGGCGGCGGTTGATGCGCCGCTGCTTGATCTTCAAGGCGGCCCGGTGGCGCCAGCCCTTGGTTTCGATGAAGGCGTGCTTGCCCAGGGTCTTGCTCATGGGTACTCCTTGGATCGGTGGACGAGGGGAAGATGATACCAGAGGCTCTATCGTGACTTTTGGAGCCTAAGCCCTTAGTAGACTCGATCGGTGAGGTTGTGCGGAAGTGGGCTCAAAGCGCCTTAGGCGGCAGCCTCTGCGTAGCTGATACCCTCCCGGAGCGCGATGACGCAGGTGCGCTCGTAGTCGGTGAGCGCCTCGCCCCGGTCCATGCGCTGAGCGGCCGTGGGGTGGTTCGCACCGCAGGCGGCACAGAGCGGAGCGCGCTCGAAGCACGGGGCGGTGATCGGGGTGGCGATGGTGGTGGCCATGGGATTGCTCCTCAGGAAGATTCGGTGGTGGTGTGGTGTAGTTCGATCCTACGCTCCGGTCCGCAGCCTGTCAACCAACTGTCCGAAGGTCCCGAAGACGGTTCCTCTAGGCCTTGATAGGGTGCTTCCATGGGCCAGGCAGTGGCCCGTCTCAGAGCGGCGCTCCTACACGGCAGAGCTCATCTGAAGAGCAAGGTCCCGCGGATCCTGTCCACCGACTGTTCCCAGTAGTTCATTCCTTCGAGTTCCGGGATCAGGTGTAGGCTGATACCCAGAGAGCAGAAGACCATGACCAAGAACAGCTTCTCCAAGAGCGCCATCAGGGCCCGCATGGAAGAGACCGGTGAGCCCTACTCCGTGGCCGCTCGAGCGCTCGCCGAAAGTGCGACCGAAGAGCCCAAGGCGGCTCCCGTCTACCCGTCTAGCGCGGTGAAAGATCTAGCCGACTACGGCGCCCTCATCGTGTTCTGTGAGCGCGCTACGCTTTTCTCTAGCATGGGGCACACCATCGAGTACGCCATGAAGCTCACGGCTCCTCACACTAGCGATCCCGTGCTCAAGGAGGCTCTCAACTTTGTGCTGTCCGAAAGAGCCCGGGAGCTCTCTGAGAGGGAGCCTCGCCGTGAGCTAGCGGACCTCATGGAGCTTCGACCCAACGCATTCAGGGGAGTGTTCCCCGAGGTTGTCAGGACCACGAACTCAGGTAGCATTGATGGCATAAGGTTGATGGCCAACCTCTACCGAACTGAGCTCGAGATGGAGGAGCGAGCAGCGCGGTACCGCTAGAAGATCTAGTCCTAGAGCCGAGGGGCCGCCAATCTGCATCTTTCAGCAGGTCGGCGGCCCCTCGGCTGTTGGTGCGTGTTCGCTCAGACGACTTCGGCGTAGAGGAGGTCGTTCTCGTGGATGCCCACGGCCTGCGCGGCCTCCGAGGCAGCCATGAGCACGCTGTAGTCGTCGGGGTCCGAGCCGGCGTCCACTCGGACAACGCCGAGCTCGAGATTGGCGCTGATCACGGGGAAGCCCTGGTTGCTCATCTCTCGGGAGAAGTCCTCGAGGCGGTCGTTGATGACGGTGAGAGCGAACTCGATGTCCGCGACGACGGGGGCGGAAGCAGTGGTGTTGTTCGGCATGGTTCAATGCTAACCCTCTGCCCACAGCCTGTCAACGGCTCAGCCCAAATGTCTCGTCAGGTTGATGAGTCTCTCGCTCTCAGGGAGATAGCTCTCCTCGATCTCATGGCCGATGATCCTGTAGAAGTAGCTGTACTCCTGAGCACCGTAGTCCCGGGAGAAGCCTGAAACCTGACCATCGCCGATCTCGATGAGCGTCCACTCGCCAGATTCGGTGAGAGCGATGTCGGCCGTAAGGAAGCGGTTCTCGAGGCTTCGGATCCCTGGCTGAAGGCTGTCGAGGAAATCCCTCATGGAACGCCGAAGCTCCATGGAATCGGTCAGCGGAGAGATTCGGTCTATACCCTCGAAGTTCGGATGAACCGGACTGAAGGCGAGCTCTCCACCGATCCACCAGCTTCGAACTTCCGCAACGCGACTATCCAGAGGCAGGAAGCTACGAAGCGCCAGTGTGCCGTCCTCAGGAGTTCCCGAGCGCTCAAGGAAGCGCCGAACGAGCCCAGGGAGCTCTCCAGCATCAGCAGCGTGGTTCATTCCTCGCTCTGACTTGGACTCTCCCTTGAGGAAGAAGCCGTGCTCAAAGGGAATGGAGTCAGCTGCAGCCAGGATGGTAGCCTCATCTGCGCTCACTGGAATGAGCACAGTGGGCGCCGTCAGCCCCTCGAAGGAGTCGATCCAGCCTCGGATACTGTGGGCTCGCATGTAGCTCTCAGTGCTGGTTGCCAGCGCAAGTCCTCGAGCTGTGATTGCCCTTTCGAGCGTTCGGTACTCAGCCTCTGTGAGCATCCAGCCTCGATAGACCACTGGGTTGCTGAAGTCCTCGGAGATCTTCATCTTGGGGATGCGGTCGCTGAGGCTGTAGCTGTCCAGGAGAGCGACGGGATTGGAGCCCGCGACGGTTGCACATTCCAGGGAGAAGTGGTCGTCCACGGTCCAGGAGTGACCTCCTAGAGGGTTCGCTGGGAAGAGGTAGGACACCATGGCGATCTTCTCTCTGTAGGCCCTCACTTGAGGACAGTCTGTGGTCAGTTCTTCTCGAAGAGCTCACGCTGGTAGAGGCCGATACGAACCTGAGGCCGTCGCTCTTCCCGGGGGATGTAGCGCATCAGCTGGTCGGGGTCTAGAACAATGGTAGCTGTTCCGCGGTCTGGCGTGCCCTCGATGAGGTAGTAGTGTCTGTAGATCATCGAGATCTCATTCCAGCTCATGGCTAGAGCGAGCTCAGCTCTTCTCCGTAGGCTCTTCCTGAGCTGAGTGCGGATGCGGCGGTTATCCAGGGGCCTGGAGTCAGCTGTTCGCGGCCTGTAGATTAGTCGCGCCTCTTCCAAGGTCAGGCTGAGATTCGCTCGGCCGCGAGCCAGGTTGGGCATGTTCTCTCCTCAGCCTCTCTCGAAGAGCTCGCTCTGGGCATGCTTCAGCCAGAGGTCGGAGCGGGGTCGCCGGTTGCCGCCGAAGCCCGTGCAGCCACTGCGAACTCGGAGCACCAGGGTAGCCGTGCCGTCTGCCGGAGACCCCTCGATGAGGAACTCGTCCCGGTAGTTTTCCAGGATCTCCTGCCAGGACTCGCCCAGGGTGCGCTCTGCCTCGCTGCGGAGCTGTGCCTTGAGGTAGCTCTTGAGCCGCCGGTTGTCGTTGGGCTTGGAGGCGGAGCTCTTGGGCCGGTAGTCGGCCTGTGCCTCTGAGAGCTTCATGGGGATTTCTCCTGGAGTCGGGTTCGATGTGCCGTAGTGTGTCAGCCGTGGCTCGAAGCCTAGTAGATCAGGCCCTCGAGGATGTAGTCTCGACCTGCGAGATTGAGGAGCTTGCTGAAGACCGTATCGTAGTCGTAGCCCTCGACCTCGCTGAGATTGGGGTGGGGGTGGCCGCCGTCGGCTGAGGTCAGCGCCAGCAGCTTGTCGTTGTACCAGGAGCCCGCCGTCACGAAGACCGTGCCATCGAGCCCGGGGATCGGGATGCGCTTGCTGCTCTCCCCATCCTCGAAGCTCACATGCTCATCCACCCAGAGCCAGAGCTCCTCGTCGGTGAAGCTGTAGGCGTAGATGTCCTCGCCGAGGGGATCGGTGAGGATGAGACCGTAGTGCTGTAGATCTGGCATGGTGAGCTCCCTCTCTAGGCGTGCGTCTGTGATCCGGTACCTAACCTATCGAAGGCTACTTCTTCTCGCCGATGAGCTTCAGGTAGGCTCGGATCACCGTGGGAGCGATGTACTCACCTGCGGTCATCCCATGGGCCAGGGAGTCCCAGCCCGCGTTGTCGATCTCCCGGTCGATGAGCTCACCGAGTCGCTTGAGATCCCGGGCATCGATGCCCAGGGGCACGAGCTCCTCTGAGGGGGAGAGCCGAAGGGGCTCGACATCTAGAGCTTCGGAATCGACATCGGCCGCGTTCTGGGTGGATGCGATGAGATCCTCCCCATCCCGGCCGGTGAGCTTGCCGCCCTTCCAGTCCTCCCAGTAGTACTCCGCCGGATCCACGAAGACCGTGAGCCCCGCCCCTCGAAGCCTGCGGAGCGCCTCGACGAGTCTCTGGAGAACGACTCCTCGGAACTCTTGATTCATGGCGCCCAGGGGCGCGGGTTGTCCGAAGCTGTTGTCGATGATGAGCTCCTGGTAGGGGTAGAGCTCTTCCGCGAGGGGAGTGTCCTGGATCCTCTTAGCCACTCTCACCGTGAAGAAGATGTCCGAGGCCAGGTGGCTGCTGAAGTACCAGACTTCGGGGTCTCGGTCGGTGAAGCCCAGCGCTCGGAGCTTCTCCTCGGAGGGCAGAGTGGTGAGCCCATCTGCGTTCTGCCGGTGGATGTCGGACATCGGTTCTCCTTCTGAAAGCTGCTGAAAGTCTGAGGGGAGGGGCGGAGCGAAGAGCTATCGCTCAGCGGAGCTCCGCGACCTCTTCCTCCAGGGATGCGATGATCTTGTCCTGCTCGGCGATGATCTCCCGGGCGGTGCGGCTGAGCTCGCTGCTCCCACCGGCCTGGTCCTCGAGGAGCGTGAGAAGTACGCCGAGCTCCACCACCGTGTTCTTGGAGAGCTGGCGCTCTTCGGTGAGCTTGCCGGCTTCGGAGACCGGTCGAGCATCGAGGTCGAAGTGCTCGGCTGCCACGGCTCGGACCTCGCCGTAGAACTCGAGGTCCTTGGTGCAGTAGATGCCGAAGAGCGGGAGCTCATCCTCGACCGTGAACCAGTCGCCGGTCACCGGGCACTTGCGCTCGACGATGATGCCGTAGACATCCCCTCGAGTCCAGGCAGCGAAGCGCTCGTAGGCACCCTGGGCGATCTCAGCGCTGGGGCCGGAGATCACGAGATCGGCCCAGTCGCCCTGGCTGTAGCCCTGGTAGAGCCTCTTGCTGATGTAGGCGGGGATGTCGGCGCCCAGGGAGCGAAGGATGCTCATGGCCCGAGTGGCCCGCTCAGAGCCGAGGCGAATGTCGATCTCCTGGAAGCTCTTGAACCAGGAGGGGACGATGAGATCGGCGTTGGCCCTGCGGTCCTCGAGGTTGAGGATGAAGATGCCTTCTGCTGCGTCGCCCTTGAGGTTGGTGAGCCGGGGATCCTCGGCGGTCGTGTCGGAGATCACGCGGGCCGAGGCAAAGTCGTTGAGCTTGACGGTGGTGTTCAGCATGGGACGATCCTATGTCACCATGGAGTCAGCTGTCAACCCTCCGCGAGCTCCTGCCCGCTCCCCTCGATCTTTCGCTGGTCTTCCTCGATCCTCGCGTGCCAGCCGGGATACTGAGCCTCCAGGGCAGCCTCGTAGGCTGCCTCGCTCTCGGCCGTCACGGGAACGGGCTTAGGGAGAGGAACACGATCCTTGAGCTCCTGTGCCATGGTAAGCACTTCGAGGTCTCGAGCGGCCACGCCTACGGCAGATGCAGATAGCACCGGATGGCCCTGAGCTCCGCTGCTGAAGTTGCCTGCGAGCTCTGCTTGGAGCGTGGCGCTGGCGTTCTTGAGCCGGTCCATGGCTTCGGAGATGCGCTCATCCAGGGTTCCACCCATGGCCTCGATGTGGCCGAGGCATTGCCGAGCGAGAGTGTCCCAGTTACCGTAGACGCTCGCTCCGTGGAGGAGCGCATCCCGACCGTACTTTTCCACGAAGGATACCAGGGTGGGAATCAGCGAGGGGCCGCTGTCTCCGTAGTCTTCTTCTACCGGGATGGCAGCCTGACCGCAGCTGCAGTCGGCCGAGAGGGTCTGAGGCTCTCCCCAGCCGATGGCGTGGGTGGTGAATGTGTGTCCGGGAGTGAAGAGAGCGCCCTCGGGTTCCATAGCATCGATGATCTGGTGGCCCATGGGGCATCCTTCCTGAGGCGCTGCGATCCTGCGCCCTCGAGATTCATCCTATCACGGTGGCTATGACATTGGGGGAGGGCTGGAGGCAGGCAGCTTCGAACCACCTGTCCCAGGCCTTTAGAGCTCATCCCTCATGTTCCAATAGCCCTGGAAGGAGATCAGGGGCCCATCTTAGCTCTTGAGAAATGCTCGACCTGGCTAGCTACGAGCTGGGATCAGCCGTTGGGATCGATGGTGAGCGTTCGTCGGTTGCCGAGCTCGTCGAAGGCCGGAACCCCGAGCCGTTCCATGAGCTCCGAGTAGCCCACCACCACAGCGCCGTTGACGGGATTGAGCTTCGGCTCACCCGAGGGGAGTTCTTCCTGCGACTTAGCTCCATCGAGCCGGGAGTTTCTCAGTCCCTGGCGAGCATCTGCTGCGAGCTTATCTCTGCTGAGAAAGTCCTCCACGGCCTCGTCGAGGGTGACTAGAGGACGCTTGGAATCGATGAAGTAGAAGGGTGCGCTGGAGATGCTGTTCTCATAGCAGTACTCAGCCACCTTCACCACGATCTCACTGCGGAAGTGTGGACTGTAGGAAACTACTGCTACGAGCGCATGGGGAGCGAGTCTCGCGATGGTCTTCATGAAGAGCTCCGAATCGCTTCGGAGGTTGAAGAAAATGTCCACGATGAGCACCACGCTGATCTCGTTGCTGATCGTCCCCTCATTGAGATTGCGCTCGAAGTCCTCCAGGGTGGACTGGCGAGGCTGAAACTTCCAGTCCGACTTCATGTGGGCAATCGCGTCTTCAACTGCAGCAGGCCCCACGAAGATCGCGCTCGTGGGCTCATCACGCTTAGCCTTCTGCTTCAAGGCTGCCTGTGGAAAGTCACTGGACTTGAGAAGGTTGGGGCGGGATGGCACGCTGTCCTCAGCCTCGATGGCTGATTCTCGAATAAAGAGCTCCTGTAGGGAGTCGACGGACTCGCTTCCCCGGGAGAGAGTGACCTGGAAGGGAAGTCCCTGGAGCCGTGGATCGGCCGCCGTGAGCCGGAAGACGCCGGCCCGTCTGTCGTAGCGAGCCCGAAGGTTGAGATCGATGCTGTCTTGTGCCATGGTGTGGCCTTTCCTTTTGGCCGGTTGCTCACCGGTGGGAGAGTCCGGAGATTCCGGAGCTACACTCCACTATCGACCGAGGAGTCGGCTCCAGAATGAGCGCCGAGGGGTGGGCTGAGGATCTGCTGGAATACCGGGAACAGCTGCCGGAAGATCCACGATGGTGTAGCGTCCGGTCTGTGGGTCCCGGGTCAGCGTTCTTCCCTCCCTTTCGAGCTTGCGCTTGACCGTCTGGGCAAGCTTTCCGGCAAGACGCTTGGACTCATCGCTGTACTCGTGGGGCTCCTGCTGAGGGCGGGTCCGCTGAAGGATCTCGTAGACCTCTCCGGCCATCCTCCGGTAGCCCTCGAGCTCGCTGTTCGCTTCCGGCTTCTGAGTCATGGTCCCTTCCCTTCGGTCTGTGAATATCTACTCTAGCTGTGCAGCCTATTGTGCCCAGAGCTCGAGTCGGACTCACGAAGATGCGCCTCCGGCGGCCCTCAGCGGTGAGGAAGTCCCCGAAGATCAGTGTATGTGCGGTGAGCCATCTCCGAGGGCTTAGGAGGGCACCTAGCGCTCTAGGCTCCTCGCGCCCCGGCCGATGAGGATGGCCAGAATCGAGCTCCAGACCCTCCAACCATCCGAGCCTCGACGGACGGGGAGGACCACATTGGCGATCCCGTCGAAGATCACAGCTGCGGCGATGAACTGCACTCCGTTCCAGCCGAAGCCTCCCTGGGTTGCGAGCAGACAGACTCCCCCGAGTGCCTCTAGGAGTCCTCCAGCAGCTGAAGTCAGGAGCCGCTGGTAGCTGTTAGAGGGTCCACGATCTGCAGTAACCGACATGCGAGCAGCGAGGGTGAGTGCCACGAGCCTACGGCCCGTGAGCTTGAAAGCTATCCAGTGGCCAGTCTCGTGGATCAGCCCTGCTAGTGTAACCGCCAGAGCGAAGCTCCAGCCCAATAGCCAGCCAGATCCTCCATCGATCAAAGACGGCGTGTAGGAAATCAGCCCTTCGGCTACTAGCCCATCCCGAAAGAGCGAGAGGAATGTGACTGCCATCGCCATCAGCACCAAGACGAAGAGGAAGCCCGAGCTCACTACGAAGCTGATGCGACTCCGGTCAAGGATCACGAGCTGAGGATGGGGCGTGAAGACCACTCCTCGAGTTCCCGCAGCGTTGTGCTTGCTCCAGAGGAAGGCCGACCAGTCGAAGGGCTGATCTTCCTCCGGCCGCGGCAGGCTGTGAATCGCGCTCATGGGAGCATCCTCTCTAGAACCTTGCCGTCCACATCTCTGCTGATGTCTGCGAACTGTAGGAGCTCCGCAGCGAAGCCGTTGGTGCTGATGGTGCCCCGGCCGAGGCTGTCGAAGAGTCGCTTGCTGAGGAAGCTCCCGGGTGATCCCTCGCTGGGGAGCCCCATCTCGATGCGCCGGCCGATGTGAAGGAGCGTGTACTCGTCGGCAAAGCGAGGAATGTCCTCAGTTGCCCGCACGGTGGCGAAGAGGTAGATGCCCACCTTTTCACCGAAGCTCAAGAGCTCGGGAAGCCAGTCGCTGAGCTTCAGCCGATCCAGGCCGTCCACGAAGAGGAAGAGAGGGGCCATGCTTCCCACTCGCGCCTCGTAGTTCCTGGAATCCATGGCTCCGGTGGACTGGAGCATCTGAATGCGAGCCCTGAGGATGCCGGTGAGCTTCCCCAGGGTGGCGTACTTACTCCCGTCGCTCTCGGAGGAGCTCACGATGAGGAGGCTGGCCTTGCTGCTGAGAGCAAGCTTCCGTGCCTGCCGAGCGAAGATGCGGAGCGTCTGAGTTTTGCCGGTTCCGGCCTCGCCGGTGACCAGCGTGTGGGGCGAGTAGCCGAGGTCCACGCTCATGGCCGCTCCACCCATGTGCTGACCCACGGGGAAGACCAGCCGGCTGTCCTGCACAGGCCGCTCCTCGCCAGTGAAGCTGTACTCATCGACTTCCTGGCTGAGTCCTCCGAGCTCTCGGAGCTGAACCACCGTGGGAATGCGATCCTCCGGGCTCAGTATACCCTCTTCCTCGAAGACATCCATGAGGCTGTCCACGGCATCGCTGCCCCTGGAGAGCGTGAGCCGGAAGGACCGACCCTTGAGCCGAGGATCTGCGGAGGTGAGCCTGAAGGCCCCATCCCGGCGGTCGTAGCGAACGCGGACGCGCTCTAGATCGATGCTGTCTTCTGCCATGGGAGGCTCCTTCAGTCGGCCGGCTGACCTGCCGGTTAGGGAGCAGCTCTGAGGATGCTCAGTGTCAACTTATCGAAGGCCCAGGCCAAAGGAAGTCGCCCGGCTACTCCTCCTGGGAGCGAGCCGGGCGGCTGGGGTGTTCCGATCAGCCGTTGATGACCGGGACGAGGGTGAGGTTGCGGTTCGGTGCCTGGAGGACCTGGTAGAGGTGGCCATCGAAGGTCACCAGGGAGCCGAGCTCGATGACCTTGCGCTCCGGCTGCTTCTCCGGGTGGAGAGCGATCATCGTCACCTCCGCGTTGAGGTAGTGGATGTTGTGGCCGAGGCTGCGTGCCCAGGCGACCTTCGCCTCCGGGTCCTCGTTGTAGGAGGCGGCGTAGCCGGCGACGGAGCCAGCGGTGAAGCTCGTGGGGGAGCTCTCGATCTCGTTGTGGCGACCGATGATCTTGACAGCGAGCCGGTCGCCGTAGAAGAGCTCCGTGACGAGGGAGCCGGCGGGGACGAGCTTGAGGTCGGCGGTGGTCGGCGTGAAGAGCGGACGGGGGAAGGCGGTGGCGGTGGTGTTCGCGGTGGCGTTCATGGAATCATTGTAATCCGCGCTCGACGAAGTGCACAACCCCCAGTTTGGAAACAGTCTGAGGTCAGTCCTACTTGTCTCGCTGGAGTCGCTCGATGTTACGCTGAGCTGTCCAGCGAAGCTGGTCCGCGAGCCGCCTCGTGCGGTCTCTTCGGCTCTCTCGGCTGATCTCAATGTAGCGATCTGCCCGGGCTTCGATGGCACCCAGAGCTTCCTTGAGCCGCTCGTCAGCCGTGGTGGTCTCACCGAAGTCAGAGCCGAAGTTCGCCTCTTCCAGGACCTCCTGGACGAGCCAGAGGGGAACGAGGAAGTCCTCATCCTGGAACTTGAACTGCTCGGGTTCTCTGCGTGCCATGGTCAGTTCTCCATTCCCTGGGGTTCAACCTGTGAGCCCTCGTGCAGCCCACGCTACCAAGAGCGCCGCTCAGCGACAGCCTGACTGTGCAATTATAGTGTGCAGTTAGCAACTATAGTTGCACCAAGAAAGCGCCTTAGAACGCGATCTACGACCTACTGATCGGCCGAAAGGCTGTCCTTAGGCACCCAGGTCTTGCGGACACCCTCCTGGGGTGAGTCCACTCGCTCCATCTTACGAGCAGCCCCGTCCACGGTCACATCCCTGAGGTAGGTGCTCGACTTGTGGACCGTGTAGTCGAACTTCAGCACGCCGTCCTTGGATTCACAGTGCCATCGAGTGAACGGTCCAGGCTTGCCACACTTGAGATCTTCACGCTTGCCGGAGGAGTCAATGTAGCCGAAGGCGCGTTGTTCGAAAGCGCCGACCTTCTTCTGGTAGATCGTGTAGCTCGGGAGCTCGTCCGCGGGGACCTTCGCCATGCAGCCTGTGAGCGCCACCGCAGCACCCAGAGCCACCGCGATACCTGCGGCGATCCGTCGAACAGTCTTGGTCATCTGCGATCAGTCCTTCGAGCCGGGCTTGCGAACGGTGCCCCTGACCATGTCAGCCACTACCCTGCCCTTGGCGATCATGGTGCTCAGGGGTGAGGCCAGGTCATCGGCGATGGTGTGGCAGTGCTGGGCTGCCTCCTTGAGCACATCGTTGATCCGATGGGCCCTACCATCCTCGAGGATCTTGCCGATCTCCTCGCCGGCCTTCCGGGCAAAGGCGATGGCCTCTGCTCTGCCGGGGATCTGCTGTGTCATGGTTGCCTTTCTACTTTCTACTACTTGACCCGGAAGTTCTTCGTGGGCTGCGGCTTGCTCTGAGCGCTGCGCTCCCGGCTGAGCCGGCGAGCCTCTTCCAGTGCCTCGGGCACGGTGACCGTGTAGCCCTTGGCCTCGAGGTCCTCGATGTAGACCTCGACGAAGCGCTTGCCCTCGAACTCCTGGAAGAGCACGGGGCCGAAGGGTGAGACAGAGCCGATGAGGAACTCGACGCGGCCGTTCTTCTCCTTGGCCACGATTGCGGGCGTGGTGCCGTAGAGGCCACCGTCGTTCTTTGAGCGATTGAGAGGCATTGGAGGATCTCCTAGTGGTCTATGATGAAGCTGAAGGAAGCTGCGGGAAAGAGAGGGAGGAGAGAGCCACCCGAAGGCGACCCTCCCCGAGGGGATGGATCAGTAGGAGTAGTTGCGGTAGTAGCGAGCCTTGCCGACGGTGAAGGGCGTGCCCTTGCTCATCCAGCGACCGTTCTTGTTGAGGCGGATCGTGGTGGTCTTGCCCTGGGGGTCGACCATGGACTTGAGCTCGCCCTCGGTGTAGGTGTGGTCCCAGATCGGGAAGGGGCCGTCGTGGCGATCCACCGTGTGGCCGGTTGCGAGGCTCGGGCTGGTGAGCTCGGCCAGGGTCACGGTCTTGCCGGAGTCGGAGACCTTGGTGACGACGAAGCCGTAGGTGTCCTGCGGGTAGTGGAGGGTGGCGCCCTGCCCAACTTCGGGGCGGGGGACTACCGTGCCGTTGGCAGCGGTGAGGGTCTCGGCGGTTGCGGTGGTGTTCGCGGTGGCGTTCATGAGTTCCATGGTACACCCTCGATCTCAGCACCGCAACAGTCTGTCCAAACTTTTCCTCAGCCTGCTGGCTCAACGAGCTCTGGCCCAAAGTTCCGAAGAGCTTCGAGGCCAGAGGCTGTTAACGGAGAGGTAGAAAGCGATCAGTCCTCGTCCCGGCTACCGAGGTCCTGGAGCTGGAGCCGCTCGATGCGGTAGCGCATCCGGTACATCTCCATGTACTCCTCGAAGTCCATGGAGAGACCGCGGCCCTTGTCTCGCTCGAAGCGAACTCGCCGGTCCGCCTCCTCGCTGCGACGATCCTCGTCGGCCACTTCCTGAGCCTGCTCGTAGCTGCAGAGGTAGAGGCCGATGGTCTCCACGGGGCCGCCACCGTGGCCGGCGTCGGTCTTGGTGATGAGGTAGGCGTTCTTCGGGGTCTGTTCCATGGGATTCACCCTACGCGGTGCTCTAGGCTCGCGCAACCCTCAGCTAGAGGAGACTCAGAACTCGATGCCCTCGAGCCGGTAGCGAAGGATCTTCAGAAGATCAGCGAGCCGCCAGTGGTAGAAGCGCAGCACTGTGCCCTTCAGGGAGCCCTCGGAGCCATCGAAGTGCTCCAGGCCACTGCCCATGGCGAAGGCCAGGCTCAGAAGGAGCTCTTCCTGCTCCTCCGTGGTGTTCACGAAGGCGATGTAGCTTCGGATCGGCTCATCGAAGCCCAGGGCGATCTCACCGGGCGGGTCACCAGCGCAGGAGTAGGCGGTCTCGTAGCCGTGGGCCCAGAGGAGTTCCAGGATCTCCAGGATGTCGGCATCCACGAGGAAGCCCTTGGAGGAGAGCGCCTGCTGGTGGTGAGTATTGCCCACCGACACCGCCAGGAGAGGGTCTTCGACCTTCCGGCCGGACTCTCGCAGTTCCATGGCCGTCCTGTAGAGCCGCCGGGAGATCTCGTTGTGGAGCGCACTCTCACCCGGGAAGGTGGGGTCAGCGACGGTGCCCGGTCGTTCCTCCACGAGACCCTGGAGGAACTCATCGGCGTCGGGCTGCGTCACCATGAGGAGGTCGGCATCCTGAAGGATGGAAGCTGCCAGGCTCTGGGGTTGAGAGCGAGGAACCTCCGTCTCCACGATGAGCTCAGCCACCTGGTCGAGGAGCTCGGGATTGAGCTCGTCGATCATGGTACTCACTAGGGCGATGGCCTGCCCGATGTTGGCCGAATCCTCCTCTTCGAGATCGTAGCCCTGGTCATGGAAGAGTCCGGCGAGGAAGAGAGCTCGCCGTTCCTTCTCACCGAGCTGGAGCGTGTAGCCCATCCGGTAGGCGAGGTTGGCCACCGCGAGCTGGTGCTCGTTGCCGTGGTAGGGCAGATCCCTGGAAGGATTGGCTTCGAGGAGCTCCAGGTACTCCGGGGAGAGCCCGAGCTTGTCCAGGGCCTCGGAGGCTCTCTGGAACCGGGCCTCGCTGTAGGCTGAAGCTGCCACCATCTGCTTAGATCTCCTCGATGAGGTTGCCGAACATGAAGACCTTGACCGGGTTGCCGGCCTTGCGGAGGTAGGCGCCCGACTTGATGGACTGGATGTGGAACTTACCCGAGTTCTCGAAGAGCGACACCGGCTCCAGGAGATACTCAGCGCCTCGGGGGCCCACGAGCCAGGTCTCGAGTGCACCGGCGAAGTCGCCCTTGGGCTCAATGTTCTGGATGCGAACCTGGTAGCTCGTACCGGCGATCTCCACGGTGCCGGCTTCCTGCGTGGTGTAGCCGTCGTGCTGAACGATCTCGCCGAACTTCAGGGTGTTGGTGAGCTTCTTGGATGCGGTGGTCATGGAAGAATCGTACACCATCGATCTCCACAGCACAATGGCCCGCAGGAACCTTCCCTAGAGGATTCCTGCGGGCCGCTGAAGCTCGAGTTCGCTCAGTCCACGGGGATGGGCATGAGCTCGTCCTCGGTGTAGCGCTCTCCTGCGTAGTCCCCGTCATCCCACTCGATCTCGTACTCGTAGTAGGTGTCGCCGAAGGCGCCCGTGAGGGGGAAGACACCGATGATGGTGCCCCAGGCGTTGCCGAAGGACTCTGCGGCGCGGTCACCGATCTTACGAGGTTCCATGGTGGGCTCTCCTTCTCGAAGTCTCTCTACTGATTGCTATTGGACGGTTCGGATGGGCTATCGGCTTGAGTCGATTCAGTTGCCCTCGGCCACGGCCTGAGCGACGGCGATGTTGGCCTCGGTCTGCGGGGTGCCAGCACCGTTGAGGAGCACGAAGATCTCTGCCTCCTCCTGGAGCGTGCCGACCTGGGCCTCCACCAGGGGGAGCTTGAACATCATACCCTGGTGGCGCTGCTCGCTGGCCGCGAGGCCCGTGTGGCGCACATAGGGACCGTCCTCGGTATCCTCCGTGGTCTCCACCACATCGGCCGGGAACCAGGATGCGGGCACGGCGAGCTCACCGGCGAACCAGGCGATGGCCGTCTCGATGCGCTGCTTGCCGTCGATGGCAGAGTAAGCGTAGCCACCGAGGGGACCTCGACGATCCTTGGGCCAGGAGCCGAAGATCCGGTCGTTGACCACCACTGCGGGGATCGGAAGACCCATGAGCCAGGAGCGCACCAGAGCGATGCGCTGGTCCTCGGTCCAGACGGAGCCGCGCTGGTACTCCGGGTTGAGATCCCCATCCTCGGAGCTGAAGATGCGGGCAACCTCTCGAGCCGAGCGAGCGGACTCCTGGAGCGAACGGTGCACGAGGGGGCTGAAGGTCTGGCGCGTGGCGGTCATGGATGCCACTGTACACGGCTATCCCAGGGAGCACAACCGTGAGACTCTGGACCCAGAGCCCAAAAAGAGCTCTAGCCCCGAACTCGCCCTGAGTCCGAGGCTAGGCTACTTGCTGAAGATCGGTCGATCAATTGAGCACCGAGGCATCGAAGCCCGTGATCTCCGCCTCCCGGAGCTCGTCGGCCGCCTGCTCCTTGTCCCCACCGCAGTAGGCCGTGTAGAACTCGAAGAGGGTGGCCGAGTCGACAGCGGAGATCTCGATGAGGGCCGGGTGGGAGCTGTCGATGAGTCCGCCGGCGAGGTACTTCTCGAAGCGAAGACCCTCCGGGTAGTAGCCGAGCTTGATGAGGTCGGCGATCTCAGCCTTGACGCCCTCTGCGAGCTCATCGGCGTCGGAGGTCAGGGGGAGGTTGTTACCCCAGTCGTTCCAGTCGAGCTCGAGGTGGACGCGGTTGTCGGTCTTCGTGGTGTCGGCGTTCATGGTTCAATCATACACCCCAGGCCGCGAAGCCACAACCTTTTCGGACGAATCTGCCACCCACTCAGCAGCTGCGCTTGCTCCAGTGATTGACCGCCGCAGCAAGGAGAGTAGCCGGAGTCACATCGTAGTCTCCTCGATCTTCCTCCAGCCCCATCTTCAGGACTGCCTCCAGGCTGTCGAGGAGCTCCGGAGAGCTGGCGAGCTCCCGGAGCCCGTCCGAGTGGCGATCCCGAAGCACCGCCACGAGCTCCAGCGCCTCCAGGACTCGATCATCTCCACGGACCTTCCGGGGCTGAGGGTTCTCCTCAAGCGCTCGGAGCTGTCGGCTGTAGGGATTGTCGGTGCCCGTGCTCTCCGGATGGTAGTGGAGGGGATGGAGGAGATCGTGCTTCAGATCCTCCATGCCCTCATCCCAGGCAGCTTCCTGAATCTCCAGGATCTCTCGCTTGCTCATCTCCATGGGGCCTCCTCAGATCGCTTCTGCGTTGTAGGTGGATCGGAGCTTCCGGATCCGCCGCTCGGCCTGAGCCTCGGCGATGCGCTCCTTGAAGAAGGTGCTGAAGCTCCAGCTCTGGATGGGCTTCCACTTGGTGCCCTGCTTGTTGAGCTTGTAGAGCGTGACCTCGATGTGCTCGTTGGCACCGAAGGTGTTGTAGCTGTAGTCCCGGTCGAAGCCGTAGCGTGCGCCCATGGTCTATCTCTCCTCTTCCGATCCCGCGATCAGCGGTAGTTGTCCTTGAGGTCCTGCTCCCAGGCAGCAATCTGAGGGTCCGAGCAGATGCGCTCCTCGATCTCCTTCTTCTTGAGCTTGTACTCCTCCAGGGTGGGCATCTCACTCTTGTCCTGGGAGCTGATCCGGCGGCAGAGCTCGATCCACTCGGGGTCCTTCTCCATGATGGAGCCAACATAACGGCTCAGGGCGATCTCGTACTCGATGGCACCCGAGGTCCTGTAGTCGCCGCTGTAGTTGCCCTTCCAGATGTAGCGCTCGAGCTCTTCGTCCGGCATCTGAAAGGGGATGAGCTCCTCGGGCATGGGCTTCGGGGGATCGAGCTCGATCTTCACCCTGATGTCCATGGCGTTGGTGTCCGGCTCGATGCTCGTGTGGAAGTGCTTGCCCTCGATGAAGCCCTGAGCCTCGAGGAAGGACTTCAGGTCGTTGATCTGCTGCTGACTCATGGGTTCAACCTACACCAGAGACGGGAAGAGCACAACCACCTTTCGGCAGCTGCGCTCTTCTTGCAGCTCTGAGCTGAGCGACTCAGTAGAAGTCGGTCCGGAGCCGCTCCTCGAAGCCCTCGAGCGCGACCTCTCCCTCGATGCGCTTCCAGATGTCCTCTCCGCGATCCTTGAACCCGTCGCCACGATCAGTGCGAGGATCAGCGAGGAACGCGGTGAGCTGCTCATCCGCGTAGAGCGCTTTTCTGAAGGAAGCGATGGCGAGCTCGAAGCGAACCCCGTCCCGAGTGCGCTTGGAGCCAGTTCCTGCGCTCAGCGCGTGGAGGATCTCGATCTCGAAGGGGTCGTGGCCAAGGAGCTCCTCGGGAAGATAGAAGGAATCCGGGGCCACGGAGACAGTGACCTGCAGATTGCCCTCGCCGTCGGCGCCCACGGTGAAGTCCCGACCTTCGACGAGACCCTCCTCCCCGAGGGCACTTCGGAGGTTGCTCAGCGTGGTTCGTGCAGTGCCCATCAGAAGTAGTTCTCCTCGAGCTCCCGATTGAGCTCGGCGATCCGAGGAGTCTTCTGGAAGTCATCCCAGTGGCGCTTGAGCTCATCCTCATAGGCATCGAAGGCCTCGATGGTAGCGATGCTGTCCCGGGTCTTCTCGAGTTCGATGACTGCAGGCAGCTTCCGGAACTCGCTGTTCTCGTAGTTGCCCAGGGCGTAGTAGAACCGGGCACCGCTCAGGGAACGGTAGTCGCAGCCCTTGTAGATGGCCCGGTGGAGCTCCCCGTCACCCATGTGGCTGTGGGCTTCGAGCTCTTCGGGCAAGGGCCGGGGATCCTGCTCCAGCTCGATGGTGATGCTCAGGTTGTCGGTGCCGGACTCGCCGGCTCCGATCTCGTAGTGCTCTCCCTCGATGAGACCCTGGGTCTCGAGGAACGCCTTGACTGCGTCGATCTGCTTCTGACTCATGGGTTCAACCTACACCATGTTCTCGGAGAAAGTCAACCCTCTCGCATGACGATGTGATCTCCACGGTTCTCGCAGAAGTACCCGCAGGAACAGCGAAAGCGCAGCCTAGAGGTGCAACTACTGTTGACCTCTAGCCTGCGCGCTCAGGCTGCCCAGGAGCGATTCCTGGATGGCCGAGAAAGTGCCGAATCCGAGGACTAGGAGACGAGCTTTGCCCTGCCCGGGTACTTGTGGTCCTTGAGCTTCGGCTTCTCGCTCACCATGTCCCTGAAGCGAGCCAGCGTGTCACCGGAGATTGGAGTCGGGCTACCCGGAGCCCAGCGCTCAGCGTAGGAGACCGGCATGTTGTTGTAGTTGAAGATCAGCACATCGGTGGTGTTCTCGTACTGCTTCGCCACATCATCCCAGCGCCCGAAGGGAGTGGTGGGATCGAACTGAGCGTCAGGGCCGAGGATTTCGGTGACAGAGTCAAGCTTGCTCATGGGATGAATCTCCTCAGGCTGATCAGCGGTTCCGAGGGAACTTGTAGCCCGGAGCGTAGTTCCCCTCTCGGTCCAGGATCACCTCGTGGGTCTCGGGATCATAGATCCCGTAGAGAAGTCCACAGTCGGGACAGACGCCCGGGTAGCCACCGCTTGCGATGCAGGTCCAGCACTTCACGGTTCAGCCCTCTTCCTGGAGGAGATCGAGCTCCTCGTCGCTGATAGCCGGCAGCTGAGTGACCTTGAGCTCAAGCTGTGCATTCACGGCCATGGAGTAGTGAGTGATGGCGTTGATCCGAGGGTGGGAGGCGTAGTGCTCGAACTCTTTCACCGACTCCAGGGAAACGCCCATGCGGTTGGCCACCGTCTCCTGGGAGAGCCCCTGAGACTTACGGAGAGCGATGAGCGAGTTCTTGATGTCCCACTCGAACTTTACGAGCGTGTCGGCCCGGTCAGCCAAATCGTTCTGGAGTTGGATCAGGTCCTTCTTGATCTGTTCCTTGTCCCTTTCGACCTCAGCGAGGTCCTCCTCGAGCTCCGGGATGCTGTGACGGCCGTTGGCCATGGGGAATCTCCTTCTGGAAGAACTTCTGTGGAAAGCTGTTGATGGGGGCTATCGGAACCTCGAGGGTCATGCCCGGGGGTAGAGCTCCTGCTCCCGGTTGACCAAAGCCTTGACGAGCTCCTCCCGGTGCTTCTCACCGTCGGCGTAGTCCCGGCAGCCCTCGTTCCACCAGAAGAGAGCGGAGTAGCGCTCCTTCTCGTTGATGCAGAGAGCGAGGAGCTCGGCCGCCTTGTCAAGACCCTCGGGATCGTGGCCGAGGATCCAGCGGCGAGAGAGCGAATTGAAGCTAGCGGTGTCCCGGAGGGAGAGCTTCTCAGTGGTATCCATGGAGTGTACCTTACACCAAGGAACTGAGCCCGGCAACCGTTCTGCCAGGCTCAGTTCTAGTGAATCTCGTGCTGTGCTCCTCGGAGAAAGAGCAGATGCTACTTCGCCGCCGCTCCCCTGGCCTTCCCCTTGAGCTTGGCGCAGGGTGCCACCATGAAGAAGTCGTCCGAGTAGTAGTGCTCGTCACCGGCGAAGGGCACGGAGTCAGCGAAGCCCTTTCGTTGAGTGTGGCTGCAGCCCTCGGCATGGAGGAGCGCGTAGCTCTCCGCGGGACCGCTCTTCGGGTAGGTGATGAGGAGCGGGATATCCTGGCGGATCGGGCGGGAGTACTGTGCGCTCATGGGGTCCAACCTACGCCCTGGAGTCCAGCCTGTCAACAGGTCGAAGTCAAGCCGAGAAAAGGTGCTAGCGGAGGATGCAGCCCCGATGGGGATTCACATGGACCCCGTGCTCCCGGCAGCAGAACCTCTCGTGGTCGTGAACCGGCTTCGGACGCTCGGCCCTTCGAGCCTCTCTGGGCTTGGTGTCACTCATCGATCTCTGGCCCCTTGGACTCTAGCCTGGCTTCGGAACGGAAGCGCTCTGCGTCCTTGGCGATTCGCACGGTGACCAGGAGAAGGAGGAGCACTCCAGCTGTGTTGCCGTAGAGCGAGGCGGTGTAGAAGCCCTCGATCCAGGGAGCGTCGGTGAAGATCAGGCTCGCGATGAGCCCCAGGGCTCCAAAGCCGATGAGGGCCATGGATAGAACGAAGTAGACCCGGGTGTGAGCTCCCATGTGTTTCCAGCCGTAGCGTTGCCTGTCCTTGGTTCCCATCGAAGGTCCTTCTTATCGGTTGAGCTAGGGCCTACTATCAGCCCTATGCTCAGCGCCTGCCTCTGGCCCTAGAGCGGCTCCGGTGTACGATCCCCAGTACTAGGGCTGTGGTCGCCAGGAGCAGGCCTCCAGTACCCGCTGCGGTACCCAGGAGCATGAGTGCACCGGCGCCGATGTTGGCTCCTCCTGTCCCGTCCCAGTTGATGATGGCCCAGCTTCCGATCACCACGGCGCTGAAGCCAGCCGCGAGCAGGGAAGTGGCTACGACGAGCACCGTGGAGACAGCTGAGCGCATGGGGATCCTTTGGCTGGGAGGTGAATCCACTATCGATCCGAGGGCCTCGAGATCAGTCGATGTAGCGCCACATCTTCGGGGTGTAGTAGACATACATGGAGCCATCCGGGAACCACCAGAGGTTGCCGCTGAGCTTCAGGGTCTGCTCGTTGCCCCCTGAGTCCATGGTGAGCACCACGACTCCATCCTCGGGGCGCTCGTTCTCGGTGGCCTTCCAGCTCTGGCTACGCTGTCCCATAGGGGATCTCCTGACTCAGCTCTGCTCGAAGGTGACCGGGTAGGTCGGCTCGATCTCACGCTCGAAGCGCGAGTAGTTGACGATGAGCTCCTCGCTGATGGGCTCGCCCGCGAGGACCAGGGGAAGGAGCTCGTACTCGTCGGTGTGCTTGACGATGGCCTTCGCGCTGTGGAAGGTGGGGTCGCTCTCAGCGAAGGTCACGGCAAGCCGAACCTCGCCCTCTCCGTCGAGGAAGAGGTAGTCCCCGTCCTGGTCCCGGTAGATGAGCTGATCCTTGAGGCTCTTGGCGAAGCTCTTCATGGAGCTCGTGTCCGCTGTGATGGTCTGCATGGGTGAAATCTATCACATCCTAGAGCTTCCCACAACCGGACGCAGGATCTCTAGTCCTCGCCCCTGTGGACGCTCCCCCAGTGCGTTGAGAAGCGACCACTGAGCCCCTCCAGCCGGGTACCTCGACCTCCATCGCGGGTCTTCGGATCCACGGATGGAAGCCGCACCTGTGCCAGAGCCATGAGGCCGCTGAGGACTTCCTCCAGGGGACCGAAGAGCTCAGTGTTCTCGCTACGGGCGAGGACGAGGTTGAGGTCCTCCCAGGCTTCCTCGAGATCCTCCAGGAGAGCATCCCGGGGAGTGAGCCTGTCGAAGTCGGACACATCCCGGGTCTTGATCTCACCGGTTCCACCCTCGAAGGTCTCAGCTGTCGAAGCCTCAGGGGTCGACTCGCAGTCGAAGGGGCACTGGTCCGTCACATCCACAGCCTTGATCGGAGAGGGGCAGCGACAGGTGCCGATCTGTCTCCCGTGGGGACAGACGATGGTGAGATGCTGGGCCATGGGGAACTCCAGTGTGGGCTCGAGGGAAGGGCTGGACCTGCGAGCATGGTACCGAGTCGAGCCAACGGTAAAGCGGGGCGGCCAGAATCCGAAGATTCGACCGCCCCGCTCGGGGAGTGAGATCGGAGCTCAGTAGACCCGGAAGACCTCAGCCGTGTTGCGGCTGTAAGTGGCGAACCCCTGCTCCACGAGGTCGTCGTGCTCACCCCGGTGGTCCGTCGCCCGGGAGCAGACGAAGCAGTACTCCGTGAGGTAGTCCGTGATGTCCACCCAGGGGTCGTACTGGTCACCGTCACGCTGGAGGCGGTCGAGCTCGAGCTCGTCCTGGACCTCCTGGGGGAGATCGATGAAGGGCGTGTCCTCACCGGTGGAGGTGGAGTAGACGGTTGCGTCGAGGGTGTCCATGGGGAGAACATTACACCCGCTCTAGCCGCAGCGCAACACCTTCGAGCAAAATGACCTCAGCCTGCCACTGACGCCAAGGGCCTCCGGGTCCTAGCGCAGCAGGGAGTATTCGCCATCCTCGAAGCCCGTGCCGGTGAGATCGAGGAGCTTGCCCACACCCCGGTAGATGGTCTTGCCCCTCCACTCGTAGCCCAGGTCCGCGTCTTCGAGGAGGTCCTCTTCCTCGAGGGCTGCTGCCAGCATGGGGAAGCGGTTGTCGGTGACCACGAGGTACTCGTCTCCGAGGCCCTCCACCCGGCTCAGGAGCCCACCGATGGGGCGACCCTGGCCGTCCCAGAAGACGATGCGGTCCTGGTCCTCGCTGCCGGGTTCACCCAGGGTGGCCGTCACAGAAGAGTAGTGCTCGCTGCTGTTCTCCAGAGCATCCAGCACGGGAACACCCGCCGGAGCGGCGGTCTCGATCTCACCATCGTCCTGCGGCTCGTGCTCGCTGCGGAGGAGTCCGAGCACCGCGCTGAGGAGCTCTGCGGGAAGCCTGTCGAAGCTCTCGCTCCCGTAGCTCGTACCCACGGCTACGCGACCTCCGAGACTCGACGGGCCCTCGGCGGTGAACTGGATCGAGGTATGGGTGGCATCGGGAGTTCGGGTTCGCTGAACCGAGCCGCTGGTGGGCCTACGGATACCGTAGGATCCGAAGGAGATCTCAGGAGCGGCTGCATCCAGGGTGAACCAGACCTTCTCCTCGAGGTGCTCCTTGGAGCCGCTGATCAGGGGCGAGATGGGAAAGGGTGCGCTCATGGTGTGCTCAGTTTCTGTGATCGGTGTGGTGGAAGAGTCGGATCTGCGGGAAGGTGCTTCAGCGAGGGGAGAGGAGCGCGAGGATGGGTTCCCGGAGCTCCCGGGGGAGTTCCTTGGAGATCTCTTCCTCACCCTGGAAGCGCACGGAGCCGAAGTAGCCGTTGCTGGCTACGCTCAGGGAGATGGTGAGGAGCTCCTCTCCGCGCCCATCGACATCCCGGAACAGGACTCCGTTGGTGGGCCGATGGATCTGCTCGGAGATGATGCTCTTGAAGTCGATCTCGGGAGCGTCCCCTCCGAGGATCTCAAACCAGAGGGCCTCGGAGGTCGAGCCGTCGACTCGAGCCTTCCCCATGGTGCGGTGAAGCTTCTTGATCTCCATGGTGTCCTCAGTTTCCGTTCTCGGTGGCGGGGTTCTTGAGGAGTCCCAGCAGGGCAGCGCTGAGCTCAGCGGGAAGGAGCTCGCTGATCTCCTCGTCGAAGAAGGCCGCGGCCTGGGAGTGCTGGCTGTTGGCCGTCTCCAGGGTGAGCGAGGTGTGCACCCCGTGGCTGTCGGTGGTTCGCCTGATCTTGCCATAGCGAGGGGCATGGGAGCCGAAGCGGAAGGGGATCTCGGGAGTTCCCTCCTTGGGGAGCCGGAAGCGCACCTCCTCGGTGATGCTCCGCGTGCTGTGCTCGACGGGCACGATCTGGCTGGTCTCGCTCATGGATTAGTCCTCAGTTTCGACATGGATTCGTTCGATCCTACATGAGTTTGGCCCTCCTCGCAACCGTCGGTACTCTAGGCCCACAGACAGCTGTCCACAGATGGAGAACCCATGGCAACCGGACTCACCCTAGAGGAACTCCTCGCGCTCCCCGATGGCTCCATCGTCGAGCTCCGGGAGGGACTGAGAGCCTACGCAGCCGCCCAGCGCATCGGCCTGAACCAGTCAGTGGGCCGGAAGCCCCAGCCAGAAGAGCGCCGGGGCTGGGTGCTCACTGAATACCTCGAGTACAGTTCGGAGTTTGCTACCAGGATCTGCGACGAGTCCTTCGGCTCTCACCGGATCATCGAGCTCAACGGCGGAGAGCGCGTGCTCTTCGACTACCGGAACTACCCCGACTACCCCTCCGCGAACTACCGGGAGGCCGGAGATCGCTTCATCTCAGAGCTCGAGGGGCTTCCCGAGTACTCCCTGATCAGCGTTCGAGGCGGCGAGCTCCTCGGGCTCAAGCTCGATGACGGAACCTGGGCAACGAGCGACTACTCCTGGATGGACGATGAGGAGGCCCTGGAGACAGAGTTCAGCCGGGCTGATTCGATCTGGGAGCTTGCGGCATATCCAGCTTCCACTGATAGCTAATCCACCAACAGCTCAAAGAAGGAGATCGCCATGGTCAAGAGACTCAAGAAGCTCACCGTCGAGGAGGCTCAGGCGCTCCCCGAGGATGCTGTGATCCTCCTCCAGGACAAGGACAGCAACGCCACCAACATCGGCTACCGCCACCTCTTCCAGAACTCCGGGCCCAATCGGGGTCACTGGGGCTGGGTCTTCGGCAAGTCCGAGGAAGACGACGCGAGCTTCACCGAACTCGCCATGGAACAGCTCGATGGACTCGGTACGACCATCGGTCTCAAAGGTCGAAAGGCCCCTCTCATCGAGGAGTTCGAGAACAAGCCCGAGTACGATGACGATGTGGACCTCGAGACCGAAGCCTTCTCTGAGTGGTCGGACTCTGGAGAGAAGGCTATCCGGGAGCTTCCAGTAGGCTCCATCGTGGAGGTGCAGAATAGAGAACCTCTGGGACTCCGACTGCAGTCGGGCCGCTGGATCACCACTGGCTGCGGCTGGACATCGGATCAAGAAGCCGAAGAGAAGTTCTTCACGGAGGATGTCTCCATCGTGACTCCAGAGGCTGACTCGCAGCTCTGAGCTTTCAGCACCTAGAGCGCACAGCGAAAGAGCGCCGATCCACCTGGGCCACCACAACCCGGGGATCGGCGCTCTTTGCCGTTGGGAGCGTCTTCGCTCTACCTCACCACCACATATAGGGGTGGAGTACCGCCCAGAGATTCCAGAGCTTCTCAGCTGCCTTCTCTCCCTGGTAGTCCTTGTTCTCACTGTAGACATCCGGAGCAAGTCGCTCCCGGCAGTAGCCGATGAGCTTCTCGATGGCCTCCTTCTGGGTGAGCTCTTCGCCCTCGAAGCTGATCTTGTGGAAGTCGAGGTTGATGTACTCATCCGCCAGGGGCAGGTAGGCCTGAAGGCGCTCGTAGAGGAGCTCCACCATGGCCGTGTCCAGGGACCAGGTCTGCCGGCTGTCGAAGCCGTAGCGCCTCTGCTGGGCATTCCAGCGGCGCTGGCGCTCGTCTTCCTTGCCATCCGGAGCATTGGTCCAGGTCGTGCTGGGCTCGTAGTCCGGTCCAAGATCATCGAGGTAGGCTCGACGCTGGGGGAGCGATCTAGCCTTAGCGCCTTCGGAGTGGGATTCGCTGTTGTTCATGTTGGACACCACTGTACACGGTTCTGGAGACAGATGCAACTTGACTCAGCCTCCCGCCCTGAAGAAGATAGACTTTTCGGCGATAGGATAGCATCGAGTCGAGAGGATACCCGTGAAACTTTGGTCCTTCCAGCCTCGAGATGTAGGGGAAGCCCTTCGCAGGGGCGAGCGCTTTATCTGTGATCCTGAGCTCTCTACTCACTACGCATCCTATGAGGAGTTCCGCCGAGCCTATGACTGGCTCATCGTTGAGATGGGGCAAAAGATTTCTCGGCCGGAAGGTGTGGAGCTTCCGGTTTGGGCCTGGGCTCGCAATCACGGTAAGATTCAGCGGCCAGATCGCCGGCGGATGCTCTTCAACCGCTACGCTCAAAGCGATGTGATTCTTGAGCTCGAGGTACCAGACAGGCTCGCAATTCTCTCCGACTTTGATGACTGGCACTGTGTGCTCAACGGTGTGCCCATTCGCAGCGATGAGGAGTGGGAGCATGATCCAGACCGGGAGTTCACGGAGGAAGAGATTCGGAAGAGCTGGAAGCAGGTGCTAACAGTGGAGAACAAGGAGTTCGTTCAAGCCTGTCTCTGGACCATCGAGCCCGAATGGCTGATTCGAGTTCACTCCCTGCGCTCTCGGTGACCTCCTAGCCGACAGAGAAGCGGCCGACAGCGGTGATAGGCTGCTGTCGGCCGCCTGGAAGATTAGGTGCTCCGGGGCCGGGGCATCGGTCCGACCCCGGAGCAGGGAGCCGGCCCTAGGCCAGCTCGAGGAGGTGGGCCCTCCTCTTGTCGAGCACCCAGACCTCGTGGCCCTTGGCCATGAGCTCCCGGGCGAGCTCGTAGGCTCCGTTGGAGTTCTTTCCGAACTCGCGAACGGTGCGGTTCTGTCCGTAGATTACGACCATGGTGGTCTCCTTTTCCATACAGGAATACCCAGGAAGCACGCAGCAGCGGGATGCCGACAACGCGGGGTATTCAACTGATGGCGATTA